>Ga0316616_100000875_pt1 | contig 11085 bp, 10 predicted proteins | sample OWC_Aug_M1_C1_D1_FD_207660 | JGI IMG/M metagenome (GOLD analysis project Ga0316616, IMG submission 207660) | Wetland soil microbial communities from Old Woman Creek delta, Ohio, United States - OWC_Aug_M1_C1_D1_B | ecosystem: Environmental > Terrestrial > Soil > Wetlands | place: USA: Ohio...
ACACTTGGATTGGGAGAGCGGGAGGGAGATGGTGGCGAGAATTTTTGATATTTTGAAACCGGGAGGGAGGGTGATTTTAACCACTCCCAATATTTATACACCCGGCCAGTATTGGAAAGACGTCAGCCACCGCACGCCCTACCACTATGAGGAACTGGGAGGGTTGTTCTTGAGTCAACGATTTGAGTCGATCGAGCTCTTTCGGTTCTTCAACGATCCCTTCTTAAGATACGCGATAAAAGTCTACCTTTTCTCGCCCGTCTTTCGTTTCTTGAGGATCGATTTTACAAAATCAATCCTTTTGCTGGCCCGGAGACCGTAAACGATGAAAGTTGCTTTTCTGATTCACAGCCTGGAGGTCAACAGTTGCCGCTACCGAATACTGCAATACCTCCCTTATTTAAAAGAAAAGGGTGTAGATGTCTCCACCCATTTCTACAAACGAAATTGGGTGGATAAACTGAAATTTTATAATACGCTGGGACAGTATGAGATCCTTTACGTTCATCGAAGGCTCTTTCCTCCCTTGGAATTTTGGTATCTTCGAAAAAAAGCAAAAAAAATCATTTACGATTTTGATGATGCAGTAATGTACCGTAGCTCGAGCTCCACCAATCCCTATTCTCGATCGCGACGGATCAAGTTTGCCTACATGATGAAGAGAGTCGATTTTGCCGTTGCGGGAAACCAATTCCTGAAATCCGAGGTTCTTCGTTATCAAACGCGGGTGGAGGTGATCCCAACTTCGATCGAGCTGTCACGATACAGGATGAAAGAGAGTTACCAGCCGCGAGGCCCTTTGACCGTCGGATGGCTTGGAGCGAGCAGCACCCTCAAATATCTCAAAATTCTGATGCCAGCCCTTGAGACTCTCTATCAAGGTTACCCCCATTTTCAGCTCAAAATCGTCAGTGACCAGTTCCTGCACACCGAGCGGCTGCCGGTGATCAAGAAGAGGTGGTCCGCTGAAGAGGAACAGTCTGACTTGAAGAGCTTCGATATCGGAGTGATGCCCTTGTCGGACGATCTATGGTCGAGAGGGAAATGCGGCCTGAAGCTCCTTCAGTATTATGGCATCGGTCTTCCTGCGGTCTGCACTCCTGTGGGAGTCAACCGGGATATCGTGGAACATGGAGTAAACGGGTTTTGGGCTCGTACCCCAGAGGAATGGACTTTCCATCTCAAGAAGTTGATGGAAGAGGAAGCGTTACGGAAGGAGATGGGTTCGAAGGGAAGAAAGAAGGTCGAAGCGGGTTATTCTTACGAGGTGAACGCGCCCAAGATCCTGCAGGTCCTAAGAACCGTTTCGAAGAAATGAGAGGAGATGGATTGAAGGGACTCCTTTTCAGGTTGGCTTTCGGCTATGCTCGATTTTACGCCTTCTTCTGCTACTGGCGCAAAAAAGCCAGAAGGAGGGAGATTGAGGAGAAGTTTCGTTTCTTCCTCCCGGAAAAGATGTCGTCTGGACGACTTCGTAAGACGGTCCGGCATATCTTCGAGTTAAGGGGGACACGAAAGGTGATGGACTATCTTATCCCCCTTTTGAACGGTCAACTGATCGAGAGATTCTTCGCTGTCGAGGGGCTTCATCATCTGGACGGGGCTTTGAAAGAGGGAAAAGGGGTCGTTCTTCTTTCCGGGCACCTTGGGAATCCCTATTTTGGATTCTGTGCTTTAAGAGTCATGGGCTACGATCTCATCCTGATCAAGGGCGGGCCTCCCAGCAAAGAGAATCGGACCTGGTTTCACTATTCAGAGACTCTCGAAGACACAATCTTTATCTATGACCCCAGCCTTGCCGCGGAGTATAAGAAGCGAATTCTTGAGACCCTTCAACAGGGAAAGGTTCTCCAATACTTCCAGGATACGAGGGAGGGAAAGAACAAGGAAACCTTGTCTTTTCTGGGAAGGCAGATCGGTTTCCCGACTGGAATATTACACTTGGCTCATCAGGCGAAAGCAAGGGTCATCCCCTGCATCCACCTTTACCAGCGGGGGAAGATCACCTTAATATTTAAAGAACCCATCGACCGCGGATGGGAAAATGGCAAGGAGGAGTATCGACGGATAGTTTCGGAGTTTGCCGAAACCTTGGAAGCTTATATTCTCCGCTACCCGGAGCAATACATGGGGATCTATGGCCCAACGGTCCTGTCTGAATATTTCCGTTTGCACGGAGAGGCTCAATTAGGGAGAGAATGAGAGAAGCCATTGTCAATTATGTGAGATGGGCGATTGGGCGTTTTCCTTATGAGGAACCCGTTCTGGATACCTGTGCCGGATGGGAACCAAATTTTTACCAACCGCTCTTTCCAGGGAAAAAATACATCAAACAAGACATGCAGGACTTTGATCCGCCTTGCATCGATCTGATCTGTGATGTAGCGAATATGGAACCGATCTCCAGCGAGAGCGTTGGGCTAGTCTTAAACCTTGAGTCCCTTGAACACCTTCCCTATCCTCAAAAAGCGATCGATGAAATCCATCGTGTGCTTCGCCCCAATGGACTGCTCATCCTAACTACAGTCATGCACTTTAGAATTCATCGTACCCCTAAGGATTATTGGAGATTTACGCCGGATGGAATTGAGCTTTTATTGAGTCGATTTAAAATTCAAGATTGTACACTGGAGGGAGATTTAAAAAGACCGAAGGGAATCTGGGTCACCGCTCAGAAGACATCTCGCTCAGAGGAATGGGGGAAACTTCCCCCGTTGAGGACCGTCGGGAGTGATGACCGGATATTAAGAAAGTTTGAGCGGCGGATGAACCGCCTCAAAAGAATTTTTCACCTTCAATCTTGATCTGGGTTGGAGAAAAAGAAGCAATAAAGACGGATAAGGAATGAAGATAGGGTATTTTATCAGGAATTATGTGTTGAAAGATAGTTATGGGAGGTCGACCATATCAGGAGGAGGAAAAGTGGTTTCTCAACATGTGAGGCTGCTCAATGAAATGGGTTATGAGACACTCCTTCTGACAAAAAATTTGCAGGTGGAATCGACTTTAAGGGAACTGAATCTCTACGAAAGGCCTACCCTTGTTCAAGGAGAAGACGATATCCCGGATTGTAATATCTATATAGGGACAATGTTTAATGACGTGAAATGGCTTTTCCAGATGGGAAAACAGAAGATTGTTCATCTGTGTCAAGGCTATGAGCCGATCGACTACATCTCGAGGATCGAAAAGAAGGCCATTACAGAAAAATATTTGAGGAAAGGTTTAGTTTCGATATGGAGACATATAGATGCCTTAAAGTTCAAAAGAAGGGTGAAACAGATTGAATCTATTTATGCCTTACCAACAATTAAGGCAGCAGTCTCAAAACATCTCGCCGAATTGATTCAGAGACGATATGATCAGAAATGCTTTCTGATCCAAAACGGTATCGATGCGAATATTTTTTATCCTAATGAAAAGAAGATTTGGTGTAAAAACGAAAAGATTAAGATTTTATCCGTTGGGCCGATGCAGGTAGGTTCTAAAGGAATTCCTGATGCCGTTCAATCGATAAGAATTTTAAGAGAGAAAGGGGTTCCTCTAGAATTTACAAGAGTTTCTCCTGTTCCTCCTTCAGAAGGAGAAGAAGCGGGGAATGTGGTAGATCAATATTACGTGAACTTAAAGGAGAAGGAGATGGCGGAACTTTATCGAGATACCGACATCTTTATCTCTTCTTCCCTCGAGGGAGAGGGGTTTGGTCTGCCAGCCATGGAGGCCCTCGCATGCGGTGTTCCCACCATCCTAACAGAAATATCGAGTTATCAAAATTTTGGTGTAAGGAAAGATTTTGCTTATTTTGTTCCAACGCATCGGCCGGATCGAATTGCGGAAGGGGTTCTCGCTTTCACGGAAGACAGAGGTCTGAGGGAGAGATGCAGAGAGAGGGGAATTGATGTGGCCAAGGGGTTTACACTGGAAAGGACAAAACAGGATCTTCTAAATTTTATAAAAGAGTTGTGCTGAATTGGTTTGCAAGTAATTCGAGAAGGGTAGAACTGATTATACTTGGAGCTTGTTACAGCGTGATTGATTTATCCATTATTATTGTTAACTGGAATACGAAAGAGTACCTCCTCCCCTGTGTGCAGTCTATTTTTGAAAATGAGCAAGGGATGGACGGGGAGGTTGTTGTGGTTGAAAATGGATCCCAGGATGGAAGTGCAGATGAAATAAGGAAGACATTTCCCTTCGTCCATATTATTGAAAATGAAAGAAACTTGGGATTTGCGAAGGCTGTCAATCAAGGGCTTCAAAAAGCATCTGGAAGATATGTCCTTCTTTTAAATCCAGATACTCAGGTGAAGCACGGAGCTATTGAACGATTAGTGTCATTTATGGATGCCCATCCGCAAGTTGGAATAACAGGAGTACAACTCCTTAATTCTGATGGCTCCAGGCAAAACTCTATTGCCAACTTCCCTTCTTTGGCTACTGAACTTCTCAATAAAAGCCTCCTGAGGTCGTTATTTCCAAAGAGGTTTCCGGGCAAGGGCAGGAATTACCCTGAACCTTTCGAAGTGAATTCGGTGATTGGTGCCTGTATGATGGTGAGAAGAGAGGCCTGGGGTCAGGTTGGCCTCCTGGATGAGGATTATTTTCTTTTCCTTGAAGAAACGGATTGGTGCTATCGAATGAAGAGGGCAGGCTGGAAAATCTACCACGTCCCCGATGCCGAAGTCTATCATTTTCAAGGGAAAAGCGCCGAGAAAGAAAAGAAGAGAGCCAGGGTGGAATATTTCCGCTCCCGCTACCATTTTTTCAAAAAAAACAAGGGGAATTTACAATGGTTCATCCTCCTCGCGGGAGTTCTAATCAGATTGGGATGTGAACTTTTTTTTGCGAGCGCCATAAACCTTTTTACGTTTTTCAGTATTAGGAAATGGAGAAAGAAACTTTCGGTCTATGCTTATCTGTTGTGGTGGCATCTGAAAGGTTGCCCTAAAGGGATGGGGTTGGAACCAGTACAATGACCGTTGAAAAATAGTCAGTGCAAAATTATCATTGCAGGATATCTCTTTTGAAATTAGCCTGTTGTAAAACAGTGACGGCTAATTGATTATTGCGAACTGGTCATTTCCCAATGTTCTTTAAAGGGGGTTCTATGATTGACATTGCTGTCGTGGGAGCTGGGGCATGGGGGAAAAACCACATCCGGGTGTTTTGCGAAATTCCCAATGTTCGATTGAAATATGTCTGTGATCGGGACCCTTCAAAATTACGCTCATTACAAAAGACCTACCCCCAAACGAAAATGATTGAGGATATGAAACCTATTCTGCAAGACCCGGAAGTGAAAGGGGTCGTGGTGGCCTCTTCGGCGATCTCTCATTATTCCTTGTCGAAAGAAATCATGCTCGCTGACAAGGACGTGTTGGTAGAGAAGCCGATGTCCTTAAGTACCAAAGACGCCGAGGAGATGTTAGGGATCGCAGAAGAGAGAAAAAGAATCCTCATGGTAGGTCACCTTCTAATCTATCATCCTGTCGTGGATCGGCTGAAAGAAATGGTCACCTCCGGAGAATTGGGAAGGCTCTACTATATTTATACTCAACGGGTCAACCTTGGCGTCATCCGTCAAGATGAAAATGCCCTACTTTCATTTGCTCCCCACGATCTCTCCGTTATCCTATACCTCCTCGAAGAAGAACCGGTTGCGGTAACGGCTCATGGGGAAAGTTATATCCAAAAAGGAATCGAAGACGTAACATTTGTCAGCCTTCGGTTCTCCGATGGAAAGATGGCGAATATCCATCTCAGTTGGCTGGATCCACATAAGTTGAGAAGGATTACGATTGTGGGTTCAAAGAAGATGGTGGTCTTTGATGACATGGAAGCCTCTGAAAAATTGAAGGTGTATGATAAAGGGGTAAGGAATCTTTCCTATGATACGTATGGAGAATATCTCAGTCTGAGGTTTGGAGATATCACGATTCCGAGTATTAAAATAGCGGAACCGCTCCGGGCGGAAGCTGAACATTTTATTCAAAGCATCGAGTCGAGGAAGGTGCCTAAAACCGGCGGACGAGATGGACTCAAAGTGGTAAAGATTCTTATGGCTGCCCAGGAGTCTTTAAGGAAAAAAGGGTTTCCAATCCGCATCGAGGGGGAATAAGGAGATGGAAAAAGAATGTTTTATTCATCCCACAGCCGTAGTAGATGAACCCATGGAGATTGGGGAAGGGACCAAGGTCTGGCACTTTACCCACATCATGTCGGGTGCCAGGATTGGGAAAGACTGTATTATCGGCCAAAATGTCTTTGTCGGCTCAGGTGCGCTTTTAGGCAATAATATAAAGGTTCAAAACAATGTCTCTATCTTTGATGGAGTGATTTTAGAAGATGAAGTCTTCTGTGGGCCCTCCATGGTCTTTACGAACGTTTTCAACCCTCGAAGCTTCATATCGAGAATGAAAGAGCTTCGGAGGACCTTAGTCAGAAGGGGTGCTACCATCGGTGCCAATGTGACCATTGTTTGTGGAAACACGATAGGCCAGTATGCCTTTATTGGAGCCGGTTCTGTCGTAACCAAGGATGTTCCGGATTATGCTTTGGTTTATGGAAATCCGGGAAAAGTTAAGGGATGGGTCTGTCAATGTGCAGGAGAGATTACCTTTCGATCCGGGAGAGCAGTCTGCAAAGCCTGCGGGAAGAAATATAAGAAGGATCGAAACGGAGTGAAAATCGAGTAGCGTCCCCATTTACTGGGGGCGAGAGAATTTCGTCGGCAATCAATGCCGACGCTACAAGGTGTCATCACAAATGGGTTCATTTTAGGTAGATCTGAATGAAGATTGTGACGATAGTGGGTGCAAGGCCCCAATTTATTAAGGCTGGGGCAATCAGTCGGGCGATCAAAGAATTCAATAGAAGGTCGCAGATTCGACGCGACAAGAAGAAGCGGATTCAAGAAATACTGCTTCATACAGGTCAACATTATGACTACCTGATGGACAAGGTTTTTTTTGAAGAGCTTAAACTTCCTAAGCCAGACTACCATCTGGGGGTGGGTTCTGGTTCTCATGCCAAACAGACCGGAATGATGCTTGAACATATTGAAATTGTCCTCAAAAAGGAAAATCCAAAAATCGTTGTCGTTTATGGTGACACGAATTCGACCTTGGCGGGTGCTTTGGCTGCGGCAAAACTGAATATTCCGGTTGCTCACGTGGAAGCTGGTTTAAGAAGTTATAATCGGACCATGCCGGAAGAGATCAACCGTCTTGCGGCAGACCATCTTTCAACTTTGCTATTCTGTCCCACTGACCAAGCTGTTCTAAATTTGTTGAAGGAAGGGATAAAGGATGGAAGTACAAGAATCGTTAAGAACGTGGGGGACGTAATGTACGATTCGATACTTTATTATTCTAAACTCGCAGAAGAGAAAAGCACTATTCTTAAAGATTTGAATCTTTATTTTTCAACTCCGAACTCCGAACTCCGAACTCAAAACTATTATCTGGCCACTCTTCACCGCGCCGAAAACACGGACGACCCCAAAAAGTTGAATTCCATCTTTGAAGCCTTGAATGAGATTGGGGAAAAAACTCCCGTCCTCCTTCCTCTTCATCCAAGGACAAAGAAAATGATGAAGGTCTATCGTCTTCTCTCCAAATTCAAAAATATTAAGTTCATTGACCCGGTTTCTTATCTCGACATGCTCCAATTGGAAAAAAACGCCAAGGCCATTCTGACCGATTCAGGAGGTGTTCAAAAAGAGTCTTACTGGTTTGGGGTTCCTTGTTTTACATTAAGAGAGGAAACCGAGTGGGTGGAAACAATCAAAAGTAAGTGGAATTCATTGGTAGGGACAGAGGTGAAAAGGATTGTAAAAAAAGTAAGGCGTATGGAGGGGCGGATTAGATGTGTGAAAAGGGATGGGTTATTTGGGGACGGGAAGGCAGGCCAGAAAATCGTCCGAATCTTAATGAGACACTTTGGCTAATTCGACGGGAAGTAGAAATATCTCAACTCGCTTTTCTGACATCACTTTGAATCCATGATCAATAAACTTATTTGTTTCTTCAAAACCCTTAATGAGAAGCAGGTGCTTCTCCTTCTCATCGGGATTTCGTTTGGATTACGGCTTTATGCTGTGCTGATGGCACAGGGGATTGCCAATGATAGTGCCGCCTACGGTTTCATAGCAAGGGATTTTTTGAAAGGTCATTTTATAAAGGGATTATCTTTTTCAGCTGCCCCCCCTCTTTATCCTTTCTTGATTTTCTTGTTTTCTCCGGATACCGCACACGTTGAAATAGCGGGGAGATTGATCTCCCTCTTCTTCGGAACCTTTACCATTGTTCCATTATTCTATTTAGTCAAAGAGGCCGTCGGTCGGAAAGAAGCCATCTTTTCAGTGCTTTTCTATTCTTTCCACCCCTACCTGGTGACTTATTCGGGAATGCTCCTCACCGAAGCCACTTATTGGGGATTACTCGTTTTATCGGTTTATTGTTTCTGGAAAGGGCTGGGAAAACAGGTAACCTGGAAGATAGGATTAGCAGGATGTTTTCTTGGGTTGGCTTATCTGACAAGGCCGGAAGGGATCGGTTATGTTTTGGTTTATCTGATCTGGATCATTGTGGAAGGGATTCTCAAAAAAGGGTGGTTCAAGAAGATTGTTCTCATGGGGGTTCTCATCCTGAGCGTTCTTATTTTTGTTATCCCTTACGTTATTTATATTCATCAAGAAACAGGCCAGTGGTTGATTAGTAAAAAGGCATTGGACGCACAATCTCGATTTTTAAAAGAGGGCACAGAGGATGTCGTTTCTTCAAAAGGTTATGAGAAAAGTGGACCTGTAGAAAAGAATTCTAAAATCCTCGGAATCACCAAGAATGTCGTTAGATTTCTTCCATTCGTAACCTACCACTATTTGAGAGCTTATCACTTTTCATTGTGGCTGCTTCTATTTTTTGGGCTAATAAGGGTTAGACGAAAGGTTATCGCCTATGAGTTGTTCTTAGCCTCTTTGGTTCTCTTCCATCTGCTTTCTTTGTCCACATTTATCCCTTCCACTATTCGTTTTGCAGTTCCGCTCATTCCTCTTTCTCTCTTTTGGGCGGGGACAGGGATTATAGAGATGAAAAGATATTTGGAGAAAGCTAAAGTATTCAATCCAGAAAGGGTCATTGTCTTTCTAATTGTCCTGGCGATTCTAATCCAGTTACCACAGAGCTTGAAGCCAGAGAGAAGTTTTCGAGCAGAGCAGAGGAAAGTTGGGCTTTGGTTAAAACAGAATACCCCTGAGGATACGATCATTATGAGTAACAGTCCTCAGGAGACATTTTATGCTGACCGAGAATTCATGACGTTACCCTTTGGGATTTCCAGATACGGGTATCGTGGCCAATCCTATGACGAAATCATCCGCTATGCGAGAACAAGAGGGGTTCGATATATTCTCGTCAATAGAAACACTCATGAGATGAATCCAGGCTTCATCGAATCGATTCGGCCAGTCGACTTGAAAGAAATATTTAGGAGAGCGGATGGGGGATCGGTCATTTATGAGGTGATCTATTGAAAGTTTTGAGATTTAGAGACGAATTTATCAGTCAGACGGTATTGATGTTCATTGGCATTGGCCTGTTCAACCTGTTTAATCTCCTCTATCACTTCTTTATGTTAAGAATGCTTCCCCCTGTTGAATACGGCCAGCTCAATACACTTGTTGCACTTTTTATGATCATCTCCGTTCCTGCGGGTACTGTCCAGACGGCTGTAACAAAGTTCGTTTCCTCTTTTCAGGCGCAGAATCAATTTGATCATGTGAAGGGCCTCCTGCACCACTTTCTCCTATTAATGTTGGTCATAGGTATCTCTCTGTTCCTATTTTTCTCCTTGGGAGGCTCATTCGTTTCCTCTTTCCTTCAGATTTCTTCTTATAGTTTGATCCTCCTTTTGGGAATTAGTCTTTTTTTTGCTACGGTGCTCCCGATTCCATGGGGAGGACTGTCAGGTCTGCAGAAGTTTGGCTCATTGACTTTGGCGATGATTATCAATAGTGGGCTTAAATTGATCTTGGGCATTTTCTTGGTGTATTTTGGTTTTGGAGTAATGGGAGCTATGAGCTCTGTTGCCCTTTCAACTTTTATCGCCACTTTATTTTCGCTCCTCCTTTTGGAGATGAACCTTCCCAAAGTGAATAAGACAGCTGATCGGACACAAAATCCCGGGAGGCCAACTTCATACAAACTTTCAGCGGTCTATCGATATCTTTTGCCTGTCGGGTTGACCTTATTATGTTTCATGGTTCTCACCAATGTCGATTTAATTTTGGTCAAGCACTTCTTCACACCCGTCGAGGCGGGTTACTATTCCATCGCCCAAATGGTAGGGAAGATTATTCTCTTTCTACCCCTTCCCATCGTCATGGTTATGTTCCCTAAGCTTTCTACCATAGAGGAGCAGGAAAAAAAGGCCCTCTCGACTTTGGGGAAGAGCCTTGGCATTGCTGGTCTTCTTTGTGGTGGAACTGTCATTTTCTCCCTTCTCTTCCCTTTGTTCATTGTCAAGATACTGAGTGGAAAGGCGCACTTAGAATGCTCGGCTTTGGTAAGAATCTTTTCTGTCAATATGGGCCTTTTCTCCTGCACTTTAATTTTGCTCTATTACCATCTCTCCACCCAAAGGAGACAGTTTCTTTATCCTCTGGTTTTCTTCACGTTCATTGAGATCGGTTTAATTACATTATTCCACGACACTTTGATTCAGGTTCTTATGATCGTGGGTATCGTTGCCTTCTGCCTTTCTGTTATAAACTTTTATTTGGCTTACCGGCCTAATATATGTGGCAGAAAGGAATGATGTGTTTAAAATTTATTAGGAAAAAGCATGGAGATATTGGAAATCGTTTTTCCAAAATGAAGTAAAGGGAAAAAGGAATAAAATGGATTCTTGGAAGGTTCGTGATGGAAATGAAAAAGATATGGAGGGAATCCTGTCTCTCCGAGATTTGGTTTTTGGAGAAGTGGAAAGAGATAAACTCGATCCGAGATTTTGGAGATGGCAAATTGGAGAGAATCCAGATGGAACGGCATGGATCCATCTTGCTGAAGATGGTAATAAGATCGTCGG
>Ga0316616_100000877_pt1 | contig 11083 bp, 7 predicted proteins | sample OWC_Aug_M1_C1_D1_FD_207660 | JGI IMG/M metagenome (GOLD analysis project Ga0316616, IMG submission 207660) | Wetland soil microbial communities from Old Woman Creek delta, Ohio, United States - OWC_Aug_M1_C1_D1_B | ecosystem: Environmental > Terrestrial > Soil > Wetlands | place: USA: Ohio...
GGGCCGGGCACGGGCAGCGCGCTGCTGCCGGCGCCCATGAGCGCGCTAAGATGCCGGGCGAAATCGGCCACGGTCGGGTGATCGAACAGGTCGGCGACGGTTAGCCGTACGCCGCACGCCTGCTCGGTGCGAGAGAGCACGCGCATCGCGGTGAGCGAGTGCCCACCGAGATCGAAGAAGTCGTCCCGCGGTCCCACGGTGGGCACGGAGAGCGCCTCCTGCCATATCTCGGCGACTCCGGCCTGGAGCGCGTCCGCCCACGCGCCAGCCGCACCCGCGCCAGGCTGCGTCTCAAGGCGCTCCGCACCGAGCGCGCGCCTGTCGATCTTCCCGTTCGGCAACTGCGGCAGACGATCGCGCACCTCGAAGCGGCCAGGGAGCATCTCCCACGGCAGGTAATGGCGCAGGAAGCGCCGTAGCTCGGGGATCGCGGGGCGATCGTGGAATCTCGGCTCCAGGAACGCGACGAGTTCTGTCGCCCCCCCTGCGCCCCGCAGCGGGATCACGGCGCACACCCCGATCATCGGATGCTGCCGGAGGATCGCTTCGACCTCCCGGCACTCGACGCGCACCCCGCCGATCTTCACCTGGTCGTCGCATCGCCCGCGCAACTCGCATCGCCCCTCGGCGGTGCGCACGGCCAGGTCACCGGTGCGGTAGCACCGCTCACAGCGGGCGTCCTCCTCGCCGAACGCGGTGCGTGTCGCCTCCGCGTCATGCCAGTACCCGGCGGCGAGAAACCGGCTGCGGATCACGATCTCGCCGATCTCGCCCGGCCGGCACGGGCGCCCCTCCGGATCCAGGATCTCGGCGGCGTAGCCGCGGATAGGCTCCCCAACTGGAACCTGCGGCGCGCGGAGGTCGCGGCTCGTCACCTCGTGGCTGAACTGCACCATCGTCGCTTCGGTAGCGCCATAGAGGTTCATGAACCGGGTGCGGCGCCCGAAGAGCTGCCGCCACGTCCTGATGACCGCGGAGTGGAGCGGCTCTCCGGAGAGCAGGATCCAGCGCAGGTTCCCAAATCCAAGCCCCTGGCAGCGGCCCGCGCCCTTCAGGAACCCGGCGAGCAGCGACGGGACCGTGTGCACGAGGCCGATGCGCTCGCGTTCGAGCCACGCCAGGATCTCGGCCGGATCGCTTCGATTGACCGGCGCCGGCGGAATGCACGACGTGCCCCCGGCGCACAGCGGCACGAAGACGTCGCGCAGGTACGCATCGAAGGTCGGCACGGTGAATTGGGCGACCGCGCAACCGGGCCCGAGCCCGAGGCGGTCGATTTCCCAATCCACGAGGTTCGAGATGCCGGGCAGGCGCCCACAAATGCCCTTCGGACGGTCGGTCGATCCGGAGGTGAAATACAGGTAGTCGAACGAGGCCGGCAGCGGGCCCACCTCGGATCGGCGCGGCCTCCGCGCGGGCAGCTGGAGGATACCCTGGAACGGGCCCGCCGCGACCGTCGCCCGCGTGCCCCGGCCAGCCCATTCTCCGATGGTCCAGGTACTTGGGGACGCGGTGCTGGCGTCCGTGATGAGCGCGTCCGGTGTGACGGACTCCAGCAGTTGGCGCGTCCGGCCGGGAGGCGCACCCGGATCGAAGGGCACGAAGACCGCGCCGGTGCGGAACACGGCGAGCATCAAAGGCACCAGGAACACCCGGTCCTCTGATTGAACGACGACGATCTGGCCGGGCCCCAGCCCTGCCTGCCGGAGCGCATCCTCCAGGGTGGCGACGACCGCGGCGAGGTCCCGATAGCGGAGCGACCGCGCTCCGTGTCGCAGCGCCTCGGCGGACCCATGCGCGCTCGCCGTCCGCGTGAATCGCTCCAGGATGTCCACCACGGCTGTGTCCCCGCTGAGGAGTCCGCGCCGAAGTTTACTCATCTCTGAGCGGTAGCGCAATGAGGGGTCCCATTTGCCACTGGACACGCCGAGGCGATTCTCAGGACATGAGTCGTAGGAACGGTGACGTCCGGACGGGGGACGGGCGACGGGAGAGCGGCCGGGCGAGGCGCCGTCATCCTCGAACGCTCGCCCGGGCAGCGCTCGATGCCGTCGAGGACGACGCGGAGTTCCGAGGGTGGGGCGACTCACACACGAAGCGGCGCTCTCGGTCCGGGTGTCCGGCCCAGAACCGGTGGTGGCACTCCCCTCCGGGGAGAGGAAGGCGATCGTCGGAAAAGTTGTCAGTTTTTGCCGAGACGTAACGCGTGTCTTGCGTGGCCTCTTCCATCGTGCTGGTTCGCAACTACGGAACACCATTCACGAAGAGGGGCCACGAGTGCGTGTCTCCTGTATGCGCAAATCGTGAGGCACGTTCTATGCTTGTTGTCTCAGGAAGGCACATGGCCACCGGGAGTGGTGTCTCTACGGCGCAGTTGTGCGTTTCGTTGACTGCAGGAGGCACGGCAATGGGGGGCTGCCTCGTCATCGTCGCACGCGATCGACCGGAATTATGGCTGAGCTGGGCCGCCGTCTATGGCGGCACCGGGATTGTCCAGCTGGTCGTCGATCGGCGGCACACGCCGCCCCGGGCCCGGAGAGAAGGCCAACCCGACCGCCGCAGCCAGCCCGAGCGCGAGACGGCCCTCCAGGAACGCGGCCTTCTCGTGATCCCCGCGTCCGAAACGGTGTGTTGTTGACGGCTTCCGCCTGGCACCCAATCCAGGCCATCGGTGACCCTGCGGAGGGTCACGGGAAGCGGCCGATGCGGGCCGCGATTGTCGAGCAGTACACTGCCGGACGATGCCCGGCGCCCACGATCAACGACGCGGGGAGGCAGGAGGGACGCTGACCTCCGTTGCGCACGAGCCGCGTGCGCCCGGTGAATTTTCCGCACGCCGCGGAGGATATGCACTTGCGCGCAGGACGGGCGGTGCATATATTCCTTCCAGACGGAGGTGGCGCATGCGAAACACACTGTTGCTACTGGTGCTCCTGGCCGTCCTGTTGATGCCAATGTGGGCCACCGCGGGCCAACCGGGCCTGCCCCTGGCACGGGGCGGCGACCCGTCCGAAGGGCTCCGCCGGGGCGTGGGCCATTTCGACAAGGCCTTCTACGACCTGACCCCCCACAAGCGGGACCTGGAAGCCGCGCGGGAGTACGACCTCGCCATCGCGGAGTTCCAGCGCGAACTGGCCCTGCGCCCCGCGTCTGCGGAGGCCCACGCCTATCTGGCCCGCATCTACTATCTCCGGAACCAATTCGACAGAGCCGCCACCCACTACGATCAGCTCGCCGCGCTGGACCCCTACAACATCGACGCCTACGTCCTGGCCGCCCTGGCCTATGCCGAGGATGGGGACATCGCCGTGGCCCGGACGCGGCTGGAGACGGCGAAACACCACACGACCGACCCCGGGGCGCAGCGTCGGTTGGACGAGTACCTGGCGAAGCTCCAGACCGCCAAGCCCTGAACCAGAACACCGCTACGAGAGATCACCGCCATGGACACCTACGCGAAGAAACCCAGACTGGCGAGCCTTTGCCTCGCCGTCGCCCTGGCCGTGCTGTGGGTCGCCGGCGGCACGGCGGAGGCGGGGCAACGGGCCTTCTACAGCGCAGCCAACGACCGCGTGTTCTGGTTCCTCCACGTCTCGGACCCCCACATCGGGGCGCGAGGGTCCACCGATGCGACCCGCCTGCAATGGATCGTCACCACGGGCCGGTCGGTCATCAATCCAGCATTCATCGTCGCCACGGGGGATCTGACGGATTCGACCAATGGAAACTGGTTGGGGTATCCGAACGGACCGTATCAGGCAGAGTGGGACGAGTACAAGGCCATTCTGGCCAACGCTAACATCGGTGCCGATATCTACTACGACCTCCCCGGCAACCACGATGCCTACAATGACGCCACGTTTGCCTATTACCGGGCCAATGCCGTTCAGGGGCGGGCCACCGGCAAGACCCAGCTCTCCTGGACAAAGACGTTCTCCTTCGGCACGTACCATTTCCTCGGGGTCAACAGCGCCGACAACACGGGAGCCCCGTTTTCTTTGACCTTTCCGTGGGGCGACTACGCTGGATTGGATGTCAACGAGCTCGCGTTCATCAACACCGAACTCGGGAACCACACCGATGCCCAGTTGACTCTTGCGTTTGGGCACCACCCCGTGACGGACACCGGCAATGCGGATGACACGTGGCTCTTCTACGGCCATCAGGAGTTCATCCACGCGCTGGACGTTTTCCAGGCGTCACTATATGACTACGGCCACACCCACCGCTATGTCGAGGCCCTGTTCACAGGGAATGGCTACACAGGGGTGATGACCGGGGACGGGGTCCGGTACGCCAGCATTGCCTCGCTGGGCAAGTCCGACGCCTTCCACTATAGTCTCGTCGCGGTCGACTGCAACGGCGTCTCGTCGGTCGCGCAGGCCATCAATACGTGGCCGGTCGTCCTGATCACCGCGCCGATCAACCGGGACCTCGGAGGTGCGGTCAACCCCTACGCCTACACCGTACCCAACGCCCCAAGCAATCCCCTCCGGGCGTTGGTGTTCGACGTCCTTTCGATCAGTCAAGTGCGGTATCGCGTCGACGGTGCTAGCACGTGGTTTCCCATGACCCGCGTGACGGGGAGTACTGCCCTCTGGGAAGCGGCCTGGGATGCCGCAGCGCTCCCGGCAGGGGACCACACCATTGAAGTCCAAGCCGTCGGGACCAGCACCCGGTCCCACACGATCACCGTTGCGGTGACGGGCGCCACCAATCAGCCGCCCGTAGCTGCGAACGATAGCTACACGACTCCGCAGGATACCCCGCTTACTGTCGCGGCGCCCGGGGTCCTGGGGAACGACAGCGACCCGGATGGGGATGCCCTCTCCGCACAGATCGCCAACCAACCAAGCCACGGCGCCCTCACCCTGAACGCGGACGGATCCTTCGCGTACGCGCCGACCGCCGGCTACAGCGGGGCGGATAGTTTCACCTACGTGGCCCGGGACGGCACCACGGCGTCCACGCCCGCCACGGTCGCCATCACGGTGGCTGCCGCCACGGATACCGTCACGATCCGTACGGCGACCTATACGAAGAGAACCCGGCGCCTGACCGTCGAGGCCACGAGCAGCGCGCCGCCGAACGCCGTCCTCACGGTTGTCGGCTATGGCCAGATGACGTACAGCGCGAAAACGAAAAAATACACCTTTCAAAGCACACTAACCGGGACCCCCCCGGTCACGGTGACCGTGGAATCCAGCACGGGCGGCACCGCGACGAAGGCGGTGACCGTCAAATAGCATTCCAGACGTTAGATAGGAAGGGACCCGGCTCAGGCAGCTTCACCCCTCGGTGCCCCTCGGCCGTGCGGCCGTTGTTTCACTGTCGCGTTGGTGTTCTGCGTGGGTGCCGTCGTGTGCATCGGCGCAGTAGTTTCGCGGAAGGCGGACGGCCCGCGGTGCCAGCAGGCCCGGTGGTCGCAGGCGCCGAGAGCGCACCGTAAGCGCTCCGGCCGCACGAGACCGCGCTGAGGGATGCTGTATGTACACGCGCGAGCGGTCCCTCTACCGACCCGAGGCCGTGCAGCGCTACCTCTCGGCCGCGCAACAAGGCGTCCTGCCTCGCTTCGTCGCGCCCCGCGTCCTGTTCGTCCTGTGGCTCCTCCTGGGCCTGCTGCTGGCGGCCGGGGCTGCCGCCTGGTTTGTCGAGGTCCCGGTCTACGCCTCCGGGCAGGCGGTGGTGGTGCCGCCGAGCGAGCCCGGCGCGGCGGGCCTTCCCTCCTTCTTGGTGGTCGCCTTCCTGCCTGCGGAGAACCTGGCCAAGCTGCGCGTCGGGCAGACCGCGCTGGTGGACTTCGTGGGGCGGGGGGAGCGTCTGGCCAACCCGCTCACGGCCGTCCTGCCTGAGGTCAGCAGCCCCGCCGCGGCGCGGCAGCGTTTCGGCCTGGACGCGGGGACGGCCGCGGCCGTGGCCCGGCCCTCGGCAGTGGCCGTCGCCCGGTTGGTGCGGTGGCCCCCAGCGACCGAGCCGGCCAGCTACGTTGGCGGCGTCTACCCGGTGGAAATCGAGGTCGGCTCTCGCCGGCTCCTTTCGCTCTTCCTCGCGCGCGCCGACGTCCGGGGGGATTGACGAATGGACACCACCCGGAGGGCGAGCGGATTGGCCTCGCGGTTGGGCAGGTGGGGAGCCGCGCTCGCACGGCCGCGGCGCGTTCCGGTACTAGCCCAACTCACGCCGGTGGAGTGCGGCGCGACCTGCCTGGCCATGATCCTCACCTACTACGGCCGCCGCACCACGGTGGCCGAGTGCCGCGAGCCATGCGACGCCGGGCGCGACGGGTTCACGGCTGCCGGCATCGCCGAGGCGGGCCGACACTTCGGGTTGCGGGTGCGGGGCTTCTCGGTGGACTTGCCCGACTTTCACGCGATCCCATTGCCGGCCATTGCCCATTGGAACTTCAACCACTTCGTCGTGGTGGAGAGGTGGTCGCCGACGGAGGCCGAGATCGTCGACCCGGCTGCAGGGCGCCGCCGCCTGACCGCCGCGGAGTTCGACCAGGGGTTCACCGGCGTGGTGCTGACGCTGGAGCCCGGCGTCCACTTCGAGCGCCGCCGCGCTGTCCGGTCCGCCTGGCTCGGCTATCTGGGCCGCGTGCTGCACACGCCCGGCACGCGGGCCGTGCTGGCCCAGATCGTCGGAGCCTCGTTGGTCCTCCAGGCGCTCGGCTTGGCGGTGCCGGTGGCCACCAAAGTGCTCGTGGACGAGGTGCTGCCCTTCCGCATCAACGGCGCCATGCCGATTCTGGGTCTCGGCCTGGGCGTGATCGTCCTGGCCCAGCTGGTGAGCAGCTACCTGCGCGCGGCGCTTCTGCTCTATCTGCGGGCGCGGTTGGATAGTCAGCTCATGCTCGGCTTCTTCGAGCACGTGCTGAGCCTGCCGTTCCGCTTCTTCCAGCAACGCGCCAGCGGTGATCTGCTCATGCGCCTGGGCAGCAACACGGCAATCCGCGAGGCCCTGGCCAGCCACACCACCTCGGCGATTCTCGACGGCGCCTTCGTCGCCGTCTACCTGGCGCTCCTCCTCTGGCACGTGCCGGTTTTCGGCGCGCTAGCCCTCGGCTTGGGCGCGCTCGAGGTAGCGCTAGTCGTCGTGGCCAGCCGCCGGCTCTTCCCGCTGACCCAGCGCGAGCTGGTCGCCGAAGCGGAGTCCGAGAGCTACCTGGTCGAGGCCCTCACCGGCATCGCGACGCTCAAGGCCTCCGGCACCGAGCACCGCGCCCTGGAGCACTGGTCGAACCTCTTCTCCCGGCATTTGAACGTTGCCCTGCAGCGAAGCCAGGTCGCGGCGGCTGTCGAGAGCGCCACCGCTGCCCTGCATGTCCTCGCGCCCCTGCTCCTCCTCTGGGTCGGCGCCCTGCGGGTGCTCGACGGCTCGCTCAGCCTGGGGACGATGCTGGCGGGCAACGCCTTGGCCATCGCCTTCCTGAGCCCACTTGGGGACCTGGCGCTCACCGGCCAGCAGCTCCAGCTGGTGCGGGCGCACTTGGAGCGGCTGGTTGACGTGGCCGAGGCACAGCCAGAGCAGAACCCCGCGGCGGTGGCAAAGGCGCCGCGCCTGTCCGGGCGGATCGAGGTGCGCCGGGTCAGCTTCCGGTACGCCGCCGACGGGCCCTGGGTGCTGCGGGATGTCTCGTTCGCCGTCCGGCCGGGGCAGAAAGTGGCCCTGGTGGGGCCGACCGGGTCGGGGAAAAGCACCCTGGCGATGCTGCTGCTGGGCCTATACGAGCCCACGGAGGGGGATATTCTCTGGGACGGCCTTCCCCTCCGCGGGCTCCACTATGCTACGCTGCGCCGCCAGTGCGGGGTCGTGCTCCAGGATCCCGCGCTGTTCAGCGGCTCGCTGCGCCAGAACATCGCCCTCCAGGACCCCGGCCTACCGTTCGAACGCGTCGCGGAGGCGGCGCGCCTGGCGGCAATCCACGACGAGATCCTGGCCATGCCGATGGCCTACGAGACCCTCGTGGCTGAGGGGGGCACGGGGCTCTCCGGGGGGCAGGTGCAGCGGGTGTGCCTGGCCCGCGCGCTGGCCACCCGGCCGGCGGTGCTGCTGCTGGACGAGGCCACGAGCCACCTGGACGTTGCCACCGAGGCCACGATTGACTGCAACCTGAGTCAACTTGCCTGTACGCGCCTCGTCATTGCCCATCGGCTGAGCACGGTGCGCAACGCCGACCTGATCCTGGTCTTGGAGGCGGGCGCGGCGGTCGAGCGAGGCACCCATGCAGAATTACTGGCCCAGGATGGCCGGTACGCGGCGCTCGTCCGTGGGCAGGAGGAGGCGCAGCCGGCCGGGGTCGCCGATAAAAAAGCGGGCGGGAAGCAGTCGGGAATTTCCGACTGCTCCGGCCCTAGCGCCCTGGGGCCCAAACGGGCTTGCGGTCGGGCGCAGACGCCGGGAAGGAGGTGAGAGCCATGAAGCCCATCGAACTGTCGGCAGACGACCTGAAGCGAGTGGCGGGTGGTGGGAAGAAGAAGAAGGCGCCGAAGAAGAAGTGAGCAATTGACGCGGCGGCCGCTCAGACGCGTCCAGTCCAGCCTGGTCGGCCGCCGCGTCACATAGGTCGCGTGTGGGAGACAGGTGGGCAAGCGGGGGGCAGGGGCATCTGGGTGCTGTGTTCCCTTGCGAACAGCGAACAGTAGAGGCGGGGTGTCGAATGGAAACGGACGAGCCTCCCAGCGTGCTGCCGCCGCTCTACGCGGCCTGGTTGGAGCAGCACCTCGGCGGGCCGATCCCGCCGGAGAGGGAAGCCACCTGCGCCGAGTGCGCCATGCTTCGCCCCGACGGAGCCGCAAAGCGCAGCGACGAGCGCTACTTCCGCGCCGAGGTCAAGTGCTGCAGCTACCGGCCCAACCTGCCAAACTTCTTGGTCGGACAGACGCTGAGTGACAGCGACCCTCTCGTCGCACCCGGGCGAGCGACCCTCGAGCGTCGTATCGCGGGTGGAGTCACCGTCACGCCTCTCGGCGTCCATAGTGGCCCGATCTACACCCTCCTCTACCGGCGCAGCCGGGAAGTCGCCTTCGGTCGAAGCCTCCGACTGCGCTGCCCATTCTACCGGGATGAGGGCGGCGGACGGTGCGACATCTGGCGGCACCGGAACGCCGTCTGCGCCACCTTTTTCTGCAGGTATGTGCGCGGCGCCATCGGTCAGCGCTTCTGGGGCGAACTCCTGGAGCTCCTTGAAGCGGTCGAGGAGGGCCTGTCGCACTGGTGCTTGGCAGAGTTGGGTGCAGACGTCACGTCGCTGCGTCAGTTGCTTCCTCGCAACCCTGTGGACGACGAGAACCCCCTTGAGCCGGCCGACATCGACGAGGTGGCCGACGTGGCCACGTATCGCGCCACGTGGGGGCATTGGCTCGGCCGCGAGCACGAGTTCTACCGGGAGTGCGCCCGGCTGGTCGGCCAGCTACGCTGGCCTGACGTAGCACGTCTCTGCGGGGCCCGGGCAACCCTGCTCGCCACGCTCGTGCAAGCGGCTTATGCGGACCTGCTTTCCGAGGAACTTCCAGCGGCGCTGGTAGCCGGCGCGTTCAAAATCTGGGAACTGAGCCCGGATCGATGCTGCCTGACCAGCTACAGCCTCTGTGATTCGCTCGATGCGCCACGGGCGCTCCTCGCGGCGCTACCCTATTTTGACGGTCGCCCTTGGCCAGAGGCCGTCGCCGCCGTCGCGGAGGGTGAGGGGATCAAGCTCGACCGCTCTCTGGTGCGCAAGCTGGTGGACTTCGAGATTCTAATGCCCGTCGACGGCACCGCCGCCACCCGGCCGCCGCGACGTTCCGCAGCGCCCCCGCTTCGGACGCCAGGGGGCTGATGCCCGCTCCCGCGCCCCGCGCGGAGCGTCATTTGACGCGCTCCGATTCCTGTCCAACGCGGCGGGGCCGCCGCCGTCACCCCGGATGCTGCACCACCAGGCACGAAGACGCCACCCGAGCGCGAAGGGTGTGCAATGATTGACATGACATCCCGGAGCACGTGTGCCCATCCGGGGGGGGCGGATCTTGCCCAGATACGATCGAGTACCGCGCCTTTTCACGGGTATCTTGATGTCTTTGTGGTAGCCACTGCGATGGTTTGGGATTAGTATCCGCAGGTAGTCCATCCTCGGGACGTCGCGGCTCCTGGGCACGTCCGTCTGGTTCTCGCATTGCGACGGCATCCACGCGGCGCGATGAGCGGTCGCAATCGCTCGGGGGATGGCGTAGACGTTGGCCAGTTGCCGAACCAACACCGACGCACGTGCACCCAAAAGGAGGCCCGGGGATGGCGAGCGTGATCTCCACCCTGCGCAAGGCCCTGCAGCAGTTGGAGCGGGAACGAGCGCGAATCGACCGGCAAATTGGCGCCATTCGGTCTGTCCTCGACCAATCCGGCACCGCCCGGCCGCGCGCGGCCCGCGCCAAGCCGAATCGGTCTAAACCCAAGCGCCGCCCGATGAGTGCTGCGGCCCGCCGCGCGGTCGGCCAGCGCATGAAAGCCTACTGGGAAAAGCGCAAGGCGGCCGCAGCGAAGGGCAAAGCCTAAAACACGCCGTCGGGGGCGTCGGCCCCCCATCCACCGCCATGTCCCCGAGCTGCGCAGCCCTGTGGGAAGCCTGGGAACTGCGCCAGGTATTGCGCGGGACCAAGGTCGCGGTGCCGATGGAGCGAAACCCGCACTTGATCGACCGCGTGGCAAATCCCATGCCCCCCCGAACCTCCCCTCGGGCGATAGGCGCCCCTCACACCCCTCCGAGTCGACATGGGTCAAACAACCCCACACCCGGAGACCGGTGTAAGGGCCGATCGGGTGCGACGGCGCCTACGTGTGAACTGTCTGAATGAGACGAATCCCCACAATCCCCTCACGCGCCGTCTTCCTTTCTCGACGCGAAGTATCCGTTCACGAATGCGTGCAGGTCCCGCTTGGCGGAGTTCCAGCGCCACGCCCCACCAGGAGCCAGGGCAAGGTCCGTGAACGGGTCGAAATCGAACTGCGCCAGCTGCTGATGTCGTTCTCGTGACCTCCGATCGTCAAGATCGCCGTGCCAGAGATGCAACACATGGCCGGGAACGTAGCCGACGTTACCCCGTATTCG
>Ga0316616_100000879_pt1 | contig 11075 bp, 6 predicted proteins | sample OWC_Aug_M1_C1_D1_FD_207660 | JGI IMG/M metagenome (GOLD analysis project Ga0316616, IMG submission 207660) | Wetland soil microbial communities from Old Woman Creek delta, Ohio, United States - OWC_Aug_M1_C1_D1_B | ecosystem: Environmental > Terrestrial > Soil > Wetlands | place: USA: Ohio...
GTTCGGCCCCAAATGCTCGGGTTCAGCAGCAATTGATATCACTAATATGAAGGAAGGGGATTTTGCAGGACTTGCACTTCTTCAAAGGAAATTCGGACTTGTTGGTGTAAAATATACTGACGGGGCTAAATCGATCGTCATGGTTAATGCCCAGTCAGGAAGACCTGTTGTAGTGGAGAGTATTCCTCTCAACCAGAAGATCGCTTTTCTGAAAGCAGATTGTGATTTTACAGACCTTAAGGATATAGCTAATTTCTACTACAGTCTTGACGGCAAAACGTGGAAACCTATCGGGAATCAGCTAAAAATGGAATATTCAATGCCTCATTTTATGGGCTATCGTTACGGACTGTTTAACTATGCTACTCAAAAAACAGGAGGATATGTCGATTTTGACTGGTTCAGGATTAAATGAATCTTTATAAAAAACTACATTATCAATTTATAATTACTATTATGAAAACTTACAAACGATTAGTTCTAATCCCTTTGTTAACAGTATTATTTACAGCTGTTCTATCTGCGCAAAATCCTATAATCCGTGACCAGTTCACCGCGGATCCTACAGCCCGGGTCTTTAACGGAAAGATATATCTCTTCCCCTCTCATGATATTAAAGCTCCTGAAGAGTTTAAACGTAAAGACTGGTTCTGCATGGAAGATTACCATGTCTTCTCATCGTCTGATCTTACCAACTGGACCGACCATGGTGTTATAGTTACCCAGAAAAATGTTAACTGGGTGGATCCTGCCACATTCAGTATGTGGGCGCCCGATTGTATTGAAAGAAACGGGAAATATTATTTCTATTTCCCGGCAACCCCTAAGGCTGGACATGGAAGAGGATTCGGGATAGGCGTTGCTGTTGCCGACAGACCGGAAGGGCCTTATACCCCCCAGCCGGAACCAATAAAGGGTATTACAGGCATTGATCCGGTGGTGTTTATTGATAAAGATGGCCAGGCCTATATTTACTATTCAATGAACAGGCTCTTCGGGGCAAAACTGAAAGAAAATATGCTTGAGCTTGATTCCGAAGTTAAGGTACTGGGAGATTTTCCAACAAAAGGCCTTGTTGAAGGACCTTATTTCTTCGAACGAAATGGTATCTATTATATGACCTATCCCCACGTGGAAAAAAATACTGAAAGGTTAGAGTATGCCATAAGCAACAATCCTCTGGGACCATTTAAAGTTACCGGAGTGATAATGGATGAATCCGAATCCGGCTGCTGGACAAACCATCATTCATTTATAGAATATAAGAATCAGTGGTATATTTTTTATCATGATAAAGATCTTTCACCGAATTTTGATAAAAACAGGTCAACAAGGATAGATAGCCTGTTCTTCAATCCTGATGGTACTATTCAAAAAGTTAAACCCACATTACGGGGCGTTGGTCTTACAAATGCTTTGAATAAAATTGAGATCGACAGGTACAGCCGTAAAAGTGAAACCGGCGTGTCGGTTGCTTTTCTAGATACGACCAAAACTTTCAATGGATGGAAAACAATATTCGATAAACAGAATGGCTGGATCCAATATAACAGCGTTGATTTTGGAAAGAAAAAAGCAAAATCTGTTGCAGCACTGGTATCAGCAGGAAAAGGAGGAGTTATTCAGATCAGGCTGAATAATGATCAGGGACCTGTCATTTCAGAAATTATAGTCCCGGCAGGTAGTGGATGGAGCACAATAAAGGCAAAAGTGTCAAAATCAAAAAAGGGTGTTCAGAATCTGGTTGTTACATCAATGAATAATAACCCGGTCGAGATCGACTGGATAAGCTTTAAATAAAGGGTCATAATAACACCTATTCTGATTTATCTGATGTCTGACTGTTGCCGGAGTAAATGACTATATATATTAGTATTTCTAATATATCCTGCAATACTTTTTAAGAGTCAGGCCCAGCTCATAGGCAAAAGTTCTGATCGCTTCAGCGTCCCTGTCCTGTTCAGGCATGGCACGCCATGTCTGGATCTTTGCTGTAGGAGCTTCGTACATAGGCACCATTTCGGACGACTCAAGCAGATTAGCACAATATTCTGCAGCTTCAAATATCTCGTCGGAGGAGGTTCATCTGTTGTGGAATACTGTTGTTATATTTTTAAAAAATATTTTATCAAAGCTAACAAATGCTATTGGATATGAAAAATGTCAATTTGAAAGTCTTAGGGAATTTATATTTTTGTACCGGGTTATTAAAGTAATTGGGAACTAATAAAATGAAAAGAAATCATATAACTCAACAGGATATAGCCGACAGGTTAAAAGTCTCACGTATCACTGTTTCAAAAGCTTTGAGAAATCATCCTGATATATCTGTCGGCATGAAGGAAAGGATTATTAAAGCAGTTGAAAAGATGGGATATTCTCCAAATCTCATTGCTAAGCAACTATCGCTCCAGAAAACTTTCACATTGGGTATTGTCGTACCAGACCTCGAGAATTGTTTTTTTGCATATCTTGTTGATAGTATAATTGACACAGCTACTGAACATAATTATCATATTATTCTCACGGTATCTCGGGAAAAGGAAGCTTTTGAGAGAAATAATATTATGAATTTGATAGGGATGCGCGTGGACGGTCTTCTTGTTTGCGTTTCACAACAAACATCCGATCAGAAGGTATTTAAATATGCCCGTAAAGTGAAAATCCCTCTCGTATTTTTTGACCGTGCAATCAAGGATTTGAATTTCAGTTATGTTGCATTTAATGATAAAATCGCCACTAAAGAAGCCATTAATCAATTAATTGCCGGCGGTTATACAAGGATTGCGCATTTTGCAGGGTTTTCCAGCACCAGCATTGGCAGTGAGCGATGCGCCGGTTATAAGGAAGCGCTGTTAAACAACGGCATTCCTATTCGGAAAGATTGGATAATAGAAGGAGGTTATGAGATTGAAGATGGTATAAGAGCGTTTGAAAAATTATGGGCGACCGGGAAATTACCTGAGATCATACTGGCTGTTAATGACCGTGTCGCTTCAGGTGCATACAAAGCAATAAGAAAGGCAGGATTAAAAATTCCTCATGATATTGGCATTTTAGGTTACGGCTTCAGCGATACCGCCCATTTATTTAGTCCGACTTTGTCAATTATCAACCAGGATCCTAGAAAAATGGGGAGAATAGCAGCTAATTTATTGATTGATGAAATTCAGGGTGTTTCGCAGAATTCTCATACTGAGATACTTATTGAAGTAGATTTTAAATGGAATACTTCGATCTTAAAGAAACAATCAATTCTCTCTTGAAACAGATATGCTTTCAGGATTAATTATCGCAGTAAGCTTTTGTATCATATATCTCGCAAACTTAAATCAAACTACTACCTATGTAAGTATAATTCCACTACAATATTAAATATTGATATTCATAACTTTTTTCTCCTGATTTCTTTCATTTTACAATAAATTGTATTAGATTTACACGAGAAAGTTACCGCGTAATTGAAGTTTTGAGTTTTTTCAAAACAAAAGTAAACTCATGAAAGAAAAAAATAACTGGCTTTTGGGGAATTTACATAATCACGCTAACTACCATGATTCCTTTTCAGGTTGAGGCCCTGGTCCGGACATGTACTGGCTTTTCACATGAAATACATCCGGATCAGACTAGAATTTTTGTGTTCTCTGCAGTAAACCCAGCTAATGTGGAAATTGTTTTCCCTGATTTTTATATGACAAAACCAATGAGAAAGGCTACACAAAGCAGGACGGCCTATAATCCCTTGTATGATTCCAGAAATACTGGTGCTACAAGAGATTCATTTAAATATTCTCCTGCCGCTTACAACCGGACTTCAACAAATAAAGAAGACAAGGTAATCCCTATATGGGTATTAAAATTGTAATTTATAATTAACCCTACTAACCTAAATCTATCTGCCTATGAGAAATTAAAACTATAATGAAAAAACGCAGGATGCTGCAACACCCTGCGTCGGATTTTAAAAAATTCCTAATGAGGCCTCCTTTAGCAGGCCATTGGTATATTAAACTTTTAAAAACTTTGCAAAAATATGAAAAAAAACCTTCTGTATTATTTCCCTCTAATTAAAACGGGAATAAAAAGATTTCTTTTAACCATTAACCTTGCTTTGATAGTCGCCTGTTTAAACCTTATACAGGTAGACGCAATTGGAGTGACTGACCAACAGCAACTTCAGGTCAGAGGCAAGGTAACTGACTCCGAGACGGGAGAGCCTCTTGCCGGAGCTACTGTTTTGGTTAAAGGAACAAATATCGGAGTTCTTACCTCCGTTGAGGGAACATTTTCAATAGGTGTTCCTGACGGATCTGCTATACTGGCATTTTCATTTGTCGGATATAAGACCAGGGAAGAAAATGTATCAGGCAGAACAACTCTTGACGTGACATTGGCACCTGAAACTACAGGACTGGAGGAAGTGGTTGTAGTTGGTTATGGTACTCAAAAAAAGGAAACCATGACAGGTTCGATTTCAAAAGTCGAAGGTGCGGAGATTGTTAAAAATCCCTCGGTAAACGTTACAACTTCTCTGGCGGGGAAACTTCCTGGCCTGGTCATCAACCAGCGTACAGGACAGCCCGGAGCTGAAAATCTCAGCATATTGGTTCGAGGAAGAGGTACTTTTAACGATAATAATCCACTTATAGTCATTGATGGTGTACCACGTGATAATACTTTGCAAGACCTTAATGCGCAAGATATTGAAAGCATAACAGTGCTGAAAGATGCTTCGGCAGCCATTTATGGTGCGCGGGCAGCTAACGGGGTAATCCTGATCACCACAAAACAGGGATCTCAAAGTAGCCCTAAGTTTAACCTGACTTACAATTATGCCATTAACCAGCCTACGATAAATCCGGATATGGAGGATGCCGTAGTATTTGCAGAATCATACAATGAAGCCGAGTGGTACAGACAGGGCCGTCCCGCTACTGGTTTCGTACCATTCTATACAGCTGAAGCTATTCAGAAATACCGTGACGGTTCCGACCCTATTCTATATCCGAATACCGATTGGAGTGATGTATCGACGAGAAATTGGGCGACCCAGCAAAATGCAAATCTCCAGGTAAGCGGAGGATCAAATAATGTCAGATACCTCCTCTCTTTCGGAGCGTCAGATCAGGGTGGTAATTATGTACATGTAGACGACAGTTATAGGCGTTATAATGCAAGGATTAAAGTTGATGTTGATTTATCAGAGAATTTGACTGTTGGTGCGAATATTAATGCTATTCCCTCTAATCGACATGCATCAGTTGGAACTGACTTTGCAAGCATATTATTATCGAACCCAACTGTGGTGGCAATATATCCCAACGGATTGATTGCTCCCGGACGTTTCCGTCAGAGTTCTCTACTGTCAGACCGGCGCGGATTCAATGAAATTAAGAATTATCCTTTTCAATCAACGTTTACGGCCTCATATAAAGTACCATTCCTTCGGGGCCTTACACTGGATGCTTCCTACAATTACGATTTAAGAAATCAGTTCCAGAAGACTTTCGGCAAACCGGCCTGGTATCATGAGTACAACGTTATAACCAAGGAATATGACATGGCCTGGACTATTCAACCTATCGAAGTAAGGGACACCTACAGCAGGTGGACAAACTCCCTGTTCAATTTCAGGATCTCATATAAAAGAACGATCGCCGAAAACCATAATGTTTCAGCTATGTTTGGGACTGAGCAACAGAAGGCGGACTATAGTTATGTAATGGCCTACCGGAAGAATTTTGTCAGCGCAGTCATTCCACAGATCAATGTAGGAAGTACGAGTGCGACTGATGCGGAAACTGGTGGAAGCGCTTCGGAGAGTGCCTACAATAACTTTTTTGGCCGTCTGAATTATGATTTCAAATCCAAATACCTGCTCGAATTTGTGTTCCGTTACGATGGTTCACAGATTTTTCCGGAAGGGAAAAGATATGGATTCTTCCCTGCAGTTTCAGCTGGATGGAGACTGTCTGAAGAAAGCTTCATTAAAGACAATCTACCATTTGTAGACGAATTAAAACTCAGAGGTTCTTATGGCGAGTTGGGTAACGACCGGGTACCCGCATACCAATACCTGCAGGCTTTCCAGTTTGGTAACAATTATGTTTTTGGCGGTAAGGATTCGCCGGGCATATACTCAAGCAGAATGCCAAACCCGGATATTACCTGGGAGGTCAGCAAGAAGCTGGACTTTGGACTGGAAGCTTCTCTTTGGAACAGCTTGCTTGGTGCTGAATTAACAATATTCAGCGAAACAAGATCTAACATCCTTCTACAGCCTGTCCTTTCGGTAAGTCATGTGTTCGGATTTCCGGCTTTACCCGATCAGAATATCGGGGAGGTGAAGAATCACGGATTTGAACTGATGCTGACTCATCGTAACACTATTCGACAACTGACATATTCAGTGAATGCAAACATATCTTTCGCGCGAAGCAAGATCATATTTATGGACGAAGTACCGCCGGCTGAACCTTATATGGAACAAACCGGACATCCCCTTGGATCAGGGCTTTATTACAAGTCTGATGGTATTATCAACACCCAGGAAGAGTACGCCAATTACCCGCACGGCAACGGAGCTCAGGTGGGCGATATGATGTTAGTTGACCTGAATAAAGACGGTAAAATAACTGGAAATGACCGGTATATGACCAACAGTTCTCCAATTCCGGAATATGTAATTGGTCTTACTACAAATCTGCAATACAAAGGATTTGATCTGCTCCTGTATTTCCAGGGACAAACCAATGCCTGGAGCTATGATGGTGGGCTTGAATCATTTGCACGGACAAATCTTGATAATAATACCGTTTTCAGGGCAACCAACCGCTGGACCAAAGACAATCAGGAGGGTGCTACCATGCCCAGAGCAGATGCCTGGCAACCCGGAACTACAGATTTCTTCCTCTATGACGCCACATTTATCAGAATTAAAAACCTTGAACTTGGATACAGCCTGGGGAACAATCTTTCTAAAAGAATAGGTCTTAATGACGTCCGTGTATTTGTAAGTGGCACTAATTTATTGACATGGGCCAAAGAAATTACATGGAGAGATCCGGAAATTAACGGCTCATTTGGGACCTATCCACCTCTAAGGATTATAAATGTTGGTATTAATGTCAATTTTTAAAATAAGTGAGATTATGAAAACGATAAAAATAATAATACCAGTAATATTACTTATACTGTTCAGTATTTCCTGTGAGAATATACTGGATATTTCACCTCAGGATCGTATTGCTGAAGATGCCGTGTGGAGTGATGCAAACCTTATACGTGCTTATCAGACCGAGCTTTACAATGCGGTACCTCACGGATTTTTCATTCACATGTATTCAAAATATACGGATGAAGCTTTTAATAACGCTCCCTGCTGTGGGGCCAACATTTTTAAACTCAACACATATACTCCAGACAATATTGCGGAGGCAGGCGGAGGAACAGGATTCTGGGCTTCAGGCAGCGGTTATATGTATTACTGGGATCGTGCATACGAGTATATTCGCAAGATCAATGTTTTCCTGAATAAAATGCAGGAAAGCGATGTTCAAATGAGTGATAAAGATCAGTTGATTGGAGAAGCCAGGTTCTTAAGGGCGTTCATTTATTTCAATCTCATTGAAAGGTTTGGTGGAGTTCCCATCGTCGACGAGGTCTATGAACTCGGTGATGAAGTACAATTTACAAGAAATACCTTTGATGAATGTGTGACTTTTATTGAACAGGATATTAGTGCGGCTAAAGCAGTTTTGCCGGATAAGTACTCATCCACCGATTCTAAATACGGAAGGGCTTCAGGCGTTGTCTGCCAGGCTCTGCTTTCTCGTTTGTATCTCTATGCAGCTTCCCCTCTGTTCAGTCCAACAAAAAGCCAGCAAAAATGGCAAAAAGCCGCTGATGCCGCAGAAGCTCTATTAAACAAAGGTTTCGCCCTGTATCCTGACTACAATAAGCTTTTTCAGATGTCACAGGGCGCCTCCAATGACGAGGTTATTTTTTCCAGAGGATTTACCACTGCCAATGGTCATCAGGGACCCATGCATAACTTCAACCGTCGTTATGAAGGTTATGGCGGATGGTGGGGCAGTAACGGACCTTCTGCAAACCTGATTGATGATTACGACATGATCAATGGAGAACCTGCATTCCTGCCGAATGGATCTGTTAATCCTGCGTCAGGCTATGATCCAACCCAACCTTTCAAGAATCGGGATCCCCGGTTTGAAGCCACTATTCTACATGACGATATGTATTTCAGGGGAGCTCATTTTGAGATGTGGATCGCAGAAGATGGTTTATCCTGGGGGTATGATTCTTATAAAGCTACTGGTGATAATCCCAGGACAAATACAGTACTTCTGAAGTTTATGCCTGAAGAGGGTCCTTTTAACTGGCAAACACAGTTCACAATACAATGGCCGTTTTTCAGGATCGCAGAGATTTATCTGAATTATGCTGAAGCAAAGTTTGAGCTGGGTGATGAAGCTACGGCCAGAGAGTATGTGAATAAAGTAAGAAAGAGAACAAGTGTTAACCTGCCAGACATTCCTGCCACAGTTACCGGGGAGGACCTGAGGAGAAGAATATATAATGAAAGAAGGATAGAACTGGCATTTGAAAATCACCGGTTCTTTGACGTCAGGCGCTGGAAAATAGCCACCACAGTCGAGAATGCAAAGATTACAACGTACGATATTTATTTGAATAAGACGACCAGTGTTAAAAGGTATGAAAAGGTAGTATTGCTTGACAGATCGAATACATTTAAGGATTACCAGAGTCTCCTTCCCATTGCACAGGATGAGATTCAACGTAACCCTGAGTTAGATCAAAATCCTGGTTATGATTAAACCATTAAAAAAGGCGAATGCTTATCGCTGAGTAGAAATTAAGTTTTCTGGCCAGCCTGGTTCCAAGTCTGAAACGGAAATCTAAAACCGGGCTGGCCAGTTTTTAATATTCAATTACCTTCCATCCATTCCTTCAGGGAATCAACAACTGTACATGATGAAAAAATCAACTACTTTGATCAACACACTGCATGTCGTGTTGATGGCTGTTATCATCCTTCTGACTTCCTGTTCAAATTCCACACAAAAATCTCCGGCAGAAAAAGGAATGGTTATCTGGTTTAATAAACCTGCCGGTGATGTCTGGCTCGATGGTTTATTTATCGGAAATGGTTACATGGGCGCTAATGTTTTTGGAAGGGTAGAGCATGAGAGGATTGCTTTAAATGAGTCTTCATTCTGGTCAGGGAGACCTCATGATTACAACGATTATGATGCTTACAAATACTTTGATAGGATAAAGGAGCTTGTGTGGTCAGAGCATTACCGTGAGGCAGAAAAAATGGCAAATGAACATTTCTATGGAAAACCTTCACAGCAGCAGGCATTTCAACCGCTTGGTGATTTTCTCATGAATTTTAAGATAACAGGCGACTCCATAATGGATTACTATCGTGAACTGGATATGGAAACGGGGATTGTCAAAGTTAATTACACTGACGGTGACGTGAAGATGACCCGTGAGATTTTCATGTCCTATCCCGATCGTGTTATGGTAATGAAAGTATCTGGAGACAAACCTGGCCGGGTATCGGTTGAAACAAAATTATCCAGCCCGTTTATTGAAGAAACAACATCAATGCCCGACCGGATAAATATAAAAGGTACATGGGAATATCTCTCCGACAGTATTAGCTGGCTTATAGCCAGGGTTGACGGAAAGGGAATGAGTTTTCAGACTTCACTGGTTGCCAGACCGGAAAACGGTACTATGCATACAACCGATTCAAGCCTTGTTATTTCGAATGCTAATTCAGTGACATTTATTTTGACAGCTGCTACAAGTTTTGTAGACTACCTGAATATAAGCGGAAATCCTTCAGCTACTTGTGAAAAAATTCTGGCAGGAATTAATGATAAAAGTTATAAATCACTGAAGAAGACTCACATAAATGATTTCAGCAACCTTATGAGCCGGGTAGACCTAAAACTAGGAGATCCTATGATGAATGAAAAGCCGACTGATGAGAGGATTGCTGATCTGAGAAAGGGTGATCAGGATTTGGAACTCTGGTCGAAGATATACCAGTTTGGCCGTTACCTCCTGGTTTCAAGCAGCAGGCCCGGAGGCCAGCCTGCTAATCTACAGGGAATATGGAATGAGGAGTTACTGCCAAACTGGGGCAGTAAATATACACTGAACATTAACTACCAGATGAATTACTGGCCTGCTGAGGTAACAAACCTATCAGAGTGTCATATGCCGATGTTTACAATGCTGAAGGAACTCGCCGAAAGTGGTGAAAGAACTGCAAAGGCTTACTACAATGCCGGAGGATGGGTGGTACATCATAATACGGATATCTGGCGTGGTACTGCTCCAGTTGATTCAGTGAGATGGGGATTTTGGCCGGGCGGAGGTCTATGGCTCTGCCAGCATATATGGGAACATTATATTTTTACAGGAGATAAAGATTTTCTGAAAGAATACTATCCTGTTATGAAAGGGGCTGCACAATTCGTGATGGATGTTATGGTTCCCGAACCCATTCACGGATGGCTGGTTATTCCTTTCTCAATATCGCCTGAAGAGAGCGCTTTGGCCCCAAATGGCGAAAGGGCTTGCTTGTCTATGGCTCCTACAATCAACATTGCACTTATAAAGGATCTTTTCCCGCATGTGATCGAGGCAGAAAAAGTATTGAACATTGATCAGGAATTTGGAGTTCAGCTTGCTGATGCTCTCGCTAAAATACCTCCATATCAATTAGATAGCACCGGAAATATTAAGACCTGGATTGAAGACTGGAGGGGACTTGGCGGTCACAATACATCTCCTGTATGGGGATGGTTCCCGGGAAGCTCAATTACACTAAGGGGCAATCCCGAACTGGCAGTAGCTATTGAGAAATGGATGGGACCACGACGCATATCTGCCGACTGGGGAAGTATCTGGACTATTTGTGACTGGGCCAGACTTGAAAATGGATTAATGACTGATACCTGTATCCGACAATTGTTCCTTACCCGTGTACCGAGACAGGTAGGTTTTCAAAG
>Ga0316616_100000880_pt1 | contig 11070 bp, 4 predicted proteins | sample OWC_Aug_M1_C1_D1_FD_207660 | JGI IMG/M metagenome (GOLD analysis project Ga0316616, IMG submission 207660) | Wetland soil microbial communities from Old Woman Creek delta, Ohio, United States - OWC_Aug_M1_C1_D1_B | ecosystem: Environmental > Terrestrial > Soil > Wetlands | place: USA: Ohio...
CCCGACGTTCATGTGCTCTTTCGTCCGCTCGAACTTGGCTTTGGCCATGTGCCTGTCTCCCTGCAGGGGCGTCCGGGCCGGAGCCCCCCATCCTCCCCGCGTCTCGGCGCGGGCACCTATCTGGGGATCGCCGCGGTCAGGCGACCGTGCGACCACCCACCTTCGCGACGATCTCCTCGGCGATCTGCGCCGGCACCGGCTGGTACCGGGCAAACTGGAACGGCGTATGGCTGGCGCGCCCCTGGGTGGCCGAGCGCATATCCGTGGCATAGCCGAACAGCTCTGCCAGCGGGACCTCGGAACGCACCACCTGCGCCGCCGGTCGCGCCTCGATCTCCAGCACGCGCCCTCGGCGCGAATTGAGGTCGCCAATCACTTGGCCGACAAACTCCTCCGGAACGATCACGTCGAAGCGCATGATGGGCTCGAGCAAGCTCGGCTTGGCCCGCCGCGCCCCATCCTTGAAGGCCATCGACCCGGCAATCTTGAAGGCCATCTCCGACGAGTCCACCTCGTGGAAGGATCCGTCGTAGAGCGTCACGCGGGCGTCCACCACCGGGTACCCCGCCAGAACGCCGCCCTCCATCGCCTCGCGAATCCCCTTCTCAACAGCGGGGATATACTCCTTCGGGATGGTCCCCCCGATGATCTTGTTCGCAAACTCGAAACCGCCCCCTGGTAGCGGCTCGAGCTGAATCTTGACGTGGCCGTATTGTCCCCGCCCGCCCGTCTGCCGGATAAAGCGACCCTCGGCCGAGACGGGCGTCGTGACCGTCTCGCGGTAGGCGACCTGCGGCTTCCCCACGTTCGCCTCGACGCGGAATTCCCGAAGAAGACGGTCGACGATGATCTCGAGGTGCAACTCCCCCATTCCCGAGATAATGGTCTGCCCCATCTCTTCGTCCGTGGTGGCGCGGAAGGTCGGGTCCTCGTTGGACAGCGCCGCCAGGGCCATGGAGAGCCGCTCCTGGCCGTCCTTGGTCTTGGGCTCGATCGCCACGGAGACCACCGGCTCGGGAAATTCGATCGCTTCCAATACGATCGGTTTATTCTCCACGCACAGCGTGTCGCCCGTCTTGGCGTTCCGCAGCCCCACGGCCGCGGCGATATCCCCCGCCGCCACCCGCTTGACGTCTTCCCGCTTGTTGGCGTGCATCCGGAGGAGACGGCCCACTCGCTCCTTGGTGCCGCGGGTGGAGTTATACAGATACGAGCCGGCGTCAAGCGCTCCCGAGTAGACGCGGAAGAAGGCCAATTGCCCTACGAACGGGTCGGCCATGATCTTGAAGACCAGGGCCGAAAAGGGGGCACTGTCCGTCGGCTCGCGCCGTTCCTCGGCTCCGGTCTTGGGGTTCTTGCCCACCACCGGCGGCAGGTCCAGCGGAGACGGCAGATACGCCACGACCGCATCCAGCAGCGCCTGGACCCCCTTATTCTTGAAGGCCGATCCGCACAGGACAGGCACCGCCGTGAGACGCAGCGTGGCGCGGCGCAGCGCGGCCTGGATCTCGGCACCCGTTGCCGGCTCCCCGGCCACGTACTTCTGCATCAACTGCTCGTCCTGATCCGCCACCGCCTCCACCAGGCGTTCCCGGGCGGCCGTCGCAGCCGCCTGAACGTCCGCCGGGATGGGCTCTTCGTGATAGGCCGCGCCGAGCGTTTCCTCCTCCCACACGAACGCCTTCATCTCGACGACATCCACGATCCCTCGCAGCTTGTCTTCCTTGCCGAGAGGGAGCTGGACGCAGACCGGGTTGGCCCCCAGTCGCTCGGCGATCATCGCCACCGAGCGCTCGAAGTCGGCTCCCATCCGATCCATCTTGTTGATGAAGGCGATACGGGGAACGCCGTATTTGTCGGCCTGGCGCCAGACGGTTTCCGATTGGGGCTCTACCCCGGACACCGCATCGAACACCGCCACGGCCCCGTCCAGCACCCGAAGCGACCGCTCCACCTCCACGGTGAAATCCACGTGGCCCGGCGTATCGATGATGTTGATCCGGTAGTCGTTCCAGAAGCAGGTCGTGGCAGCGGAGGTAATGGTGATCCCCCGCTCCTTCTCCTGCTCCATCCAATCCATCTCGGTCGAACCCTCGTGGACTTCGCCGATCTTGTGGGTCTTGCCCGTATAGTACAAGATCCGCTCGGTCGTCGTCGTCTTACCGGCATCGATGTGCGCCATGATGCCGATATTCCGGGTTCGCGCCAGGGAGAACGTTTCCATCACGATTCAAACCTGCCTATCGGTGCCGCGTGCCTACCAGCGATAATGAGCGAAGGCCTTGTTGGCATCCGCCATCTTGTGCGTATCTTCGCGTTTCTTGACCGACGAGCCGCGGTTGTTGGCCGCCTCGATCAGCTCCGCCGCCAACCGCTCCTGCATCGTCTTCTCGGTGCGGTTCCGGGCGTACCCGATCACCCAGCGCAGCGCCAGCGACGTCCGCCGGTCGGGCCGCACCTCGACCGGGACCTGGTAGGTGGCGCCGCCCACGCGGCGGGACTTCACCTCCACCACCGGCTTGACGTTGTCGACGGCCTGCTTGAAGAGCTTCTGCGGATCCGTCTTGGTGCGGTCTTCGATCAGGCGCATGCAGCCGTAGAAGATCCGCTCCGCCGTGCTCCGCTTGCCCTTGGCCATCATCGAGTTCACGAACTTGGTCACCAGCTTGCTGCCGTAAACGGGATCAGGCAAGATCTCGCGCTTCTCGGCAACCTTTCGTCGCGGCATCCCCGGCTCCTCGCAACACGGTCCGATGTTTTCGGCGGACTGTCGGAGAGAAGAAACCGGCACCGGGGGGCGGAAGGGCGCCCCTGACCCCCGGTGCCGGCTGTGTTAACTGGTCTTCGGTCGCTTGGCCCCGTACAGGGACCGCGATTGCTTTCGATCGGACACGCCCGCGGTATCCAGCGCGCCCCGGATGATGTGATAGCGCACCCCGGGCAGGTCCTTCACGCGGCCGCCCCGGATCAGCACGATGGAGTGCTCTTGCAGATTATGGCCGACGCCCGGGATGTAAGTCGTCACCTCGATCTGATTGGTCAGTCGGACACGGGCCACCTTACGCAGGGCCGAATTCGGCTTCTTCGGGGTGGTGGTGTACACCCGGACGCACACCCCGCGCTTCTGCGGGCAACTCTGCAGGGCGGGCGCCTTCTGCTTCTTGGGGAGCGCGGCGCGCCCCCGTCGGACCAGCTGTGAGATGGTTGGCATATTCCTCTTCCGTGCCGAATGAAAAGAACCGGGGGAGTCTACGTGGGCGGCCCCGGTTTGTCAAGGGGTTTCTCGGCCGTTACGACAGATTCACGTCCATCGCTTGCAGGATTTCGACGGCGGTCTCCTGCGCCGCGGCCGACTCGGCCTCCGGCTGCGGGAGCGGCGCCTCGGGTGTCGCGATGCGCGTCTCGCGGTACCACCGCATCCCCGTCCCCGCCGGGATGAGGCGACCCATGATCACGTTCTCCTTCAGACCCCGCAGCTCGTCCCGGGCCCCGTTGATGCTGGCCTCGGTGAGGACCTTGGTGGTCTCCTGGAACGAGGCGGCCGAGATGAAGCTGTCGGTGCTCAGCGAAGCCTTGGTGATCCCCAGGAGCATCGACTCCGCCGTCGCCGCCGATCCGCCGCCGGCCCGCACCCGCCGGTTCTCGTCCTCGAAGAGCGCCTTGTCGACGTGCTCCCCGACCAGGAAGTTGGTGCTCCCGACACCCTCGATGCGCACCCGGCGCAGCATCTGCCGGACGATCACCTCGATATGCTTGTCGTTGATGCTCACGCCCTGCAACCGGTAGACTTCCTGGACCTCGTTCACCAGGTACTTCTGCAGGGCGTCCACGCCCTTGACGTGCAGGATGTCGTGGGGATTGATGGGACCGTCCATGAGCGGATCGCCCGCCTTGACCTCATCCGCCTCCAGCACGGTGACGTGCTTGCCGCGAGGGATCAGGTACTCCTTGGCGTCGCCGCCCTCGCCCTGGATGACGATCTTGCGCATCCCCTTGCTCATGCCCGCAAACTCCACCCGGCCGTCGATCTCGGAGATGATGGCTGGGTCCTTGGGTTTGCGTGCCTCGAACAACTCCGCCACGCGGGGCAGACCCCCGGTGATGTCCTTGGTCTTGGTCGTCTCGCGCGGGATCTTGGCGATGGCACTGCCTGCCTCGACGTGTTGGCCGTCTGCCACCATCAGGTGCGCGCCCACGGGGAGCTGGGACTTGAACACAGTGGTCCCGCCGGCGTCTTTGATGGAGCAGCGGGGCTGCAACTCTTCCTTGGTGCCCGGTTCCACGATGACCTTCTGCGACAGGCCGGTGACCTCGTCCACCTCTTCCTTCATGGTGACGCCTTCCAGGACGTCCCGGAAGTGGACGGTGCCTGCGAACTCCGTCAGGATGGAGGTCGTGAACGGATCCCACTCCACCAGCACATGGCCCGCGGGCACGCGCTGGCCATCCTCGACCTTGAGGCGGGCCCCGTAGACCGGATCGTAGGAATCTCGCGGGCGGCCCTTGTCGTCGAGGACTTCGAGGGACCCGTTCCGGTTCATGACGACCAAGTCTCCCGTCCCCGTCTTGACCGTCCGGAGGTTCTTGTATCGGATCACCCCTGCGTACCGGCTCTCCATCTGGGTCTGCTCGGTGCCGCGGGTGGCCGTGCCGCCGATATGGAACGTGCGCATGGTGAGCTGGGTACCCGGCTCGCCGATGGACTGGGCCGCAATGACCCCCACCGCCTCACCCAGTTCGACCAGACGACCCGTGGCCAGGTTCCGGCCGTAACACTTCACACAGACGCCCCGCCGAGCCTCGCAGGTGAGGACCGATCGGATGCGCACCCGATCGATACCCGCGTCCTCCATGCGTCGCGCCAGGATCTCGACAATCTCTTCGTTGGCCGGGGCCAGGACCTCGCCGGTGAACGGATCCACCACGTTCTCCAGCGGCACCCGGCCCAGGATCCGGTCGCGAAGCGGCTGGATGATCTCCCCGCCCTCGATGAGCGGCGCCGCCCAGATCCCGTTGATCGTCCCGCAGTCCAGCGCGGTCACGATCATGTCCTGGGCCACGTCCACCAGTCGCCGGGTGAGGTACCCGGAGTCGGCGGTCTTGAGCGCGGTGTCCGCCAACCCCTTGCGCGCCCCGTGCGTCGAGATGAAGTACTGGAGGACGGTCAGCCCCTCGCGGAAGTTGGCCGTGATCGGCGTTTCGATGATCTCCCCCGACGGCTTGGCCATCAGGCCGCGCATGCCGGCCAACTGCCGGATCTGCTGGCGGCTGCCGCGCGCGCCCGAGTCGGCCATCATGAACACCGGGTTGAACTCGCCTTCGTCCTTCCGTTCGATCTCCTTGAACATCTCGTCCGAGACGTGCTCCGTCACGTGGGTCCAGATGTCGATGATCTTGTTGTACCGCTCCCCCTTCGTGATCAGACCGTCTTGGTACTCCTTCTCGACCTTGACCACCTCGTGGTTGGCCTCCTCGATGATCTCGCCCTTGTTGGCCGGGATCAGGAGGTCATCCACCCCGATGGAGATCCCCGCCAGCGTGGCGTACCGGAACCCCAGGTCCTTCAGCGCGTCCAGGAGCTTCACCGTCTCGGTGTTGCCCATCAGGTAGTAGCACTGGGAGGCCAGCCGCGTCAGTTCCCGTTTGTTCATCTCCTGGTTGACGAAGCGGAGCTGTGCCGGAAGGATCTCGTTGAACAGGACGCGTCCCACCGTGGTCTCGATGAGCTCACCGCCCCAGCGCATCTTGACCCCCGCCAGCAGACCGACCTCGTCGGCGTCGTAGGCGGAGCGCACCTCGTCCATGTCCGCGAACACCATCCCCGCGCCCTTTTGGCCGGGCTTCTCGCGGGTGAGGTAGTAGCAGCCGATGACGATGTCCTGGCTCGGCGCCGCCACGGGCTGGCCGTTGGCCGGCGAGAGGACGTTGTACGGGGCCCACAACAGCAGGCGGGCCTCCAGCTGGGCCTCGGGCGACAGCGGGACGTGCACCGCCATCTGGTCGCCGTCGAAGTCGGCATTGAAGGCGGAGCAGACCAGGGGGTGGATCTTGATGGCCTCCCCCTCCACCAACATGGGCTCGAAGGCCTGGATCCCCAGCCGGTGCAGCGTGGGAGCCCGGTTCAGCATCACCGGGTGCTCCTTGATCACATGCTCCAGCGCGTCCCAGACCTCGGGCCGGCCGCGCTCCACCATCTTTTTGGCGCTCTTGATGGTGGCCACGTGCTCGTTGTCCTTCAGAAGCTTCCGGAAGATGAAGGGCTTGAACAACTCCAGGGCCATCTTCTTGGGGAGGCCGCACTGGTGGAACTTCAGCTCGGGCCCCACCACGATCACCGAGCGGCCCGAGTAGTCCACGCGCTTGCCCAACAGGTTCTGGCGGAAGCGGCCCTGCTTGCCCTTCAGCATGTCCGAGAGGGACTTCAGCGGCCGGTTGTTCTGCCCCTTGAGCGCCCGACCGCGGCGCCCGTTGTCGAACAGGGCATCCACCGCCTCCTGCAGCATCCGCTTCTCGTTCCGGATGATGATGTCCGGGGCGCGGAGCTCCATCAGGCGTTTGAGGCGATTGTTCCGGTTGATCACCCGCCGGTACAGGTCGTTCAGGTCCGAGGTGGCGAAACGGCCGCCATCCAGCGGCACCAGCGGTCGGAGCTCTGGCGGGAGGACCGGCACCACCTCCAGCACCATCCATTCCGGCTTGTTGCCGGAGTTCAGGAAGGCTTCCACGATCCGCAATTGCTTGGTGATCTTCTTGCGATTCTGCTGCGAGGTCTCCTTCTTCATCTTCTCCCGGAGGTCCCGGGCCAGATCGGGGACCGTGAGCTTCTTCAGCAGCTCCCGGATCGCTTCGGCACCCATCCCAGCGCGGAAGCCATCGCCGTACTCCTCGAGCGCCTTCCGATACTGCTCCTCCGTGAGAAGCTGCTTGGCGGTCAGGGGCGTCTTGCCGGGATCGAGGACCACATGTTCCTCGAAGTAGAGGACCTTTTCCAGATCCCGCAGCGACATGCCGAGGAGATACCCGATCCGGCTGGGGATGGACTTGAAGAACCAGATGTGCACCACGGGCGAGGCCAGCTCGATGTGGCCGAGTCGCTGGCGGCGCGCCTTGGAACGGATCACCTCGACGCCGCACTTGTCACAGATGACCCCGTTGTGCTTGATGCCCTTGAACTTGCCGCAGTTACACTCCCAGTCCCGGGTCGGCCCGAAGATCTTGGCGCAGAACAGCCCATCCCGCTCCGGCTTGAAGGTGCGGTAGTTGATGGTCTCCGGTTTCTTCACTTCGCCGTGGGACCAACTGCGAATCTTCTCGGGAGAGGCCAGGCCGATCCGGATGGCCCGAAAGCTGGTAGGATCGATGGGCTTCTCGTCGAAGAACCCGAAGAACTTCTCCACCGGCAACTCCTTTAAGAATCGCGGCGACGCGATTCCTGACTATTCCTTCACCAACTCGACGTCGAGGGCCAAGCTCTGCAGTTCTTTCACCAGCACGTTGAAGGACTCGGGCAGGCCGGGCTCGAGGGCGTTCTCCCCCTTGACGATGGACTCGTACATCTTGGTGCGTCCGATCACGTCGTCGGACTTGACGGTCAGGATCTCCTGCAGCGTGTGCGCCGCGCCGTAGGCTTCCAGGGCCCACACTTCCATCTCGCCGAAGCGCTGGCCGCCGAACTGGGCCTTACCGCCCAGGGGTTGCTGCGTCACCAGCGAGTACGGGCCGATGGAGCGGGCGTGGATCTTGTCGTCCACCAAGTGAGCCAGCTTCATCAGGTAGATATAGCCGACCGTGACCTCTTGGTGGAACGGTTTTCCCGATCGCCCGTCGCACAGGACGGCCTTGCCGGACGGCGGGAGCTTGCCCCGCTTCAGCATCACCTTGATGTCCTTTTCGGCCGCCCCGTCGAAGACCGGCGAGGCCACACGCACGCCCAGAGCCTGTGCCGCCCAGCCCAAGTGCGTCTCCAGGATCTGCCCGACGTTCATACGCGACGGAACGCCCAGCGGGTTCAGCACCACCTCCACCGGGGTACCGTCGGGCAGGTAGGGCATGTCTTCTTCGGGGAGGATCTTGGCGATGACCCCCTTATTGCCGTGGCGGCCGGCGATCTTGTCCCCGACCGACAGCTTGCGCTTCATGGCCACGAACACCTTGACCAGCTTGAGGACGCCCGGCGCCAGCTCGTCGCCGCGCTTGAGACGACCGATGCGCTCCTCCAGCATGGTTTCCAGCGCGTGGACCTGATCGTTGGCCTCTTCGATCAGGCGGGCCACTTCCCCGCCCGCCTCCTCGTCCAGGGCCAGGGCGACCTCCAGCATATCCTCGGGGCTCAGCTCCGCCAGCACCTCGGCGGTGAGCTTGTGCCGCTTCTGGATGATCAGTCTCCGCCCGCCGCGCGATTTGACATCGCGGCCAACCATGCGGTCCTCGAGGCGCGCGCGGACCTTGCTGTCCCGCACCGCGGCGATGATCTGGATCTCGTCCTCGAAGTCCTTGCGGAGTCTCGCCACCTCCTCGTCCTCGATCGATTTGGCCCGTTCGTCCTTTTCAACGCCCTTACGGGACAGGACCTTGACATCCACGATGGTCCCCACGATTCCCGGCGGGACGGTGAGCGACGCATCCCGCACGTCCTCGGCCTTCTCGCCGAAAATGGCGCGGAGCAGGCGCTCCTCGGGCGTCAGCACCGTCTCGCCTTTGGGGGTGACCTTCCCGACCAGGATGTCGCCGGGCTTGACCTCGGCCCCGATGCGGACGATGCCGCTCTCGTCCAGGTCCTTCAGCGCTTCCTCGCCCACGTTGGGGATATCCCGGGTGATCTCCTCCTTGCCCAGCTTGGTGTCTCGGGCCTCGATCTCGAACTCCTCGATGTGGATCGAGGTGTATCGGTCGTCCTTCACCAGCCGCTCGCTGATCAGGATGGCGTCCTCGAAGTTATACCCACCCCAGGGCATGAACGCCACCAGGACGTTTTGGCCCAGCGCCAACTCCCCCTGCTGGGTGGCGGGCCCGTCGGCGATCACCTGGCCCCGCACCACCCGATCCCCTTTGACCACGATCGGCTTCTGGTTGATGCAGGTGTTTTGGTTGCTGCGCCGGAATTTCATCAGGTTATAGATGTCGACGCCCGAACCGTTCCCTTGCCCGTCGGAACGGGTCTCCTTCGGGTCGGCCCGCAGCAGGATCCGGTTGGCCGACACCGCCTCCACCACGCCGCCGCGTTTGGCCACCACCACCGCGCCCGAATCCTTGGCGGCCACGAACTCCATACCGGTGCCCACCAGGGGGGCATTGGGTCGGAGCAGGGGGACCGCCTGGCGCTGCATGTTGGCGCCCATCAGGGCGCGGTTGGCGTCATCGTGCTCCAGGAACGGAACCAGGGAGGTGGAGATGCCCACCAACTGCTTGGGGGAGACGTCCATGTACTCGATCGTGTCCGGCGGTACCATCACGGAGTTCCCGCCTAAACGGGCGGACACCCGCTCCGACACGAAACGGCCGCGCCCGTCCAACTCGGCGTTGGCCTGTGCGACGGTGTGCCGCTCCTCGACGTCCGCCGTCAGGTACTCGATCTCGTCGGTGACCCGGCCGTCCCGCACCTTACGGTAGGGGGTCTCGATGAACCCGAAGTCGTTGACCCGGGCGTAGGTGGATAGCGAGGCGATCAGGCCGACGTTCGGGCCTTCCGGCGTCTCGATGGGGCACATCCGCCCGTAATGGGTGGGGTGCACGTCCCGCACCTCGAACCCGGCACGCTCCCGGCTAAGGCCGCCCGGTCCCAAGGCCGACAGTCGCCGTTTGTGGGTCAGCTCGGCCAAGGGGTTGGTTTGGTCCATGAACTGCGATAACTGCGAGGAACCGAAGAATTCCTTCAGGGCCGCCGTGACCGGCTTGGCATTCACGAGGTCATGGGGCATGAGGGTTTCCAGTTCCTGGGTGCTCATCCGCTCACGGACTGCCCGCTCCATGCGGGCGAGTCCAATCCGGAACTGGTCCTCGAGCAACTCGCCGGCGGCCCGCACGCGGCGATTTCCCAGGTGATCGATGTCGTCCACCTGCCCGTCGCCTCGCTTCGCCTTGAGGACGTACCGAATGACCTCAATGATGTCCTCCCGGCGGAGCACACGCTCCTCCAGGGGGATTTCCATGGTCAGCTTCTTGTTCATCTTCAACCGGCCGACCTTGGAGAGGTCATAGCGACGCGGATTGAAGAAGATGTTCTCCAGCAGGGCCTTGGTGCTCTCCAGCGTGGGGGGATCGCCCGGGCGCATGCGCCGATAGATCTCGACGAGCGCCTCGTCCGTACCGCGGGTGTTGTCCTTCAGCAGGGTTTCGCGGACCTCGAACACCTCGCGGTTGTCCGGCCCCGACAGGACCTGGAAGGTTTCCACGCCCCGCTCCTGGAACTGCTCCATCAACTCGCCGGTGACCTCTTGCCCGCACTCGCCGAGCACCTCACCCGTCCCGGCCTCAACCACGTCCCGGGCCAGGAAGCGACCGACCACGTCGTCCCGGGCGACCGCAACCTGCTTGAGCTTGAGGACCTGACACCGCTTCAGTCCACTCCGCGTGATGCGCTTGCCCGCCGATAACACGGTCTCCTTCCCGTCGGCCACCTCCCGGGCGGCGCGGTACCCCATCACGCCCGGAGAGTTGAGGTCGAGGAGCAGGTCCCGCTTGGCCAGGGTGAACGTATCGCGGCCGTAGAAGAGCGCCAGGATCGCCTCGTTGCTGTTGTACCCCAGCGCCCGGAGCAGGATCGTGGACAGGAACTTCCGCCGGCGATCCACCCGCACGTGGAGCACGTCGTTGGCGTCGAATTCGAATTCCAGCCAGGACCCGCGATAGGGGATCAGCCTGGCCGTGAAGAGCGTCTTTCCGCTACTATGGGTGGTCCCGCTGTCATGGTCGAAGAACACGCCCGGCGAGCGGTGCAGCTGGCTCACCACGACCCGTTCCGTGCCGTTGATGATGAAGGTCCCGTGCTCGGTCATGAGGGGCATCTCGCCCAGGTAGACCTCTTGCTCCTTGATGTCCCGGATGCTCCGAGCCTCGCTCCCCGTCTGCTTG
>Ga0316616_100000881_pt1 | contig 11068 bp, 16 predicted proteins | sample OWC_Aug_M1_C1_D1_FD_207660 | JGI IMG/M metagenome (GOLD analysis project Ga0316616, IMG submission 207660) | Wetland soil microbial communities from Old Woman Creek delta, Ohio, United States - OWC_Aug_M1_C1_D1_B | ecosystem: Environmental > Terrestrial > Soil > Wetlands | place: USA: Ohio...
ATCGGGAAACGCCGAGTTATAAATTTCCTCAAGTAAATCCCAAAGGCTCGCCTCACGTTCGGAAAAAATTCCGATGACTTGTCCGAAAATAGAGGTCGGTAATAAATTAATTTCGTTTCCAAACGCCGCCCGGAATTTTTCCTCTAATTCATCTTGAATATCAGGTTGTCTTTTTTTAATAAATCCGGTATTTGTTAATCCATATACCATTTTAAACCCCTATAAAACCAGAATAATCTATAATTCCATCGGCAGTTATTGCCGAAAAATCAATCGATAATTGTCTATTCGAATCGAGATCAAAACTTAAAGTTTGTAAACTTAAAACCCCAGGCGTATCCAAAATTATTTTTGTAAATACCGCGTTCAATATTGTTAAATCAGGATTTTTTTTGAATACATCATCAAAATAACTTACACCTAATGCGGTATCTAAAAACCATTCGCCTTTAAAAGTTTTTAATCGAATTTTTAAATGTTGAATGATCGATTCAACTCCGGATGTCCAGGAAACATTACCATTCAAAACTTTTATATCATTTGTTGCTGTATCCTGTTTTAAATCCATTTTATCCTCACGATATTGTTCCGGTGCCGGTGCCGGTTCCGGCGGTAGTGGTGGCACCAAGATGGGTAATAGGATCTACCGCAACAAGAATTCCTGCGGCAACCGAAACCGATGTTGTTACCTGCGTATTTGCGACAAAATATTCGACGATAGCTTCACACATTGGCTTTAACGCTGCCTCTTGCATTGCCAAATCCTGAGCAACCGGAAGTTTTGCTTTCATTGCAGCGAATAATCCTGCGCCTGTCAGTGCCATTTCAATTACCCTTTTCCGTAAAAAATATATCACTTAAAAATTTCTTGTCTGAAATCGGTGATGCCTTTAATGCTGCCAATTCGGCTTTTAAAGACGTAAATTCCGCTGCCCGAACTGGGTTTGGTGCCGTTGGACTACCCGGTGAAGTAACGAGGCAAATATCGCCGAGAATAAGCTTATCTAAAAGCGTTGCAATTTTATCATGCAGAGTTTCCAGATACGTTTTCATTTCCAAACCCAATACGATGTTTTCAGTTTGGTTTCCGCTAACCTTGCCGATTTTAGTTTTCCCGTCCGGTGTTGATTCAAATTTTGCAGAATCATTAACCAACATTACATTATTAGCATCAACTGTTAATTCATTTTTTTGTGGAAAAAATCCTACCAGGGCCACGGCATCAGATAAAGAATGTTTTCTGAAGTCATCAGGGTCAACGATGCCGCCTTTTTGTAACCAAATATCAAGAGAACGTTCGCAAAATATAAGCAATACATAGTCATTTTTAGCAAGTGGTAAATGTAAAAATGATTTGATAGTCCTTGGAAAAATCACCGGTACATTAATGAGCAATGGTAAATTAACAACTGTGCCATCGGCATATTTTTTTTTGACCACTGGTTGAATATCAGCTACCTGTTTAGCGGCATCATATTTTTGCACAATTCCCGGCAATGAAACATGAATATCTGTTACTCGGCTTTCGATAGCCTCTTTAAGCAAATCCTGCAATGTTGGCGTTTGTTGATTAATCATTTATGTACATATGCCTCACATCTTGATAGCCAATTGCCCATAAAATTATCACCCTCATGAGTAACCTTTGAAATTCTATATACCCCGGAAACAAATTCGCTTTGGATTTCCACAAGGCGGCCTGGCTTAAGTTTTGGCTGCAATAAACATTGAAATTCAATACCGCCATCGGGAATGTTTTTTCCGGCATCGGCTTTTATCTTACCCGGAGAACCGATCAAACCAGTTGTAGGACTTAATAATACATTTGCATCATTTGTTGGTTTGTGTTGTTCAATGATCTGCAACTCGCCGTCTTGAATTGACCATTCCATACCGAGAGTTTTTACCAAACTATCCATAATATCTTTGGCTGTACCGGACAAAATAACGCCGGTTCCATAGCTTTTAAATTTTGGAATAATAAACTCTCGAATTGCATTAACACCTCCAGAAACTACATCTTTAAATGAAAATGCAACTTTTTGCATTACCTGTTCGGCCGTGGCGCCTGGCGGTAAACTCAAATCAATTTTTGCCTCTTGATATGCTTTTTCTCCGTCGCCTAATTCTATTTCGGTTATGCGATCAACGCCAATTTTTCTTGTGGTCGCCTTGGCAATGTTGCCGGAAAAAATTTGGGACAGGTCGTTTCCATATCCTACGTCCAAAGAACATATCGCATTTTTTGCTTCAAATTTTTCTCGACTTTCCATACTCAAATTATAAACATTTATAACACCGGTATTCGGCGCAGATTCAAGATTTTTATCAAATTTAAAATTTAATCGAAAGCCGACGTACTCTTTTTCCAGGGCGCCTTTAGTACCCACTCTCAGTCTGGCATTTCGAATGAATTGTCTCATCCTTCACTTTCCTCATAAATCATAATACATCGGCTACCAATATCCGTTTTGCCTGCCTCTAGTCCAGATCCGCTCAAATCTAAAAGAGCCAACGTGCCTGGAGGTAAATTCTGCATTTTAAATCGCTCTAAAAGATTTGCATTGACCATGATCGGAATAGCACCGAGAATAACATTTCTTTCGGCATCGCTGATGATGAGCGACCATAACGATGAACGATCATTCCATGCCAATTCAAAAATATAAGTGATGCCTTCCAGGTCAACTGAGAAATCATAGTTATCCACATCCGACCGCAAAGGAATTTCTAAAACCGACATATCAGGCCCCCAATCCGGTTATTCGGGAAAGTAAAGAATTCGCCTTATCCAGTGTATCCTGCGTTGGAGTTTTTGCTGTATTTTTTCCAATCGAAGATTTCTTTTGAAATTTAGAATCGGTTGTTGTAACTGAAATTTCAGTTGATTCTACAATGATGATTTCCTGGAATGTTGCGTTGAATCTTAATGCCTTTCCGGTATCGGCATTTCTCGGTACGGTAAGAGTTTTTAAAATCATATTCGAATATTTTTTTAAGCCAGTCACAATGTCGATTGGTTCGCGCTCTTGCTGAATCGCAACCAATTCTTCATAGGTTTTCCTTGACCTGTTATCATCAAACAAAGAACGAACGCCTTGAAAAAATTTGATTGGTGTATCTGAAATCAAACCTTCAATTGTAAGTTTTGCAGGTTTTACTTGTACATGATCGGTAATGTTGGCACCGGATTCGACGGGATTTTCCGTAATGTCGCAATCCGTTTCATGCGATTCAGATATGGAAACATCGACTTCGATTTCTGCGATTTTTACCCGCTTATTTGTTCCATAAATCAATGACAATAAACTCATAAAAACCTCAATAACTCACGTTAGATTTTGTGGCCCTGGCGGCTGGCCTTAACATTCGTGCAAATTCTTCACTTGCCGCCCTTCTTACTGCCTCACCAACGGCAGTTGCATCACTGCCTGGCGGCACCGTTACGTTGATTGTTGATTGTATTTCGGTGTTACTAGACTGAGTATTCATATTTGATACATTGGCCGGTGATACCCCGGGAAAAGGGTTTGATGCAACATTTTGTATTTGTGAAATTGCAGGCATTGGTACCATAGACTGCGTTTTAGGAATCGCATTTTCATTGCCAATATCGAAACCCAATTTCGCTGCAATATTTCCAAAAGTGTTTTTAAATGGCGCTATAATCGATGTTTTTATTTTATCTGAAATCGCCATTATGGTATTGATAATTCCATTAGAAACACTATTAAAAGCAGAAACTACCAATCCTCCGATAAAACTGATTATCCCGGAAAATACACCTGCTATTACATCATATAATTGCTTTGATATTGACTTAATACTATCGAGAATTGTCAAACCAATTCCCTTGAAAATATCAAATAACATATTTGCAAAATCAAGGAATGCCTGTTTCGGGTCAAGTAACAATGCAGAAATAGTCTGCACAATTCCGGTTATTAATAAAACTATTCCGTTTATTGCGTACTCTATTTGCTGAGTTATAAAAGAAACGATGCCTAATATAATATCTTTTATTATATTGAATATATTCCCAATAATATTTGCTGTTTCTATTGCTGCATTAGATGAAACTCCGAAAAATTCCAAGAATGATACCAGCATTTTTTTTGCAGTTTGAGATACTTTATCATATATCATCGAAAAGAAATTCAATATGCTTTGAAATATTTTATCTTTGTTTTTCAAAAGAAAACCGAAAAATGAAGGCCGCCCTTCAGTCCAGGCAATCAAATCCTCAATGATTAAAAATACTGCAGCAATAGCGGCGCCTATTAAAATTGGCCCTAGTAAAACCGAACGCCAGGCAACAATTGCAGCTTTGCTTATAGCGTAAAACCCTTTTACTACATCAACTATTGCCATTGCCATGCGGCCTAAAAAGAACAATCCAATAAGGCCAGCAAGGGCTTTTAATACCGTAGCAAATCCGCCAATTGATTGTGTGACTTTATCGATGGCAACAATCATTGTCCGAAAAACGTAATAAACCGCTGTTACAACACGCCATAGATTTTTGAGATATTTTGTTAAAATTTCAATAAAATTTTGCAACCTTGTTTTCAATAATTCCCGATTGGATTTAATCCAATTTTTCATATCTGTAAGAATATCGGAAACAACCGGAATTAAACCCGAACCGATAACGTTTACAACACCTTTTATTGTTGCTAGCAATGAATCTAAATTATCATTAAAACGCGCGCCGGATTCTATTGCGGAATCATTCATCACGATGCCAAGGTCAATGGCCTCTGCGCCTAAATCGCGCAAACCTTGAGACCCGTTATCCAACATTTGCAAAAATTTGTTTCCAGACCGGCCAAAGATATTAAGGGCCATTGCTGATTTCTCAACACCCGGCGGCAATCTTTTAAAAGCATCGGCTAGGGAATATAGAATTTCATCAGGCCGTTTGATTTTTCCGGCGGCATCAAGAGCTGAAACCCCGAGGGTTTTAAATGTTTTAGCTGCCTCGGAATTTGCATCTTTAGCGTCGTAACTCGCGCGTGCAAGGAATTTTAAACTATCGGCTAGTTCTTCTTGGCTTGATCCGGAAAGCTGCGCAGCGTACCCGAGTTTTTGTAATTCTTCATATGATATGCCGCTTGCAATTGATGTATCTCGAATAGCATCGGCAGCATTTGCGGTCGATTTCGCAATCCCAAAAATTGAGGCAGCGGCTGCAGCGGCTGCAGCGGAAACAGCTATAAAACCGGCCTTGAGATCTTCAATAGCGGTTTCCATTTTTTTTAACGGCGCCTCGTCAACATCGAATCCAAATTTTATAACTAACTCGCGTATCGTCGCCATCATCGTCCCTTTCGCGATTGCCTTGCCGCAAATTCTTCGGCCTCGGCTTTTATATCCAAAGCCTCATTTGCGTCAGCCAGGTCGTCTATTGACCAGTGAGTTTCTATTTCTGCAAGGGTCGCAATTTTTGCCGTTACTGGTCTCCATATCGCCCATTCTATATTACACCGCCCTTGATTGTAACCGGCGTCCGCTATTTTTTGAGGCCGCCGATATCTGAAAAAAAATCCTTATAATTAACCTCAATAATAAATACTAAAATATTCATTAACTCTGATAAATTACCAGAATAATCTAAGTCAAAATTAATAGGTTTATTGTTTCTTGTCGTGCTTGTGAGCAATTCCTTGACGGTCGTCTCAAAAGTGTTTTCATCACATTCTTCAAAAAACGTCTGAATAGCAACACCGATATTTTCTAGTGATATTTCTTTATCTAATAGTTTTCCTTTATCGGAATTTGCAATTTTAGAAAGTGGCCCGGAAATATATTTTCCAAGGCGATGTAACATTTTTATACCCTTGGTAGCAGGAAATTGCGTTACAACATATGTATTATTATTAATGATTTTTTCTTGTGTTTTTTGCATAATGACACTCCAAAAAAAGGCGGCAATAAGCCGCCATATTTCAAACAAATCGACTGACAATATTATTAATTACCAGCAACAAATGGTACCAAATTGTCAGTTTCTATTATCCATTCGCGTGAACCCAATTCGCGACCGAATTCTGAATCGGGTACTTTTACAATCCAAGCGGTTTCTGCGGAATACAAAGATAACCCGGAATTGTCTTTTACGAGAACAGGAAAAATTCCGCTGTTTGATAATTCATCGGCGGTTGCTAAAGCTGATAGTATTGAATTTGAATCCGACGATTGACTCAAAGTCAAAGTTATTCGTCCTGATTTATTACTCGATTTTGCCCGTGTACCTTCGCCATCAGTGCCAATGTGCAATGCAAATGCATCGGCATTTCTTGCGATAGTAATGAAACTTCCATCAGCAAAACCGGTCATAGAAAAACCGCCGATTATGATTGCAACTTGCGATGGGTCGTATGTTTTTACTGCCATAATTCAATTCCTTTCTTATATTGAAACCGTTCCACGGATTTGAGTTTTATGTACTGCGCCTGCGAGGGTGGCAGCAAATGTAATTCCTGGCAAATATCGCAATGCTTTATCGGCAGGTGATACATCGGCAACCTTTGGCACCGTAACTGTGAATTCGGGATCTGCGGCAAGTAATCCAACGGCTACACCTTGCTTTAGTTGCGCCCTCAGTTCGTTCTCGATAATAGCAACACCGGCATCAGTAAAAGGAATCTTTTTAAGCTGAACTAGTTTTGCATAAACCCTTTCTTCGATACGGGCCTGCAACCAGTCTATTCCGATGATAATATCGATGAATTCACCGCTTGCAACAATGCCTTCTGCAGTGATATTTACACCGCCAATAAGCTCATAAGTGTTGCCGTTTTTACCCTTAATTGCAGTTGATTCGCTTGCGGAAAGGTTATCAACAGTTGCGCCTGCAATGGTTTTAAATTTGAAGGTCGCGCTTCCAGGATCTTCGGGCAGCATTTTTCCAAGCCAACCGGCATCGATAAAATCATCAGTGGTCGGATAATGCGCAATAACAACCGAGCGATCGTATGCTGCGGCCTTAAGTTTATATGCAACATCACTTGTTTCAACTGCCGATTTACAGTTTGCATCATTCGAACGCGCAAAAAAGATTTTACGTCTGGCTTCAATCCAGGCCGCGGCTGTCATTTGGCTTGCTAATGTTCTTATTGTAAGAGTTAGTGCATACCAGTCATCGCTTTCTAACACTATAGCATCAAGAGCCGTAACGACCGTTTTTTCTGGCGTTGGATTAGTGAGCGTTGCAGTTAAACCAAGCGTTGTTGTAACAACCAAAGTGGAAACTGTTAATGATGTTCCAACGTCCGCTGTTATTGTAATAGTAAAATCTGGGGTGCCAGCAACCACGGCACTGGCAACACCGGCAACGGCATCGATTGCAGTCGCAAGAGCCGCGAGTGTTGAGGCAGTGCATACAGTCCCATTTACCGTAACGCTTATCGAATCTGCGCCAGCCATAGCTTGGTTACAATCGATTAAATAAACAGCGGCTGTTAATGCCTCGGCGCGTCCAATTGCAAGCCTATTTGGTCTTGGATTTTGGGAAAACGCTGCAGTTGCTGCTTTATATTCTTCATCACTAGTTGCGAAATCCGTAGCAACACCGTCCATATCCTCATAAAAACGTATTCTCTCTGGAAACGTTGCATTAAAACCAAGAATCATCATCGTCCCAAAACCGGCTTGCGAAACACTGGCGGTTTGGCGAGTTATCTGAACATCAACAATACTAGATAAACCCATTTTGTACCCCTTTCATTTATATATTAAATAGTACAACAAAACTTTAATTCCCAATAATATTTGTTTCGCCAAATCCGGTGACTTCAGTTTTTGTGATGTAACCGGTATTGTCAGTTGATGTTGAAGTTACTAAAAATTCAACATCAAACGTGTATATTTCATCAAATTTTGTTTCCATAAATTTGGTTAAATTTACTAAATTTCCTTCATTGGAAATTGAAATATTTGATGCCCTAAAAGATGCCTGCACACTTGGTTTTCCAAGTGAAAAATTCAAATCATATGCTTTTTGATAAATGGAATCACCATGAACCGTAACAGTCAAAACAAGTCGTCGATGCCCGGTAATTTCTGGCACCCCGGCAGTAGTCGTTAGCCGCAATTCGTCGGCACCGGCAACGCGATATGGGCCATTCAATCTTAAAGTTACATAAGGTCGTGGAGGCCGAGGTGCCGCCTGGTCGGCCCATACGACGGGTGAACCTCCGACATTACTATTTGCCCATGAATATATCGCCGTCTTAATTGTTGAGATATTCATGCCTCTACCCTCATAATTAACGCTTTAAAATATGAAAAATCATATTCCCATTTTTCGATTTTTTGTACTTCGAAAACTTTTCCCTGGAATGAAACCAAATCGGCTTTTTTCCCTGCCGATTCATCGACTGTAAACAATTCGGTTGCGGTGTAAATTTTATATATTTCTTTTGCGCGTTGTAATTCTGATAAGCTTAATTGCTCACGTCCCGATAATGGCTGTATAGAGCCAACCGCTGAAATTGTGGTTATGGCACCGGGCAAATAGGTGCCATTCGTATAAGTACCGGCAGCTTTTCGCGTGATTGTGAAAGGCTCAGAAAATCTTGCAATCAAATTTGTCGCGTTCGCAATACTCATCACTCGCCCTTCATTTCAACTGTATATGTTATTGATTGAACTAATTGACCAGTGTCTATTAGAGGTGTTTCGCCAGTCCTGCCAGCAACCGTTTTGTTTTGTATTGTTGATTCTGCTAATTCTGGCGGTATGCCATCATAAATTTTTTGCTTTACATCACTAACGATTTTTTGACCTAAAATTTCTAATGCAGTTTTTGTATCCCAAACGCCTTTGGTGATTTCTGTTCTCAATTCTTTAACGATATTAGTATATTTATTACGGTTTTCGTCAAGTGTTGAACGTAAAAATGAGCGTTCGGGTACGCCCAAACCAAATTCATGAAAATTGGCAATTTCTACAACCGTTATACCAGATAATTTAGAAATACTTCCATCATAATTTCGAACAGTTTTATCATCACTTGCATCTTTACCTTGTACCCCGATTTTTACAAATGGTTTTTGTTCCAGTTTTTTTAATTCTGAATTAAGTTTTTTAAACCCAAAATCTTTATCTGAAACATTTTTTGCCATATCATAAAACCAACGGACTAATAGGCAATGATTTTCTTAACCGCAAATATTCCTGCCCGTAAGTCGTGAGAGAATATTCGCTTGCGTTTGCTATTGATATTTGAGCATAAGATCGAGAAAGGTCACCGACACTTTCCTGGGTTACTGGCCCGGCGGCACCGGTGCCACCTCGGCTAATTAATGTGAGCAAATGAGCCGTGAGATATGCAACACCCAATTCGCTTTTATTTCCCCAAATGGATACATTCACCGATAAGATAGCCTGGTCAATATATAATTGAATAAAGGCATCACTTAACGATGAAAATTCTGGAAAATAAGATTTAATCAATGCAGGCGTCATAATACCTCACAAAAACATTTCTGTTTTTTCGTTTGTTACCGGAGTTTCAATCTGCTTAATTTGGGTTTCAATGGTTTTTAAAACCGCCGCCCTAGTTTCATTTGACTGCCATTTTTTTAGCAAATCAATATCCCAGGTAGCTTTAATTATTTTATTGGCTTGCGTATAATGCAATTGATTTAGGGATTCGCTAGCTTTTTCTGCGTCATCGCCGTCAAGAATGACTTTTAGATTGCCATTTTCTAACATGCTTTTTATTACGCTTATAGATTTCATGCTTTCCCATAGTTCATTATCAATCTGATTAACGCCAGGTCTTAAAATAACGTTCTTCGGTTGATACCCATTTTTAATCTGCAAATTACTAACTCCGGTTACATTTGCACTTGTATTTTCAACTAAAATCATTTCAGACACTCCATAAAACCATTAGATACCAGATACAATATTCACGGCCATTGGATAATAAATCAATACGCCGCCGATTCTTTGATGGCAGGGTACGATATATTCAAGACCTTGCTCTTGCTCAGCGAATTGCTCAAAATCTTGTGGAATTTCGAGAGTAAGAACGTCTGGGTCACGGCGGTAACAAACCATAACATCAACGCCATTTACACCAACACCTTTTAGTTCATTTACCCATTCAACGGTTTTAATATATCCGTTATTTTCGAGGAAATATTGCAGAATGGTTTTGTCAGACTGCGATGATCTAGGTGTTGATTTAATATAGTTGTATTGCTCAAGTGGCAATAATAATGTATCTGGAATTTCTACACCGTTTGTTGATTCCACGATGAAGTTAGCCGCACCATTGAGATCGAGAAGAATCTCGTCAGGTGTTTTGTTCGACCACAATGGGCTTGCACCAACGCCGTTTGGAACAACGGTTTGGGTCACATTTGGGTTATTGAGGAAACCGATTAAACCGGTTGCGGCATCGCCAAAATAAGCAATGTTATTTTCTTTTTGAAGAATTGCACGTTTCGCAGCATTGGCTTTACGAGCCTGTAAAGGCTTTCCTGCCATGGCGGCCGAACGGATTTCTTGAATATTATATCCGTAAGCACATCCGAGAGATTTAATTTTTGCGGTAAATTCTTTTCCGGTGATGTCGGCACGGGGTAAATCATTGCCATAGGCGGAAATGATTTTGGCCATTCCGACCTGATCATATTGCTGATATACAATGCTTTCGGCACCGGGGCCGGCCTCAAACGATACGGGAATTAAGCGGCGGCATTTTAACTCTGGATATTTTACATCATAGGTTTTTGCCTTAATTGTTTCCAATTCACGTTGGAAAAACACGGTCTCATTGGCATCTAATCTGGCTTTTGCAGTCATGATTTAATTTCCTTTCATTAAATATTGATATGCACAAGAGCCAATTCTCCGGCGCCCGCGCTTGTTAAAAACTTGGAATTTGAAAGTGCAATGGTATCGGACCCGTCAGCGGAAGGCCTAAAAGCGCCAGCACGTTCGGTGCCGCCTGCGACTGCGCGAACATAAACGGGATTTCCAGCTACAACTGCAACCTCGGGCTTAACCCAAATGCGACCCAAACGAAGAATCGAACATGCCATTTGTGGGG
>Ga0316616_100000883_pt1 | contig 11062 bp, 7 predicted proteins | sample OWC_Aug_M1_C1_D1_FD_207660 | JGI IMG/M metagenome (GOLD analysis project Ga0316616, IMG submission 207660) | Wetland soil microbial communities from Old Woman Creek delta, Ohio, United States - OWC_Aug_M1_C1_D1_B | ecosystem: Environmental > Terrestrial > Soil > Wetlands | place: USA: Ohio...
TCTCTTTATCACGCAGCACCTGCATCAGCCTGGCCTGAAGTCCGGAGTTAAGATCACAGATCTCACGCAGGAACACCGTCCCCCCATTGGCCTCCTCGAACAGCCCCTTCCGCGCGGACAGGGCCTCTGCAAAAGCCCCCTTCACATGACCGAAAAGGACCGGTTCTGCTTCGTCATCAACGATATCCCTAAGGTTTACGGAAATAAACGGTCCTCCCGCCCTGTTGCTGTTGAGATGTATGGCCCGTGCTATAAGCTCTTTGCCTGTGCCGATCTCTCCACAGAGAAGGACGTCGTCTTGTGAATCCGCGATCTCCCTGACCTGGGTCATTACTTTCTGCATGGCCGGACTCTCACCTACTATCCGGTTGAGATCGTACTGTCTCTCCAATTGTCTCCTCAGACGGAAATTTTCCTCCTGCAGCGCCCCTTGTTTGAGCGCGTTTTTTACAATCTGCTTTATCTCCTCGTGCAGGACAGGCTTAACGACATAGTCATATGCCCCGTTCCTCAGGGCCTCGACAGCCGTTTCCAGCGAAGCATACGCAGTCATAATAATGACGATCTGTTCCCTTGACTGGTCTTTAATCCTCTTCAATAATTCAATACCGGTAATCCCCGGGAGAATAATGTCGGTTATGATAACATCATAAAACCCCTTCTCAAAGACCTCGAAGGCCACTTCAGCGTTGCCTGCCGTATCCACGGCATACCCTTCTCTTACCAGAACACGCTTAAGAGACTCACACAGCGTCTCCTCGTCTTCAACTATCAGCAGTCTTTCATTCATAAGATTTTCGTATTATAGCACAGAGAAACACGATATTATAGAAGTTATATAAGTCAGAAGGAGGCAGTCACTCGACAGGCAGCCTTATGGTAAAAGTCGTCCCTTCCCCCTTCCTGCTTTTCACAGTTATCGTGCCGTTATGCTCCCTGATTATTCCATAGCAGATGCTCAGGCCGAGGCCGGTCCCCCTGCCAGGAGACTTGGTCGTGAAAAAGGGGTCAAAGATCCGGTCAATAATCGTCTCATCAATGCCGGAACCTGTGTCACTGAAAACTATCTCGACTGAACTGTCAATTTTTTTCATCGACACAGTCAGCTCGCCTCCATCTGGCATGGCATCGATCGAATTGAGCATAAGGTTCAGGAAGACCTGCTGTATCTGGTCCGGATTGAACCTGAATGGAGGTAAAATGTCTATATTCGGGACAAGCTGGACGTTCTTGAACCTCTTGTCGTATTTGACCAGATTGATCGTCCTGTCCAGGATCTCCGAGATGTTCGAAGGGATTTTTTCCTTTGTCGAAATCCTGGCAAAGTCTCCGAGACTGCGCACTATCTTGGCGATCCTCTCTATATGGCTGTTGATTGTCTTCAATGATTCGGACGAGAATTCCCTGTCCTCACCGGACTCCATTTTTAATGATTTCAGCTCCTGCACAAGAGACGAGATTGAGGCCAGTGGGTTGCCTATCTCATGGGATATGCCTGCGGTCAGCTTGCCCAGGCTGGCCAGTTTGGAAGCCTGCTGGAGCTGCTCCTCCATCTTTTTCTTTTCAGTTATGTCTTCAAGTATTACAACATGTCCCCCTGAGGGGTCTTTAAAGGGACTGATGTTGATCTTGAACATCTGCAGGGAAGGTGCCTGGACGAGCATTTCGTTCAGTTCGCTCTGCGCAAATATCTCTCTCCTGATCCACGGCAGGAGATTCGCAATATAGCGGTCATGAGCGAAGTTCCTCTTTATGCCGGTGATAATCTCCATCTCCTTGTTCCAGTACTTCACCGTGAGCGATGAATCAACAGTAACAATGCCGACAGGGGCGCTCTCGATGATATTCTCACTGAACTCCTTGAGATAAGCAAGGTTTCTGTTCGCCTCAGCCAGTTCTTGCCTTGACAGCCTGAGGGTATCGGTCATCTGTTTTATCGAACTTGAGATCTCCCCTCTTTCCTGCTCGGTAAGCGTGACCTTGTCCTCGAATATGATCGTAGCTATCGCAGAACCCAGAGCGCCTGAAAGGACCCTCTCGGCCTCATCCCTCAGCCTGAAGAGTTCATCCTGGGATATGTCTTCCCTTTTGATGCCGTGTCTGCTGATGAATAACTCTACTATTTCCCTCGCCTCTTTCCTGCCGATGTACTGCCCAAGGATGTCCTCGATCTGCCGGATACTGTATATGCCCTTCATCGGCAGCATCCGTGGAGAATAGGACTCGACGAAGAGCAATGCCTGTTTCTCCTCCTCACCCCCCTGTTTTGTGAAAATTGAGAGTCCGATATAAAACATGAGATTGAACAGCAAGCCCCAAAACAGGGAATGGCTCCATTTGTCGAGGCCGCTCAGGCCGAAAAGCGCATGAGGGTTGAATATCTGGGAGTTAATGAGTGAAGAGAAAAAACCCCTCTCGTGGATTACTCCGGCCTTCAGCAGAGCAGGCATAAAAAGAGTATAGAACCATATTACAAAACCGGCTATTATCCCCCCTATAGCGCCGATCTTGTTGCCCCTCTTCCAGTAAAGACCGAGTATAATTGACGGCGCAAAGATCGTAACTGCCTCGAATGATTTGAGCCCTATATCAACAAGGGAGTAGAATTCACCGATTGAGACAGCGAAAAAATAACCCAGGAATACGCAACCGAGAATTATAAGTCTCTTCAGATTGAGTATAATTGCAGGGAAGCCCTTCATCTTATTGAACCGGAAGATGCCCGGCATCACGAGGTTGTTCATCACCATTGTGCTTAACGCCACTGACTCTACTATGACCATGCCGGTGGCTGCGGAAAATCCGCCGATAAAAACAATAAGCGCAAGCAGGGATTGCCGCTGGCCGAGAGGGATAGTCAGAACAAAACTGTCAGCGTCCGCCTGACTGCCGCCAAGGAGCAGCCCGCCGAACGCAACAGGCATGACAAATATATTGATAAGAAAAAGATAAAGGGGAAAGAGCCACATGGCCTTGGATAAATGGGAGACATCCGAATTTTCCACCACCGATACATGAAACTGTCTCGGCAGAAAAAGTATAGCCATCATAGACAGGAAAAGCAGCGACGCCCACTCATTGAAGCTCACGGAGGTGCCCCCCCCGAGGAATAGGAGATCTCCATAATTTGAATCCTTGATCTTCTCAAAGATATCGGCAAAACCGTTGAAGAGGCCGTATGTGACGAAAAAACCCACGAGGAGAAAGGCGATCAGCTTGACAATGGACTCGAACGCGATCGCGAATATCAGGCCTTCATGCCTTTCCGATGAATCGAGCCTCCTCGCGCCGAAGATTATGGCGAATATACCGAGTATGAGAGTTATGAACCACCCCGCAGCAGCGCTCCCTTTTGTCTCACCGGCAAGTATCGAGAAGGTCTTCATAATCGCCTTGAGCTGAAGTCCGAGATAGGGCGTTATCCCGATCAGCGCAACAATCGCTACAAGGGCGGACAGGAAAAGCGAGTTTCCATACCTGGAACCCACAAAGTCTGATATGGTTGTTATCCTGTTCTCCTTGGCTATGATGATGATCTTTCTCAGAATGATCCACCACAGGGATGCCATCAGCGTGGGACCAAGGTAAATAGTCAGGAAGGAAAGACCCGAGGTGGCGGCCTTACCGACACTTCCGTAAAAAGTCCAGGAGGTGCAGTAAACCGCCATGGAAAGGGAGTAGACATAGGGGTTCGAGACTATACTCTTCCCCGCCTTTTCCCTCCGTTCCGCATAATACGCGATCAGGAACAAAAGGCTGAGATAGGCCAGGATAAAGATGAATAACAGCCAGCCTTCAAACACTGGGGTTACCCGGTTTGCCGTTCTTTTTGATGGAGATGCCTATTGCCAGGATAAAGAGGCCCCATGCTCCGAACAGATAATGAGGAAGAAAGAGTCCGAATATGGCGAGGGAAGGCCAGTTAAAGAGGAGTATCCCGATCAAAAACAGGAAGGGCCATAATTCTTTACTGTTCATCAGTTAAAATGTATCATGATTCTGCGCCCGGAAGCAAATAGCCGGCTGCTTCTGAGAAGGTTCAGGTCAAAACGCCTCATCTACATCATGATATTCTCTGTCCGAATAATCCACAAATCTTGTGCAATGTGAAATAAATGAGAGATTTATAGTGCCGGTCGGTCCATTCCTCTGTTTTGAAACAATAATCTCTGCCCTTCCTTTATTTTCATTGCTATCTTTGTTATACACTTCATCCCTGTAAAGAAAAATAATTACGTCGGCGTCCTGTTCTATGGCGCCTGATTCCCTGAGATCGGCAAGGGTCGGCCTTTTGGTCCCGGTCCTTGTCTCAACGCCTCTGTTGAGCTGGCTCAGGGCTATTACGGGGACCCTCAATTCCTTTGCAAGGCCCTTAAGAGAGCGTGATATTTCGGATATCTCCTGTTCACGCCTTTCCGCACTTCCCCTGCCCCGCATCAACTGGAGATAGTCGACTATAATCAGGCTCAGACCATGTTCAACTTTCAATCTCCTTGCCTTTGCCCGCATTTCGAGGACTGATATCGCTGATGAATCATCTATGAAAATCGGGGAATCAGCCAATTTCCCCGCAGCGTTTGTAAGCTTGTGCCAGTCGTCTTTTTTGATAAACCCTTTTCTGATATTATTGGAATCCACCATGGCCTCTGAGCAGAGCATTCTGAAGGCAAGTTGCTCCTTTGACATTTCGAGGCTGAAGACAGCTACAGGCTCTTTCATGTTGACCCCGACATGCTGGGCAATATTGAGACTGAAGGCCGTCTTCCCCATAGAGGGTCTGCCGCCGATTATTATCAGGTCACTCTTCTGCAGACCTGTTGTTAATTCGTCAAGTTCTTTAAAGCCTGAAGGTACTCCGGTGACTGTTTGTTTCTTGTCATATAGCTGTTCAATCATCTGAAAGCTGTCTTTTATAACATCTTTCAGGACGGAAAAAGACGGGCTTATTCTTTTTTCCGATAAATCAAAGATGGTCTTTTCAGCGTAGTCTATCAGCTCTTCAGCATCCTGTTCAGTTTCATACACATTGCGGGCAATATCCGTAACAGAACGGAGAAGTCCCCTGACCATCGACTTCTCCCTGACTATTTTGGAATGGAACCTGACATTGGCGGAAGTGGGGATCATCGATACAAGAGAAGTCAGATACTGTGTCCCACCGACTGTGTCGAGATTGTCTTTTTTCCTGAGATGGTCAGTGAGCGTGATGATATCAATCGGCTCATTCTTCTCAAGAAGCTCCGTCATGGCAACAAAGATTTTCCTATTGGAATCCTTATAAAAATCGTCCTGGGTAATCAGCTCAAACGCGGTATAAAGGGCGTTATTGTCAAGCAGGACTGCTCCTAATACGGACTGTTCGGCCTCAAGGTTCTGAGGCGGGAGCTTATCTAACGACAGGTTTGATTCGTTCATTCCTGGACAACGTGGACTTTAACCTCTGTCGAGAAGTCAGAATGAAGCTTTATTGTTACAGAATACTCTCCAAGCCTTTTGATGGGCTCGTCTATCACAATTTTTTTCTTGTCGATATCATATCCCTCCGCAGCAAGGGCCTCGGCTATATCCATATTCGTGACTGATCCGAAGAGTTTCTCATCTTCGCCGGATTTGGCCTTTATCGTAAGAGAGATCGACGACATTTTGTCTGCAATGGATTTAAAGGACTCCTTTAATTTCGCTGCCTTATCTAATATCATTTTCTTATTATGTTCAAATTCCTTTAGGTTCTTTGTATTTGCTTCCAGGGCAAACTGCTTTGGAAAAAGAAAGTTTCTCGCATAGCCATCGGAAACATTTACGACCTCACCCACACGACCAAGACTTTTTACATCCTCCCTAAGAATTACTTTCATTATGATATCTCCTTAAATGTATTTTAGTACTATTAAGATAACATAAAAAATGATAATATTTCCTTCGATAGGCTCTTGTCTTTGCAATAAAGAAAGGAGAGAGGAAAGAGAATTCTCCTGTACATAAATTGATATATTTTAAAACAATAAAACACAATTAAAACAATGAGTTATATTTCTATCAATGCTGTTAATTCTTTTTTGAAATTTTTGAACGGGGAATGAGAAAATATAATTCTTGACTGGATATAAAAGATGCATGTATATTTTGTATGTAAAAATTGCATAATTTCATGATTATATAAAGAAATAACTCAATATAAATGCCTGACTTTTTCTTTTAAAACCATAGGAAAGAAATGGAGGTGAAAATAATAAGCAGCTTTAACTAAATTAAAAAAAGGAGGAACTAATGAAACAAAAAAGGATTATCTGGGTACAAAGCATTATTCTCTTAGCAGCCTTGGTCTTTACAACAGGCTTTATCGTGAGTGACGCCGGCGCAACAAATGGCGATAATCTTATCGCTATTGGACCTATAGCAAGGGCCATGGGCGGAGTTGGAATAGCCGCTCCTCAGGATGCGATAAGCGCGGTATTTTCAAACCCGGCAGCAATGTGTTTCGGTCCCTACTGTCCGGGCTCAGAGTTTGATTTTGCCACAACGGTCTTCATGCCTAAGGCAAAGACCCGTATTAACAATACTGCGTTGGGGCCTATGGGAGATACAGGCTGGAAAGATAGTGATTCTGACCTGTTCTTTATTCCTGCAGTTGGTATTTCGGTGCCGATCACGCAGAATCTTCGTTTTGGCTTTGCGGCTTATGGTGTTTCCGGTCTGGGTGTGGACTACAGGGACAAATTTGATTTAGATCCAACTCCCGGCACCGGCCATCAGGACGTTTATACAGATCTTTCAATTATGAAGATCGCGCCGAATATCGCTTACCTGATCACACCTAATCTCTCAATCGGAGCTTCTTTGCATCTCGATATGGGAGTTCTGGACCTTGATTATAGAGGTGGTTCTTCAACCGGTTGGGGCCTGGGTGGCCAGATTGGCGCAATTTACAAAACCGGTCCTGTTTCCTTAGGCCTTGTCTATGTCACGCCCCAGAGCATTAACCACCATGATGTAGCTGATCTTGATGGAGATGGCAATGCCGATGATTTAGAGCTTGAGAGCCCGCAATCCATTGGTTTCGGAATTGCTTATGAACCTATCCAGCAGGTTCTCCTGATTGAGGCAAATACAAAATGGCTGAACTGGGCTAATGCCGATGGCTACTCTGATTTCGGCTGGGAAGACCAGTGGGTCTTCAATATCGGCGTTCAGTATAAGCCGATCCCCAAGCTCGCGCTTCGCGCAGGGTATAATTATGGAAAGAATCCTGTCGAGGAAAATAATCATTGGGAAGGCACTGGTACCCGAAATGTCCAGGGAAAGCACGTTAACCGGTTCCAGTATGAAGTACTCAGGGTTACAGGGTTCCCCGCAGTTGTCGAACACCATATCACTGCCGGTATAGGCTATGAAATAACAAAAAACATTTCACTTAACCTCGGCTATATGCATGCGTTTGAGAACGAAATTGAGGAGTCAGGAACATTTTTTGGTGCCCATGCCTCTGTTGAGTCTAAACTCTATGAGGACAGCATAGATTTCGGATTAACCTGGAGGTTCTAACAATCTCTGATAAAGGGGAGTCGGGAGGCTCCCCTTTATCTTATAAAAGGCATTTGGCCACGGATGAACACGGATAAACACTGATTAAACAAACATCTGAAAAGATAAAAGCCTTCACCAAAAAAGTGATTCACCATATTTGTATAAGTCTTTGAAGTATCTGTGTAAATCTGTGGCTAAATGCTTTTTTAAAGTTCAATGTTGCTCCTCTCCTACGGGCTGGGTTTGGCGGTCTCTGAAGCGCCGGCCTTGTTTTCTGTCTTTGATAGCTTCGTTTGAAGTTCCAGTATGGCCTTGGCAGCATTGTCTGTAAGGTTTTTGACCTCAACTCCCATGCCGTCGGTCTTCTTTTTCTCATCATCGAGTTCTGCCTGGAGTTTCTCTTTCTCGGCAACGGCCTTGGCCATGGCCGCCTCTGAAGCGGCGGCCTTATTCTCAGCCTCAGAGAGCCTCAGTTGCAGCTCGTTTAAGGCCTTGACTGCGTTCTCCACAAGGTTTTTGATGTCAGCATTAGCGTCGGTCCTGACAACGCCCGATGGTGCATCCAATGCTTGCAACTCTTTTTCAGCATGCGGCACAAAGGGGCTTTCAGGGAACTGTTTTGCAATTTCTGAAAAGACCCTTTTTGCCTCTTTGTATGACTTCACCTGGACCAGTGACCTGCCCAGCCAGTACATGGCCGCATCCCTGGAAGAGCTTTTAGGAAATTCCTTAAGGAATGAATTAAATGTCTCAACAGCCTTTTGAGGTTGATTGGAAAGGACATATTTATAGCCCTTGTCAAAAAGTTGGCTTTCCTTGTCCAAAGCAGAAGCTTCCATTGCAGAAAAAAGCAAGACGGATATAAGCACAAAGACAAAAGTATTCAGTTTATTTTTACAGATGTTTTTTCCCATAATGTCCTCACCCATTCGATAAATTTATTTTCTGTTTTCTGTTCATGGATTTTACTGTATATCTCCTTATGAACATCTTTTATTGGTTTAAAACTCTCATCGGTCTTATTTATCACTTTTAGGATATACACGCCATTTTTTACCCATATCGGACCGCTCGTCTCGCCTTTTTTCATCGAGAAGGCCTTGTCGTCCAACGCCGGGGTCAGAGAGCCCCTCTTAAACTCCCCTGAACTGATTTCGGTCCCCGCAGAACCCTTGACTACTCTCTGACTGTTTATTAGTTTTTCAAATTTTCCTCCTTCCTGAATTTCTGTGGCTATCCTCAACGCCTCTCTTTTCAGTTCCGTAATTTCGTTTATCGATGCGTCTTGTCTGAGTTTGAGCAGAACGGCTTTGATTTCGACCTTTTCAGGGCTGAGCTGATAATCTTTTCTATGCTCAGAGTAATAACCTTCGATCTCTTTGCCGGTCACAAATACCTTTGACTCAACCTCCATATTAAAGAGTTTCATCGCCCTTATTTTGTCCGCTATCCCTTTTTTATACTCACCGAAAGTCATCCCCTCTTTTGAGAGGAGCGCCTCAAAGTCCTCCTGTGATAGGGAATTCTGCCTCTTGAATGCCTCAACCTCTTTTTCCACTTCATTGTCAGCAACCCCGATTCCTCTATGTTCAGCAGTATGACGGATAATCCTGTCTGTTATCAGTCTTTCCAGTAATATCTTGTCGACCACATCTGTATTTTCAATGCCGCCAATCCCTTTGATAAAGCGCTGATAGTCCGACAATGTGATCTCTTCGTTTTCAACCGTGGCGAGCACTCTGCCAGCTGTGATGCCGAAGGAAGTAGACACAGTGCCAGGAATGATCACTGTGATAAACAAGATGAATGTGCAATTAGCTAAATATGACAGGTTTTTCATAGATAAAATAAGGCTGCAATCTCAGTGAGATGAATATACACAAAAAAGGGCACTTCAGGCAATAAGAAAGTGCGCTCTTCAGCGTTTTGCCGACAGGAGGCGTGAGAGTGAAGAAAGGAAGACATCGAGGGGTGGAAGAGTGTAGGTCTCCTCGACCTCTCCTGAGAAGTTTTCCGTCCATCTGTTTTCAACCCCTAGAGCCAGGGCATAGGGCAGATATGCCTGAAACAGGGCAGGTGTCTTTTCGGGAGGGGTCATCCTGTCAAGTCTGTCCCCCTCAGCTGCAGCAAGAAAGGTCCTGAACCCCTCGATCTCGTCGAGGGCCTGCCTGCCGAAGGGTGTAGGCGCCCTGAGCAGAAAGAGAAATACTGCATGTCCTGTCATCATTATGAAGAGGGGGACGAGGAACATGAACTGGCGGATATCAAAGACCTCCACAGCGTGGCTGAGCGCTACGGCAACAGAATATAAAACAGCAGGGAAGAGCAGCAGGAGATAGAAGAACTTGGAGGGCTTCGTCAGTCCCAGGACCTTTTTCTTTGCAAGAAACCTCGTGACGAGGCCTGCGCAGAACGTCCAGAGACCGAGACCGGTAAGCTCTCTGACATAACGGCTCCCTGTATCGACAATCTCGGCGTTCAAGGCGGCCACGATGAGGGAAATAATTATGCCGGGGACCAGATAAGCGGCATTTCTGTTAAAAAATTGTCTGCCTATGGATTTCTTCAGATAACGCCGGTGTTTCCTGTAGACGCTATGGATCATTGCAGCGTCAAGCTCCCTTTGGAGCGGAGCTGCGGCCGTTCCCCTTCTGCCTTCAAAGAGCGCATAGTAGAGTACCAACTCTTCAGGCGACATTTTTGTCAGGTCAGCAGTCCTGTTTTCTACCACATATCCGCTTTTATGACGGAGGATCCTGATGACCCCCTTTGCAGCGAGGTCCAAAAGCGCTGAGGCAAAGGCTGTGCGGTCATATCCCATTGTTAAAAGAAGCCGGGAAACCGCAGGAGAACAGTTCTCGGGAGGTCTATAGCGGGGGACAATTGCCTTTGCCTCAGGGTCTCGGCCAACGCGGGCCCAGACGATCAGGTAATAAGCGAAGAAGACTGTAAGTCCTATAAGCCCGGGTATGTAGGTTGTCATGTCGCGGAAGAAATATGTGAGACGCATCGAAAGGTCAGGTTCATAAACAACGCCCTTTGGCATGCTCACCACAACAGAGAGCCAGGGCTTTTTTTCTGATAAGGACATACCGTAATTCAGCACATTGGACCGCCCTGATTCTTCAGCCCTTTGGAGGAGAACAGGGACCTTGCCGGTGCCCTTGTTCCAGGAGTGTTCGTCAAGATCAGCGAGTATGCCATGGCCGCCGTCGGGAAGGATTACGGTGACTGCCACCGTGCCGACAGACTCCATCCATCCATGGCTGCCTTCGCCAAAGACCCACCAGAAGAATTCATCGTGATCAGGGAGGAAGGTGATGTTGCGGTCTGTCTTGTAATCAAGAGTGAATTCATGTACTCCGGGAGAAAGCACCAGCCTCTCCGGCCCGAGAAAGATATAATGGGTTACCCATCTTCCAGACGTCTTCACAGAGTATGGTATTTGCTGTCCATCCAAAGTGGCGCTGATCATCTTGAAATCCATGATCCGGTAATACGCGTGTCCACCCTGGATGCGGCTGGTAATACTCCGGTA
>Ga0316616_100000884_pt1 | contig 11062 bp, 9 predicted proteins | sample OWC_Aug_M1_C1_D1_FD_207660 | JGI IMG/M metagenome (GOLD analysis project Ga0316616, IMG submission 207660) | Wetland soil microbial communities from Old Woman Creek delta, Ohio, United States - OWC_Aug_M1_C1_D1_B | ecosystem: Environmental > Terrestrial > Soil > Wetlands | place: USA: Ohio...
GCCCGCTCCGCGGCCTCCACGAGGCCCTCGACCGTCGAGGGTCGTGCGACCTCCCGGACGTCCATCCCGGCCCCACGGGCTGCGGCCTCGGTCGTGGGCCCGATCACGGCGGCCGGGATGCCCTCTGCCCTCTCTCCGGCCGCACGGACGAAAGACTCGACGGCTGACGGAGATGCAAAGAGGGCGAGATCGAACCCCCCGGCCAGGGCGCGACCCACCGCCTCGGCGAGGCCCGCAGGCTCCACGGTGTCGTAGGCGGCGACCACGTCCACCTCTGCCCCCCGCGCGCGAAGGCCCGCGGGCAGCTCGTCGCGAGACCGCGCCGAGGCGGGCACGAGGACGCGCGCGCCTTCGAGATCCTCCGTCCCGAGGGCCGCCAGGAGCCCTCCGGCGCTGAAGTCCGCGTGGGGCTCGAGGGCCACCCGGTCCTCCGGGAACGAGGCGCGGAGCGCCGCCGTCGTCGCCCGTCCCACGGTGGCGATCCGGGGGCCCGCCACCCTTCCCGAGGCCGGGGCCCGCGCGGCCAGCCGCGGCGGGAGGCCGCGCACGACCAGCCGGCCGAGCACCGCGCTGACCGCGTTGGCGCTCGTGAACACGACCCAGTCGTAGCCGGGGAGGCCGGCCAGCGCCTCGTCGAGGGGGCCGACGTCGGGGGGCGAGGTGATCTCGATGGCCGGCACCTCGATCACGCGCGCGCCCCGCTCGGCGAGGAGCGTCGCGAGCCGCGAGGCCTGGCCCCTGCCCCGCGTCACCAGGACGCGCCGGCCGGCCAGGGGCTCCATGTCCGTTAGCGGCCGAGCAGGGCGCGGGCGCCCCGCGACAGCAGGTCGTCGGCCAGCGCGCGGCCGAGGTCCTCGGGACCTTCGCCGTGGCGCTCGCCCCGGACGAAGCCCGGCCCGCCGTCCTCCGCCACGAAGCCGACGAGGTCGAGCCGCCCGTCCACGGTGAACGCGTGGGCCCCGAGGGGCACGTTGCAGCCGCCGCCGAGGGTGGCCAGGAAGGCCCGCTCCGCGGCGACGGCGCGGGCGGTCGGCCGGTGGTCGAGGGAAAGAGCCGCCTCGCGCACCGCGGTGTCCGCGTCCCGACACTCGAGGGCGATCGCTCCCTGCCCCGGCGCGGGCACGAACTCGCGAGGATCGAGAGCCTCGGTCGCCTCGTCCGCCCGCCCGAGACGCGTCAGCCCCGCCATGGCGAGGAGGATGGCGTCGAAGGCCCCCTCGTGCAGGCGGCGGATGCGGGTGTCCACGTTTCCGCGCAGGTCGGCGAGCACGAGGTCGGGCCGCAGCGCCCGGACGAGCGCCTGCCGCCGGAGGCTCGTCGTGCCGACGGTCGCGCCCGCGGGCAGCTCGAGCAGCCGCCGTCCCGTCGAGACGAGCGCGTCCCGCGGGTCGGCCCGCTCGAGGACGGCACAGAGGGAGAGGCCGTCGGGCAGCACGGTCGGCACGTCCTTCAGCGAGTGGACGGCCAGGTCCACCTCGCCCCCCAGCATCGCCTCCTCGATCTCCTTCAGGAACGCGCCCTTGCCGCCCACGGCCTCGAGCCGGCGATCGAGGAGGCGGTCGCCCGTCGTCGTGATCACCCGCAGCTCGATCCCGTGGCCGAGCGCCTCGAGGCGGGCCCTCACGTGCTCCGCCTGCCAGAGGGCGAGGGCGCTGCCGCGGGTGCCGATCCGGATGACGCTCACAGCCCGAACAGCTTTCGGATGAAGCCCACGTGCTCGGACTGTCCGTTCCCGGCCATCTGCTTGAGGTGCACGGTGGGACCGTGGAGGAGCTTGTTGACGATCGCGGCGGTGGCGGCCTCGAGGGCCCTCTCCTGCTCCGGGGAGAGGGGGCCGAGGCGCTTCCGCGCCTTGTCGATCTCGGCCTTGCGGATCTCGTCCGCCCGCCGCCGCAGCTCGACGAGGAGCGGCACCACCTCGAGCGACCGGCGCCACTCGAGGAACTCCCGGATCTCGTCCTCCAGGATCGCCTCCGCGGCGTGGGCCTCCTTCTTGCGCTCGCGGAGGTTGGCCTCGGCCACCTGCTTCACGTCGTCGAGGTCGTAGAGGAAGACGCCTTTGACCTTCCCCGCGTCCTCCGCGACGTCGCGCGGTACGGCGATGTCGATCAGGAAGAGGGGGCGGCCGCGCCGGACGGCCTGGGCCGCCTCGACGTCGGCCCGCTGGATGACGACGCCGGGGGCGCCGGTGCCGCTGATCACGATGTCGGCCCGGGCGAGCTCGCCCCGGAGGGCCTCGAAGGGCGCCGCCCGCCCCCCGAGGGCGGCGGCGAGCTGCTCGGCCCTCTCGAAGGTCCGTCCTCCGAGCACCGACGCCCGCGCCCCGTCGCGGACCATCTGCCTCGCCGCGACCTCGCTCATCTTGCCCGCCCCCACCAGGAGGACGGCGCGGTCGCGCAGGTCGCCGAAGATCTTCCGGGCGAGCTCGACGGCCACGTGGGAGACGGAGACGGCGTTCCGGCCGATGGCCGTCTCCGTCCGCGCCCGCTTCGCCGCCGCCACCGAGCGGTTGCGGAGGGCATTCAGGACGGAGCCGAGGCTTCCCGCCTTCTCCGCCGCCTCGTAGGCGTCCTTCACCTGGCCGAGGATCTGGGGCTCCCCCATCACCATCGAGTCGAGGCTGGCCGCGACCCGGAACGCGTGGCGCACCGCCGCCTCGCCCTCCAGGCGGTAGAGGTGGGGGGCGATCTCCGCGGGCTCGCGCCCGTGGAAGCGGGCGAGGAACGCGGACACCGCGTCGAGGGACTCCTCGGCCGAGCGCCCGTAGACCTCGACCCGGTTGCAGGTCGACAGGATCACGGCCTCGCCGAGGCCCGCCTCCTCGCGCACGCGGGCGAGCGCCTCCGGCAGCCGCTCCTTCGGGAAGGCGAGCGCCTCCCGCACCCCGACCGGGGCCGTCTCGTGGTTCAGGCCGACGACGACGATCACCGGGCGGCCACCGCCACCGCGGGCACGAGCGTCGCCCAGGCGAACGTGAACACGACCACCGCGAAGCCGGCGATGGCGAGCCAGGCCGCGCGGCGGCCGCCCCACCCCCCCCGCCACCGCGCGGCGAGGATCGCCACGTAGATGAGCCACGCCACGAGGGCCGCCCACTCCTTCGGGTCCCCCGTCCAGTACCGTCCGTGCAGGCTGTGGTTCCAGAGGAAGCCCGTGACGATGGCGAGGGTCAGGAAGCCGAAGCCGCCGACGACGCTCCGCCCGCCGATCGTGTCCGACCGCTCGAGGCTCGGGATGAGGTAGTAGAACTGCCGCGGCGACCGGGACAGCAGCTCCCGCTCCTGGAACAGGTAGAGCACCCCCATCGTGAACGCCGCGAAGAGCGCCCCGTAGCCGAACACGGCCAGGAAGAGGTGGAGCGGCAGGTAGAGGCTCCGCAGCACGGGGCTGGCCCGCTCGGAGTCCGGAGTCAGGTTGGCCACGAAGACGAGGGCGAAGGCGAAGGGGTACGCGAAGAGCCCCGCCGCGTCGACTCGCGTCGTCACGTAGACGAGCAGGAACACGAGCACGATCGCCCACGCGAGGAAGGACGCCCCGTCGTGCAGCCCCACCGCCGGGAAGTGCCCGGCCTCGGTCCACCGCTGCGAGAGAGCCGCGGTGTGGAACGCGAAGCCGAGGAGGGTCGCGGTCAGGCTGACCGTCGTGAGCACGCTCCGCCGGAGGACCGCGAAGAGCAGGGCGTGGAGGGCCCCCACGGCGTAGCACAGGAGCGTGAGCAGGAGGTAGGCACGCGAGTCCAATGTCGGCTCCGATCGCTCAATCTAGCACGGGGGTTCACCCAGGCGAACCGGCCGGGCCGCTTCCGGCTCGAGAGGCCGGGGGCCGGTCAGCAGCGGAGGGCCGCGGCGCTCACTGGAAGTACCCCGCCACGTCCAGAACGAGGTGGGTCCGGCCCGTCGAGCCGGCGGGCATGTCGCACGTGACGCCGATCTGCCCCCCGGTCCCCAGCGGGATCACCGCGTTGTTCGCCCGGACCCTGTTCGCGGTGAAGTTGATCGTGCTCGATCCGGGGAGGCCGCCGCCGGCCGGGTAGATGCGCAGGTCGCCGTAGTCGGTCTCGTCCGCCACCGTCACGTTGAACGCGACCGCCGTGGCCGAGGACGGTATCCCGCACAGGCCGGACACCGGGAAGAGGCGGCTGGCGTTGGCCCCCAGCGCGGGACCGCCCGAGGGGCCCGCCGCGTTGCGCGTGTCGGCCACCCGGCAGGGCGTGAGCGTGAAGAAAGAGCTCCGGCCCGACCCGAGAGAGGCGACGAACGCGTCGGAGCGGCCCGCCGAGGACGGCTGGAAGGGCGTCCCCGCGGTCGGGAAGTCAGTAGAGTTCGTGGTGCCCGCCACGAAGACGTTCCGGAGCGCGTCGAGGGCGATGCCGGCGCCGGTGTCGTCCCCGCTCCCGCCCAGGTAGGTGGAGTAGGCGAGGCCCGACGTCGGGCCGAGCCTCGCCACGAACGCGTCGAAGCCGCCCGCCGGCGCTGCCCGGATCGGCCGCCCCGCGGTGGGGAAATCGGCCGAGGCCGTGACTCCCGCGACGTAGGCGGTGCCCGCCCCGTCGGTGGCGATGCCGCTCGCGAAGTCGTACCCGCCGCCGCCCAGGAACGTGGAATAGACGAGAGCGGGCGTCGGACTCACCTTCGCCACGAAGGCGTCGTAGTAGCCCCCGGCAGAGGGCTGGGAGGGCGGTCCCGCCGTGGGGAAGTCCGTGGAGAGCGTGTCGCCGGCCACGAGCGCGCCGCCGGCCCCGTCCACGGCGATCGCGCTTCCGGCATCCGCGTCGGCACCCCCCAGGAAGGTCGAGTACGCGAGGCCCCTCGCCGGGCTCAGCTTCGCGACGAAGGCGTCCGTCGAGCCGCCGATCGAGGCCTGGAACGGCGGCCCTGCCGTGGGGAAGTCCGCCGAGTCCGTCTTCCCCGTCACGTAGGCGCTGCCGGAGGCGTCGGCCGCCACGCCGAGACCAACGTCCTCCCCGACGCTGCCCAGGTAGGTGGAGTAGACGAGGGTCGAGGTCGGGCCCAGCGCCGCGACGAAGGCGTCGAAGCCCCCTCCAGGGGTGATCTGGAAGGGCAGGCCAGCCAGGGGAAGGTCCCAGGAGTCAGTGGCGCCCGTCAGGTAAGCGCTCCCCGCGGCGTCGACGGCGATGCCGTTGCCGACGTCGTACCCGCCACCGCCCAGGTAGGTGGAGTAGACGAGGCCCGAGGTCGGGCTCAGCTTCGCCACGAAGGCATCGTGGCCTCCTCCGCTCGTGGGCTGGAACGGCGGGCCGGCGGTCGGGAAGTCCGTGGAGGTGGTCTCGCCGGTGATGTAGGCGTTTCCCGCCGCGTCCACGGCGATGCCCGTGCCGTAGTCCGTCCCCCCGCCGCCCAGGTAGGTGGAGTAGACGAGGCCCGAGCTCGGGCTCAGCTTCGCCACGAAGACGTCGGTGGTGCCCGCGTGGGAGCCCTGGAACGGCGGCCCCGCCGTGGGAAAGTCCGTCGAGGACGTCCAGCCCGTCACGAACGCGTTGCCGGCGGCGTCGGCGGCGACGGCGAGAGCGGTCTCGTCGCGGCCGCCCCCGAGGTAGGTCGAGTACACGAGGACGGGGTCGATGACGAGGGGCGCTGTCCGGTCGTAGGCGCCGACCCGGAAGCCCGCGCGCCCTTTCCCCTTCAGGACCCACGAGCCGCTCCGCGGCGTCCGCACACCCCCCACGTCCTGATAGAGGTGGGGGCGCCGCTGAACGACCTCTCCCGCCGCCGTTCGAATCACGAGATTGCCCTCGCCGTCCAGCCGAAGGCTCCGGGCCCCTTCGAAGGCCAGCCGGATCTTCTTCGGGTCGGCGCCCGGCGAGACCGTGAAGTCCCACTCGAGCCGACCCTGGGCGGTGCCGTAGAACGTCAGGTCGATTCCCTTCCAGAGGCTGCGGTAGGTCACGCGTCCGTACTGCGGCACGTCGGCCCGCCACCGCTTCGGGTCGCTCCCCACGAAGTAGTGGCTCCTGGCCGGAAGCGGGTCGATGCCCTCCACCTCGGGCCGCGCCCGGGCGCCCGCGAACCGCATCCGGAGGACGCTCGTCTTCCCTGGCGCCTCCCGCGGAAGGGCTCTTCTCGCCAGCGGGTCGGGCCCCGGGACCGGGGTCTCGTCGAGCGACAGGACCACCTCGCTCGACGCCAGGAAGAGCCCGTACCCGGGCCCCCGCGAGAGGAAGCGCACCCGCGGGTCGGTCTGACCGTCGTTTCTCTCGAACCGCACGGGCAGCCGGCCGAGGGCGCGGGTCACGCGGGCGGCCGAGGGCGCCGAGGCCGGATCAGCGCCGGCAAGCAGCGGCAGGAGGCCGAGGAGGGCAGTCCCCACGACAGCCCGGCTGGCTCTCACGGGCCGGCGACTCGCGCGGTGGGCCATACCACCCTCCCCTGCGGCAGCGCACGCGGAAAGCTCTCGTCGAGAGTCCGGCGAGGCGTCCGGGGCTCCGGCCGCCTCGTCAGTCGAAGGGATGGCGCAATCTAGACCTCCCGGGCGCTCCCGTCAATGCCCGCGTGCTCACCGCTCGCGCCACCGCCCCCCGCGCCAGATCATCATGCGGACGCGAGCGGAGCCGCCGGTCACGCGGACGGCAGCCTGGGCCACGTCTCCCGCGAGGTAGAAGGTGCCGGGGGTGGCCGTGCCCAGCGGCGAGAAGGACAGGATGTCCGAACGGCCGAAGCGAATGGGGTCGCCCGACAGCAGGCCGTGGTCCGGGGGCGGCGCGGGAACGCCAGGGTTGATGCCCACCCGGACGGCCGGGCTCGCGCCCCAGAGCGGGAAGGGGCCGGCGACGAGGCGGTCGACTCCCGACGCGATGTCGGTCGAGAGCACGCCGTTCGCGTTGCCGTCGGCGTAGACCGAGTACCAGACGCCTTCGCCCTCGTCCCGCTCGAAGCGGATGGCGGTGTAGACGCCCGAGCGCACGGCCTCGGAGTAGGCGAGGCGGAACCGGGTCTTGAACTCCTGGCCGGCGCCGAGGAGGTGGACCTCGGCGAGGTGGGCGCGGAAGGGGGGAGTGGCCACCGCCGCCATCACGACGACGATCGCGACGGCGACGAGGACCTCGACGAGCGAGAAGCCGCGTTCGCACATGGTCGAAGGGAGCGCGGGGCGGCCCGACGAGGGGCCGCCCCGCCGCACCCTCACTTGCCGGCGGCCTTCGGCGTCTCGCCGACGGTGACCCACGACTCGATCTTGGCGAAGTTCTTCTCGCCGACCCCCTTCACGTTCATGAGCTCCTGCGGGGAGCGGAAGGAGGCCTTCTGGCGGTACTCGACGATGCGGGCGGCGAGCTTCGGGCCCACGCCGGGGAGCGTGGTGAGCTGCTCGACGCTCGCGGTGTTGATGTTGACCTTGGCGGTCGGGGCGGGCTTGCCCGCGGCCATCGCGGGGGCGACGGTGACGAGGGCGGCCATCGCGAGGGCCAGCCCGGCGGCGACGAAGCGGCGAAGCGTCATTGGAATCCTCCTCGAGAGAACAACTCGTTTGACGTGTGGTCTCGCCGCGCGGCGGAGCCCGGTCGTGGCGTGTGCGGCCTCGCGGACCGCCTTCCCGACTCACGACCGGGGCTTCCCGGCGCCCGGTGAACCGTCTCTCCCTCCGGCTCACCGAGCGCCGTTCCGCCGCACGACGCCGACCAGAGGAGCAAGGCCGGTGCCTGCCGATGCCACCGCCCGGAACTCGATCGAGGGCAGGGACTTGAGCCCAGGGGACGCCTTCGGAGCGGAGTCCTCCCGGTCAAGCGGAGATGACGACGACGCGGCGCCGCGAGGGCAAGGCCAGGCCGGCCAGTCGCTTGAGCCGCGTCAACGCGCCCTTGACCCGGACGCGCGGGACTGACGCGGGGCCTATTCGCCCGAGAACTTCTTCAGCCAGCCCTCGACGTCGGTCTCGCGCTCGGGCTTCTCGCGGCTCGCCGCCGGGCGGCCCTTCGTCGCGCGCGGAGGCGGGGGCCCTTCCCGCGCGAGGGCGTTCCACTCGTGCGCGCGGAGCACCCTCGCCCCGCGCGTGCGAGCGTACGAGTAGAGAGGCTTGTCGGAGGTCACGACGGTCAGCTCGCCCGGGCGGGGGGTGCCGTCCACGATCTCGCGGACGAGGCTGTCGGCGTCGCGGCCGGGGCCCGGAAAGCGGACGGACACCGCCCCGAGCTGCTGCGCGTCGAGGTCGGGGCGGAAAGGCGCCCCGTCGAAGACCAGCACGGCGCGGGCGCCCTTGCGCCGGCAGAACTCCGCCACCCGGCGCAGGACCAGGGCCCGGCCGTCGCCGGGAACGGCGGGGCCGCCCCAGGAGCCCAGGAGGTTGTTGCCGTCGATCAGGTAGGGCACCGCGATCCCCCCAGGGGTGGGAGGCCCGGGCGCTACATCCGCAGGAGGCGCCGCATGAAGCTCTGGCGCTGGGACTGCCCCTTCTTCAGGAACAGCTCCTCGATCTCACCCTGGTCCAGGAAGAAGCCCTCGCAGAAGGAGCAGCGGTCGACCTCGATGCCTTCGAGCGTCTCCGGCTTCAGGTCGTGCCCGCACTTGGGGCACTTCAGCCAGTGGAGCTCCCGGAGCTTCGCGCGCTGCTCCCCCGTCTCCCGGGCCCGACGCTCCGCCTCTCGCTTCTCGCGGGCCTTCCGCGCGTCCTCGAGGAGCTTCTTCTCGTGCTGGAGGAACCAGTCGTCCTCGCGCTTGCGGCTCAGGTCGTCCACTCGGCACCTCCGGGGGGGCCCGCTGGACCAGTGTACCGACCGCCTCGAAAGCATGTCAACATCTGCGACCGAACGTGCTATAATTTCTAGAGATTCTGGCACGCGGACCGGGGGTGGCCCCGGGGGCGCGAGCGCGGGAGGGCGGATGGCGGAAGCGTTCCCGGTCAGCGGGAACATCGAGCCGGCGTCGTTCCCCCACCTCCTCGTGGATCTGCATCGCCACGGGGCCACGGGATCCTTCAAGGTCACCGGCCCGGTGCACCCCAAGGCGCTCTATTTCCGAGGGGGCCGGATCCTTTTCGGCTCCTCGAACGACCCGCGCGACCAGCTCGGCGCGATCCTCATCGAGAGCGGGCGCATCACGCGCGAGCAGCTCGACGAGGTGAACGCCAAGGTGGGCCCGGGCAACCCCCTGGCCAAGGTGCTGGCCGAGAGCGGCTTCGTCAACCAGCGTGAGCTGGGAGACGCGGCGCGGGTGAAGGTCGAGCGGATCCTGGCCGACATGCTGTCGTGGAGCAAGGGCACCTTCGAGTTCGAGGACGGTGTCCTCCCCAAGGGCGCGGTCGACCTCAAGCTCTCCACGGAGAAGCTGCTCCTGGCCGCGGTGGGGCGCGTGCCCGACCGGGCGTTCGCGCTGCGCCACGTGGAGCTCGCGACGGTCCTCGAGCCGGTGCCGGAGGCCGAGGCGGCCCTCGCCGAGGTGAGGGCCGAAGTGTGGCCGCTGCTCGAGCGGATCGATGGGCGAAGGACGCTGAAGGACGCGATCGCCCTCACCCGCCTCGACGAGTTCGAGGCGGCGAAGGTCGCCTGCGCCCTCCTCTTCCTGGGCATCGTGCGCCGGCCCACCGCGACGGGGGAGGAGCTGGACCTCGCGCAGGAAGCGCAGAGCGGCTTCGACGGGGCGTCCGAAACGGCCCACCGCGCGGTGCCGGTCGATCCCGCCATCACGCCGGGGCCCGCGGTCGGCGAGCCGGCCCCGTTCGCCTTCGCGGAGCCGGAGCCGGAGCCCGAGCCGTCACGGCCCCTGGCCCCGGCACCGGAGGCCGTTCGCATGGCCGAGACGCTGGTCCTGGGCCTCCCGGCGCCGGGGCCCGAGATCGGCGCGGCACCCGAGGCGGAGCCGCTCGGGATCCTTCCGGAGGAGCCGGCCGCCCCGGCGCCCGCCGAGGCTCCCGCGTTCTTCGTAGAGGCGCCCGCGCGCCAGGCGAACGACACCGAGCCGGGTGACCGCCTCGCCTACTCCCCGCCGGCCTACGTGCCCAGCTACACTCCTCCCGAGCCTGAGCCCCAGCCCGAGCCCCAGCCGGAGCCCCGGCCGACCTACCGCGTGCCGGCCTACGAGGCTCCCGCTCCGCAGCCGACTGCACCGGAGCCGCCGCCGGCCCCCAGCTATCGAGCCCCGTCGTACGAGCCGCCGTCCATGCCCGACATCCCGGCGCCTCCCGTGCAGTCCTCGCGTCCCACGCAGGAGGACCTCGCCGCCCTCGACGCGCTCCTCAACCCGTCGTCCACGGGCCGCCTGCCCGGCGGCCCGGTCGCCCGACCGCGGGCGGAGCGGTCGCCGTCGGAATCCCAGGTCCGTCCGCCCGCGGCGCCGCCCCGCAGGATGCCGGCGCGACCGGTCAAGGCAGCGCCCTCCAGAGCGCGGCTCATCATCGGGGTCGCCTTCGGCGGGATCGTCGTCGCCACCTTGGCGGCCTGGTACCTCTTCCTGCGGTCGCCAGGGCAAGTGGCCACTCTTCCCCCCACCACGCTCGCGCAGGCCACGCCCGCCCCGCCGCCCACCACGATCCCGGCGGTGGCCGCTCCCGCGGAGCCGGCCGTGGCCACGCCGGCGCCGACCCCGGTGCCCACGCCGACCCCGGCTCCGCTCCCTGTCCCCAAGGTCACGCCGGCGGCCGCGCCACCCGCCTCGGCCAAGGCCGCTCCCCCGCCCGCTCCGAGCACGCCACCCAACGCCGCCGCCGGCGCCGCGGGCGACCCCCGCGCGCTGATGCGCCAGGGGGCCCTGCCCGAGGCGGCCCGGGCGTTCGCCGCGTCTTACGCCGCGGGGGCGCGGGAGCGCTTCAGCCTGCAGGTCCTCGTAGCCTGCGCGCCCGAGAACGTGCAGAGGGCGGTCGCCGCAGTGCCCGACGACGAGCTCTTCATCGTCCCGGTGGCCGTCAAGGGCAAGAGCTGCTACCGCGTCTGCTGGGGCGTCTACGACACCCGCCCGGCCGCGGAGGCGGCGCTCCGCGGCCTGCCCGCCTACTTCCGGCAGGCGGGAGCCGCGCCGCGTCTCGCGCCGCTCGGCGAGCTGCTGCCCTGAGCGTGCCGCGCCCCCTCCTCCTGGCCGCGGCCCTCGCGGCGCTCGCGGCCCCGGCGCACGCCGACTCG
>Ga0316616_100000885_pt1 | contig 11058 bp, 9 predicted proteins | sample OWC_Aug_M1_C1_D1_FD_207660 | JGI IMG/M metagenome (GOLD analysis project Ga0316616, IMG submission 207660) | Wetland soil microbial communities from Old Woman Creek delta, Ohio, United States - OWC_Aug_M1_C1_D1_B | ecosystem: Environmental > Terrestrial > Soil > Wetlands | place: USA: Ohio...
CCGTTCGCAGGCGTTCGAGTACACAGTCCTCATCGGCGGTACGACGACCACCCGCATCATTTCCGACCAGGCGGGCAAGCGGGTCGGTGATTGCGTGGCGATCGAGCAGGGGCAATTCAGCAACATCCGGTTGGTGCCCGATGCCCGCTGCAACCCGGCTCCCGCGCCTGCTTCGGCGCCGGTCGTCGCGGCGCCGGCTGAAGTGGAGGCAGCGAGTGCCTGCGAACAGGCGAAGATGCAGGTGTTGAATGCCGATACCGACGAGGCCTTCACGCTCGCCGAGCGCCGCATGCGCTTGTTGTGCGGCGAATGATGCCGCGAGTCCCGGTGCAGTGTTGAAGGTGATGAATGTGAACGCAAAAGTGCCGACCGTCGGTTTCGTCTCGCTGGGTTGCCCGAAGGCCACCGTCGACTCCGAACACATCCTGACCAAGCTGCGCGCCGAGGGTTATGTCGTTTCGCCGACCTATGACGACGCCGACCTGGTCATCGTCAATACCTGCGGCTTCATCGATGCCGCCGTCGAGGAATCGCTCGACGCGATCGGCGAGGCGCTCAACGAGAATGGCCGCGTCATCGTTACCGGCTGCCTCGGCGCCAAGGGCGACATCGTCCAGAAGACTCACCCGTCCGTGCTTGCCGTGACCGGCCCGCACGCGGCGGACGAGGTGATGGGCATCGTGCACCAGCACCTGCCGCAGCCGCACGACCCGTACACCTCGCTGATCCCCGAGCAGGGCGTGCGCCTGACGCCGGACCACTTCGCCTACCTGAAGATTTCCGAGGGCTGCAACCACAGCTGCACCTTCTGCATCATCCCCTCGCTGCGCGGGCCGCTGGTCTCGCGCCCGGTCGGCGACGTGCTGGCCGAAGCCGAAAGCCTGGCGCGCGCCGGGGTCAAGGAAATCCTGGTCATCTCGCAGGACACCAGCGCCTACGGCGTCGACCTCAAGTACCGCACCGGCTTCTGGGGTGGCAAGCCGGTCAGGACACGGCTCAAGGAACTGTGCGAGGCGCTGGCGCAATTCGGCATCTGGGTCCGCCTGCACTATGTCTATCCCTATCCGTCGGTCGATGAGGTCATTCCGCTGATGGCCGAGGGCAAGATCCTGCCGTATCTGGATGTGCCGTTCCAGCACGCCAGCCCGAAAATCCTGAAGGCGATGAAGCGCCCGGCTTCGGCCGAGAACACGCTGGAACGCATCCGCAAGTGGCGTGACATCTGTCCGGAAATCGTCATCCGCTCGACCTTCATCACTGGCTTCCCCGGCGAAACGGAAGAGGATTTCGACCAGCTGATCCAGTTCCTCGAAGATGCCAGGCTCGACCGCGTCGGCGCCTTCGCCTACTCGCCGGTCGACGGCGCGCGGGCCAACGAAATCCCCGGCCTGCCACCCGAGGACGTGCGCGAGGATCGCCGGCGCTGGCTGATGCAGGTCCAGGAGGACATCAGCGCCGACAAGCTGGCCGGCAAGATCGACAGCGTCATCGAGGTGCTGGTCGACGCGGTCGACGAGGAAGGCACGATCGCCCGCTCCAAGGCAGATGCGCCGGAAATCGACGGGATGGTCTATGTCGATGGCTTTTTCGACGCCGAGCCGGGCGACTTCCTCAAGGTGAAAGTGATCGACGCCGACCACCATGACCTCTATGCCGAACCGGTGGGGCAAGGCTGATCGGCATGGGCAAGCCGCGCCTCGCCATTGCGCTCGGCTCCGGTTCGGCGCGCGGCTGGGCCCATATCGGCGTGCTGCGTGCCTTGGAGCAGGCCGGCATCACGCCGGATATCGTTTGTGGCACGTCGATGGGCGCCTTCGTCGGGGCGGCCTATGCCTCCGGCTCGCTCGATTCGCTCGAAGGCTGGGCGCGCGGCCTGACGCGCCGCGATGTTCTCGGCTTCTTCGACGTCAGCCTGGGTGCGGGGGGGCTGATCAAGGGCGAGAAGCTGCTCGGCTACACCTCGCGCCTCTTTCTCGACGAAACGTTTGCCGATCTCGACAAGCCGTTTGCCTGTGTTGCCACCGATCTCGCCAGCGGTCGCGAGGTCTGGCTCAGGGAGGGGCGGATCCTGGACGCGGTGCGCGCCTCGGCTGCGCTGCCCGGCCTGCTCGTGCCGCAGCTGCTCGACGGGTGCTACCTGGTCGACGGCGGTCTGGTCAATCCCGTGCCGGTCTCGCTGTGCCGGGCGCTGGGGGCAGACATCGTGATTGCCGTCGATCTCGGCATGGATACCGTCAGCCTGCGTTCGCGCCCTGGCGATCCGTCCGCGCCGGTGGCCGCGTGGCGCCAGACGATGGGCCGCTGGCTCGGTCTCGAGGGCGAAGGCGAGAAGGTGGTCAGACCCTCGCTGGCCGACGTTGTGAGCAACAGCATCGCCATCATGCAGGCGCGCATTGCGCGCTCGCGCCTGGCCGGCGAACCGGCCGACGTGCTGATCGCGCCGCGCCTGGGGCAGCTCGGGCTGCTCGACTTTCACCGGGCGGACGAGGCGATTGCCGCCGGGCGCAAGGCAACCGAACACATGCTGCCAATGCTGCGCGCGATCACGGAATGAGATCCCGATGAGCAATGATTCCCTGACGAATACGCTGGCCGGCATCGTCGGGCACGCTAACGTACTGGCCGAGGCCGCCGATCTGGCACCCTATCTGACCGACTGGCGCGGGCGTTACCAGGGGCAAGCGCTTTGCGTCGTCCGCCCCGGCAACAGCGCCGAAGTTGCGGCCGTCGTTCGCGCCTGTACCGGCGCCGGTGCACCCGTCGTCCCGCAGGGCGGCAACACCAGCCTGTGCGGTGCGGCGACGCCGGACGCCGCGGGCAAGGCGGTGGTGCTCAGCCTGAGCCGCCTGAACCGGATTGTCGCGGTCGACCCCAAAAACAACACCATTTCGGTGGAAGCCGGCTGTACGCTCGCCGCCGTGCAGCAAGCCGCCCGCGCCGCTGACCGTCTTTTCCCGCTCGCCCTGGCCGCCGAAGGCACTTGCCAGATCGGCGGCAACCTCTCGACCAACGCCGGCGGCGTGCAGGTGCTGCGCTACGGCAACACCCGCGACCTCACCCTCGGCCTCGAAGTCGTGCTGCCCAACGGCGAAATCTGGAACGGCCTGCGCGGTCTGCGCAAGGACAACACCGGCTACGACCTCAAGCACCTCTTCATTGGCGCCGAAGGGACGCTAGGCATCATCACCGCCGCCATGCTCAAGCTCTACCCGCTGCCCAAAACCCAAACCACCTGCTGGCTCAACGTCGCCAGCCCGCCTGTCGCGGTCGACCTCCTGAATCAGGCAAAAACCGCATTCGACGCCCAGCTCACCGCCTTCGAACTCGTCTCCGAGAGCGCGCTCGGGCTGGTACTCAAAAACATCCCCGGCGCCGTGCGCCCCACTGCGTCCAGCCCGTGGTACGTCCTCGCCGAATTTTCCGACGCCGGGCCGGAAGCCGTCGAACGCTGGCTCGCCGCCCAGCTCGAAGGCGGTATCGTCGCCGACGGCGCGCTCGCCACCTCGCACACGCAAGCTGCCAAACTCTGGGCCCTGCGCGAAAACATCTCGGAAGCGCAGAAGATCGAAGGCATCAGCATCAAACACGACATTTCCGTCCCGGTTTCCGCCATTCCCGCCTTCCTCGCGACTGCCGATGCCGCGCTCGCCCGGGCCTTCCCCGGCATCCGCGTCGTCGCCTTCGGCCACGTCGGCGACGGCAACCTGCACTACAACCTGTCCAGGCCCGACGCCCAGGACAACAGCGCCTTCATCGCCGCCCAGCCCGAGGTCAACCGCATCGTCCACGACACCGTCCATGCGCTGAACGGCTCGATTTCCGCCGAGCACGGCATCGGCCAGCTCAAGCGCGAAGAAATCCTGCGCTACAAGAGCCCGGTCGAAATGGCCCTGATGCGCACGCTAAAACAGGCCATCGACCCGCAGGGGCTGATGAATCCGGGGAAGGTGGTTTAGCGGGCGCGCCGTTATTCCCGAGCGCGGATTCGGCAAACCTGGGCAGCTTGTCTCGGTGTTTCATCCGGGACGATGCTTTTGACGGCTTCGGAACCCGAGCCACAGGGCGAGCGGCAGCAACAGGGAGACCTGTGTGGCGAACAGGATCGCGATGAACGTTGCCACCGCCATCTGACCCCTGACCGAGGTTGCGGCGAGCGTTGCGATGGCGACGTTACGCGCCGGGAATCCCCACAGGAGCGCCCGCCGATCCTCATCCGAGCGGGCCAGCAGTCTGACGGCAAGGAATCCCGAAGCCAGCATCGCCAGCGTGAATAGCAGCGAGGCGCCGAAAAGCTGATCGAATTGCGCACGAACCGCCGCGAACTGGTCGACGATCACCAGGCTGACAATAACGACAATGGCGATCGCACCAACCCCCTGCAGCGGGCCGCGCCAGCGCGTGATCCAGTTCGTCGCATGATGCCGGAGCAACATCCCGGCAAGCAGTGGAAGCAGAAGCCCGATCACGGTTTGCAGCGCGACCTTGAGAACGGGTAGCGCCATTGTCTGGTCGCTACGAAGGAAGCACCAAAAACCGAGCGATGCAGCAATGGGCGTGACAACCGCCGCGAGCAGATTCGACATTGCCGCCACCGTTACGGCCAGCGCCAGGTCGCCGCCCGCAAGCTTCGCGTAGTAGCCGGATAACGCCGCCACAGGGGCGGCGGCAAACAGGATTGCGCCACCGGTGATGCCTGGTGGCAAGTCGAGCAGCCAGCCCACAAGCCCGGCCATGAGCACCAACAGGATCCATTGCCCGAAAACAATGCCGGGCACGAGAACCGGGTAGCGACGTACGCGCTGGAAATCCGCAAAGCGAAGATCCGTGCCGACGACCACCATGACGAAGATGACGAGGAAGGGTATGGCAGATTCGACCTGCGCGGTCATGGTGCCCGCATCCCGTGGCCGATCAGCGCCGGGTTTACGATTGGCGCTCCTTTCAGCCACCTGTGGCCCGTAACCAAGCCATAGGCGGGGCAACTTCTCCTGCCCGATTGCCGGCAATTTGCTGGTGTCAAAGCTGCCATCATTCCCGTGGCGTGACGATCAGGCTGCGAAAGCTCTGATCGGCTTCAGGCAGTTTTTTACACTCGACGCCGCCGATGGCGACGCCGCCATCGTCGCTCAGCAATTGGGCGCGACTGCTGCCGGGGAGTGCGAACAGCGCTTCGGGGCGGAGGTCCTTCAAATCGCTTCCGGTAACCGGCGTTGGCTGGTCGCCGCTCTGGCCCGACCAGCGGAACAGCGCAAAGCTGCCGCGGTCGGCGCTTGGCCCGGCGACGATCAGATAGCTGGCGCCGAAGCGTTCGATGCTGCGGATGCCGCGTCGCTCAAGGTCGAGTTCGATGGGGGCGCCAAATCGGGCGCGCTTGCCGGCGATGACTTCGTCGGGGTTGTCGAGCGGGATGAGCAGCGCCCGTTGCTCCTGCAACGGGCTGCGCAGCCCGATCAGGAGTTTGCCGTCGGCGGTCGCGGCCAGCCCTTCGATGTTGAGGCCGCCATCGGCCTCGGGCGGGCGGCGTGCCGCTTCGTCGAGCCGGTAGGGCTTGAGCGGGTCGGCCGCGCTCATGTCGCGCAGCAAATCGGCATAGGCCCGGCCAACCGGTTTGACGGTCGGCGGCTGGCCGGGGACGATTTCGGTGGCGAAGAAGCGCTGCCGGCTTGGCCGCGCCTTGCCCTTGCTGTTGCGGCCGTGCGAAGTGATCCAGTAGATGCGCGTGCCGATGGCCGCCGCACCTTCGATGTCGGATTCCTCGTCGGCGGCGGTGGCGAGAAAGTTCGACAGGTTCAGCGAGGCGCCCGGCGCCGGCTGGCCTTGCCGGTAGACGTGAAGGATGTTGTATTCGTCGTTGCCGACGACGAAATGGGTGGCGTCGAGCGCCACGGCGGCCGAGGCGTCGCACGGGCCGTTGAAGGCGGCGATCTGCTGCGCAACGGCCGGCGCCGCCAGGCTGGCGGTGAGCAGGGCGGCGATGGTGGTGTTGTTGAGCGTAGGCACGCGATGTCTCCGTTTTTCTATGCCGGCGGGCCTGCGAGGGGCAGGGTCACGGCGAATTCGGTATGTTGCCCGGACGAACTGGCGGCGATACTGCCGCCGTGGGCAATGACGATGGATCTGGCGATGGCCAGCCCGAGGCCGCTGCCTTCGCCGGATTGGTCGGCGCGGATGAAGCGTTCGAAGATCGTGCGCAGGGCGGCTTCGGGGATGGCCGGGCCGGTGTTGCTGATTGTAATCACTGCTGCGCCTTTGTGTTCGCGCACCGACAGGGCGACGCGGCCATGTGCCGGGGTATGCTGGATGGCGTTGAGCAGCAGGTTGCCGACGGCCCGTTGCAGCATCAGGCGGTCGCCGCGCACCGTTAGTTCCCCGCCTTCCAGCACCAGTTGCGGGCTTTCCGCCAGGATGCCGTAGTAGTCGAACAACTGGCGCCCGAGATCGAGCAGCCGGATCGCTTCGCGCTGCGGCACGATCAGCCCGTGCTCGGCTTTGGCGAGGAAGAGCATGTCGGCGATCATCCGCGACAGGCGCTCGTACTCTTCGAGGTTCGAGGCCAGCAGGTCGCGGTATTCGTCCGGACTGCGCAGTTTGGCCAGCGAGACCTCGGTCTGCATGCGCAGGGTGTGGATCGGCGTACGCAGCTCGTGGGCGAGGTCGGCCGAGAACTCGGAAAGCCGCTGGAAGGATTCCTCGAGCCGGCCGAGCATGGCGTTGAAGGCGGTGACCAGCTCGGCGAGTTCCGGCGGCACGTCGGCTTCGGGGATGCGTGCGGCCAACTGGCCGGCGGAAATGCGACCGGCCGTCTGGGCGATGGCGCTCACCGGACGAATGCCGTGGCGGGCGATCAGGATGCCGACGACGACGGTAAGCAGCGCGGCGGAGAGCAGTGCCAGCCAGAAATCGCGTTGCAGCTGTTCGAGAAAGTCGGTGTGATGGCGGATGTCGCGGCCGACCACGACGCGCGCCGTTTCGCCCCACGCGGTTTGCAGCTGGCCAGCGACGACGCGGTAGTCGCGCCCGGCGAGCGTCAGGCGCGCGGGGGTTTCGCCGACGGCGCCGGTAGCGGCAGCCAGCTGGCCGGCGAGAGGGGAATCCGGCCAGTTGAAAATGGCCCCTTTTTCGCCGTCGACCGCAACCAGCACGCCATGTTCGCCAACCAGCGCGTCGCCGAGGCGGGCGGCAAGGGCGGCGGGGGTCGGCTCGTGGCTGCCGACATGGCGGGCGAGCGCAAGCTTGCCGAGCAGTTCGTGGGCGTCCAGTTCGGCCATGTGCTCATCGGCCGAGCGGCTCAGGTAGGCGCCCAGCGCGGCGAAGACTAGCGTCGCCAGCAGCGCGAAGGCTAGCGACAGGCGCAGGGTGATGGAATGCCTCCAGCTACCCATGGTCAGCGGATTTCCATGACGTAGCCCATGCCGCGCAGGGTGTGAATGAGCCTCGGCGTGAAGTTGTCGTCGATCTTGGCCCGCAGGCGGCGGATGGCGACTTCGACGACATTGGTGTCGGAGTCGAAATTCATGTCCCACACCTGCGAGGCGATGAAGCTGCGCGACAACACTTCGCCCGGGCGGCGCAGGAAGAGTTCGAGCAGGGCAAATTCCTTGGCCGTCAGGTCGACGCGCTTGCCGGCGCGGGTGGCGCGGCGCTTCAGGACATCGAGTTCGAGATCGGCCAGCGCCAGCTTCTCCACTTCCTTGACCCGTCCGCGGCGCAGCAGCGTGCGCACGCGGGCGAGCAGCTCGGAGAAGGCGAAGGGCTTGACCAGATAGTCGTCGGCGCCGAGTTCGAGGCCCTTGACGCGGTCCTCGACCTGGTCGCGCGCGGTCAGGAACAGCACCGGTAATTCCCTCCCGGCGGCGCGCAGTGCTTTCAGCACCTGCCAGCCGTCGAGCCCAGGCAGGTTGACGTCGAGGATCAGCAGGTCGTGCCCGCCGGACAGCCCTTCGTGCATGCCATCCAGCCCGTTGCGCACCAGATCGACGGTAAAGCCGGCCTCGGCCAGCCCTTGCCTGAGGTAGTCGCCGGTCTTGGCTTCGTCTTCGACGATGAGGATCTTCATGGCTGCATTTTGCCCGAGCGGCGGCACTTTTTGTCCGAGGATTACAAACTTGTAATCGGGCTGTCAGGCGCCTGTTGGACACGGTGGGCAACAATGCCTGCATCTGCTCCGAATGGAACCTGTCATGCGCCTTATTCTCCCGCTGCTCCTCGCCCTCAGCCTGCCTGCTTTCGCCCAGCACGACCACGGGGCACCCAAACCAGCTGCCGCCCGGTCCGCGCCGTTGAGCGACGGCACTGTGAAGAAGATCGACAAGGCGGCCGGCGAGGTCGTCATCCAGCATGGCCAGCTCGACAGCATCGGCATGCCGCCGATGACCATGGCCTTCGGCGTCGCCGACAAGGCCTGGCTGAACAAGCTGAAGGCTGGCGACAGGATCCGTTTCTCGGCCGAGATGAAGGGCGGCAATCCCGTCGTCAGCCGCTACGAAATGGCGAAATGAAATCCGCATTTGGCGCGGCGCTGCTGGTCCTCGCGCTGGGCGGGATGGCGCAGGCCGAGCCGCTGCCCGGCGCGAATGTCGAATCGCTGCTCGCCATCGCCCGCGAGGGCAGCCCGGACGTGCGCGTGCTGCGGCTGGAGGCTGAGGCCGCGCAGGAGCGCATCGGTCCGGCCGGGGCGCTGCCCGATCCGCTGTTGCGGATCGAGCTGGAAAACCTCACGCGCAACGGCACGCAGGAGGCGACCTTGTCGCCGTCGCGAGTCGGCGACACCAAATACCTGCTGGCGCAGCCGCTGCCGTTCTGGGGCAAGCGCGACCTCAAGCGCGACATCGCCGCCGCCGAGGCGGAGCAGGCGAGCGGCCGCGCCAGCGACACGTGGGTCGAGGTGGCAACCCGCATCAAGGGCCTCTACGCGCAATACTGGCTGACCTACCGGGCGGTGCAACTGACGCGCGAGAACATTGCCCTCAGCCGCCAGCTGGAGCAGATCGCGCAGGTGCGCTACGCCGGCGGCCTGGCCGCCCAGCAGGACGCGATCCGCGCCCAGGTCGAGCGCAGCACGCTGGACAACGAGCTGGTCGGTATGGAAACCGAATACCGGCAACAGGCTGCCTACATCAACGCCATGCTGGCGCGCAGCGCCAATGCGCCGCTGGCCGAGCCGAGCGCCTTGCGCCCGCTGCCGGCGCGGCTCGATGCGGCCAGGCTGAGCGAACGGCTGGTCGAGCGCAACCCGCAACTCGCCATCGAGGCGGCGCGCATCGGCGGCGCCGAGAAGAGCCGCGACCTGGCTTACCGCAACCGCTTTCCGGATTTCATCGTCGGCGTCCAGCCGATGCAGGTACAGGATCGCGTCGATGCGTGGAACTTGATGCTGGAACTCAACGTGCCGCTGCAACAGGGTACCCGGCGCAGCCAGGAACGCGAGGCGGAGCGCATGCTGGAGGCCGCATCCGCCCGCAAGGAAGCGCTCGGCCACCGCCTGCATGGCGAGTTGAGCGGTGCGGTCGCCAGTCTGGAAGCGGCCCGCACGACCGAAGAAATCACCCGCAGCCGCCTGCTGCCGCAGGCCGAACTGACCTTCAAATCGGCGCTCGCCGGCTACGAGACGGGCAAGGTGGATTTCGCCACGCTGCTCGACGCCCAGCGCCAGATCCGCAATGCCAGGCTCGCGCTGTTGCGCGCCCAGGCCAGCCAGCAGATACGGCTGGCCGACATCGAACGCCTGCTCGGAGAAGACCTGTGAGAACCGGCCCGACCCTGATTGTTGCCGTCATCGCCCTCGCGGCCGGCGGTTTTGCCGGTTATCGGCTGGCCTTGCCCAAGCCGGAGGCCACAGTGTCTCCTGTCGCGGTCGACGGTCAAAGAACGGCAAAAAAGCTGCTTTATTACCGCAACCCGATGGGCCTGCCCGATACCTCGCCGGTGCCGAAAAAGGACCCGATGGGCATGGATTACCTGCCGGTTTACGAAGGCGAGGACGATTCGGATAGCGGCCTCAAGATCAGCGCGGAAAAGATTCAGAAAATGGGCGTCAAGGCCGAAGCGGCAGAGCTGCGCCTGCTCGACCGCAGCGTGCGCGCCAGTGGCCGGGTCGAGATCGACGAAAGCCGCACCTACACGGTCACCGCCAAGTTCGAAGGCTACGTCGAGCGCCTGTATGTGAACACCAGCGGCCAGCCGGTCGGGCGCGGGCAGCCGCTGTTCGAGGTGTACAGCCCGGAACTGGTATCGGCGCAACGCGAATACGCGCTGGCGGCGCAGGGCGTCGGCAAGCTCAACGAAGCAGGCGGCGAGGCGCAGGGGGCGATGAAGCAACTCGCCGAATCCAGCCTGCAACGCCTGAAGAACTGGGATATTTCGGACGAACAGGTCAAGGCACTGGCGCGCTCCGGCGAGGCCAAACGCACGCTGACCTTCCGTTCGCCGGTGGCCGGTGTCGTCACCGAGAAAAAGGCGGTGCAGGGCATGCGCTTCATGCCCGGCGAAACCCTGTTCCAGATCGCCGATACGTCGTTGGTCTGGGTGCTGGCGGATGTGTTCGAGCAGGACATTGCTGCGGTCGACGTCGGACAGAAGGCAAAAATCAGGATCAACGCCTATCCTGGCGAGGTTTTCGAGGGGCGCATCGCCTACGTCTATCCGACGTTGAAGGCGGAAACGCGAACGGTGCCGGTGCGCATCGAGCTGGCCAACCCCAAGGGCAAGCTGAAGCCGGCGATGTTCGCCGACGTCGACATCCCTGTGGCCGGCGCAAGGCCGGTGGTGACGGTGCCCAATTCGGCGGTCATCGACAGCGGCAGCAAGCAGGTCGTCATCGTGCAACTGGGCGAAGGCCGCTTCGCGCCGCGACCGGTCAAGCTCGGGCAGCGCGGCGGCGAATTCGTGCAGGTGCTCGAGGGCGTCAAGGAGGGCGAGCTGGTGGTCACTGCCGCCAACTTCCTGATCGACGCTGAAAGCAACCTGAAGGCAGCGCTCGGCGGCATGCAGAAGGCCGAGACAGCCACACCGGCGACTGTCGGCCACAAGGCGGTGGGCATACTGAACGCCATCGACGGC
>Ga0316616_100000886_pt1 | contig 11055 bp, 8 predicted proteins | sample OWC_Aug_M1_C1_D1_FD_207660 | JGI IMG/M metagenome (GOLD analysis project Ga0316616, IMG submission 207660) | Wetland soil microbial communities from Old Woman Creek delta, Ohio, United States - OWC_Aug_M1_C1_D1_B | ecosystem: Environmental > Terrestrial > Soil > Wetlands | place: USA: Ohio...
GGACGCGAACGGAACTCAAGAATATGAACTCTTTCCGTAACGTACAGAGGGCCCTTGAGTATGAAGTCAAGCGGCAGCAATACATCCTGGAGAGCGGCGGCGAGGTCATTCAGGAGACCCGCCTCTGGGACGATGCCCAGGGTCAGACCCACTCCATGCGCGGCAAGGAGGAGGCCCACGACTACCGCTACTTTCCCGACCCGGACCTCGTACCCGTCCTGATCTCCGACGAATGGGTCGGCGAGATCCGCAAAACGATCCCTGAGCTGCAGCTGGAGAAGCAGGACCGCTTTGTCGAGCAGTACGGAATCCCGGTGTACGACGCAAGCGTGCTGACAACAACACGGGCCCTGGCCGATTTCTACGAAGAGACCGTGCGCCTCTGCGGCAAGCCCAAGATCGCCGGCAACTGGGTCATGGGAGACCTCTTGCGCTACCTCAACGAGGAAAAGCGCGACATCAGGGAGAGTCCCGTCTCCCCGCCTCACGTGGCGGAGATGATCAACCTCATAGAGGACGGGACCATCAGCGGAAAGATCGCCAAGGAAGTCTTCGAGGAGATGTACAAATCATCGAAGAAACCCGCCGATATCGTCAGGGAGAAGGGCCTGACCCAGATCACCGACGAGGGGGCCGTCGTGAAGGCCATCGAAGAAGCCATGGCAAAAAACCCGACGCAGCTCGCCGAGTACCGCGCCGGCAAGGAGAAGCTATTTGCCTTCTTCGTGGGCCAGGTGATGAAAGTCACCAAGGGGAAGGCCAACCCGCAGCTTGTAAACGACCTGCTCAAGAAGATGCTTTCCGGATCATGATCCGAACCATTCTCTGGGTGGACGACGCCATCGTCCTCATCGACCAAAAGGCCCTTCCGGGGAAGGTGCACTACCTGACCCTCACGGACTGGCGCGACGTCGTCAAAGCCATCAAGGACCTCACGATCCGCGGCGCCCCGGCCATCGGGGTTGCCGCAGCCATGGGCATCGCCCTGGGCACGCTCCAGCTTCCCGAAACGTCCTTGACCGGGTTCCGTAAATCCTTCGAGGGTCTCTGCAAGGCCTTCGCGAAGACGCGCCCCACGGCACGAAACCTCTTCTGGGCCATCGAGCGGATGCAACGACGTTTTGCAGAAGCTCTTCCTTCGGGGATTGCGGCCGCGAAAAAGGCCCTTGTCGAGGAGGCCATCGCCATCGGTGAAGAGGACATCGAGATCAACCGAAGTATAGGCCTCAACGGAAAGGCCTTCATACGAGACGGCGACAACATCCTCACCCACTGCAATGCGGGCGCCCTGGCCACGGCGGGCTACGGGACGGCCCTGGGCGTCATCCGGGCGGCCCGGGAGGACGGGAAGAACACCCACGTTTTTGTCGATGAGACACGACCCGTGCTCCAGGGGGCCAGGCTCACCTGCTGGGAGCTCCTGGAAGACCATATCCCCGCCACATTGATCACGGATAGCATGGCGGGCTTCCTCATGCAGCAGGGCAGGATCGCTCTCGTCATCGTAGGGGCCGACCGCATCGCGGCAAACGGCGATACGGCCAACAAGATCGGGACTTACTCGCTCGCCGTCCTGGCCAAGGCGCACGGGATCCCCTTCTACGTGGCGGCCCCGCTTTCCACCATTGACCGATCGGTCAGAGACGGCAGCGGCATTCCCATCGAGGAGCGCCACGTCGATGAGGTGAAACGGATCCAGGGTGTCAGGACGGCGCCCGAAAAGGTCGCAGTCTACAACCCCGCCTTCGATGTGACCCCGCACCGCTATATCACGGCCATCATCACCGAAAAGGGGGTGGCTCGAAAACCTTTCTTAAGAAGCATCAGGGGGCTTTTCGAGGCGTAGCTTTTTAAGTTCTGTCGTATTGCCGGATAAAGGTGGCCCAATCCGCATCCGGTAGGACGAGCCCTTCATTGAGAGAACATGGAAGATCTTTTTATTTTTGATTTTGATGGTGTCATCGTGGACTCTCTCAGCCTTTACGAGAAGTCCGTCAATGTATGCCTGGAGACGATGGGGCTGCCCCCGATCCCGGACCGCCGTGAGTTCCTGACCCTCTTCGATGACAATTTCTACGAGGCCATTGCCCGGCGGGGGGTCCATGTAGGGGAATTTACCAAGGTTGCCGCATCGGTTGCCCCGACCCTCGATTACGATAGCGTCAGGCCCTTTGCCGAACTCATCCCCGTTTTGAAAAAATTAAGAAAAGGGAAGCGATTCGTTATTATCTCCTCCAATTCGTCTCACGCGATCCGGTTGATCCTGAAAAAGTACAGCCTGGACCGTTGTTTTGACGACATCCTGGGTTATGAGTTCATGCTCAGCAAATGCGAGAAAATCCTGCATGCCATGAAAGCCTTCGGCGCGGACCGGGAACGAAGTTATTATATCGGGGATACCAAGGGAGATATTAAAGAAGCCAGGAGCGCGGGTGTGAAAACGATCGGTGTCACCTGGGGCTGGCACCCGAGAGAAAGGCTTGCAGAGGCAGGGCCGGATTACCTGATAGACTCACCCGAGGAATTGCTTAAGTTGCCCTGAAACAGAGCTTGGCCTGACAGTGACTTTCAAGTCTGGTATCGACTTCTTCCTCCTACCATGAGTTCATGTATAGAGGTCTACAGCCAGGAAGAAGATTACAGACAATAATTATCAGAAAAGAAAAGGCAGAGTCAATCAACTCTGCTTCTTAATTCAATTATTTTCTCTAACAGGGGATCAAACAATCTCTTGTGGGCGGATTCGATTTCGAGAGGAGCTGCCAAGTAGAAGATGGTCTCTTTATGAGGGGGAATCGCATTGATATAAGATGACACTTCTGGTTTTACCGAATAAAAATTATGACCGATGAACCTTTTTATTGATCTTAATATACTCGGCCACACGCACACTCAAACTGTAAAGGTCCCATATTTTTATATTGAAAGGTTCACGGGAAAGCCACTTCGCGACCACCACCGATACGATCAATGTATTTAGAAATACGTATTCGTTCATTTGATAGCCCCCTTCACTGATTTGGGTTTATTCCACGGTCAGCGTTGTAGTGCCCGACACATTGCTCAATGTAGCCGTGATGGTGGCCTTGCCTTTCTTGACTCCCGTCGCAAGGCCCTTGTCCGCTTTCGCATTGCTGATCTTTGCGACATTGGTGCTCAACGATTTCCATGAGGCCGCTTTCGTGATGTCCAAGTCCATACCGTTGGAGTAATACCCCGTTGCGGCAAACTGCAGGGTTTTGCCGACCTGGAGGATCGGGTTGGTAGGTGTCAGCGTGATAGAGACGAGCGTTGCATTGCTCACCGTGAGGGTCATACTGCCCTCCACACTGCCCAGAGTCGCGGAGATGACGGTCGAGCCGACTCGGGCAGGGGTGGCGAGCCCCTTAGAACCCGCCGCGTTGCTGATGGTGGCCACCGTCCGGGTGGACGAGCTCCAAGTCACCTGCTGCGTGAGATCTTGCACTGTGCTATCGGAATAAACGCCCGAGGCGACAAACTGCCGGGTCATGCCCACGACCGTAACGGCATCGTAGGGATCCACGTCGATGGACACCAGCACGGCGGCGGTCACGGAGAGGGTCGTCGTTGCCCAGACGGAGCCGAGGGTGACGCTGATGGTTGCCGAACCGACGGCAAGGGTAGTGGCAAGGCCGTTGGAGCCTACAGCGTTGCTCACGGAGGCCACGGTGGGGTCGGACACGTTCCAGGTGACCAGATTCGTGATATCCTGCGTAGAGTCGTCGGAATAGATGCCCGTGGCGGTCAGTTGCCGGGATGTTCCCTTGGCGAGGCTGAGGTCCGCAGGATTTATGTCGATGCTCAGCAAGGTTGCCGGTGTCACCTCGAGGGTCGTAGTCCCGGTCACCGTGCCGAGGGCGGCGCTGACAGCGGTCGTGCCTACGGCGAGGGCCGTGGCCAGCCCATCGGAGTCATCGGCGTTGCTGACGGAGACCACGGTGGGGTCGGCGGTTCCCCAGGTCACCTGCGTTGTCAGGTCTTGGGTGGAATGGTCTGAATAGGTGCCCGTGGAGGCCAGCTGCAGGGTAGTCCCCTTGGCGAGGCTTGCGTTTACGGGCGTGATCTGGATGAAGACGAGTATAGCTTCTGTAACCGTAAAGTCCGCGCTTCCCGTTACCCCGTCGAGGGTCGCGCTGATGTCCACGGGACCGACTGCCAGGGCAGTGGCAAGCCCGTTGGTGCCCGCCGCGTTGCTCACGGAGGCCATGGTGGGGTCGGAGGAACTCCAGCTCACCTGCTTGGTGAGTTCATGGGTGGTGTGATCGGAATAGATGCCAGTGGCGGTGAACTGCAGGGTCATCCCTTTCGGGGTGGACGGGTTTGCCGGATTGACCTCGATGGAGACGAGGACCGCCTCGGTGACCGTGAAGTCCGTGTCGGCGCTCAAACCGTCCAGTGCCGCGTAGATGGTGGTTTTGCCGACGGCAAACGATGTGGCCAGCCCCTTGGTGCCTGTCGCGTTGCTGACGGAGGCGATGGAGTCGTCGGCCGAGCTCCAGCTGACCTGCTGGGTGAGGTCCTGCATCGACTCATCGGAGAAGATCCCCGTGGCCGTGAACTGCTTGGTTGTCCCCATGGCGGCCTCCGGGTGGGCAGGAGTGAGTTGGATGGAGACGAGCGACGCGTTTGTCACGGTGAGTACCCTGCTCGTCGAGATGCTTTCCGATTGCGCCCATATGACGGCGGTGCCCGGGGCCAAAGACTTCGCACGCCCTCGGCTAACGGTGACGACGCTGTCGTCCGAAGAGTGCCAGGTAGCGGTTTCCGTCAGGTCTTTTTTCGTGTTGTTCGAGTAGATCCCGGTGGCTTTCAGTTGCGTCTCCGTCCCAAAGGCGATGACGGGGTCGGCCGGGGTCACTTCGATGGAAACGAGCGAAGGAGCCGATGCTCCGAGCCCGATACTGCCGCTCTCACCGCCACCCCCGCACGACGTTATCACAGCAAGAAACAGGATCGATAACAAGATGGTTGAGATCCGGTCTTTTCTGTTCTGCCTTCCGTTTGCTGTGATGTTCATAGGTGATCTTTCCTCTTACCCTACCCCGCATCGCATCAAGTGTGCCCGGTGCCAAAAAAATCATTTAGTAATAATATCATATATATATGACGATGCTGTGGCGGCAGAGGGCGGTTTGCGGATATGCCAAGTTGGGAGGCGACTCTTGAAATATTAATGATATTGGGTAATTATCTTGAAAAGAACATATCGGGATGGTAGGTTCTGGCATATACGATTTTCATTTGAGTGCGGCCATCCCTGGCAACTTCCGCATGAAAAAATCCAATGGGCAAAAAACCCATAAATGGGGATTGTTAAATGATTGCAAGAGGTTGTAATCATGGGATGATCAGGGTCGGAATCGAAGGCTGGGTTGCGTATTCATATAGAAAGGCCCCCAACCGGATTTGAGGCGGAGGTCGATGGGAAAAACGCCTACGGTCTTTGTTGTATGCGGACAAAAGGACACGCATAGGCACTGGTTTCAGTAATCTGCATTATGCTCGACGTGATTCCGGAACACGTTTGCCCAGACTATAAACGGGGCCATTTCTGACCACGGTTATTGTTAATTTCAACTGTAAATCTTTAATCGGCCTTGTCCTGAGGATACGTGGAGTTGTAGGTGAAGTCGATAAAAAAGACTTGATCTGACAGTGTCTATAAATTCAAGTATGGTCCAAGACACTTGAATGCTGATCCACCGGCGTCCTTACACCCGAACCCCGTGAGGGCACCCGTGAGCCGACGCGGCCCGCGGGAAACATCATTTCGCCGGATGGACTTGAACCTTCTCGAAAAATTTCATCCACTCCGTCATAAGCCCTTTCGGCATCTCCGAAGTGGAAGGGTCCTCGAAGGGCTCGCCCCGCCAGGCGCGCTGGATGACGTAGAAATGGTTGAGGCCGCGGATTGCCTTGATGTAAGTGATCTCCCCCTTCTCCTTGCGGAGATTGTCGGGGACCCGCTCGCAGTCCATGAGGTCCGGACAGTACATCATCATCCTCGCCGCGCTGAAACCATTGTCCCTGAATACCGTTATCCTCGAGAAGGAGAGGTCTGAGCAGACCTCGGCCATCTGCGCCTTGAAGTCTTCACACCACTGGGAGGGGAGGATGTCGGTCCTTCCGTAAAAGGTCTGGACCGTGATGATCTGTGACCAGCCGTTGGCCTTCTCAGAATCGGGCAGGATCTCCATGACGGCCGTTTTGGAGTTTGCTTTTTTGGTCGCGACGCTCCATCCGCGTGGGGGATCGCAAAACAGGTATTCATCGGGAAGGGCAAAGGCCGGTGGGGCACCGGTCGCGAACAGCATAACCGCGCACAGGACAATCATTGATACACGAATTATCATGACCTGTTTCCGGGCCCTGAAGGGCCGAATGTTCAGACTGATCGTTATCCGCAGGGGGGTAGACGTCCAATATAGCTACCCAATTTGGAGAAAAGCAATCAGAAAATCGTAATTATTTAATATTCAGACATTTTCATGACGATCACTAAGAAAAAAGTGTGAGTTGCAGAGGTAAAAAGGAATGATTGGGCGGTAGTCGTTGCAATCAGCCTAAGCTGTTGATTTCTATAGGAGTTGTTATGTTCAAAGGCGGCCGGTGAATGGAACGAGACAGGGTCAACGGTATCCCCCTGTAACGGCTTAAATAACCGCTTCTTTCATCAAAGGTCGTAGAGCTTGTCGTCTACCTTTGGCTTCGGGCGCCTCCGGCCTCCCCGGGCTTTTTCTCCGAAGGTGAAGGGTTCCTCTCCCTCCATGAGATCACCCATCTCCGCCTCGATTTTCTCCGGGTCCTCCCCCCGTTCCATCCGGCTGAGGGCCTCCTCCATTCCCGCTCCCAGGTTCATCCCCGTAGCATCCGAAAGCTTCCTCATGAGTCTCGCAGCCTGGCGCGGATCATCCTCATTGATCGAACCCGCTTCCGACGCGAGCATGGACATGGCTTTCTCCATGCGGGATTCATCGATGGGCGGAAGGTCCTCACCGGATTCCCCTTTGGCCTGTGAGACCTTCGCAAAGAGCGACATCTGACGCTTCAGTTTCACCTTCCTGCAGCGGGGGCAATAGGGGATCTTTTCCGTGTTGACGGATTTAGAGAAGAAGTTGAAGACGGTGTTGCAGCGCCTGCAGTAAAATTCATAGATGGGCATGGGGTTTCAATCCTCACACAAGGATGTACCCGGTCATTTTATAAACTGGGCCTTGAAAATCAAGTACCTTTTGAGGCCTCCATGATCCTGAGTTGCCGAATCCGCTCGGTGAGCGGAGGGTGGGAATAGTAGAACCAGACGTAAAGAGGATGGGGGTGGAGATTGGAGAGGTTGTCTTTCGCCAGCCGTTTCAGGGCGTTGCGCAGGGCGCCCGTGGACCCGATGAGCTCGAAGGTGTAACGATCGCTCGCGCGCTCAAACCGCCGGGAAATCATGGCGCCGATCGGTGCGAGGAAGTAGGCCGCCGGCTTCAACAGGATGGCCGTGAGGAGAATTCCCGCTGCGGGTGCCCTCTCCTCAAACCCGAAGGTGTGGTATATCAGCGGCCACTCGATCATTAGGGAAATGAGGTAAAAGACGAGCAGGGAAGACACCCCGATGAGGAGAAGCTGTTTCAGGACGTGCTTTTTCTTCCAGTGCCCGATCTCATGGGCGAGGACCGACACGATTTCCTCCGGGGTATGGGAGCCGAGGAGGGTGTCATAGAGAACGATCCGTTTCGTTTTTCCAATCCCGGTGAAATAAGCGTTGGAATGTCGGCTTCGCTTTCCTGCGTCCACCTGGTAAATGCCGCTTGCCCGGAGCCCCGTCTTTTTCATCAGGTCCAGGATCCTTTCCCGCAGGTCTTCATTTTTGACGGGTTCATATTTATTGAAAAGCGGTGCGATGACGATCGGGTAGAGCCAGATCACGAGACACTGGAAGAGGGCGAAAAAGAGCCAGGCCCAGATCCACCAGCTTTGCCCCCCATGCTCGATCAAAGCCAGCACGGGGGTCATGAGAAGGGAGAGCAGGATGACCGAGAGGATGAGACTTTTCAGCAGATCGGTGATCCACAGCCGGGGCGTCATGGTGCTGAAGCCGAATTTTTTTTCGATGACAAAGGTGCTGTAGAGGTTAAAGGGCACATCGAGGATCACACCGGCAAGGTAGAGAAGCATAAAGAAGAAAAGCCCCGCCCAGATCGGTTGAGGGTTCCAGGCGGCGGCGACTCCGGCCAGCCAGGGGAACACCCCCGCGAAGAGGACCAGGAGGAGAACGGCGTCGTCGAAAAGGCTTTCAAGAGAGGCAAATGCCGACGACGCAACCGTATATTGCGTCATCCGCGAAAGGGTCTCTTCGTCGATCTCCCCGCGGAATTCGTCGGGTACGGAATGACCGTGCTTTTTGAGATGCTCGATATTCAGCCGCGCAAGGCACCATCGGACGGCGGCGCTTGCGAGAAACAGAATGAGAAACGTGATGAAAACGAAATTCCACTGGATCATGGTTTCATCGCTCGCCGAAAGAATAAAGTCCGGGGTCAGGATCGATCGTCATGGAAACAGCGTTCATAGAGTGTGGCAAAGTTATCTTTGCCGGTGGCCATCATGAGGGTCAGGGGCATGGCCTTTTGCCCCAGGGCCAGCATGCACTCGGTCACCTCTCGGATGTCCCACTGGGCATACCGGTCGGCGCGGAGCCGGGCCATGTGGTAGAGCTCCCTCGCGTTGATTTTGATGGACACTCTTTTCCGGTGGGCGTTGGTGAGGATGTAAGGCGCCGCCAGGGGGGCGACTCGCCGGATCTTCTCGTAAACAGCTTCCGTTTTTCCGATGACCTCCCTGAAGGCCCGTTCCATCCCGACATCGGAAACGGCCGGCGGTACCGTGACGCCCAGGTCCGGCTCGTAGGCCTGACAGACGATCGTTGCCATCCGGTGCCTCTTGAGCTGGGCAAAACAGGAGGCGCTTACCACGAGTTCGAAATGTAGATCGACGTTTTCAAATTCCCGCGGCGCCGGATCATACGACTTCATGTGCCGGAGGCTGGCCCGAAGGATCTCTTTTTTATCCCTTGCCTTCATCGCTCCGACCAGGGCCATGCATTTTTTCATCGGGAGGCTCGAGGAGGAGTGGAGGAGAGAGGCAATCACGCGGTTGTCCGCGTCGGGTGTGACATGGATGAGACTCGCCGCCCTCGAGGTTCCTTCTTTCCTGGTTCTCTTGATTTTCGGAAGGACCATGTCCCGGACTTTCTCCCTGAGGGCCTCCCGCGTCCGGCTGTCGTATTCCGTGGCCTCCGTGTAGCGAACCAGCGAGGGGGCGATTCCGCCTGTGGCTTCGAAGAGCTTACGGCCGTATCTCCGGGCTTCCTCGAGGGGATGGGCCGCGCTGCGCCTGAGCATCAGTTCGAGGTTTCTCGCGTTGAGGGTCATGCCGAGCTGCGTCTCCGTCGCGAGGGACAGGATGTACCGGGCATCCTCCTTCGCCCAGCCTTCGAGCGTCGAGCGGTGGGCGGGCGCCCGGGCCATCGCCTTGTTTTTCCCCAGGACATGGGGAAGGAGCTTTTTGTAGAGGGTGTGATAAAAGGCATTCTGGGACCGGATCATGCCGGTGAAGGGTTCCTCGAGCCGGGCCCCGCGGATCTCTTCCGGCACTACAAAGTCGTCTTGGAGAAGGACGTATCGCTGGGATTTTTCCGTGTAGGAACAGAGGCGGAACTTCTCGATTTCCTCCACGAGAAACCGCGAAACGCCGAGGACATCGATGTTGAAAACCGCATGCTCGGCAATGGAGCTGTGCCCCATGCCGAAGACGATGTTCCGGTTCGACTTCCTGGCGCTCTCAACCTCCCTCCGGGAGGCCTGCCTGAGTTCGTTGACGGGGAGAGGGTTTCTGCTGATGCGCGCATAAGCCGCCGATATCGTCTCCGGCGTCAGATGCTCGGTTTCGGGGCGGGCCTCTTTCAGCTCGCGGATCGTTTCGTAGTCGATGTTGTAGCCGGCCAGTATGACCTTCAAATCCATCGTCCTTCGTTCTCTTTTGCCGAGAATCTATACCAAGATTTGCCCGGTCGGTCAAACCGCATTTCCTCATTATCCTTCATCCGGTAAGCAAGTGCCATCCCGCACAGGGGAAAGACTTTGCCTGTGGCTTTTCTTTTCCGATACTGTTACATTTCAAACGAGCATTTCGATAATCAACCTCCGGGTGAAAGATAGTCATGGAAAAAATCGGGATCAAAGAGGCTGATTCTGTGGAGATTCTGTCGCTGCAGGACAACTATATCGAGATCACCGCAAGCGACAACAACGACGTGGTCACGAGGGCAAAAGCCGTGAAGGATGGCGAGATCAAAAACTCCATCCTGGCGGAGCATGGTTTTTCGGCCGTCGTTCGGATCTCGTCGGGCGGGGAAAAGAGGACTCTTCTTTTCGATTTCGGGTTTTCCAAGGGGGGCGCGGCCTACAATGCCGATGCCCTCGGCGTTGACCTGAGGGAGGTGGAGGTCATGGTTCTCTCCCACGGGCACAGCGACCACCTGGGAGGCCTGGAAGCTCTCGTCGGGAGGATCGGCCGGAAGGGGATTCACCTCGTGCTTCATCCCGCCGCCTTCAAGCCGTCCCGATACCTGAAGTTCGGTAATACACGGCAGTACTTTCCGGCTGTAAAGAGAGAGAGGTTCGAGAAACTGGGCATTCGCCTTATCGAGACGAGGGCCCCTTACCCCCTCCTCGGCGGACAGGCGCTCTTCCTGGGCGAGGTCCGGCGGGAAACGGCCTACGAAAAGGGCATGCCCATGGCCCATTGCGAGGATCAGGGGCGCGAGAAGTGGGATCCCATCGAGGAGGACTCCGCCCTCGTCATGCATCTGAAAGGCAAGGGGCTGATCGTTCTTTCCGGATGCGCTCATTCGGGGATCATCAACACCGTTAACTTTGCCCGGGAGATTACGGGGGTAGAAAAGATACATGCCGTCATGGGCGGGTTTCATCTCTCCGGGCCGGCCTTCGAACCTGTCATCGGCAAAACGGCAGCGGGATTGAAGAA
>Ga0316616_100000888_pt1 | contig 11049 bp, 9 predicted proteins | sample OWC_Aug_M1_C1_D1_FD_207660 | JGI IMG/M metagenome (GOLD analysis project Ga0316616, IMG submission 207660) | Wetland soil microbial communities from Old Woman Creek delta, Ohio, United States - OWC_Aug_M1_C1_D1_B | ecosystem: Environmental > Terrestrial > Soil > Wetlands | place: USA: Ohio...
GTCCGTGGACTTTGTGCCGGGCGACTGGCGCACCGGCGTGGACCCGGCCGTGGTCGAGGCCAGACTCGCGGCAGATGGCACGCACGCCATCAAGGCCGTCTGCGTCGTCCACAACGAGACCTCGACCGGCGTGGCGAGTCGCATTCCCCTGATCCGGCAGGCGATGGACCGGGCCCGCCACCCCGCCCTCCTCCTGGCGGACACCATTTCCTCGCTGGGTTCCATCGACTACCGCCATGACGAATGGGGGGTGGACGTCACAATCGGCTGCTCCCAGAAAGGACTGATGCTCCCGCCTGGCCTCGGTCTGAACGCCATCAGTCAAAAGGCGCTGGCGGCCTCCCGAGAGGCGCGCCTTCCCCGCGCCTACTGGAACTGGGGGCCGATGCTCGAGGAAAACCAGGCCGGATTCTTCCCCTACACGCCGGCGACCAACCTGTTCTACGCTTTGCGCGAGGCCCTGCATCTCTTGGAGGAGGAAGGCCTGGCGAATGTTTTCGCACGGCACGACCGGCATGCCGAGGCCACTCGGCGCGCCGTTCAGTCGTGGGGGCTCGAGATCGTCTGTAAGAATCCCGCCGAGTACAGCAGCGCGTTGACGGGAGTCCTGATGCCTGCAGGCTGCGATGCCGATGCCCTCCGGCGGATCATTCTGGAGCGATTCGACCTCTCCCTCGGAACCGGCCTGGGCAAGCTGAAGGGAACGGCGTTCCGCATCGGGCACCTCGGCGACTTCAACGACCTCATGCTTTCAGGAACGCTCTGCGGCGTCGAGATGGGACTGGCCGCCGCAAGGGTGCCGCATCGGAAGGGCGGCGTCCAGGTCGCGCTGGAATACTTGGCCACCGCCCGCTAACTGCCTTGGTCGGCGTGCTCGTGGCCCCTCAATGTAATGGCTCGAAGGAGAATGCTGTGACGCTAACCGAATTGACGGCGGTCGAAGCGGCGAGGCGCGTTCGGGACGGGTCCGTCTCTTCCGAGGAATTGGTTCGGGCTGCCCTGGCGCGGATCGCCGAGGCGGATCGGACAGTCGAGGCCTGGGCGTTCCTGGATCCGTCGTACGCGCTGGAACAGGCGCGCCGGGCGGATCGCGCGCGCAGCGAAGGACGGGACCTCGGTCCGTTGCACGGTGTTCCCGTGGGGGTCAAAGATGTCTTTGAAACGGCGGACATGCCGACCGAGAACGGGACGGTCCTGCATGCAGGTCGGCGTCCCACCAAGGACGCAACCGTCGTCTCGCTGCTTCGACAGGCCGGGGCCATCATTCTTGGCAAGACCGTGTGTACGGAGCTCGGCCTGGTGGCGCCAGGCAAGACGAAGAACCCGCACGACCCTGGACGCACCCCCGGCGGATCGTCCAGCGGGTCGGCGGCCGCAGTGGCGGCCCGCATGACACCCTTGGCCACCGGAAGCCAGAACAACGGTTCGGTGATCCGGCCGGCATCCTATTGTGGTGTCTATGGATACAAGCCGACCTTTGGCCGCATCTCGCGCAACGGCGTCTTGACGCAGTCACCCTCCCTGGATCAGATCGGGGTCTTTGGCAGGACCGTGGAGGACGTGGCGGTGCTTGCCCAGGAACTCATGGTGTTCGACCCGAGCGATCGCGCCATGCGTCCAACGTCGCGCCCGAACCTCCTGGCCGTCGCGTCGCAGGATCCGCCGGCCGAACCGCGGGTCGCCTTCGTCAAGACCCCGGTGTGGAGCCAGGCCAGTCAGGCCACCCAGCAGGCCTTTGCGCAGTTGATCGCAGAACTCGGTCCGCGGGTGGTCGAGATCTCTCTCTCGTCCGCCTTCGACACAGCCCACACCGTTCATCTTACGGTCATGGAACCGGAGCTGGCCCTCCACTACCATACCGAGTATTCCACGGGCAAAGACCGCCTGAGCCCCACGCTCTGCGAGATCATCGAGCGCGGCCGGGCCGTTCCGGCGACAGACTACTTGCGAGCGCTGGAGCAGATTCCACTACTGGCCGAAGCCCTGGACAACACGCTCGGCGGCTTCGACGCGGTGCTCACGCCGGCGACACCCAGCGAGGCCCCAGTCGGGCTCCACGCCACGGGCAGCCCGATCTTTTGCACGATCTGGACGCTGTGCGGGATCCCGGCCCTCAGCATGCCGCTACTCCATGGTGCGGATGAGTTGCCGCTGGGCGTCCAGCTCGTGGCGCGAAGGGGCGACGACGCCCGCCTCCTGCGGACGGCGCGCTGGCTCGCACATCTCGGCCTGCACCTCTAGGAATCGCCGGTCACGGGAGTTGGAACGTGCCACACGCGACGCAGCCGTTGACGCGAGAGGCGTTCGCCCTGTTCGGCCAAGTCCTGATGGCCGCCGGTGACGATGTTCCACGGCAAGAGTTCGCCGCCACGCTGAAGAACTACCGACCACAGGCGACGCTCAATATGGCCTTTCTTCTCAGTAAGCCTTCGAATCCACCATGGCAGATCGATGCGCTCGAACGCCACCCATATTCGTCGCAGAGCTTCGTTCCGGTGCAGGGGACCCGGTACCTCGTCGCCGTCTGCCCCTCCTCGGCGGCGGGCGACCCCGAACTCGATCGCCTGGTCGTTTTCGTGGCGGACGGCGATCAGGCCGTCACGTACCACCCGAACGTGTGGCACGCACCCCACACGGTGCTGGACGGTCCGGGAAAATTCATCATGCTGCGCTGGGATGTCGGCAATGCAGAGGACACGGAATTGCGCCCGGTTCATCCCCCGCTCGCCCTTGATCTCACCCCCTGAGAGCAACCTCGCCGTTCCCGCGACCAAACGGCCACACGCCGCCAAAAAACACACGCCCCGGAGATTTCACCCTCCGGGGCGTGTGAAAGATTGTCGCCGTGGAATCTCTTAGGACGGGTTCGCCTTCTCCTGTTCCGCATCGGATGCGAATCGCACCCCCGAGACGTCCAACGCGTACTTCATCGGGTTGGAGATGACCCCCTTCACGTGCACCTCGTAGTGAACGTGGGGGCCGGTGGTTCGCCCGGTGGTGCCGACGTGGGCGATCACCTCTCCCCGTCGCACCCGCTGGCCTTCGCGGACCCGGTGACTGCTGTTGTGCGCGTAGAAGGTCGCAAAATCGTGCCCGTGATCGACGAAGACCACATTCCCGTAAGCCGCCAGCGGTCCCGCGAACGTCACGATCCCGTCCGCCGTGGCCATGATCGGCGTCCCGTAGGGCGCCGCGATGTCCAGCCCCTCATGAAACTCCCGCCCCCCGGTGAAGGGCGACTTCCGATACCCGTAGCCGGCCGTGACGAGGCCGTTCACGGGCAAGATCGTCGGCGTGGCGGCCAGGGTGGATGCCTTCTCCTCGATGAACACCTTCAACTCGCGCAGGCTGCGCTCCCGGGAGTTTATCTCCTCCCCGAGCGCGGTGAGGTCCCGCGTCGCCCACTCCACGAACCGGCCGGTCCGCTGTTTCAGAGCATCCAGGAGAACGTTCCGGCTGACGGTGTCGGCGCCGCCCTGCGCCAGGGCGGGAGGCTGCGACTCGGCCTTGTCCAGACCGACCAAGACCCGGAGCCGCCGATCCAGGTCACGCAGGCGGGTCAGGTCGCCCTCGAACTGGCCCACCTTTTCCACCAACTGGGTCCGACCACCCGCCTCGTGCCGGAGCTGTCGCAACTCCAGCAGCCGGACGTTCAGGTTGACATATTGATAGACGAAGAAAGTCATTGCCACCATGGCAACCGCTGCCATGGACGACAGGATCGTGATCGTCGTTCGGCTGATATGGAACTTCCGCGGGGTGGACGTGGCATCCGGAAGAACCAGGACCGTATAAAACCGCTTGGGCATCACCGCCTCCTTGCGCGCCGGATCCTGCCTCGTCGCGCGGTGTGGGGAAAACCCAGGGAGGTCGAACCATCGCCCCCGGAGGGGCACGCGACCCATCCGGATAGCCGCCAGGGAGACCTCAGAGTCCGCGTGCGCTGCCAACCGGGGGACGAGACGGCTCGGGCCCCTTCCCACCGGAAAATGGCTCCCCCGAAGAGACAGCAGGGGGCGGATTGAAACAGGGCAGGTCACATTCGGGGCGCTGGGGTCTCTTTACTGAAGTTGGCGGACGGTACCATGCAGAAATGAAAAGTGTCAAGGAGAAACTCCCTCCGGCGGGGAGTCATGTCAGACAACACTGAACGTTTGATCGTGAGACTATCTGTCCCGTTCGATGACGAGAACCGCCAGGCCGCGGGCTGCCAGACGCTCCGCAACCGCCTGAGCCTCGGACCGCTGACCAAAATTCCCGACCCAAACCCGGAAATAGGTCTCTGCGCCGATGACACGGCGGTCCACTTCCACCCCGGGAAACCCCTCGGCAAGCGATCGCTCGACGCCGCGGGCATTCTCCAACGATATGAACGATCCGACCTGGACCGCGAATCTCGCCGCCCGCCCGAGTGGGACCCCTCCAGGGGCAATCGCGGGCCGGGTGACGGTCAGCCGGACGCGTGCGACCCCCGGCCCGATCATGCCAAGTAGTCGCCCTGCCGCATAGGAGACGTCCACGATCCGGTCAGCCACGAAGGGCCCCCGATCGTTCACCCGCAGCTCCACCGAGCGCCCGTTCTCCAGGTTGACGACCATGATCCAGGTGCCCAGGGGAAGCTCCCGGTGCGCGGCTGTGAGCTGGTACATGTCATAGACGTCGCCGCTCGACGTTCTCCGCCCATGAAAATCCTGCCCGTACCACGAGGCGAGGCCGACCTCGCCGGCCCCAGGGATCCCGGGGATCGCCGGGCGCGCCGGTGGCCGGCCGCAGGAGCTCAGGAACGCGGAGTAAAGGCAAAGCAGGCAGATCGCGACGGTGCGCGGCAGATTGCGGAATACGGCCTGCGGAATCAAGTTCCCATCCCTCTCGCCAGCGCCCACGCCGCCTGCCAGCGCACCGGGTGCGCCGCATCCAGGACACCGCGCTTCAAACCGGGAACCCCCGATGCGTCCCGGAATTCCCCCAGGGTCCACACGGCCTGCATCCGCACCTGTGCATCCGGATGTTGCAACAGCGACTCCAGGACGGGCCGGCCTTGTGCGTCCCCGAGCCGCGCCAGCGTCCAAGCGGCGTACAGACGGACGGACACGTCCTCTCCGGATGCGAGGGCGGCCGCCAGACGCTCGGATCCTGCCGCGTCTCCCAGGTTCGACAGCGCCTCCGAAGCGTACAGGGCCACCGTGGGGCGCGGATCGGCAAGGGCTCCCAGGAGTCGGCGGCGCCCTTCCGGCTCCCCCAGGCGCGCCAGGGCCTCGCCGGCATAGATCCGGACATACGGATTGCGGTCGCGGAGCAGCGGACGGACAGCCGAAACCGTGTCGGGTAACCCGAGATGTCCCAAAGCCTCGGTCGCCTGCATGCGGATGGACTCGCTCGGATCGGTGAGCATCCCCGTCAAGAGCCGGCTGGCTCGGGGATCTCCACCCCGCGCCAGGACCGTGGCGGCGCTCATCCGGACCGACGGCGCGGGGTCGGCCAGGGCCCCGCGCAGCGCCGCCAACGTGTCCGGGTCTTGTCGCCCGGCCAGCGCGGCGGCCGCGGCCGCCCGCACCGCGTGCTCCGGGTCGGCGAGGGCCGCCCGGAGGAGCCGATCCGCCTCGTCGCCGGACAGCTTGCCGAGGCCTTCCGCCGCCAGCGCCCGGATCGAGGCCTCGGGATGAGCGAGCGCTTCCCGGAACACGGGCCACAGCTCCGGGGAATGCCAGACAGCCAGCGCCGCGCCCGCCCGCGTTCGGATCAAGCCGTCGGGAGAGCGCAACCCCTCGCGTAACAGCGCGACCGCGATTCCCCGAAAGAGCGCCGACGCGTCGTGCCCCTCGCGCATCCACCGCTCGGCGTAGGCTTGCAGCGCCTGGTCCGCCCGCTCGGCCTGGAGCAGCACCCGCACGCGAAGATCCTGGAGCGCCCAGTCGGTCGGTCGCGCCCGGATCTCCTTGTCGAGGAGCACCAGGGCTCGATCCGCTTGCCCACGTCGCACCTGCGCCTCGACCCGATCCGCCAGCGGCGCGTCGTTCGAGCACGCCGTGACCAGCAAGCCGGCCAGCAACAGGGCCGCCCCACCACCGGCCGCGCTAGGACGCCAGCTCGTCGTATTTCTTGGCATTTCCCTTGGCCCGCTCCACCGGATACTTGCGCGCGTTCTCCGCCAGCTTGGCGCGAGCCGCCTCCACCAGGTTGACCCCCAGGACGTCGGCCATGGACACCAGCAGGATCAGGACGTCGGCCATCTCTTCGCCCACGCGGTGCCGATTCGTGCCGTCGGCGAGGTAGTCGGCGATCTCGTCGGGGCGCTTCCACTGAAACGGCTCCAGGAGTTCGGCCGCCTCCAGACAGATGGAGATGGCCAGGTCTTTCGGGTTATGAAACTGCCGCCAGTCCCGCGCATCCCGAAAGGCGAGGACGGCCCTGATCAGATCCTCCATGGGGAAATCCTTTCCGCCGCGCACTATTGATCATCCGCTCGGGCCCCTGTCCAGACCACCCACGACCCCGAAAGACCGCTGAAACGTTGCCCTTGGCGGATGGACCCCTCCGCCTCCAGTGAACGGAGCGCCGCCCCGGTCTCCTCCAGGCTCAAGCCAAGCAGGCTTGCCAGAAACCGCGGTTGCGTCGCCGCCGCGCCCTTGAGGTAGGCGACGCAGAGCCGCTGCGACGCATCGGACCGTCTGAGGTCTTGGGAGATCGCCAGCGGCTCCGGCAGCCAGTTGTCCAACAGGTCCCATCGGTAGTAAAAATCCGGGTCGTACACCTCTTCCACCTTCACGATCCACAGTCCCCGCTGCAACTCGGCCATGGTCCGGTCGAAGTCGACCGTGCGCTCCGCACCGTGCAGGGCGACCGCCCGGCGCAGGTCCGGTGTGGCCAGCGCCCCGTGCTCATGCAGCGCCTCCAGGATCCGGACGGCACTCGTGGTCATCCGCCCCTGCCGATAATCCACGATGTAGTCCCCGCTCCCTTTTCCCTCCCGTATGACCGCGCAGAACGCCGGGAAGAGGGCCAGCGACACCAGGGTCGGCTTTCCCCTGATCAGTTTGCCGTAGTAGGTGAGCCGCTTGGCGGGCAGACTGTTCTTCAGATTCCACGTGAGCCCGATCTCCGGGTCGTGGTGGGTATGGATGGGCCGGCGCGGATGGCGGCGGCCGCAGACGGCCACGTACAGGCTCGCCACCGGCAGCCCGAAGTCGCTCAGCGTGAAGCAGAAGCCGACCTCGTTGACGAACCGGAGCGCGCTCCGCTCCCCTCGGACCTTGAGCGCCGGGCGACGGCGGAAACTCCGGTCGCGCCAGTCCTCGATCGCGCGTCGGGTCGAAAGCAGTTTGGCGGCAGACCGCGTGTCCATCTCGTCCCCCCGCCCACCGCGCCGCGTCGCGGGCCGTCGCTGCCCCTCCGGAAGTGCGTCCGCCTTCGCAGGACGCTGGGCAGCTCGTTCTCGACCAGGCCGCTCAAAAAGGTCCAGATGCAAGGCGGCAGGCCGACGGCCGAGCGAGGCGTACTGAAGGTACGCCGCAACGAGTGCCGAGGCCGGCCAACGCCGCAGATGGGCCTTTTTCAGCGGCCTGTTACGGCTCGCGGAGCGCCTTCGCGCGCCGCCGCTCCTGCTCCGCCTCCCGCCGCATCTCCGCACGTTCGTAGAGCGCCGCCAACTGATCCACCATGGCCGCTCGCGTCGCCGCCGGCGCGCCGGACGCCGCCGCCACTCCGTCGCGCTGTGCCACGATCGCCAGGTCCAGCCTACCCATCTCCTCGTACAGGCGCGAGAGCGTCTGATAGTGCTGTGGGTTCGCCGGGTCCAGGCGGATGGCCGCCAGCAGGTGCTGCGTCGCCGGCTCCCGCTGGCCCAGCCGGGCAAAGGCCGTTGCCAGACCGACCTGTCCCCGCACCGACGCGGGCGCCAAGCCGAGCGCCTTGCGGTATTCCTGTACCGCCGCCTCGGCGTCGCCGTTCAGCAGGAGCGCATCCCCCACCGCGACGAACCCCTCGTATCCCGGTCGGATCCCGCGGAGCTTGCGGGCCGCCTCCACCGCCGCCGGCCCATCCGGCGCCCGCATCGCCGCCGCAAGCAGCGCCTCCAGCAGCGCCGGGTCGTCTCGGCCAAGCAGCCCGAGAGCCTGCCGATACGCCCCGACCGCCGCCCGGGCGCGGCCCGCGGCATCGTAGGCCCGGGCGAGCATTCGCCAGGCCTCCAGGGAATTCATGTCCAGCGCCGCCGCGCGCTCGAAGTGCGCTACGGCCTCCTCGGGTCGGCCGCGCTGGGACAGCCAGCCGCCCAGGAGGAGGTGAGCGTCGAAATCCTTGGGCTGGAGCCGGATGGCCTCGCGCAGCGCCGTGATGGCGGCCTCATGACGCCCGAGATGCCACCAGCCGACGGCCAGGTTGAAGTGGGCGTCCGCCAGCAGGGGGTTCAGTTCCACCGCCCGCTGGAGCAGCGCCACGGCCCGGTCAAGGTCCCCGCGCTTGCCGAGGTCCGTCCCTTCCTGGAGCAACGCCAGCGCCTCGGGTTCCTTGCGGAGCTTGGCCTCCAGCTCTTGCTCCTCCTGGTCGGTCAGGATCTGGATCACGCCGAAACCCCCGTCGGTCGGAAAGACAGGAGTCAGTCGTCCGCTCCGGGTTCTGGCCACCGCCGCGCGCGCCGCCGGGGACAGGGTCGCCGGGTCCACTCGGCCCAGATAGCCTCCCCGCTCGCGTTCCGGACCGATCGACCGCTCCCGCACGATGCGATCGAACGTCATGCCAGCCGTGAACATGCCGATCGCCTCCCGCGCCTCGGCCTCGGTCTTCACGACCAGCACCCGAATCGCCGTGTCCCTCGGCGCCCCGGCCGGCACCGGGTCCGCGGCGAGGCCGACCGACACAAGGGCCGCCACGATCGCCGCGAGGCCGAGTGCCCCTCGGATGCCATACGGCACCCCATCAGGTGGGCGCGGTCGGCCGGCGCACATCATGCTCCCACCTCGCCCCGCCGGCCATCGGCGGGTCCCAGCGAGAGAGCGAAGCCGACCAGGACCACCGCCGCCGCCAGGTAGAAGCCCCCCGCCAGCGAGCCGGTGACGTCTTTGATCCAGCCCGTCACCGGTGGGGCGACCACCGCCGACACGACGCTGCAGAAGGAGAAGAGCGCCACTGCCGCCCCCACCGCCTCGGGCCGATGGCGTGCCGCATAGTCGCCCAGCCAGGCAATGGCCAGCGGGTCCCAGGCGAGCTTTCCGACCAGGCCGTACGCCAGGAGGGACAGGAGCATCCCCGTCCGCGATGTCACCTGCGGGATGACCACCAGGCTGAGCGCCATGAGGGGGAGCATCGTCAAAATGATCCGCTTCCGACCGATGCGATCCGACAGGCGTCCCAGGATCAGCCCGGATGGAATGGCGGTCGCCGCGATCACCAGGGTATAGAGACCCGACATCGTGAGGCTGACGTTCCGTTCACTCTGAAAGAAGACCGGTCCCCAGGACAGCACGACCCACCAGCCGTACAGGACGCAGAAGCCGGACAGGTTCATCCGAAGCAGCGTGGGGTCACACAGTAACTCCCAGACCGGGGTGGCGCGTCGACGGGGAATCGGCACCTCGCGCACCGCCCCCTGGAAAAGCGCCGCCATCAGGACCGTCGGCACCGCCAGGATCGCGAACGGAATCCGCCAGCTTCCCGTGGCGTGAAACAGCGGGCCCGCCAGGGCGAGGCCCACCGCCAGGCCCACGGACATCCCGCCGTTGATGACGCCCGACGCGATGCCGCGGTGGCGGCTCGGCACCGTGTGAATCGTGATGCTGTAGGCCATGGTGTAATAGGCCCCCGCGCCCGCGCCGTGCAGCCCGGCCATGGCGAGGAGCGCGAGGTAGTTCACCGCGGCCGCCCCGAACCCCGCCACCCCCGCCGCCGACACGAAAAAAAACAGCACCAGCGTGCGCTTGAGGCCCAGCCGCTCTGCCAGGAGACCGGCCGGGAGCATGGCTGCCACGTACAGCGTGAAGTAGGTGCTGCTGATCAGGCCGGTCTGGAATCCGGTCAGGCCGAACTCGCCCGCGATCACGGTCAGGAGCGGATACAGGATCGTCCGGTCGGCGTAGATCACGGCCCAACCGGCGCAGAAGAGGGCGACCAGCCGGGTCAGATACCGGGGGTCCGGCCGCCCCTCGTCTTCCGGCGCCGTCTGTGAGGCGATGCCCATCGGACCAAACCTCCCCGCGACCGCAACGAACCGCGGCGGCTCCCCGCCCGTCCGAGGAAGCCTGCCACAGTGATGGCAGGAAAATCAAGTCCCGCCTGCCGGAAAAACGCAGGGCGGGCCGCACTGCCGACCCGCCCTGCTGGAGACTCATTGGCCGTCCGGTTCCCCGGGGCCCCACCCCGGGCCCCGGACGCCCCGTCAATCGGCGCTGAGGACCGCTCCGCGGCTCCCCGACGTCACCATCTTGGAGTACCGATACAGCCAGCCGGTCGTGACGCGGGGCGCCAGCGGCTTCCAGGCGGCCCGGCGCGCTTGGAGTTCCGCGTCGCTGAGTTGCACCTCCAGCAGCCGCTTCTCGATGTCGATCCGGATGCGATCCCCGGTCTTGAGCAGGCCGATCGGACCGCCCGCCGCCGCCTCGGGCGACACGTGTCCGATGCAGGCCCCGTGGCTCGCCCCCGAGAAGCGCCCGTCGGTGATGAGCGAGACCGACTTGCCCAGACCTCGCCCGATGATGGCGGAGGTCGGCGAGAGCATCTCCTGCATGCCGGGGCCGCCCTTGGGGCCCTCGTACCGGATCACGACCACGTCCCCGGCCTTCACCTTGCCGCTCAGGATGCCCGCCAGGGCCTCGTCCTGCGATTCGAAGATCACCGCAGGACCCTCGTGGCGGAGCATCTCCGGCGCCACGCCGCCGGCCTTGACCACGCCCCCCTCCGGGGCCAGGTTCCCGAACAGCACCGTCAGGCCACCGGTGGCGCGGTAGGGATTGGCGAGCGGACGGATGACGTCGTCGTCCGCCACCTTGGCGCCCCGGATCACCTCGCCGAGCGTCTTGCCGCTCACCGTCGGCCGATCGAGCCGGAGCACATCACCCT
>Ga0316616_100000889_pt1 | contig 11046 bp, 8 predicted proteins | sample OWC_Aug_M1_C1_D1_FD_207660 | JGI IMG/M metagenome (GOLD analysis project Ga0316616, IMG submission 207660) | Wetland soil microbial communities from Old Woman Creek delta, Ohio, United States - OWC_Aug_M1_C1_D1_B | ecosystem: Environmental > Terrestrial > Soil > Wetlands | place: USA: Ohio...
TGAGCTTCACCTCTTGCTTGTTCTTGGCCGGGCAGGCCTCCACGCACAGCTCGCAGCCCGTGCAATCCTCGGGCGCCACCTGCAGCGTGTACTTCTGCTCCTTGAACTCTTTCCAGCGGGCCGGGGAGGACTTGAAGGTCGCCGGCGCCTTTGCCAGCAAGGCGGGGTCGTACACCTTCGCCCGGATGCAGGCGTGCGGGCAGACCAGGACGCACTTGCCGCACTGGATGCAGACGTCCGGATCCCAGGCCGGAATATCCAGAGCGATGTTCCGCTTCTCCCACTGCGTGGTCGCGGTCGGGAACGTCCCGTCCACCGGGAAGGCGCTCACCGACAGGCTGTCGCCCTCGCCGGCGATGATCTTGCCCAGGGTCTTCTGGACGAACTCCGGGGCGTCCTTCGACACCGCCGCCCGCAAGTCGAACGCGCTGGTCACCGTGCTGGGCACCTTCACCTCGTGCAAGTGGTCCAGGGCGGCGTCCACGGCGGCGAAGTTCTTCTTCACGATGGACTCGCCGCGCTTCCCATAGGTCTTCTCGATGGCGTGCTTGATGGCCGCGATGGCCTCGTCGCGCGGCAGGACGCCGCTGATGGCGAAGAAGCAGGTCTGCATGACGGTGTTGATGCGCACCCCCATGCCGGTCTTCTCGGCGACCTTGTAGGCGTCGATCACGTAGAACTTCAGTTGCTTCTCGATGATCTGCCGCTGCACCGTCCTGGGCAGATGGTTCCACACGTCATCCGGCCCATACAGGCTGTTGAGCAGGAACACCGCACCCTTCCCGGCTCCCGCCAGGACGTCCAGCCGCTCCAGGAAGTTGAACTGATGGCAGGCCACGAAACTGGCCTGGCTGATCAGGTAGGTGGAGTGGATGGGCTTTGGGCCGAAGCGCAGGTGGGAGATGGTCACCGCCCCCGACTTCTTCGAGTCGTACACGAAATAGCCCTGGGCGTAGTTGTCGGTGTCCTCGCCGATGATCTTGATCGAGTTCTTGTTGGCGCCGACCGTCCCGTCGGCGCCGAGGCCGAAGAAGAGGGCGCGCACGGTCTTGGGATCCTCGGTCGAGAAGTGCGGATCCCAACCCAGGCTGGTATGCGTCACGTCGTCGTTGATGCCCACGGTGAAGTGGTTCTTCGGCTTGGCCTTGCCCGCCTCGTCGAGGACCGCCTTCACCATGGCCGGTGTGAACTCCTTGGAGGAGAGGCCGTACCGCCCGCCGATGACCCGCGGGGTCGCGGCGAAAGGCGAGGCACCGCCCGCCACGGCCTCGGCGAGGGCCGTCACCACGTCCTGGTACAGCGGCTCGCCGGCACCGCCCGGCTCCTTGGTCCGGTCGAGGACCGCCAGGGTCTTGACCGTCTTGGGCAGGGCCTGCACGAAGTGCTCCACCGAGAAGGGCCGGAAGAGGCGGACCTTCAAGACACCCACCTTCTCGCCCCGGGCCGTGAGATACTCGACCGCCTCCTGCGCGGCCTCCGCACCGGAACCCATCAGGACCACGACGCGCTCGGCATCCGGGGCCCCCACGTAGTCGAACAGGTGGTATTGTCGCCCCACCAGCTTCGCGAACTTGTCCATGGCGTTCTGGACGATGGTCGGGCAGGCAAGGTAGTAGGGGTTGCACGTTTCCCGGGCCTGGAAGAAGACGTCGGGATTTTGCGCGGTGCCGCGCAGCACCGGATGATCCGGCGACATGGCGCGCGTGCGATGCGCCCGGATGGCCTCCTCGTCCAGCATGGCCCGCATGTCGTCCAGCGTGAGCTGCTCGACCTTCCCGACCTCGTGGCTGGTCCGGAACCCGTCGAAGAAGTGGATAAAGGGCACTCGCGCGTCCAGCGTGGCCGCCTGCGCGATGAGGGCGGTGTCCATCACTTCCTGCACCGAGTTGGAGGCCAGCATGCCCCACCCGGTCGTCCGGCAGGCCATCACGTCGCTGTGGTCGCCGAAGATGGACAGGGCGTGGGAGGCGACCGTCCGGGCGGATACGTGGAAAACGGTGGAGGTCAGCTCCCCGGCGATCTTGAACATGTTGGGGATCATCAGGAGGAGGCCCTGGGCCGCCGTGAAGGTGGTCGTGAGCGATCCGGCCTGCAGCGACCCGTGCACGGCGCCGGCGGCGCCGCCCTCGCTCTGCATTTCAACCACCAGCGGGACCGTCCCCCAGATGTTGGCGATCCCCTTCGCCGAATACTCGTCGGCCCACTCCCCCATGTTGGACGACGGGGTGATCGGGTAGATGGCGATCACCTCGTTCGTGCGGTGGGCGACATACCCCGCTGCTTCGTTTCCGTCGATGGTGACTTTCGGTCGCGTCATAGGACATCTCCATTGGCCCGCGGTGTCGCGGGGCCGGCAGTATGAACGAAAGCCGCTCAGCGCGATTGCGCCGCGGCGATGACGGCTTTCACGAACTCGGCCTCGGGGAGCGCCCCGGCGATACTCCCCGACTCGTTGACGACAGTCCGGGGAACCGCCCGGACTTGGTAGCGCTGGGCGAGGGACGGAAATTCCGTCACCTCCACCAGATCCGCCGTGACCAGATCGCTCTCCACCGCCAACTGCTGGGCCAGCCGCACCGCGGCCGGGCAGTGCGGTCAGGTGGGGGTGGAGAACACCTGGAGGCGCACCGGCTGCGCGAGTTCGGCGAGGGCCGTGCGGCTCTCGGGCGCCAGATCCGTGGTGCCCCGCGAGACGTCCTCGATCGCCGACAGGAATGCGCCGAACTCGTACCCCAGGGGGATGCCGTAAAACCGGATCCCGTAGTCCTTGGCTCCCACCACGGCCGTGGCCGGGATCTTGTCCACGCCGTACTGGGCGACCTGGGCCTTGTCGAGCTGGAAGTTGTATACCTCCAGGGCGATCTTGTCAGAGAGTGCCGCGACCTCTTTCAAGAGCTGTTCGGTCTCTCGGCAATACTGGCAGGACAGCTCTTGCGTGAAGTTGACCAGCGTCACCCGGCTGGTCAAGCCCGCCAGCTTTGTCCGGACCTCTTTTTCATCCCGGTCGCTGAGCAGTGCCATGCGTTCGCCCGTACTCCGCCATTTCCGGCACGACGTTCGGCCGGCAATGCCTGTTTCCGCCGATGTCGGAAAAGGTCAAACCCGCTGGAGGTCCACCTTCGTCCCAAAGAGCGAGGATTACCCTAAACCAAACTGACCGGTTCGCCAAGGGGAAAGGGTGGTGCTGCCTGGAATGGACGCGAAAGCGGACAAATGCGGGAGGGCTGCATCTCGGCCGGTGGCACACGCGGCGCCTGGTTCGCCTTCACCCGGCAAGGGCGCACAGCCCGATGCGTGGAGGTGAGGTCCGACCGGACCTCACCTCCACGCGGACATGACCGACCGTGCTATTTCTGCGTGCCGTACCGTTGGCGGTAGAACTCCTGGATCTGCTGCAATTGCTCCTTGGTCATTCCCTCTTTCACCCATTTGTGGCCGGGTTGGGAATAGACATGCTTGTTGAGCAACTGCGTCGCCAGCGGCTCGCCCGCCACCTGCTTCACCTCCGGGATGAAGTGGGTGTAAAAGTTCTTGGCCACGTCGTAGATGCCGTGCCACCAGGCGTAGTCCGGGCCGGACATGGAGGCGCCGATCCGCGCCCGCCGACCCTCGTGGTGCCAGAGCTCAAAGTATGTCCACTCCAGCTTCTCGTCCATGGGGACCGCCGTCAGCTTTTTCGCCTGGTACAGCTCGTTCATGATCGCCGTGGCCGGTTTGGCGAATTTGTCGTTATACAGCTCCACCAGTTCGTCGAACTGTTTGTAGAAGCCTGCAACCTGCCCGCCGGCATGACAGCTCGAACAGACATCTTGCATGCGGTCGCGCCGTTGCTTCCAGGTGAGGACGTCCTTGACCTTCCGCGTCTTCCCATCCTTCGCCTTGACGTCCTCTCCCTTCTTCGGCAGGGCGGCACCGTCCGGCAGATCCTCTTTCCACAGGTCCTCGTAGATCACCATGTTGAGTTTAGTCGAGATCGCCGGCCGGAGTGTCCAGCTGATCCGTTCCCCAACGTCGTGGGTCGCGCCTTGGGTCGGCGTGGCGCTCATGTGACAGGTGGAGCAGGTCGGCGCCGTGGTGTAATCCTTCCCCACAACCCAGCTGGGGCGATCCATGTTCAGCTTATCTCGAAACGCCTCGTACAGGATCCCGTGCTTGGATTCCTTGTACACTTCCATCTGAGGGTGGTCCGGCCCAAGGTGGCACTTGCCGCAGGCGTCGGGGCGGCGGGCCTGTTCCACCGAGAATCGGTGGCGCGTATGGCACGCCGTGCAACTCCCCCAGCTCCCGTCGGGATTGATACGGCCGATCCCGCTGTTTGGCCAGGTGGCCGGATCGAACTTCCCGCCCGGCAGGACCTTGATTTCCGATCCGTGGCATTGCATGCAGCCGACGGCCACGGCGGGGGGTCCGCCCACGACCTCTCCCAAGTAATTGTCAATGGAGGCCAGGATCTGACCGCCCTTGGCGTGGTGGCTTCCCTTTTGCTCGTCGACTTGCTTCTGGTGGCAACGGCCGCAATCCTTTGGAGAGACGATGACGGAGATGAGAAAACCGTTGTGCTCGAAGGCGTCGGGGTCCCCTTTCTCCGCGCGATGGCAATCAAAGCAGTTGACTCCCTTTTGCCCCATCCGAGACGCCCGCCACTCGTATACCATCGCATTATTCATTCGGCTGTGACAGCCGATGCACACTGCCCCCTCTTTCGCGCCTGCGAAGGCCGGCAGGGCCGGCCGGCCTTGCGCTGCGGCCTCCTCGGCCCACCAGAGCGGCGCCACGACACACGCCAAGAGGAACAATCCTCCCGCTAGTAGTCCCCATCGTTTCATAAGCGCCTCCGTTTCCGCCTGTGCCGAGGATCTTGCTCCGAACCGCAGCCTCTCTCCGTCGGATCCGCCAACCGTCCGCGCGTTCCGTTGTCGCCTGTCGCTCCGACTGTTCACCTGGTCTGGGAGGCGGCATCCCGAGAACGAATTCGTTCCCAGGTACCGGCGATGGCACGACCGAGGGCCTCCCGGACTTCGGCGGTATCGTGGCTTGGCTTGAAACCTACGGCTGTCCGTATCCGTTGATCGGTCAGCTCCCACCGGTCCGTCAAGAAGGCGGCGCCGGTCCAGGCCTCGCGCGGCACCACTTCGACCGCGCTCTTTCCTCCGGTGACCTTCACGACCATGCGGGCGACCTCTTCCCAGGTCACGTAGGCACTGGCGAGGTTGAAGACGCGCCCGCCGGTCGCGGGCATGAAGAGAATCGTCTCGACCGCCTGGTTGAAATCTTCCTGGCTGAGAAAGCTTCCGCCGCAATCGGCCGGCACCCGGACGGGCTGTCCGGAGGCCGCCGTCTTGAGCATGTCGCGCAGATGTCTGCCGCCGATCTCGTCCCCGAAGGCCCACCAAAATCGCAGGATCGTGGCGGAGAGCGCCGTATCCCGCGCGGCGAGGATTGTCAACTTCTCAGCGAACTCTTTGGCTATCCCGTAGGTGGGCTTGCGGGCGTCCAGCACCCGGAGCGGATGCTCCTCGTCAATCGGGGTGCGGACCGGTTTCCCGTACACCACCGCGGTGCTGGTGTAGATGAAGTGGCGCACCCCCTGGTCGCGCACCGCCCCCAGGAGCAACGCGTGGCCCCGTAGGTCATGCTCCAAGAGGTGAAGGGGATCGTCCGAGAACGACCAGGCGAGATGGATGATCGCCTCGACCCCGCGCGTTGCCGCGGCCACCACGGCCGCGTCTTCGACACCGCCGGACACCACGGCGAACTGGGGGTGGGCGATCGCCCGTACCGCCCCCAGCTCGGTATCCAGCACCACGACGTGGTGTCCGCGGTCAAGCAGATGCGGGATCAACCCCTGCCCCACACTCCCGTTCCCGCCGGTCACCAGAATGCGCATAGCGGCTCCGTGACAGCCCGTCGCCTGGAGACGCAGTCCTCGGGCTGCTAGTGGGACGAGGTCGCCTTTTCGGCTTTTACCGCGTCGTCCACCTCTTCCTTGATGATCGCCGACAGCACCACGGACATCGCGAGGGTGGCCACGATCACGGCCAGCGACACCCAGGAATGAGCCTTGAAGAAGTGCTCGACGGCCGGGACGAAGCCCAGCATCATCTTCACCCCAATGAAGAACAGGATGAAGCTGACGCCGTGTTTCAGGTAGCGGAACATGCCCATGATGCCCTTGAGGCCGAAGAACAGCGAGACCAGCCCCATCACGGCGAACACGTTCGAGGTGATGGCGATGAAGTTCTCCTCTTCAAGCGTGAGGACGTTCGACGCGCCTTCTTTGATGACCCCGATGATGGCCGGGATGGAATCAATGGCAAATAGCACGTCGGTGGATCCAATCACAAGAAAAACAAGCAACACGCTGGTGATGTGGATCTTCCCGTCGATCTTGGTGAAGAATCTCGGGGTGTGAGGGTCGGGATCCACCGGGAACATCTTCGAGGCTTGCTTGTACAGGATATTGTTCTTCGGGTCCACATGGTCGTCTTCGGCCGTAAAGGCCATCTTCCAGGCCGTCCAGATCAGGAGCGCCCCGAAGACATAAAGGATCCAGCCGAACCGCTGCACCAGCCCCATGCCCACCAGGATGAACAGGATCCTGAGGACGATGGACAGCAGAATGCCCAGCTTGAGCAGGCGGGGCTGGTTCTTCTCATGGACCCCCATCAACGAGAAGATCATGATGAACACGAAGAGGTTGTCGACGGAGAGCGAGTATTCTGTCAGATAACCGGCGATGTACTTGATCGTGATTTCCGTGGCCGTGTTGACGGTACTGCCGGGATTTTGCGGATAAAACAGATAAATCGCGCCGCCATACAAGAGCGCAATCGACATCCAGAGCGCGGTCCAGCGCAGCGCCGCGCCCACTGAAATCTCTCCCTTGCGATGGCTGGTGACGTACATGTCGATGAAGAACACGATCACATACACCGCTACAAATGAGAACCAAAACACGGTATGGGTATTCACAACATCTCCCTCCAACGACTCCAAAAGGTTCCGATCGCGGGACGATTAAGGGGGCGACCCCTCAGCCTCGAACGACTAGACTGGAGTGTACCCCCTGGGCCACCGGGCCTCAAACGCATCCCGGAAAATGTCCGGTCGCCAGAACCACCTTTTGACAACGGCTTAGTGCCCCGCGGACTGCCCCTCACCCTTGCCGCGCATCCGCCGAACCATCGGGGCGAGCCATGGCCACGAGCCGATGAGGGCTGCTGCGATGACCAGCGGGAGGGTAATCGGCGGGTGCAGGAAGATCAGGAGCGAGCCTTGGGACATGATCAGGCTCTGGCGCATGGCCGATTCCGCCATGTCCCCCAGAACCAAGGCCAGCAGCATGGGGGCCATGTTGTAATCAAGCTTCTTGAACGCCCAGCCGATCACCCCGAAGATCATCATGTACCAGATGTCGATCATCCGATTGTTGACGGCATAGGCGCCGATGGCGCAGATGAAGATCAGCAAGGGCATCAAGATGGGAAACGGGGCGCGGAGTACCGCCGCGAAGGCGGGCGCGAACGCCACGACGATGAGCAGCCCGATGATATTGCCGTACCAGGTGCTGGCAATGAGACCCCAGACGAAATCGGGTTTGTCTACGAAAAGCATGGGGCCCGGCTGGAGGCCCCAGATCATCAAGCCGCCGAGGATGACCGCAGCCGTGGGGGACCCGGGAATGCCGAGGGTGATCATGGGAATCAAGGCCGAGGTCCCGGCGCCGTGCGCAGCCGACTCGGGCGCGAAAATCCCGGCAACGTGGCCCTTGCCAAATTGCGCCCTCTCCTCCTCGTTCATGGCTTCCTTGGCAAACCCGTACGCCATGAAGGAGGCCGGCGTGGCTCCGCCAGGCTTGAATCCCATCCACACACCGACGAAGGAGCCCAGGAGGAGCGTTTTCCAGTACCGCCGCATGTCTCTGAACGTGCTGGTGATATCGCTCCATCGCATCCGGACTTTGACACCCTCGAACTTGAGGCCCTCCTCCACGGTGAGGAGAATCTCCCCGATGCCGAAGAGGCCGATGACCGCGACGATGAAGTTGAAGCCGCCCATCAGGGGGGTCAGGCCGAAGGTCAGGCGCAGCTCGCCGCTGACGATGTCGATGCCCACCGAGGCCAGGATGAATCCGAACGCGGTCGCCACCAACGTCTTGATGGGCGACTTCCCCACCAGACCGACGAAGGCGCTAAAGGTGAGGAGCATGACCGCGAAGACCTCCGGCGGCCCGAAGCGCAGGGCAAAGGCGGCCAGGACGGGCGCGAAGAACGTCAAGGCGATCGTGCCAAGAACGGCGCCGCAAAAATGCGCGAAGAACGCGGCACTGAGCGCCCGTCCGGCCTGGCCCTTCTTGGCCATGGGATATCCATCGAAGGTGGTGGCGACCGCCCACGGCTCGCCGGGAATGTTGAAGAGGATCGAACAGATGCAGCCTCCGTACAGCGACCCCCAGTAAATGGAAGAGAGCAGGATCACGGCCGCCACCGGAGGCATGATGAATGTCACGGGGATCAGGATGGCGCAGCCGTTGGCCCCGCCGAGCCCCGGCAGGACGCCGACGATGATGCCGAGGGTGAGCCCGGCGGCTGCGACCATGAGATTATAGGGCTCGCCGGCGACCTTGAGCCCGAACGCCAGGTTGGTAAGGATGTCCATGGCTGGATGACTCCTTTCCGCTCAGAATCGAAGGATCTGCGCCCCGAACATCCCCGCAGGCATCGGAATGAGGAAAATCTTCTCGAACACCCAGTAGAAGATCAGGGGAATAGGGATGCTGACGAGCAGCACGGTCCTCCAGCGGTATTCGCCCACGATCCTGATGTAGCCCGCGAGATAGATCATCGCCGCGACATACAATCCGACGACCTCGGTCAGAAGGATCATCCCACAGGCCGGGACGAACACCGTGAGGACCGGCTTCATTCCGCCGGAAGGCACGAAGGGTTTGTTGCCCTTCACGGAGGACGTCCCTTTCATGGCCTGCCTGACGACCACCACGCAACCGACCACAGCGATCGCGGCCATTAAAAACGGGAAGAACCCGGCTTTGGGCCCTTCCATTCCCCAACCGCTTCCCAGGCGAAACGAGTCCCACATGACGATCAAGCCAAATCCCAAGAGAATGATCGCCACCAGAATGTCCGCCGTCTTCGTAATCATACCGCTCCTTTCCGGCCCCTAACCCCCGCCGGAATCCTTACGGGAATTCGTGCGCTCAGGGCCTTGCCGGCTCGCGATCCGTCTCGATTCTCTTTCCTGGCCTTCAGTTACATGCGGTTCAGATGGCACCCTCGGCCGTGGGCAGATCCGAAAGCGCTTCGCGGGACGCTATCCCTGGTCGGGACCAACCTTCGAGCAAAACCGTTGGACGCCGAACTTGGCCGTCGGTGCCGTGTGCCGAGTGGCATGAGATGGGTGGTTCATGGATAGGTTGCGCCGCCCCTGGAGGTTCATCCCAGGGAGGAAACGATGCTCGTCTCCTCCCTGGGAAAACAAGAGACAAGGTCTCTATCAAACACCGACTAGGAGCCTCCGCGACCGGACGTCGCCTACTTCTTCAGCATATCACCCTTTTCCATGAGCTCCTTGGTGGTGGCTTCTTTCTTTTCAAGCCAGGACACATAGTCCGCACCCGAGAGGAATGCGCCCTTGAGGGCGTAGTCCTTCAGGTATTTCTGGTAGTCGTCGGAATCGTAAACCTTCTTGAAGAGGGCCACGTACCCGTCCTGTACTTCCTTCTTGATCTTGGGGGCCGCGAAGATGCCGCGCAACATCAGGTAGCTGATATCGGTGCCCGTGGCCTCCTTCAGGGTCGGGATCTGATCCCACATGGGCAATGGGATGCGCTCGTGGTCGATCACCGCCAGCGGGCGCACCTTCCCCGCTCGCCAATGACTCACGCACTCGGAGGGGTTATTAACGGTGGAATCCACGTGCTTCCCCACCAGTTCCACGCAGACCTCGCCGCCGCCCTTGAAGGGAACGTACGCCCACTTCGTGCCGAAAGCCTGTTCCATCTGGACGGTGACGATCTGGTCTTCTTGCTTGGTCCCGGTACCGGCCATCTTGAACTTGCCGGGTTCCTTCTTGACGGCGTCGAGGTACTCTTTAGCCGTCTTGTAGGGGCTTTCGGCGTTCACCCAGAGGATAAAGTAGTCGAGGGCTAGCCGGCTGATCGGGGTGAGGTCTTTCCAGTTGAAGGGAATGCCCGTCGCCAGCGGCGTTGTGAAGAGGTTGTCCAGGGTGATAATGATTGTATGGTCGTCGCCCGCCTTGCCCTTCACGTGCAGGAAGCCCTCTGCTCCCGCACCGCCCGACCGGTTGGTCACGATAAAAGGCTTGTCCGTGATTTTGTTCTTCTGGAAAAGCGGGGAAACGAAGCGAGCCATGATATCCGCCCCGCCCCCGGTGCCGGCTGGCACGTTGAACTCCACCGGCTTGGTCGGCTCCCAGGCCGCGGCGGCCGTTCCGCTCCACAGCCCGGCGATCCCAAGAACCAGAGCGACCACCAACACCCGCTGCCACACTGTTGGTCTCCACTGTCTGTTCATGGGTTCCCTCCGCCCCGGATGTTAGTGCCTGGGCGTCTTCATTGGCGCCCACAGCGACGGCATCGAGTTGTCCACCGGGGTTCTCGATACCATGAGCCCGATATTGCAAGAATACATCAACGCACCGGGCGATTCCGCCCAATCAGACGCCCAGGGGTGCGGTTTTCGTCACCAGGATACATCCCATCTCTTGCCGAGACGGAAACGACCGCGGCCCCGCGACATATCTGGGCCCGCGTCCGGCGTGCAGGGCGCACACCAAAAAAGGGCAGAGGGATCGTGCCTCGTCCGTCCGCTCTGCCGGACGACCGAGAGACCCCTCTGCCCCATTTGCCCAACCGTCTCGGGTGCGCAATGCTTACCTGCTCAGGAACCCGCATGCCCTCCCGACGTGACCAGGAACCGGTCTATTGTGACGGCAGTCCGGTCCCTTCGCCGACGTCCATGGCATCGAAGTCGGCCGGCGTCGCAACGGCGACCTGGACCGGCAAGC
>Ga0316616_100000890_pt1 | contig 11042 bp, 9 predicted proteins | sample OWC_Aug_M1_C1_D1_FD_207660 | JGI IMG/M metagenome (GOLD analysis project Ga0316616, IMG submission 207660) | Wetland soil microbial communities from Old Woman Creek delta, Ohio, United States - OWC_Aug_M1_C1_D1_B | ecosystem: Environmental > Terrestrial > Soil > Wetlands | place: USA: Ohio...
CATCCAGGGCAATGCGCTCCCCGGGACGCACGACCACCAGCTCGCCCATGCCGACGGCAGCCACTGGGACCCGGGTCTCCTCGCCGTCGCGCCGCACCGTGGCCTCGGGTGGAACCACGGCGATGAGGCGCCGGACGGCCTGGCGGGCGCGGTCCAGGCTGTACGTCTCCAGGACCTGCGCCAGGGCAAACAGGAAGGCGACGCTGGCCGCCTCGTCCCACTGCCCGATGGCGATGGCCCCGAGGACTGCGACGGTCATGAGCACGTTCATGTCCATGCGTCGGGCCAGGAGCGCCCGCACCGCCTTGCGGGCCGCCATCCACCCGCCGGCGCAGAGCGCGGCGCCGTGCAGGACGCCGCCCTGCACGTGGCCGCCCCCGAGCCAGTCGCCGAGCAGGGCCGCCCCCAGGAACAGGCCCGAGGCAACGGTCGAAAGCAGCAGAGGATCCTTCCACCACGTGATCGCCCTCGCGGCCCGGCTGGCCGGTTCCGCGCTCATCCCCAGGGCGCGGATGGCTGCCAGGATGACCTCTGGCCCGACCGCGGCGGGGTCGAACTGGACGCGGAGGGTCCGCTCCAGCAGATTCACCTGCCAGGCGGAGACGCCGGGCAGCGTCCGCAGTCGCCCCTCGATCGCCTTGACCTCGTCCTGGCAATCCATCTCCGCGACGCGGACCACCACGGCATCAGACGCGGCGCCCGGGAGGAGCGCCCGGTATCCGGTTCGGCCCACCGCCTCCGCCACGCGGGGCAGGTCCGTGGCCTCCGAGTCATACTCGACGTAGAGGCTCGCGGCCGCGAAGTTGGCCGCCGCGCGCACGACGCCCGGGCTGTGGCCGACGCTGTGCTCGACGGCGCCGGCGCATTCCGGGCAATCCAGGCCTTCGAGGCGGAGCGTGACGTGCCGGAAGCGCCGCGTGATGGCCACACCCGCTTCCCGCACCCGCATCTCGAGGTCCGCCAGCGGAAGGATGGCCGGATCGTACGTCAGCCGCAGGCGGCGGGAGGGGGCGTCCAGCTCGACGGCCGCGACCCCCGCCACGCCCTCCAGCCGCTCCCGGATCCGCTCGGCGCACGCTAGGCAATCCTCCGCATCGGGTAAGCGGAGCGGGACCTCACGCGTCTGCGTTGTCATGCACCCTCCACGAGACATATCAAGCAGGTTGCCCATGAGGCTCTTTTCCGCCATTGGGATTTGGAGAATTGGTCATTGGTCATTTAGCCTGCCCCCGTCACGAGCCGCCACAGTAGTGCGACCACGAACGTCACGGCGAACCCGAGCCCCACCGGCATGAGGCTGGCCACCAGGGTCCACTTGGTGCTCCCGGTCTCCTTGTAGATCGTGTAGATGGTGGTGCTGCACGGGTTGTGGATGAGGCTGAACAGCATCAGGTTGATCCCGGTCAGGAGCGTCCACCCGCCCGACCGGAAGAGGCTCATCAGTTGGTTCGTGTCCTCCAGGTCGAACATCACGCCCGCGCCCTGCCCCACGCCCGTCGTACCCGTGGCCAGCACGGTCAGCATCAGGACGGTGGGGATCACGATCTCGTTGGCGGGAATCGCGAGGACATACGCCAGCAGGATCACCCCGTTCAAGCCGACGAACAGCCCGAGGGGATTGAGGAGAGTGATCAGGTGCTCGGCAATGCTCGGCCCGCCGATGTGGATGTTTGACGTGAGCCAGATCAAGGCCCCCGCCGGCAAGGCCCAGACCACGGCGCGCCAGAGCACCAGGATGGTTCGATCGATGATCGAGGTGTACAGCGTCTGCAGGATCCGGGGCGGACGATACGGGGGCAGCTCGAGACTGAAGGTGGAGACCTGCCCTCGCAGGACGGTTCGCGACAGGGTCCACGCGATCATAAAGGTCAGGACCACTCCCAGGACCGCGACGCCTACCACTGCCAGCGCCGAGACCACGCCGCCCAGGTAGGCGGGCACCAGGGAACCGATGAACAGCGTGGCGATGAGGATCTGCGTCGGCCAGCGGCCGTTGCACAGGGCGAAGTTGTTGGTGAGGATGGCGATCAGCCGCTCGCGCGGGCTGTCGATGATCCGCGTGGCGATGACCCCCGCCGCATTGCAGCCGAATCCCATCATGGTTGTCATGGCCTGCTTGCCGTGGGCCCCGGCCTTCTTGAAGAGCCAGTCCAGGTTGAAGGCCACCCGCGGCAGGTAGCCGAAGTCCTCCAGCAGCGTGAACATCGGGAAAAAGATGGCCATGGGGGGCAGCATCACGCTCACGACCCAGGCGGTCGCGAGGTACATCCCATCGATCGCCAGACCCCATAGCCACCAGGGGAGTCCCAGCCAGACCGCGCCCTCGCGCAAGAGGGGGTATATCGTGTCGATCAACAGCCAGGCGATCCAACCTGAGGGAACATTGGCTCCGCTTATCGTGAGCCAGAACATCACGGTGAACAGCAGAAACATGAGGGGGAACCCCCAAATCCGGCTGGTCACCAACCGGTCGATGGTGCGATCCAGGGTGGGGCGGGCCTGCTCCCCCGGCCGAGTCACCGCGCGATCGGCGATCCGGGCCGCCGTGCCGAACACCGCCTCGATCAGTTGCTCGTGGAAGTCGGTCCCCAGCTCGGATCGCAGGGTCCTCGCGGTGGACAGGATCTCGTCGACCCGCAGAGCGTGGCTGCTACTCATCGGACCCCCTCCAGGCGAGCCGCCTCTGCGCCAGCCGTCTCCGCAGGCGCCACATGGCCCAACTCTCCCAACTCTCCCCTTCGAATCGCCTGGATGATGCGCTCGTCTCCATCCAGCAGGCGGAGGGCGACCCACCGGGCGTTAGGCAGGCCGGGGAAGGCCGCCTCGATCCGCGCCACCAGCTCGGCGACGGCCCGCTTCAGCTCAGGGGGTTCGTTCTGAATCCGGCGGGGTTTGCAGACGAACTGCCCCGTCGCCACATCGCTGATGGCCTGTAGAACCCCGTCGATCCCTTCCCTGTAGCGCGCGGAAGCGGGGACCACCGGCACCCCGAGCTCCCGGGCCAAGGTCCGATCGTCGACCTGGAGCCCATGGCGGCGCGCTTCGTCCATCAGGTTCAGGCAGACCACGACGCGGTCGGTGATCTCCAGCACCTGCAGAACCAGGTTGAGGTTTCGCTCCACCCGGGTGGCGTCCACGACCACCACCGTGACGTCGGGTCGCCCGAAGAGGATGAAGTCCCTGGCCGCCTCCTCGTCCGGGCTCGCGGCCAGCAACGAGTAAGTCCCGGGCAGATCCACCAGCTTGTAGCGGTGACCGCCGTACTCGAACCCGCCCTCGGCGCGGCTGACGGTCTTGCCGGGCCAGTTCCCCGTATGCTGCCGCAAGCCCGTGAGCGCGTTGAAGACCGTGCTCTTCCCCGTGTTGGGGTTGCCGGCCAGTGCCACCACGAAATTCCAGTTGTCCATGGTGACGCCGAGCTTGAGCAGGTTTGCGAGGTTGTGGACCGGACAGGCGACACATCCAGCAGCCATGGAGCCGGTGCTCGTGGTCGTCATCTCGCGTTACCTCCCCACCTGTGCGCGTGGGTGCAGGTGCCTCCGACAACCCTATAAGGCGGCGGCTCTCGCTTGCGGGAGGCGCTCGACACGGATCACCTCCGCTTGCTCCGCCCGGAGAGCGATGAGCGCATCCCGGACGCGGTACGCGGTCGGGTCGCCATTAGGGCTGCGCATCTCGGCCCGGATGACCGTGCCGGGGAGAACGCCTAGGTCCATGAAACGTCGACGCTCAGGCCCACGACAACGGCGCGAGATGGAGAGCACCCGTCCCTCTTCCCCGGGTCGAAGGGAACCGAGCGGCTCGCCGACCGGCTCCTCCGCCCGCTTCCCCTGCGCGAGCGGGGTCACCGAGATGCTGGCAGCCGCGAGCGGGTCCAGGGCGTGTTCGGCTCCACCGGCAGCAAGGCGGACCCTCTCCGGCGAAATCTCGACGAGTCGCACCGACGAGCCGGGATGAAGGCCCTGCGCCACCAACTGGGCGTACACCGCCTTGGGCTCGTCCTCCATGTGCAGGATGCGAAGCGGCTGATCCAGCGGTGCACTCGTCAATGGCACCCCGCGTTGCCCGGAGAACTCCCCCTCCGCCGTCGGAATGGGATCGCCGTGAGGGTCACGGATGGGGTGCTGCAGCCGCGCCGACAGGGCGTCGACCTCCGCGGGGGACAGCCCGTGTTCGAGGTCATGCGCCCGGCCATGCCACTCGGGTTCCGGGAATCCCGTGTGATCCGCCAAATAGCTTTCCCACAGGCGGTGGGCTCGGAGAACGTGCAGTCCCATCTCGCGTCCGGACGACGTGAGGTGGATGCCCTCCCGATCCACCACAATGAGGCGCCGGTCTACGAGTTGCTGCAGGAGCACCGCGGCCTCATCCACGCTCAGCCCGGTGGCCCCGGCCACACTCTGCAGGCTGGTGACGACCGCATTCACCTCGGATTCGTACAGGTACTTGAGGGTATGCTCGCCGTGCATACGGTCATTCATGCGGCGCGTCCGGCGCCAGCGCGCCATGACACCCCGGTCAGGCCAGAGAAGCACGACCGCCGCCGAGGCGACGGCGATGGCCGCCAGCAGGGCCGTCACTGGATCAGACATGGCTTCGTCTCCCCCTAACGCGCACAACGAGAAACCGAATCAGTCTTCCCCGGGGCGGGAGGCCACGTGGATGTGAGAGGCGAGTTCGCGGCCCAGCACATGAGAGGCCCTTCCCGCCCTGATGGTGATGGGGCCGTTGAATGGGGCCTTCTCCACCACCTCGACGGCGACATCCGGAACCAGGCCACGCTCTCCCAGGTACCGGAGCAGCTCCGAATCGCGGTCGCTCACCCGGCGGATGACCCCGGTGTACCCGGGATCCATGTCGGAGAGCCGCTCGTGCGCCTCGGCCGCTACGATCCCCTCCTTCGTGGGGATCGGGTGCCCGTGGGGATCCACCGTCGGATGGCCCAGGGCCTCGAAGATCTTCTCCTCGAACTCCTCCGAGATGGCGTGCTCCAGCCGGCAGGCCTCCTCGTGCACCCTGTCCCACGGATAGCCCAGGGCCTGGGCCAGGTACAGCTCCAGCAGTCGGTGGTGTCGGATGACTTCGAGGGCCACCCGCTCGCCCGCCCGCGTCAGGACGACCCCCTGGTAGCGGGCGTGCCGCGCGAGCTTCAAGGCGGAGAGCTTCTTGACCATGCCCGTGGCGGAAGGCGCGGAGACCCCCATGGCAGCCGCCAGGGTGGAGGTGGACACCGCCCCCCCGCTCGCCTGGAGCGTGTAGATGGCCTTGAGGTAATCCTGGACGGCTTGACTGATCACGGCTTCACCAAATTTAATGTTTAGGCTTGGCTAACATATTCCGACACGGCGCCGGCGTCAAGCACAAAGTCACAAGCGGCTGAACCCCGAGCCCGCATTACTCGCGAGTGCGGCTCGCGAACAATGCGGGCTTACGAGATCCCCTGGGGGGGCGGCGGTCCGGGACCGATCACGCGTCGCCGGGGCGCCGTGACACTGCACCCCTCCCGCGGGACGCGGGACGGGTACCCTCTCCGCCCGGCACCAACTATCCACCCGCTTCAGGCGGGAATGGCTGGAGGGTAAGGAAGCCCGGATCATTCGCAAGTTCTTCGTGAAGAATCCGGGCTAAGCGCCGAGACGGGTCAACCGCTTGACACCATCCACGGACACTGGTAGCGTGCCCCGCGCCTTCGGGGCCCGAACCGCCAGCGGCCCGTGGCCGCCGACAGGCCCGAGCAGACCACCCGGAGGACACGGAGAGGAATGGAGCCATGAGCAAAAAGCGGTATCGGATCGCAGTGATTCCAGGAGACGGCACCGGACCCGAGGTGATCCGGGAGGCGGTGAAGGTGCTGAGGGCGGCGGAGGCCAGGCACGGCTTCTCGCTGGCGCTGACGGACTACGACCTCGGCGGCGCGCGCTACCTCCGGACGGGGGAGATCCTGCCGACCTCCGTCCTGCAGGAGCTCCGGGGATTCGACGCCATCCTGCTGGGCGCCATCGGCCACCCCGACGTCAAGCCGGGGATCCTGGAAAAGGGGATCCTGCTGACGATGCGCTTCGAGCTGGACCTGTACATCAACCTGCGGCCGGTGAAGCTGTTCCCGGGCGTGGAGTGCCCCCTCAAGGGCAAGGGGCCGGAGCACATCGACTACGTCGTCGTGCGCGAGAACTCGGGCGACGTCTACACCGGGGCGGGCGGGGTGATGATGAAGGGCACCCCCCACGAGGTGGCCATGCAGACGGCCCTGTACACCCGCCACCAGGTGGACCGTTGCCTCCGCTACGCCTTCGAGTTCACCCGTCGCCGGAGCCGGCGCAAGACGCTGGCGCTGTGCGGCAAGACCAACGTGCTCACCTACGTGTACGATCTCTGGGAGCGGGCCTTCCACGAGATGGGCGAGCGCGACTACCCCGACATCAAGCGGGAGTACTACCACGTGGACGCCATCTGCATGTGGATGATCAAGAACCCCGAGTGGTTCGACGTCATCGTCACCGGCAACATGTTCGGCGACATCATCACCGATCTCGCCGCCATCACCCAGGGGGGCCTGGGCATCGCCGCCGGCGGCAACATCAACCCCGACGGGGTGAGCATGTTCGAGCCGATGGGCGGCTCGGCGCCCAAGTACACCGGCCAGAACGTGATCAACCCGCTGGCGACCATCTGCGCCGCCTCCATGATGCTGGACACCCTGGGCGAGTCGGCCGCCGCCCGCGCCGTCGAGGAGGCCGTCACCTGGGTGACGGCCAACAAGGTGCGAAACCTCGCCGCCGGCCAGATGGGCTACTCCACGACGGAGGTCGGCGATCTGGTGGCGATCAGGGTCGCCGGGTAGCGTTGGTTAGGCTGCGCAGAGATGCGCAGCCTGCGGGAACTTTTCCCGCGCCCTCCTTGTCTAAGTAGCCAAACAGGGCGCACTGCCCCAGCCGACAAGGAGGGACCCATGAGACTCCACCACCTGCTCGTGCTCCTCATGCTGCTCCTGGGGATTTCCGGAAGTACCTGGGCGGGCCCCACCGGAGGTGCCGTCGACGTGCAGCTCCGCTCCGACAGCGGGAGGCTGCTCCCCCTGTACCCCGTGGCGGGCCGCCCCCCGGCGAGGCGGGTGTATGCCGAGGCCGTCAAGGGCGACCACTACAGCATCGTCGTCCGCAATCTCCTCAATCGCCGCGTCGGGCTGGTGATCGCAGTGGATGGCCGCAACATCATCTCGGGCAAGCATTCCTGGCTGCGAAACGACGAGCGGATGTACATCCTGGAGCCGTACGGCCAGGGAGAGTTCAAGGGATGGCGGACCAGCCTGGACAGCGTCAACCGCTTCTACTTCACCGATGCCGCCGATTCCTACGCGGCGGCCTTCCGGGACGAGTCGGCGATGGGGGTGATCGCCGTGGCGGTGTATCCCGAGGTCGAGCGGCGCCAGGAGTCGTCCGATCTCTCGCTCGGCCAGTCACGAGCGGCGCAGCGGGATGCACCCTCGGCGAAGGCCGAGGGGGAGCGCGCGGGGACGGGTTTTGGCAGGCAGGAGCACTCCCCGGTGCGGGTGGTGGCCTTCGACCCGGAGCCCACGGCAGCCGAGAGGATCCTGATCAAGTACGAGTGGCGCTCCGCGCTCTGCCGGCAGGGGGTCATTGCGAGCGGCGCCTGCGGGACCGACGCGCCGCCGCGGATCCGGCTCTGGGACGACGAGGGCTTCGCCCCGCCTCCCCCCGGCAGGTCCTGACACCGGGTCCCTTCACGCACCTGCAGGGGTCAGGCCGCGGGGGCCCCTCCCCCCGCGGCCTCTCCCGCCGGAATGCACAATTCAAGACCTGACCCCCGGGCATGTCCCAGCCCGTCAGGCCGGTGCTTCCCCTTCATGGGCATTGAACGTCGAGATGTGGCCATTCCCGCATTATTCGCGAACATGCCTCGCGCATGGATTTTTCGTGAATAATCCGGGCTAGACGGCGGGCTCCTGGTGGGACCAGGGCGGCAGGAGCTTCACCAGGACCCAGAGGATGAGGAACGGGAGGAGCAGGATGATGGTGGCTGACAGCAGGCCCTCGCGGGTGGCGAAATCTAGCTTGTAGGTGGTGTAGCCCAGGAAGCTCTTGGAGAAGAGCTGGCCGCCGATGACCACGTTCCAGCGCATGGCGAAGATGCCGATGAGGGTGAGCACACCGGCCGTGGCATAGAACCCCTTCCGCTGCGACTCGGTCAGGCGCATCAGCTGGACCAGGCCCAGCAGGCCGATGGGCAGGATCGTTCCCAACACAATCTGAACAATGATGTGGGGGAAGTAGAGCCTGCTGTGGACCATGAAGTCGAGGGTCTTGAAGGACTCGTCCGCCTCGTAGATGCGGTGGATGAGGTCGAGCATCTCCAGGGCGAAGTCGATGATGAAGGTGTAGAGCAGGTACCGTGCGATCGTGTCGAGGCAGCGCATGTCGATGGCGGTGCCGCGCATCCAGCAGGCGACCATGTAGACGAGCATCACCAGGGCGATCCCCGACACCATGGCGGAGAAGAGGAAGACCACCGGCATGACGGGAGTGGACCACCAGGGGTTGGCCTTGATGGATCCGAAGATGAATCCCACGTAGCCATGGAGCAGGAACGCGGACGGGACGCCCAGGATGGTGATGAAGCGCCCAAGCTTATCGTCTATGTCGAGAGAGCGCTCGCTGATGTTGTCCGACCAGAGCGCCATGGCCCGGTAGAGCTGGCGCATGCCGCCGGTGCTCCGCCGCGCCCTCAGGACGATCTCCTTGCGGTAATCGAGCCAGATTTCCAGGACCAAGACCGCCATCAGGTACCAGAGATACACGAAGCCGAACATGGCCATGGCGGAGGTGGTGTGCGGGGTCAGGAACATCTCGAAGGCCCGCTCGGGCCGGCCCAGGTGAAGCTGCAGCGGCAGGGGGGCGACCAGCAGGAAGGCCAGCGCGGTCAGGAGCGCCAGGCGGTAGGTCGGCTTCACCTCCTCCACGTTGAAGACGCGCTCCAGCGAGGCGAGGATGAAGGCGCCCGCCACCAGGCCGGTGATGTAGGGGTAGAGCACGATCAGGATGCTCCACTGCAGCTCGATCTCGTTCGGGTACATGAAGCCTTCGACGCCGTGGATCATGCTCTCCATGGCCACCCCCTATCGGACCGAGCCGTCGAGGCCGTTGTAGTACAGTTTCGCCCCGGTCGCCATCTGCGGCTTCAGCACCAGAATCTTGTGGTTCCGAAGGAACTCGTGCATGGGGTCCTTCGGGTTCTTCAGGTCTCCCAGCATGCGCGCGCCCGTGGGGCAGGTCTCGCAGCAGGCGGTGGTGAGCCCCTTCGTGATCCGGTGGTAGCAGAGGGAGCACTTGTCCACCGTCATCGTCCGGGGGTCAATAAAGCGGCAGCCGTAGGGACAGGCCTGCACGCAGTACCGGCAGCCGAGGCAGTAGGTCTTGTCCACGAGGACGGCCCCGTCCGGGCTCTCGAAGGTGGCCCCCACGGGGCACACCTGCGTACAGGGGGAATGGGAGCAGTGGTTGCAGAGCTTGGGCACAAAGAAGTTTTTCGAGCCGTCTCCCGGTTGATACCGGAGGGGAAACCCGTCGTAGCCGCCGTTGGGTGAGTCCACCTCGGGGCGCTCGATGTCTCCCCTGGGCACGTGGTAGCGCTCCACCCAGGTCCGGAAGTAATAGGGCTCCAGGGGGACGTTGTTCTCGGCCTTGCAGGCCCGGACACAGTTCCCGCAGCCAATGCACTTCTCGATGTCGACGGCAAAAGCCCACCAGTGGTCGTGCAGCTTATAGGTGGACGCAGCCTCGGGCGTCCCAGCGACCAGGGAATCCCAGGCCAGCGCCGCGGCCGAAGTCAGCACGATGAACGCGCCCGTGCTCTTGAGGAACTCCCGACGGTCGGTCTGCATGCCGCGCCTCCTAGGCCGTCTCGGGGTGATGGGGCTTGTGGCAGGTCGTGCAGGGTTCGGCGCCCATGTGCTCCTCCGGATTCACCTGCTTGAAGGTCTTGGGCTTGGCCACGTCCTGGAGGTGACACACGAGGCACAGCTTCCGTGCCTCGGGCAAGGTCGGCTTGAGGCTGGCGGGGTCGTCCGCGTGCTTGGCCAAGGCCCCATGGCAGGCTTCGCAGGCGATGGCTCCGTGGCGGCTGCCCTTGCGCTCCGTCACGACGTCGGGGTGACAGGACTCGCAGGCTGCGCGCCCGGCGAACGCCACGGCCCACGCCGCGTTGTCCGCGAGCGCCCCGGTCCGGAAATGGCCCAACTGGTAGAAGTCCTTGGGGACAAAGAGAACCCTCAGGACCAAGAAGAGTCCCAGCCCTGCGAGGAACAGCCCCGCCATCCGGACGAGGTGTTCCTTGTCCTGAAGGAATTTCCGCATGGGATTCTCCTCCCCTCGTTGGCGGCCCCTCGTGCGCGGTGCCGAATCGGCAGCCGGATGTTCCCCCCTGAGGGTATCGCTCCCCGGCCTCCCCTCCGTGCGACTCGGGGCGACCGATCCCCCCGCGGTCATTCACGCCGTTCGGCAATCCTTTCCCGGTCCTGCCGCCGATCGACTTCGCGGATCTTCAGGACCAGGCCCACGATCACCAGGAGGATGATACCCACCGACACCCAGAGCCCTCGATGCCTGTAGGCCAGGTCGTCCAGCGCCTTGTCGCCTTTGGCGAGCGCCGCGGTCGCGATCTGGGTCCCCTCATCCGTCAGTTTCTGGATGACCGCCCGATCGACAAGGTGAATCGCCGCCCGCGTCTTGAGGAGGGCGTCCGTCGCCCCCCGTAGCTCGAACCTGGCCTGGCTGATCTCCATGCCCGCGTGCTCGGCCTGATCAAGCCTCGCCGCCGCGCGCCCGATCGACTCGCGCAACCCATCCAGGGAGGCCCGCATGGCCGCGGCCTGCTTGAAGCCGGCGGAATTGGCATCGTGGCAGGTCACGCAGACGGCCTTGTCGGTCGTCCCTACCATGTCGTCGCTCGTCTTCATGACGTCGTGATTGCTATGGCAGGTCACGCAGGGGGCCAGTCCCATGGCGGCAAAGGCCTTCTGGTGCGGG
>Ga0316616_100000891_pt1 | contig 11041 bp, 5 predicted proteins | sample OWC_Aug_M1_C1_D1_FD_207660 | JGI IMG/M metagenome (GOLD analysis project Ga0316616, IMG submission 207660) | Wetland soil microbial communities from Old Woman Creek delta, Ohio, United States - OWC_Aug_M1_C1_D1_B | ecosystem: Environmental > Terrestrial > Soil > Wetlands | place: USA: Ohio...
CGAGGCGCGCGCCTACCTCGACCTCTTCGCCGAAGGCGCCCCTCCGTCTCGCTACGCGCGCGAGCTGGCGTTCGTCCGGAGCTGGCTCGCGACGGGGAAGCTCCCGGCCGGGGCCGGCGGCGCGCCGGCGACGCCGCTCGGGCCGGGGCTAGAATGACTCCGTGAGCGGTCGTCTCCTCCTGTTCCTCCTCCTGGCGTGCCCGGCCGCGGTCGCGAGCGAGCCGGAGCTCACCGCTCCCCTCGACCGCCTGGTCTCGGCGGCCGAGACCAGCCTGCAGGCCGGCGAGACGCAGATCGCGGAGAGCCACTACCGCTCCGCGCTGGGCGAAGCCTGGATCCTCATGGGCACGCTCGAGGCCGCCGACGGCCGCCTCGACCGGGCCCGGGACGCGTTCGAGCAGTCGACGCTCTCGGTGGCGGACGCGCGGGGGGCCACCCAGTACCTGGCCATGGCGATGCTGCAGCTGGGCGACGCGGCGGGGGCCGTCCGGATCATGACCCAGCTCGCCACCCGCCACGCCCGCGACACCGTCATCAGGCGCCTCCTGGCCGAGGCGCTGACGCTCGCGGGGCGGGAGACCGAGGCGGTGCAGGAGCTCGAAGAGGCGCGGGCGCTGGTGCCCGACGACCTCGAGGTGCTCTACGTCCTGGCCGGCGCCTACTTGCGGGCGAAGAGGGCCGACGACGCCCAGAAGCTCTTCGATGAGCTGGTGAAGAGCCGGCCCGTCCCCCGGACCTGGGTGCTCGTCGGGCGCACCTGGCAGGACGCGGGCGACGTCGAGCGCGCGCGGGCCGCGCTCCTCAAGGCCGTGGCCATGGACCCGAAGGTCCGGCGCGCCCACCTCTACCTGGGGCTGATCTCGGCGAAGGAGACCCTGAGCTCGCTGGATGCGGCCATCCAGGAGTTCGACCAGGAGGCGAAGCTCGCGCCTGAGGACCCGGCCGCCAACCTCTACCTCGGCCTGGCCCTGCTGATGACCCGGCGGTACACGGAGGCCCTGCCCCACCTGGAGATTGCCGTGAGGTGGACGCCGCCGCAGGCGAGCGCCTACCACTTCCTGGGCCGATGTCTTTTCGAGCTCGACCGGCCCGCCGACGCGGTGGTCGCCCTGCGCCGCTCGCTGGAGATCGCCGAGCGCACGAAGAGCGACACCCAGGCGCTGCGCAACATCCACAACCAGCTCGCCCTCGCCCTGCGGGCGCTCGGGCAGAACGACGAGGCCGCCCGGCACTTCGCGGCCGCCGAGACGCTCATGGGTCGTGCCGCCCGGGAGGCGCGGGACGACCTCGACCGCTACCTGAAGGACGCGCCGGCGGAGCCGCCGGCCGGCGGCCGGCAGGTCCTCGACACCTCGGCCGTGTCCGTCCTCGGGGACGACGAGCGGCAGGCGCTGCGGGGGCACCTGCGCACGGTGCTCGCGCGCTCCTACTTCAATCTGGGGGTGCTCCAGGCCCAGGCCGAGCGCTTCCTGCGCGCGGCCGAGTACTTCGAGAGGGCGGCGGGCCTCGATCCCGCCTTCCCCCGGGTCCAGTACTCGCTCGGGGTCGCCCTCTTCAACGCGAAGGCCTTCGACCGGGCGGCCGGGCCCCTGGCCCGCGCCCTCGACGAGACGCCGGCCGACATGAACCTCCGTCGGATGCTGGCGATGGCGTGGCTGAACACCGAGGCCTACGAGAAGGCGGCGGACCTCCTGGAGAACGACCCGGGACGGCGGGGGGAGCCCTCACTCCAGTACGCGTACGGCCTCGCCCTGGCGCGCAGCCAGCGGGGCGCCCAGGCGGCGACGGTGTTCCAGCAGCTGCTGGAGCAGCACGGGGACACGGCCGAGCTCCACGTCCTCCTCGGCCAGGCGCACGCCCAGCAGGGCGACTTCGCCAGTGCCATCGCGTCGTTCGAGAGGGCGCTGAAGCTCGACCCGAAGGTCCCCGACGCGAACGCGGCCCTCGGCGTGATCTACTTCCGCCAGGGGAAGCTCCCGGAGGCAGAGGCGGCACTGCGCGCGGAGCTGGCCGCCCGCCCGAACGAGCCTCTTGCTCAGCACACCCTGGCCGCCGTCCTCGAGGTGCAAGGCCAGCCGGAGGAGGCGCTCACGCTGCTCCGCGCGGTCCTCAAGGCGCAGCCGGACTTCGCGGACGCACGCTATCTCTACGGCAAGATCCTCCTCGCGCAGGGCTCGGCGCTGGAGGCGGCCGAGCAGCTCGAGGCCGCGGCGCGCGTCGCCCCCGACGACGCCAACGTCCACTACCAGCTCGGCCGCGCGTACCAGCGCCTGGGCCGCGAGGACGCGGCCCGCGAGCAGTTCGAGACCTTCCAGCGGCTGAAGGACAAGAACCGGAAGCCCGTGTCATGAGACGCAGGTTGGTCGTCGCGATCGTCGCCGGCCTGGCCGCGCCGGCCCTGGCCGGGCAGGCCCCCGCCTCCGGCCAGGCACGGCCCGCGGCGCCGGCTCGCCCCGGGGGACAGCCCCGCGCCGCTGCTCCCGCGAAGCTCGAGCTCCAGCCGGGCCTGAAGCGGGCGAAGGAGGAGCTCACCCAGGGGCAGATCGTGGAGGCGGCGCAGCTGTACCGTCAGCTGGCCGATCAGCACCAGTCGGTGCAGGCGCTGCTGGGCCTCGCGCGGATCCAGTCCGGCGTTGGCGACGCGCGGGGGGCCCTCAGCGTCCTGGAGCGCGCGCGACAGCTGGCTCCGAACTCCGAGGAGGTCCTGGGCGCCCAGGCCCGGGTGGCGCTGGCCGCCCGGTCCCCGGTGATCGCGACCCGGGCCCTCGAGGCCCTGGCGCGGATGGTGCCCTCCGTCATGGAGAACCAGTACCTCCTCGGCGTCGCTCTCATGCAGGCCGGCGACATGCCGAGCGGGGCCATGGCCCTCGAGGAGGCGCGCAAGCTCGAGCCGAACCGCGCCCTCACTCTCGTCGCGCTCGGGTTCGCGTACAACGGCCAGAAGCTCTACGCGGAGGCGCGACCCCACCTCCTGCGCGCCCTCGAGATCGACGGCACGGACGTCGAGGCCCTCGCCGCCCTCGCGGAGTCGGAGGACGGCCTCGGCGAGCCGGAGGCGGCCGAGCTGCACGCGAAGCGCGCGCTCGCCCGCGACCCGAACCACGCCATCGCCAACCTGGTCATGGGCCTCGTCCGGATGAAGCAGCAGCGCTACGAGGAGGCGCGCGAGGCGCTGGAGAGGGCGGTCAAGACCGATCCCACCTCGGCCAAGGCCCAGTACCAGCTGAGCCTGGCCTGCGCCCGGCTCGGGGACGAGGCGGGACAGAAGGAGCACCTCGACCTCTACACGAAGGCGCAGAAGGAGAACGCGGAGCGGCTGCGGGACCTGCAGGGGGCGGCGGGCACCGGCCGGGGCGGGATGTGAGGCGCCGCACCGGCCTTCTCCTCGTCTCCCTCGTCACGGCCCTCTCCATGCGGGGATTCGTGGCGAGCCAGGACGCGAAGGTTCTCTTCCGCGACATCCGCGCCGAGGCCGGGATCACGTACGCGCACCACTCCGCGCCCGAGAAGAAGTTCATCTCCGAGTCGATGAGCGGGGGGATGGCGCTGCTCGACTACGACAACGACGGCCGTCTCGACGTGTACTTCCTGGACGCCCTGACCGTGGAGAACGCACACGACCCCCGGGCGGCGCGCAGCGTCCTCTACCGCAACCTCGGCGGCAACCGCTTCGAGGACGTGACGGACGCCGCGGGCGTGGCGCACCCGGGTTGGGGCATGGGGGTCTGCACGGCCGACGTGGACGGCGACGGGTGGGAGGACATCTACGTCACGAACCTCGGCCCGAACGCTCTCTACCACAACAACGGCAACGGCACCTTCACCGACATCGCGACCCGGTCCGGGGTGACGGCCGGCGGCTGGTCTGCCGGCTGCGGCTTTGCCGACTACGACCGGGACGGGGACCTGGACCTCTTCGTGAGCCGCTACGTGAAGCTGGACCTCGAGCACCTCCCGGAGTTCGGCAAGGGAGGGGCGGGGATGGTGAAGGGAGGCACGGGCCGGGGCGCGGACTGCCAGTACCGCGGCGTGGCCGTCCAGTGCGGACCGCGGGGCCTTCCGGGGCAGGGGGATCTCCTCTTCCGCAACGACGGACAGGGCCGGTTCGAGGAGGCGGGCCAGCGGGCCGGCGTGTCGGACCCCCACCAGTACTTCGGGCTGGGGGTGGCGTGGTTCGACGCCGACGAGGACGGCTGGCTCGACCTCTTCGTGGCCAACGACGCGGGCCCGAACTTCCTCTACATGAACCAGAGGGACGGCACCTTCAAGGAATCGGCCTTCCCGGCCGGGGTGGCGGTGAGCGAGGACGGGGCGGAGCAGGGCTGCATGGGGGTGGCGGTCGGCGACTACGAGAACGCCGGACGCTTCAGCCTCTTCGTGACGAACTTCGCCGAGGAGTACAACGCCTTCTACCGCAACGTCGGCCCCTACTTCACGGACTGGTCCTTCCGCACGAAGACGGCCCCGAGCAGCCTCCCCTTCGTGGGTTGGGGGAACGGATTCCTCGACTACGACAACGACGGCTGGCTGGACATCATCGTCGGCAACGGGCACGTCTACCCCCAGCTCGACCAGGCCAAGCTGGGGGCGTCCGCCCCCTACCGGCAGCGGCGGCTGCTCTACCACAACCGCGGCGACGGGACCTTCGACGAGGTTGCTCAGCAGTACGGCCCGGCGCTCAACGAGCCGCGGGTGAGCCGCGGACTGACGCTGGGCGATCTCGACAACGACGGCCGGACGGACGTCGTGATCGCCGACCTCGACGGCTACCCCCTGGTGCTGCACAACGAGCTCGCGGACGTGGGGAACTGGCTCCTCGTGAAGCTCCGGGGCAAGCCGAAGAACACGAGCGCGGTGGGGGCGGTGGTGACCCTGCGGGCGGGCGCCCTGACGATGAAGCGGCTCGTGCGCAGCGGGACGAGCTACATCTCCCAGGACGACAAGCGCCTGCACTTCGGCCTCGGCACGGCGACGAAGGCCGACTGGCTCGAGGTTCTCTGGCCCGACCAGACGAAGACGCGCCGGGAGAACGTCAAGGCGAACGAGGTTCTGGAGATCCGGCAGGAGTGAGGGAGAACCTCTCCCGCCCGCGCAGGCTGCTGCCGCCCACCTCGTCGTGGACCTCGAGAACGAGCTCGTAGGGCCCCGCTTCCAGCCCCTTCAGGTCCATGCCCGCCCGACGCACGACGCGGCCGTCCGGGCTGGGCTCGATCGGTGAGGCCGGCGCCTGGCGCACCAGCCGGCGATCCGCGCTCCAGAGTTGCAGCCCCGCCGACACCCGCGGTCGTCCGTTCGGGTCCGCCACGGCGCCGAAGACCTCGAACTCGACGTAGAGCGGTCCGGTCGCCGGGAACTCGCGGTGCACGGCGAGGACGACCTGCGGGCGGCTCGCCTCGCCTTCCTCGGTGTCGACCTGGTCGGACAGGATGGGCGTCGAGACGCGAAGAACTCCCGGGGGGGGGACTTCGACCCGGGTGGTGACGGAACCGGGCGCTCCGCTCGTCGCGTCGCGGAGGACGAGCCGCACCTGGGCGACGCCGGCGGGCAGCAGGAACTCCCGCGAGTACGAGCGCCAGCCGGCGGTCTCCCCCTCGTAGAGAGTCAGCTCCAGGGTGTCGTCGTGGCGGAACCCCCGCGCGGCGTCCCGGAGCCGGGCCACGACGCTCACCTCGACGCGCGCCCGTCGTGCCCGTCCCACGGGCTGGTAGGCGAGCCGCTCGGCGTCGAACTCGGCCGCCACGAGCACCCGGGCGGTGTCGTTGCGCCGCGGCTCGAGGACGTAGGCCATCGCCCGCAGCGGGATGTCGGTGGCGTCGTGCGGCGAGTCGAGGACGCGGACGACGGCCGGGGAGGGCTCGGGCGGCTCGTCGCCCTTGCGGCGCTTCGGCTTCTGGTCGGCGTCCGCGGCGGGCGTGGCCAGCGTGTAGCCGCGGCGCGCCCGCACGGTGAGGCCGGGGCGCTTCACGGCAACCTGCAGGTTCCGCCACGCCCGGGCCGACTTGCCTTCGGGGGGGTAGAAGCCGAGGAGGTAGAAGACGCGGGACTCCTCGCCGATCCGCTGCGCGCCGCGAGTGAAGTCGTTGCTGTTCCGGACCGAGAAGCCCCCCGTCTCGTCGGCCAGGCTCTGCGCCCCCGCAGACTCGAGGACGGTCTCCTCGAGGGCCGTGGCGCCGACCTCCTGGGGGTTGGGGCTCGCGGCCACGTCGGCGGTGCGGCCGAAGCCGGGCTGGCTCACGAGACCCCGCACGTCCATGAAGTAGACGGCGGTGTTCGCCTCGCGGGACACGGTGGCGACCGCGCGGCGACCACCCCAGAGGGCGTCGTCGAGGAATCCCTCCGACAGGAAGAGGAGGGCCTTGCGCCCGCGTATGGGGGTGAGCGCCTCGAGCCCCTGCCGGATGACCCCGAGGACGGTCGTCGTCCGGTTGCGCCGGAGCTGCTCGATCTCCTGCGCGCGCGCGCGCACCATGGGGTCGCACGAGGGGCCCACGCAGACGCCGAGCGTCGACCAGCGGAGCTTGACCCGTTCCCGGATGCTGCCGCCCGTCGGCATCGGGTCGTCCGTCACCGCCGTCGCCCGGCCCGGCAGCGAGAGCGTCGGGCCGCTGACCGAGCCGAGCCGGGGCGAGGGCTTGTCCTCGAAGTTCGCGATGCGGAAGGCTTCGTACTCGCTCATCCGGTCGTAAGCCGTCTGGACCTGGTTGCGGCCGTCGACCCGGGCGAGCAGCGTGCGGAGGTCCTCGAAGTCTCGGCTCGTCCGGGCGGTCCACCAGGCGTCGCCGCTGGTGGTCCCGAAGACGATCTCGTCGCCCTCGCGCATCACCGCGTCGAGGAGGGACCGGACCGCGCGCCGCGCCTCCTCGGACAGCTGGGGCGAGATCCGCAGGTCGTCGACGATGATGGCGAACGCCCGTCGAGGGGCGTTCTCGCCGGCTGCATTCGTGGCCACCGGCGGGGGCTCGGCCGGTGGCGCGGCTGCGGGCTCGAGGACGAAGGCCTCGAAGCGCGAGATCTCCAGGGGGCGTCCGTCCTCCGTCAAGGTGAAGTCGTCCCGGGTGAGCCCGGCGACCGGACGTCCGTCCCGGTCGAGAACCGCCGCGTCCACGGTGATGAGCTCCACCTCCGAGGGGAACACGGGCGCCCGCTCCTTCTTCTGGGCGGAACCCGGCGACGGGAGGGCGAGCGCGGCGAGGACGGCGAGGGAGAAGGCGCGTGGGGACCGCGAGCGGCTCATTCGATCGTGAAGCCGATGTCGCGGAAGGCCGTCACGTTGGCTTTCTTGTCCACCACCACGACGCGCAGCTCGCAGGGCCCCGGGGGCAGGCCTCCCAGGCTCATGCCGTTCGTCTGGGGCACGGGCACGCCGTCCTTCTCCTGGAACGCGACCGGCAGCGGCTTCGAGGCCCCGAGGAGCTGGCCGTTCGCCCGCAGCTGGGCCTGGAGGACGACGTCGGTCGCCCCCTTGTCGTCCACGACGGGGTTGTACACGTACACCTGGAAGTAGAGCTCGTCGGCCCGCTTGAAGCGGCGCCGCGTCTGGGCGCTGCGGAGGGCGGTTCCGGCCGGGGAGGCGTCCTTCGGGCCGGCCTCCGTCGGGGAGGAGGAGGAGAGGAAGACGCTGCTCAGCGCGAGCTTCTTGTCTGCGAGGTCGGGGATGTCCATCCGCGCCCGGGCACCTCCGAGCGTCCGACGCTCGGCGTCGCGGGCGAGGAGGCGCACCTCGTAGCTCCCCGGCGGGAGGGGCATCGACTGCTGGTACTCGAGCCCGCTCGTCCGCGCCCGCTTCACCTCGTCGGGAGAGAGGTCGAGGTCCGCGCGCTTGCCGAAGGCCGACCCGACCGGCTGGCCGCTCGCGTCGTAGATCCCTCCCACGATCTCGACCGTCGCGCCCTCGCGCTTGCCGGCCTTCCGCCACTCCAGCCGGTCGAGGTCCACGTGGGCGCCGACGAGGGCCTGGGGACCCAACGGGGGGAGGTCGACGTAGGCGGTGGCCAGCTGCACCGGGACGCCGCCTGAGGGCGCCGGAGAACCGAGGGCGACGCGAGCCTCGGACTCGTCGAGGAGGTAGAGGGAGGAGGCGGCCGGTGCCCGGTCCGGGTTCTTGTCGTCCGGGGCGTAGTAGCCCTTGCGGGTGCGCACGGAGAGCGTGGGGCGGCCGGCGAGGCGCACCTCGATCTTCCGGAAGCGGCCGTCGCGCTTCGTGTTGGTCGGCTCGTAGGCGAGGAGGTAGTAGACGTCGTTGTCGGCCAGGATCCGTCGCAACCCGCTCTCGAGGTCGTTCGTGCTCCTCACCGAAAACCCGCCGGTGCCCTCGGCGAGGGCGGCCAGGTTCTCCCGGAGAAGCTGCTGGGCCTGGGAGCTGACGCTCTGCTGAAGGCCGGGGGGGGCGTCGACGGAGCGAATGCCGGCCTCCCGCCACTCGCCTCCCGCGAGCCCGCGGGCGTCGAGGGTGTAGACCACGGCCCCGGAGCGCGTGGCGGCGTCGATCACCCGCAGCATGTCCCTCGTCCGGTCCTGGTCGGTGCCCCGGCCCAGGTAGAAGCCGTCCGAGACCAGCAGGCAGATCTTGCGCCCCGGCAGCGTCACGAGCTGCCGGAGTATCTGGTCGAGCGTGATGAGCGTCGCCGAGGAGAAGTGCAAGGCCTCGGCGAGGACCGGGGCGGCCAGCCGTCGCGTCTCCTTCTCGTAGAACTCGCGCTGGCTCAGGGAGGAGATGTCCCCCACGCCTCCGGGGCCGGTCTGCTCGGCGGAGGACGCTCCCGCGACGGCCGAGCGCGGGCCCGTGGGCGGCACGACGCCGGTCCCCTGGCCCGCCATGAGCGTGCTGCCCACGAGCTGGATCGCGTCGAACTGGCCCAGCATGACCAGCTCGGCCTCGCCCGCGCTCAGCATCGTCCCCCCGCGGTCCCGCCCTACCGCGACGTCCCGGCTGGTCAGGGACTGGACGGCCTGTTCGAGGGCGGCGCGGTCGCGCGTGAGCTGCTGCAGGACGCCGCCCGCGCTGGTCGTGAGGAGGGCGACGGTGTCGTCGGCCGACGTGAGCTCGCGGACGAACCGCCGCAGCGCGTCCCGGGTGTAGGGGAGGCTGCTGTCGGAGACGTGGAGATCGTCGAACACGATGACGATGTGGCGGCCCGGCCCGGAGGGAACGGGAGCCGCCGGCGGGGCCCCCGCCTCCGTCCCCGGAGTCAGGCCGATCCCGCTCTGGCCCGCGACCACGAAGTGGCGGATGCGCTGAGGCTTGCCGTCCTCGCGCACGTCGAAATCCTGCGCCGCCAGGTCGCGAACCGGCTGGCCGTCCGCGTCGGTGACGACGACGTCGAGCCGGACGATCTCGGCCTCGACTCGGGGAACGGACTCCTGCGGCCCCGCAAAGGCGGTCGCGGCCGCGAGCAGCAGCGCTAGCGACGTCACCAGTCTGGAAAGACCCACGGCGAAAGCAGGCTATCACGGTTCCGGCCGGGGCGAGACGCCGGGCCGGCGGTGCCGTGAGTGTGAGTGTCACCCGGCAGCCTGACAGGGTGCTCGCAGGCCGAAGGGGAGCGAAGCCGGCTGTCGTCGGACGCCGCTAGTCCTGCACGGTGAACGCGACCGAACGCGTCTCCTGTCCGCGCTCGTCCTGCACGGTGAGATGGAGCTCGTAGTCGCCTGCGGCGAGCTGCGCGAGGGGCAGGCCCAGCACGTGCTGGATTCGGCCGCTCGGATCGGGCTCGGGCAGGAAGATGGGCGCCTCGGCCAGCTTCACTCCCCGGCGGTGGATCGCGATCTGGGCGTTGGGCCGGCCCGTGCCCTTCCGGGCCGAGTAGACCGTGAAGAAGAACGTGAGCTCCTCGTGGACCCCCTTGCTGATGGGCTCCCCGAGGTTCGGGTAAAGGAGGACGTTTCCGAAGGAGAGCGGCTTTGTGGGATCGCGATCGCTCTCCGGGATCTGCTCGACCTTCTTGATCACCAGCACGCTGCTCAGGCGGAGCCGCCCCTCCGGAGCCTCCGGCACGACGAGCTCCGAGCTCCGCACGCTGGCCGCGGCGGCCGTCCCGTCGTAGGCGATCGTCTCGACGGTGTACCGGCCGGACGGCAGCTCCGCCTCACGGTAGAAGAGCACCTCGCCGGCGCGAGCGGCGGCCATCTGGTCCTGCGGGCCCGTCATCCGGTACCGCTGGCTCATGCGCTCGACCACGCGTCCCCCGGGGTCCTTGATGCGGGCGACGATCACGAGGTCGGCGAGGAAGGTCTTGGCCTGCTCGTCCGTCGTGAACTTGAGGACGTTGCCGGGGACGTCGACCAGCACGGAGGCGAGGCCGGGGCGGGTCGGCTCGGGGAAGCTCAGGCCGCCCGACCAGGCGGGGAAGGCGGCCGCCTTCGGGTTGCGGTCGAGGACAGCGATCGCCGGGGCTTCGAAGGGGAGCACCGGGCGGTCGTCGGTCCTCTGGATTGCGAAGTAGCCCTTGCGGGCGCGGACCTTGACCCCGGGGCGCCGGACCTTGACCTCGATCTTTCGGAAGCTGCCGTCGTAGTTCTGATTGACGGGCTCGTAGGCGAGCGCATAGTAGAAGCGCATGTCGGCGTCGATCTTGCGGAACCCCGCCCTGAGGTCGTTGGTGTCGCGCACCAGGAAGCCTCCGGTCTCCTCGGAGAGCTCGCCCAGGCCGCTGTGCGGGTCGGACCGCAGGAGGTCCTCGTTCCGCTCGAGCTGCTTCGACATCGCTTCTCCGACGTAGTCCCGACCAGATCCGCGCTGCGCGGCCTGTGCTCTCGCCTGCGCCACCATCGCGTCGCGCGTCTCGGCCAGCGTGCTCGTCGCCCGGAGGCCCGCCGCGTCCATCGCGTAGACGCTCACGTTCGCGCGGTTGGCCTCGCTGATGACCGACTGGAAGTGGGACTGGACCGCGGGCGGGATGGCGAGCCCCTCGGAGAAGAAGACGACCGTCTTGCGGCCGGGCAGGAGGCGCAGCGAGCTCACGACCGCGAGCAGGCCGTTCGTGGTGGCGTAGCCCTGCTGGTCCCTCTCCAGGCTGTCGAAGTTCTGGAGCATGCGGAGCTC
>Ga0316616_100000893_pt1 | contig 11039 bp, 9 predicted proteins | sample OWC_Aug_M1_C1_D1_FD_207660 | JGI IMG/M metagenome (GOLD analysis project Ga0316616, IMG submission 207660) | Wetland soil microbial communities from Old Woman Creek delta, Ohio, United States - OWC_Aug_M1_C1_D1_B | ecosystem: Environmental > Terrestrial > Soil > Wetlands | place: USA: Ohio...
CATCTCGGAGTTTCTGGTCAAGCACGAGTTCCCGAAGCCGCAGTTCCACGCTCCGCTTCGCGTCACGTACCACGATCCGTGCCATCTGGTCAGAGGCCAGGGCGTCAAGAGCCAGCCGCGCGAGATCCTGAAGAGCATCCCGGGCGTCGAGTACGTTGAGATGAAAGGCGCCGACGTCTGCTGCGGCGCGGCGGGCTCGTTCTGCGTGACCCATCCCGAACTCTCGGAGGGGGTCGGCGGGAACAAGGCCGACAGCATCCTGGAGACCAAAGCCGACGTCGTGGTGAGCGGCTGCCCCTCCTGTCTCACCCAGATCAAGGCGATGCTGGCGGCCAAAGGCTCGAAGATCAAGGTCATGCACCCCATGGAGCTGCTGGCGGAGAGTTACAAGAAGAACGAACCGTAGCATCTGTGTGCGGCGGCGTATACGTCTGAGCCGATCTTGGCGACTGGCCTCCAGGACGTTTCCGGCGGAAGCGGGGATCACGCCATGATGAAGTACAAGGAGTACATCGCTAAGGTCGAGTTCGACGACAGCGCCGGACTGTTCCACGGGGAGGTCGTCAATCTCCGCGACGTGATCACTTTCGCGGGCAAGACGGGCGGCGAACTGCGAAAGGCATTTCGGGACTCCGTGAACGATTATCTGGAGTTCTGTAAGGCGCAGTCCGGCTTGACAGCGCGGAGGGGAATCCGATGATGTCGGTCAGAGATGGTCAGGGGGACCATTCATTCGGCGCGTAGCCGCGATTGCACCCCTGTGGCTCAGCCTTCGGCCGGTTGGGCCGGAGGATCAATAGGTTAGAAGAAGGCGATCGTGAACAACCTCGTCTTCAAGCGACTCGCCCTCCCGTTGGAAGCGCCGTAACATGCTTCTTCCGCAATCCAGGAAGACCTCCCGTTCGAACAGGCCGTCGGGGATGGACAATTCACAGTCGACGCGACCAGATTTTTTTTTGCCGTCAATACTCAGCGCAACATGAACTCCCCGCCCCTTACACTCCCCAATGACGCGCAATAACCGCTCCAACGAAAAGCCCTGTCCCCGGTACAATATGGCCTGACTAAAAACATAAGGCGGATCGCAGTACACAAGATCCTTCTCTTTTCCCAGCGACATGGCCTCCTCAAAGTCCATTTGTCTGAACATTGCCCCCAAGGTTCGTCTCCGCCATAGGCGAACACGCTGCGCAAATGCCTCAGGTGTGATGGGGTGATGCACGCCGCAAGGCGTGGAAATGTATCCGTCGCTCTTTCTGAATCGCACCACACCACCATAGCAACTCCGACAGATGAACAAGAGATCGGCGCCATTCGGGTGAGCGTTGTACCTCGCTTTGATTCGTTCATACCCTTCGGGCTTGCCCGCAGTTGTGTATTCGGTGTAGCGCGCCTTGTACCAATCCGCGAGCTGGTCAGGGGAGTCGCGGAGGCATTGCCAGATTTCCATCAAAGGCCCGCAACTGTCGGAGCCGACTGCCTCAGGAGGTTGAAGCGCTGCAAGCACCGCCCCGCTTCCTAGAAAGGGTTCCCTGTACGTTCGAATGGAGGTGGGAAAAAACGAAGCGATCTTGTGGGAGAATTGTTGCTTGTTCCCAATCCACTTCAGAAGTTGGGTCTTAAACGGGGCAACATGGCGGAACTCCGTTCCGTCGAACAGGTCAAGGGTATCTTCTTTGACATTCTTCATGCCCGCACAATATCCCAATTTGGGATTCCTGTCAATTGTATCCTATATTGGTTCATATGAAGGGTGACAAGCATACGACTAACGAAGAGCATCTCCGAAGACTGCTTCGCCACGCGCGAAAACAACGTGGGCTGACACAGGCCGCGCTTGCGGCCATGCTCTGCAAGCCGCAATCCTTCGTCAGCAAATACGAGTCCGGAGAGCGATTGCTGTCCTTTGTCGAAACGATCGACGCTTGTCGGGCGCTGAACCTCGACCCCAAGGCGCTTCTCGGGGAGTATCTAACACACCATGACGCCTGACAAGAGATTCATCGGGTTACCAAAGACATTCTGGTCGCTGGTTCGCCTGATCGGTCAGGAGTGCGGTTACGCGCGTCGGGGACAAATCACGATTCCGAAGCGCGGTGAGGTGACGCACGCCCTCGCCCATCTTGGGTTGAAAGCAGCAGCCCTGGACAAGCCCATCTCCCAAGGTGTAGAGACCTGGACCGTTTTGTCGGCGTATCTGACGTGTCGACGGGACCTACTTCACCAGAAGGTGGAACCCAACCTCATGGATGCTGTGCAGGCGAAAAGGGAGTTCGCGCGCTTGAAGCGGGAGTTGAAGCCCACATGTCCTTTGCCTATGAACAAGCAGAAAGGGACAAAGAAGGCACCTGCTTTCATGACGGGCATCGTCAACATGATCGTCCAGGCGAATGCTCAGGGCTGCCCCTGTGACTATGACCCGCGAGCTCTTACCACGGTGGCTGTCGACGGGTTGCCCCTCCGGACTTTTGCGCGCCGCATGGACGGAGCCTTCCCATCTGTAATCACCCCGATCGCGGTATGGGAAGTCAAAGAATACTACTACACCACCACGTTTGGAAGCCGTGTCGCCGACGGCGTTTATGAGACTCTGCTCGACGGCATGGAGATCGAGGAGCTATCCGTGGCCGAGAACGTCAACGTGCTTCACTACTTGATGATCGACGCACGCTACACGTGGTGGGATTGTGGGAAATCCTATCTTTGTCGCATTATCGACATGCTTCACATGGGATACGTTGATGAAGTCCTTGTCGGCCGCGAAGTTCTCACGCGGTTGCCTACCCTGGTTAAGGAGTGGGTAAAAAGGGTGGCCTAACCAGAGACGCATCGGGTGTCGCCAGTGCAAAGCGCCCGCGTTCTGGAACCGGATGGGTGCGCGGCAGATGGTGTGTCATCTGATTGGCGGATTCCGGGCCCCGCTCAACGCGGATTCCGTGCCGGTGCGGTGAACGCCTCTGCGTATCCTTCACGCTGCGCCAGTTCCTGGAGTATGTCCTCCCTTGGCTGAACTGGAAGCTGCCCACCACTTCCGAGTTCCAGCGCACACAGCCCACGACTTGGGAGGCAGACCAGGACGCGTGGCGGGCCGCGCTTGAGCGGTTTGTCGAGCGGGGCCGCAAGGGTGGGCCGTTCGGACCGCACCCGGGCTTCGGGTCTCTGTCCATCAAGGAATGGGGCCGACTTGTCTGTCTGCACAACGACCACCACCTGCGGCAGTTCGGAGTCTGATATCCACAACCCTGGCTCGGCGCAGCCGCATTGGGCGCGCTGAAGGAACCACCTCATGGCGATGAAGCGGAAGGTCGTTCGGTTTGCGTGGGAGAACGAGGATTCCCAGGAAGGTTTTGCGGCGTTGGTTCCGTTTCCGGACGCTCAGGCAAGCGCCAAGGATGTGGATGTCATCGAGGATTTCGTTGGCCTGAACCCGCCGCTGGATGTCTTGGACGTGGGATGCGGGATCGGCCGCCACGCGATTGAGTTCGCGCGGCGTGGTTACCGCGTGGTTGGGATCGACATCGCCCAAGGGTTCCTCGCTCAAGCGAAAGAGGCCGCACAGGAGGCCAGTGTCGCTGTGGAGTTTCGTTTCCAGCCTGCGTCCGCGTTGACCGAGAAGGCCCATTTCGATTTCGTGCTGGCGTACTGGCATGTGATCGGGTTCATGAGGGATGAGGAGATCAAGAAACACTTCGCGGCCATACAGGGGGCGCTCAAACCAGGCTGCTCATTCCTCTACGTGTTCCAGGGGCCGCGGTTGGTGCCGAGCCGAAAAGGGGAGACGGCGCAGCCCGTCAGGGGCTGGACGGAAAAGGACGGGAAGTTTATCCTCACCGAAAAATCCATACAGGATGGTGTTCGAGACGAGTATTGCATCGTCATTGACACCGAGGCGGCCGAAATCGTCGAGTACCGGGAGCATCAACGCGCACTCGGCTACACGGAAGTGCTCGCCTATCTGCAGGGTGCGGGGTTCACATCGGTGAAGGCGCACAAGGATTTCGCGAAGAACCCGGCCACGCCCGAAGAGTTCTCGATCTTCGTCTGCCAGAAGTGAGCGTTCGGCCGGGTTCGATGGGCCGGTGCGCTGCCATCCTCTAGAACGGATTGACCTCATGGGCGTCACGCAAGACCCAGAACACCGCGCTCGACCGCAAACGACCATGTATTTTCTCCAGAGCGAGCGCCTTGGGTTCCGCACATGGTCAGAAGGGGATATTGATCTCGCATTGAGCCTCTGGGGCGATCCCGAGGTGACCAGACTCATTGGGGGACCTTTCTCCAGGGAGCAAGTGCAGGAGCGGCTCTCCCGAGAGATCGCGACCATGCAGTCGCACGGCATCCAGTATTGGCCTATCTTCCTGCTTGCCACGGGCGAGTATGCTGGGTGCTGCGGGCTGCGTCCCTACAAGTCGGAGGAGGGGACTTGCGAGATTGGGGTCCACCTGCGGAAGGCCTTTTGGGGCCAAGGGTATGCGCCGGAGGCGGCGCGAGCGGTGGTGGAGTATGCGTTTCACACGCTCGGAGTGAAGGCGCTCTTCGCGGGGCACAATCCCGGCAACGCGGCCTCTCGGCGGGTCCTGGAGAAACTGGGCTTTCGGTACACGCACGACGAGTATTATCCCCCGACCGGGCTCGACCATCCCTCGTATCTTCTCACAGTTGAGGCGTATGCTCAGAAGCGCAGAAAGGAATCCAGGTCTCCGGGATCACGCCCATGTGATTGACTTCCGGAAAATAGGGAGGCTGCCCGGGGTGCCTGGATTTGAAGAGCGGCAAGAATTCTGCCTGCCCCCCGACCATCCGACCGAGTTGCCGAGTAATCGTCTATCCCATGTCGACCGCTTTGGCCAGGACCGTCACGGATTCATCTCTCCTGAGGCGGTGCTCTGCATTAGCTCCAGAGGATAGTGGTCGCCCGGAAGACCAAGCACAGACCGGCGCCGGGCCTGTCACGGAACTGTAACATCGTTCGCCGGGCCTTTGTGCTAGACTCCTTTCTGATCAAGTAATTCTTCGGGACGGAACGGCTCTGGGCGTGCGCCGGTGGCGGGACTGTGGCGATCCCTTTCGCACGGGACCAGCGGGGCCATACAGAGGCGTGGAGGCTCCATGAGCGCGAACGAGAAAGAGAAAAAGGACCGTGAGCCCCAAGCCCCCGCACAAGTCGTTGGTGGGGTGGACATCGGTTCGAATGCGATCCGGTTGGTCGTGGCCGAGGTGCTGCCGGATGGGAGCATCGAAGTTCTCGAAAACCTGCAGAAGGGTATCCGGCTTGGTCAGGACGCATTTCGACGCGGCCGGTTGAGCGGTCCGACGATTCGGGCGGCCGTGGGGATCCTCCGGGAGTTTCGCCGGATCCTGGACACGTATCGGCCGGTGCACCTGCGCGCTGTGGCGACCAGCGCGGTCCGCGAAGCCGGCAACAGCGACATGTTCCTCGATCGGGTGCTGATGACCACCGGCTTGGAATTGGAGATCCTGGATACGGCGGAGGAGAGCCGGTTGACCGTGGCTGGTGTTCGTCGGCATCTCAGTCCGGAGCTGCGCGCCAAGCGGGGTCTGCTCCTGGTTGCGCATGTCGGCGGGGGAAGCACGTTGCTCACGGTGTTGTCTCAGGGGGAGATCGTCGAATCCCAGAGCCTGCCCATGGGATCCATCCGCATGCGGGAGGGATTGCTTAGCGGCGGCGAACCCGCCAACAGGGCCGCGGAGATTCTGCGTCAGCATATCTCGAACGTCCTCGGTGCGACGCAGAGCGGCGTCCCCTTGGATCGCATCGGGACGTTCATCGCAATCGGAGGCGACGCGCGATTCGTGGCCCGGCGGATCGGAAAGCCGGTTGGCTCGGAAGGTCTGTTCATGGTACCTCGGGGCCCCTTTGACAAGCTGGCGCGTCAGTGCGAGCGTCAGACCACCGAAGAGTTGTCCCGGACTTTCGAACTGGAGTTTGCGGACGCTGAGACGCTCAACCCGGCGCTCATGGTCTACCGGGCACTGCTCGACTCCACGCAAGCTGCCGACCTGTTCGTCTCGCAGGTGTCCATGCGGAACGGCCTGCTGCTGGACTTGGCCAGCCGGGTCACCGGCAAGGAGGACGAGGCACTGGCAAAAGGGATCGTGCGGTCGGCGCAGGCTGTGGCGCGAAAATACCGCGCAGACCGCCGCCACGCTCAGGCCGTGGCCGATCTGGCGATCCGCCTTTTCGATGAACTGTTGCCGGAACATGGCTTGAGCCCGCGCCACCGACTGCTGCTCCGCGTGGCGGCGCTCCTGCACGAGGTCGGAGGCTTTGTCAGCAACCGCTCCCACCACAAGCACAGCTACTACTTGGTCGCCAATGCCGAGATCTTCGGCCTGAGCCGCGAGGAACACCTCCTGGTCGCCCATGCGGCCCGCTACCACCGCCGGGCCGCCCCGCAGCCCAGCCATCTGGAGTACATGGCTCTGCCGCGCGACAAGCGCATCGTCGTCAGCAAGTTGGCGGCCCTCCTGCGGGTCGCGGACGCCTTGGATCGAGCCCACGCCGCGCAGGTGCGGGACTTCCGTTGCGAGCGGAACGACGACGAGTTGGTCCTGAGCATCCCGGGCGTGTCCGATCTCACCCTGGAGCGTCAGGCCGTGCAGCAGAAATCCGATCTGTTCACGGACATCTTCGGATTCAAGATCCGCCTGGAAGAAGAGCGCGCGGCGGCTGTCGCTCTCCCGTTGTGAATCCATCCCTGGCGCATGCGCGGCACATCGGAGGAAACGGGGAATCCCATGGCAAAGGTCGATCTCGACAATCCGGAGATTTACATCAATCGCGAGCTTAGCTGGCTCGAGTTCAACGACCGGGTTCTGCGAGAGGGATTGGCGGAAGAGCTGCCGCTTCTGGAGCGCCTGAAGTTCCTGGCCATCGTCAGCTCGAACCTGGATGAGTTCTTCATGGTCCGGGTGGCCGGCCTGCTCCAGCAGAGGGCAGCGGGTGTGCGCCGCCGGGATCCTAGCGGCATGAGTCCCGGTCAGCAACTCGAGCAGATCGGCCGGCGCACCCATCGGATGGTTGCGGAGCAGGGAGAAGGGATCGCTCGCGTGCTCGGACTCTTGCGCGAGCGGGGACTCGACGTTCTGGAGCCGCAGGCGTGGACGCCGTCGCAGCGGACCTTCCTGCGGGACCACTTCGCCGCCGAGATTCTCCCCGTTCTGACGCCGCTGGCGGTTCAGGATCTCGACCCGACGCCGCTGCTGCCCGGCCTCCAACTCCTGGTGGCGGTCGTCGTGGAGGCGAAGGGGGCGGAGCCCCCGTGGCGGATCGTGGTGGTGCCGCAGCCCACGCCTTGGTCCCGTTTCCTGGCGGTTCCCGCGGAGGCGGGGGTGAAGCTTGCCCGTCTCGAACACGTCATCGTCGCCAATCTGGATCTGCTCTTTCCCGGCGTCGCGATTCAGGGCACGGGGCTCTTCCGTGTCACGCGGGATGCCGATGTACCCATCCGGGACGACGACAGCGAAGACCTGCTCCACGTCGTCGAAGAGGCGGTCCTGTCTCGGCGCCGCCGGGCGACAGTGCGTCTCGAGATCAGCGCGGACGCGGACCCGCGCATTGCCCGCTGGCTCCCGGAATGGTTGGGCGTTCCGCCCGAGGGGATCTACCAGATTGAGGGCATGCTGGACGCCACCGCGCTGATGGACCTGGCGAACCGTCACGGTTTCGACTCGCTGCGGTATCCCGACTGGCCGCCCCAGCCTGCGCAGGATCTGGCGGGCACCGACGATCTTTGGGCGGCAGTCCAGGATCGCGACGTGTTGCTCTTCCATCCGTACGAGCGATTCGATCCGGTGGTTCAGCTTCTGGATCTGGCTGCGGAGGATGCAGGAGTTCTGGCGATCAAGCAGACGCTCTACCGGACGAGCGGTGACTCGCCCATTGTTCGAGCACTTGAGCGGGCGGCCCGGAACGGCAAGCAGGTGACGGTACTGGTGGAGTTGAAGGCGCGGTTCGATGAGGCGCGGAACGTCGGATGGGCGCGGCGAATGGAGGACGCCGGGTGCCACGTGATTTACGGGGTGGCCGGGCTCAAGACGCACGCCAAGGCCTTACTGATCGTCCGGCGCGAGGCCGGACGTATTCGCCGCTACGTGCATCTGTCAACGGGCAACTACAACGACCGAACCGCGCGACTGTACTCGGATATTGGCCTGCTGACCGGCCAGCGCGATCTGGCAGCGGATGTCGCCGCCTTCTTCAACGTACTCACGGGGGCGTCTGAGATCACCGGCTGGACCAGCCTGACCATTGCCCCCACGGATCTCCGGCAGCGTTTCGCGGAGTTGATCGACCGCGAGATGCAGGTCTCGACGCCGGACCGCCCGGGGCTGATCATGGCCAAGGTGAACTCCCTGCAGGATCCCAAGGTCTGCAAGGCGCTCTACCGGGCTAGCCGAGCAGGTGTCAAGGTGCTGCTGAATGTCCGGGGGATCTGCTGTCTTCGGCCCGGGGTGAAGGGTGTGTCGGAAACGATCGAGGTGCGCTCGATCGTCGACCGTTATCTGGAGCACGCGCGTGTCTTCTACTTCCGCAACGGCGGGAACGACGAGGTGTACCTGAGCAGCGCGGACTGGATGTCGCGCAATCTGGATCGGCGGCTGGAACTCCTGTTCCCGGTCCGGTCGCCGGCCCTGGTGCGGCGACTCGTCGGAATCCTGGAGACATGTTTCGCCGACACCGCCAAAGCGCGTCGACTGCTTCCGGACGGCACCTATGAACGGGTCAAGGGGAAGACTCCGGCGGTGCGAGCCCAGGAGAGATTTTTCCTGGACTCCGTCGAGGCCACACGCGCCGCCAAGGCATCCCCCACGCGGTTCCGACCCCTGACCCGGCCAGAGGAGTAGCCGGCCGCTGAAAACGGCACAGCCGCGGCGTACCCGTCCTCGGGATGGGCCGCCCATCCTCTGGATGGCTCTTCGGCCCGGTTCGGCGCTCTTTGCGTCGGACTCACTGTAGGGCTTTGCCTCAGGTCCGTGCGTGGCCACCCCTGGTTATGCGTCTCCCGCCGTCTGCGCCTTCTTGAGTGTTCCACGGGATTTGGGTTTCGTCGCCAGCGCCATGATCTCCCGCATCCGTCGGGAGAGTGGGTCGACTCGGCTGTCATCGGCGGGCCGAATGCTCGACCTGGGTACGGGCGCCTGCCGCATGCGCAGGATCAGGCTCTTCTTGAAGGCATCCTGGAACAGGTCGGATTTCCGCTCCGTAGCCCACAACTCGGTCGACGCGTCGCCCCGCACCAGGCACTCCAGGGTCACCGACCGGGGCTGGATGCGGCACCGGATGGTGTGCACGACCTGCGTCCGGCTGCGTTCCAGATACTCCGCCAGCCGAAGCAGAGCTCCCAGCTTCCGAATCCGCTCGTCGTCGTCGTGCGTGAGGAGTCCGGGGAAAGGCTGCGCCTTGGGCATCCCGCGACGGTGGTAGAGCACGAGTTGCGACATCAGGGCCACTTCGCGGTGCCGGAAGCCGGGGAGATCGGCGTCCAGGAGGATGCGAGATGAGTATTCGTGGTGGCTGTAGTAGTCGATCGCCAATCCGAGATCATGGAGGAGCGCGGCGGCGGACAGCGCCGCCCGCTCCTGGTCGCCGTAGCGGTGCAACGGACGCAGTTGGTCGAACAGGGACACCGCCAGCCTTTCCACGTGGCGGGCATGCGGCCAGTTCAGATCGTAGAGGAGGCTGAGGTTCGCGAGTCCGAAGGCGCGCGGATTCTCGACCGTATCGCGTCCCGTGTTTCTCAGAAAGTGCTCGTAGAACACACCCTCGCGAAGCCCCTGGCCCGAAACCACCAATTCGCCGTATCCGGCCTGTTCCAGGACCTGAAACAGCACCAAGGCGCCGGCCAGGATGACATCCGCCCGATCGCTGCTCAGTCCGGGAAACTTCCGACGTTTTCGCAGGGGCAGCTTGGCCAGTCGCTGCACGATCTGCTCGAGCCGGCGGCGACTGAGGACGTAGCCGTGGACCCGGTCCAGGGGGTAGTCCTGCAGATGCTGGTCGATCTTGGCCAGCGTCCGGATGGTTCCGCCCATTCCGACGAGGCTCTCGCCCGGTCCTCCTTCAATCCAGGACAGGTCGCGCAACAAGTACTCGATGTACCGAGACAGGGTGCGGATCTCGGCGGCCTTGGGTGGGTCTTCGCGCAGAAAGGCTTCGGTCAGGCGCACCGCCCCGGCCGGCAGCATGACGGTCTTGACCGGCCGGCGGTCTTCGACCCGGACCAACTCCATGCTCCCACCGCCGATGTCAACCACCAGACTGTTCCCGATGGCGAGGCTGTTGACTGCCCCGAGAAATCCGTAATGGGCCTCCTCCTCTCCGGTCAGGACGCGCAGGGTGAGGCCGACCTCTTCCCGGATTCGCTTCAGGAACTCGGTCTGGTTGCGGGCATCGCGTACGGCGCTGGTTCCCACGGCCACGATGGTGTCGATGCCGTTCGCCTCGCAGAGTCCCCGAAAGACCCGGAGCAGGCGAATCGTGCGTTCCATCGGTTGCGCCCGCAACAGACCCTCCGCTCCCATTCCCTCGCTGAGGCGGACCTGTTCCCGTACTTGATCGATCAGGCGGAACGAGACCCCTGGGGTGTGGGCCAGGATGATCAATCGGCTCGTATTTGAGCCGACATCGATCACCCCGATCTTGCGTGGGCCGAGGCGGGATTCCGGCTCCTTGGGCGTGCGGATTTTGGGTATGCGACCACGGCCGGGCGGCGTGCACCTGAGAGAGAGACTCGGGAGGCGAGGCACGGAATGTCCTCCTGTTTTCGGATGATCGATGCTCACCCCGGGATCGAGCCGTCGTTGGACAAAGCCGCGGCGCGGTCCTGTTCTACCAAGGGAGCGGCGATTGGTCAAGCCGGCACCCGTGGCCCGATTGCCTCTGGGGACAGTGGACAGGCGGGAGACGGACCTGATACCATCCTCGCGCACGTTGGAGGAGGCGATCAGTGGGATTTTGGGCCACGTGGACGGGGCGAGCGCGGGCGCTGAAACGGGAGACGTACGCCGTCTATCTG
>Ga0316616_100000894_pt1 | contig 11034 bp, 10 predicted proteins | sample OWC_Aug_M1_C1_D1_FD_207660 | JGI IMG/M metagenome (GOLD analysis project Ga0316616, IMG submission 207660) | Wetland soil microbial communities from Old Woman Creek delta, Ohio, United States - OWC_Aug_M1_C1_D1_B | ecosystem: Environmental > Terrestrial > Soil > Wetlands | place: USA: Ohio...
CCGGTGCTTGCGTAGTCGGCCACGATATCCTCGCCTTCGCGCGGCGCACGCAGCATGGGAATACCTTCGGCGTGTCGCAGTTGCGGGAGGATCGGCAGCGGCGCTTCGACACCAGCCACGTTCCACGCGGCGCGGTGGCGGTGCCCCGCGAAGCCTTCCAGCGCACCAGCGGCGGCCAGGCAGCCGAGTTCGTGGCCGTCGAGCCGGGCGCGCTCGGCGAGGTCCTGCACGTTCGCGAACGCGCCCGTGAGCCGCGTCTCGACGAGGCGCAGCGCGGCTGGCTCCGAAAGTCCCTTCACGAGCCGCAGGCCGAGGCGCAGCGCCGCTGCACCGTCCTCGCGCCGCTCGAGCGTGCAATCCCAATCACTCGCTCGCGCGTCCACCGGACGGATCTCGACGCCATGGCGTTGCGCGTCCTGCACGAGCTGCGATGGGGCGTAGAACCCCATCGGCTGACTGTTCAGCAGCGCGGCGGTGAATCCCGCCGGCTCGTGGCACTTGAGCCACGCCGACACGTACACCAGCAGCGCAAAGCTCGCGGCATGCGACTCCGGGAATCCGTACTCGCCGAAACCGAGGATCTGCCGGAAGATCTGCTTGGCGAACTCCTCGGCGTAACCCCGCTCGCGCATGCCGCTAGTCAGCCGTTCCTCGAAGTGCCCGAGTCCGCCCTTGCGTTTCCAGGCCGCCATCGCGCGGCGCAGCTGGTCGGCCTCGCCCGCAGTGAAGCCCGCGGCGACGATCGCCAGCTGCATCACCTGCTCCTGGAAGATCGGCACGCCGAGCGTGCGCTGCAGCACTCCTTCGACCTCCGCGCTGGGGTAACTCACGGGCTCGAGCCCGCCGCGGCGGCGCAGGTACGGGTGCACCATGTCGCCCTGGATCGGGCCCGGGCGGATGATCGCCACTTCGATCACGAGGTCGTAATAATTGCGCGGCTTCATGCGCGGCAGCATCGCCATCTGTGCACGCGACTCGATCTGGAACACGCCCATCGTGTCGCCGTGACCGATCATCTCGTAGACGCCCGGGTCTTCCGCCGGCACGCTCGCAAGCGTCCAGCGCGTGCCGCGGAACTGCTCGACCAGCGCGAAGGCACGGCGGATGGCGGCGAGCATGCCGAGTCCGAGCACGTCCACCTTGAGCAGCCCGAGCGCGTCGAGGTCGTCCTTGTCCCACTGGATGACCGTGCGCTGGTCCATCGCGGCATTCTCGACAGGCACCAGTTCCTCGAGCAGGTCGCGCGCGATCACGAAGCCGCCGACGTGCTGCGACAGGTGCCGCGGGAAGCCAAGCAGCGTTTGCGCGAGCGATATCACGCGGGCCAGCACCGGGCTCCCGGGGTCGAGGCCCGCCTCGCGCACGCGCTCCGCGTCGATGCGCGAGCCGTCCCACCACTGCATGGAGCGGGCGAGCGCGTTGACCTGCAGCGGGTCGAGTCCGAGCGCTCTCGCCACGTCGCGGAGCGCGCTGCGCGGCCGGTAGCAGATCACCGTGGCCGTGAGCGCGGCGCGATGCCGGCCGTACTTCGCGTAGATGTACTGGATCACCTCCTCGCGTCGCTCGTGCTCGAAGTCCACGTCGATGTCGGGCGGTTCGTTGCGCTCGCGCGAGATGAAGCGCTCGAAGAGCAGCGACATCCGCGCCGGGTCCACCTCGGTGACGCCGAGGCAGAAGCACACCGCGGAATTGGCGGCGGACCCGCGTCCCTGGCAGAGGATGCCGCGCGACCGCGCGTAGTTGACGATGTCGTGCACGGTCAGGAAATACGCTTCGTAGCGCAGCTCCTCGATCAGCGCGAGCTCGTGCTCGATGAGGCTGGCCGCTGCGGCAGGCACGCCTTGCGGCCAGCGTCGCCGGCAGCCCTCGTCCGTCAGTTTGCGCAGCCAGCTCGAAGCGGTCTCGCCCTCGGGGACGATCTCGCGGGGATATTCGTAGCGCAGCTCGTCGAGCGAGAAGCGGCAGCGTGACGCTACGTCGAGCGTCGCGGCGAGCAGCTCCGGAGGATGGAGTTCCTCCAGTCGCTGCAGCGGCCGCAGGTGCCGTTCGCCGTTTGCGTGCAACGCGTAGCCCGCGCGGTCCACGGTGGTCCCGAGTCGCGTGGCCGTCAGCACGTCCTGCAGCGCGCGCCGGCCGCGCACGTGCATGTGCACGTCGCCGGTCGCAACCAGTGGCAGGCCGAGCGCCCGGCCGAGTTCCTGCAGCGTCGCGAGCCGGCGGCGGTCCTGCCCGGTCGTGAGCAACTCGACCGCGATCCACAGCCGGCCGGGAAAGACCGCCGCGAGCCAGGCGGCCTCCGAGGGGTCGGGGCGGGCCGAGGGCAGCCAGAGAGCGATGCAGGAAGAAGTGATCAGTGAATAGCGGTTAGCGGTTAGTGAATAGGCCGACTGCGTCGGCCGCTCTTGATTCTTACTATCCGCTAACCGCTGATCACTAACCGCTCTCTTGTCTTCACTACCCCCTTTCCTCGCAAAGTCCTCCCGCTCCAGCCGATACTGCCCTTTCGGGGCCGCACGCCGCGCCCGTGTGATCAGCCGGCAGAGTTGCCCGTAGCCCTGCCTGTCGGCGGCCAGCAGCACGCAACGCAGGCCATCGACGAGACGGAACTCGCTGCCGATGATTATCCTGAAGCCTCGCGCCTTTGCCGCGACGTGTGCGCGCACTACACCGGCGACAGAACACTCGTCAGTGATCGCGAGCGCCTCGTAACCGAGCACGGCGGCCCGGTCGACGAGTTCTTCCGGGTGCGAAGCGCCGCGCAGGAAGCTGAAATTGCTGACGCAGTGCAGTTCGGCGTAGCCCATGTCCGCTCAACCGAACACGCCGTGCAGAAACCAGCGGCCCTCCGCACATCGCTCGCGAAACACCCACAACCGCATGCCGCCGGTCGTGCGTGCCACATAGTAGTCGCGCCGCACGTCACGTCCGTCCCACCATCCGGATTCGATACGTTCCGGGCCTTCCTCGAACTCGAGCCTGCCCTCGTGGCGCGGATGTTCCTCTCCTTCGAGCGGCTGTGGTTCCGCGAGCAGCCACAGCGGCCTGGGAAAAAGGGGACATTCTCCTTTTCCAGGAAAAGGGGGACATTCTCCTTTTCCATCGCCGGACCGAGTCGGGCCATGGAAAAGGAGAATGTCCCCCTTTTCCTGGAAAAGGAGAATGTCCCCTTTTTCCCAGGCGGATTCGGGGCGATGCTCGGGCACCGCCTGTATCCCGTACACCGCGTCCGTGCCGAGTCGTGCACGCAGGCGCTCGACCAGTTGCGGCACGCTGGTCGTACGCCCCCGGGCGCGTGCAAAGAGATCGCCGGCCTGCTGGTTCGCCACCATGAACGGGCCGCTACGCAGGCGGAGCGCACGTACGGGCCCGGGCAACTCAGTGCGCGCAAGCCGCTCGCGCAGCAGTTCGGCAATCCGTCCGGCCTGCGCCGTGGGCTCCGCGAAGCGCAGACACACGCGTGTCGGCGGTACATCGCGGTGCAGCAGCGAGAAGTCGAGCACGTTCACCCCGCAACACCTGAGATCGAGGAACGAGCACAGTTCATCCACCAGCGGCCCGGCAGCCCGGCCAAGGCGTTCCGTATCGGAGATCTCGGGCTCCAGGTCGCGCCGCACCGAGTAGCGTTGCCGCGGCACGAAGGCGACACGCGGATCAGGCGCGCACCCGGTGGCACGATCGAGCGCACGCAACATCTGCGGCGCGAACCGTCGAGCGAATCCGTCGCGCGGCAGCTTCAGGCAATCGCCGATGGTGCGCACGCCCATCGCAGCGAGCGACTCCAGGCGCTTTTCCGGCCAGCGCGCACAGGCAAGCGGCAATCGCGCGAGGCGGCTTGCCAGTCCATCCCTGCTGCGCAAGGCGACTTCCTCGCCCATGCGCGCGAACCACAGCGACGCCAGTGGCGTTGGCGTGAGCGCGAGCAGCGGCGCGACGCCCATGGATTGCAGCCGCTCACGCACCTGGGCGATGAAGCGTCGTACGCCGCCGAACAGCCTCAGGCTGCCGCGCACTTCGAGCAGCACCGCGTCGGGCGGCTCGAGCACGACGCGCGGCGTGAACCCGATTGCGCGTGTTGCCACCGCCTCGAGCAGTGCGCGCTCGGCCTGCGCGTCGCGCGCCAGCACGTTCAGGCCGGGCAGCAATGCAAGGGCCGAGTTGAGCGCCATGCCGCGCGTGACGCCGGCCGCGACCGCGGCGGCATCACCGGCGCAGACCACCTTGCCTCCGCCTTCCAGGTCCACGGCCACGATGGCGGTGCCGGAGTCGTGCCCGGCGACGGGCTGCGCCGCTGCCGTGCTCCGGCGCAGAGACTCGAGCACGTAGTGCGGCAGATGAATCGCGAGCCAGAGTTCGTTGCTCGTCGCGGCCGCGCGGACCTGCTTGCCGGCGCCACGCCCGCCGCCAGGTGCCGGCCGCAGCCCAGGCTGCTCTCGCACCGTTACGCGAGACGGCTGGACTCCGGGCATGGCCCGTCGTTTTCCGGGCAGCGACATGGTCAATGCGCGACTGCGTGCGCCGCGGGATCGAGCCAGCCGAGCTGCACGGTTGCCGCCTGCCCGCCGCGGCTCTTCACGATGTGCACCACGAGCCCCTTGCGACTGGATTCGAGCGCGATGCGCAACACCGCGGGCGACGGCTCATTGCCATCGGCCAGCCTGCGGAAGAGCACCGCCATGCAGCGCGACTGCTCTGTCGCGAGCTGCAGGCGGCGCAGTCCCTGGCGATTGCGAAACTCCGCCCAACCGAGCACGGCACTGCAGGCGCCCGAGCGCAGCGCCTGCTCCATCGCCCACTCCGCAGGCTGTGCCTGTACGAGCAGCAGGCGCCGCACGTCGATGCCACATGCGACGAGTGCAGGTGCATAAGGCTGGTAGGGCGGCGCGACACACGCGAGCCAGCCTTCCCCGTGATCCCCGTGATCCTCGTGACTCAGCGCGGCGAGCGCGGGCATGAGCAGGCTCAATTCGCCCACGCCGTGACGATCGGTGAGGATCTCGATCAGTCCCTGCGCAGGCCAGCCGCCGCCGGGCAGGCAGCGATCGAGCGCCGCGTATCCCGTGGGCCGACCCGCGGGCTGCGAAGTCGCTCCGCCCTGCTCCCTCGCACGCCAGAGACCGGGATGGCGCAGCAGGTCGTCGATGGAAGACATGGGGAGGGAAGTGGATAGTGAGTGGCGGATAGGGGATAGGAAGAAAGTGACTAATGACCAGCGGTTAGCGGACAGTGAAAAACAAAGAGCGGCCGGCACGCCGGCCTCTTCACTAACCGCTAATCACTGATCACTAACCGCTTTCCTCACGCCCTGCCCGCCTCCTGCCGGACCACCCCGACCACCACGCCCTCGATGATCAGCGACTCGTGCTTGAGATCGACGCGCAGCGGCTCGAAGTCCAGGTTCTCGGGCAGGAGCCACACGACCGTGCCCTCCTGGCGATAGCGTTTCACGGTCACCTCGTTCTCGAGCCGCGCCACGACGATCTGGCGGTTGCGCACCTCGGGTGTGCGGTGAACGGCGACGAGGTCGCCATCGAGGATGCCGGCGTTCTTCATGCTCATGCCGCGCACCTTGAGCAGGTAGTGCGGCCGCGGCTGGAAGAGCTGCGGGTCGATCTGGTAGCGCGCCTCGATGTTTTCCTCGGCGAGGATGGGACGGCCGGCGGCGACCCGTCCGATGAGCGGCAGGCCGAGTTGTTCGCGCAAGGAGTCGCGGAGCATGATGCCGCGCGAGGTGCCCGGCCGCAGGTCCAGGACGCCCTTGCGCTGCAGGGCTCGCAGGTGATCCTCGGCCGCGTTGGCCGACTTGAAACCAAGCGCCTCGGCAATTTCGGCGCGGGTGGGCGGCATGCCCTGCTGGTCCACCGCATCCTGGATGAAACGCAGGACCTGTCGCTGGCGCGGGGTGAGGTCATCCATGGCGGCTCCTGTATGCATGAACAGTGACTGTTTATATATACAGCCTCTGTCGGTATTGCAAGCGCTGCGTGAGATCCCGTCGAGCGCGCCCGACCAGTTGCACGCCAGCCGCATGGCAGACTGCTGATCCAGCCCGCGCCAACCTGAGGGCTGCACGCCCCCCACCCGCCTGTGTCATTCATGCAACCCCACAGCACGAAACCCTGCTGCTGCCGCAAGGGCCGCTGTGGTAATCGCGCTTTCACATCACCGCAGGATCGGGTAACATTGCCGGGCGTGACTGTTTATGAACCTGGGCCTTCGTGCCCGGGCGATTTCAGTCGGCCCAATCCAGCAGATTCACTCACACCAACCGCCAAGGAAAGAAATCCAATGAAGAGCACCATCGCCAAGATCCTCGTTGCCACCGCCGCCGCCGCCGCCCTGGCTGGCTGCGTCAGCGAGAAGAAGTTCAACGAGCACGTCGCTTCGGCCGACGCCGCCATCAAGGCTGCCGCCCAGGAAGCCGCTGCCGCCAAGGCTGCTGCCGACGCCGCTGGCGCCGCCGCCTCGAGCGCCTCGAGCGCTGCCAGCTCGGCCCAGAGCGCTGCGAACCAGGCTCTGCAGGCTGCCAAGGCCGCGCAGGCTTGCTGCGACGCGAACAGCGAGAAGATCGATCGCGCGTTCCAGAAGTCGATGGGCAAGTAACCGCCCAGCGGTTTACTCGCAAGTTCGAGAGAAGACGCCGCGGCAACCCCGCGGCGTTTTCTTTTGTGGTGGCCGCTACCGCGGCCGCTGCTCGACCACCGACGCGCGACGCGCAATCGGTCGCGAAAGCGGCACGGGCACGCCGGTCGCCTGCTGGAACGCACGCTCGGCCCCGGCCCAATCAACCGCGACGTTGTGCCCGGAGACCGCGGTATTGATCAGATCGGCCATCTCGGCGGGGTCGCTGTGGCCGGGATTGTCGGTCCCTTCGAGCGGCGCATGGCGCTCTACGTACAGCGTGCCGCGCTGCCAGCCCACCTTGGTCGTCTGGTCGATGAGATTGACCTTGGTATTGATCGAGACCAGCCCGAACAGTTCCTCGACGTCCTCGGGGTACATGCGGATGCAGCCGTGGGTCACCTGCATGCCTACGCCCGCCGGCTTGTTCGTGCCGTGAATCAGATATGCGCCACCGGGGATGCCGAGCCGCATCTTGTACTCGCCGAGCGGATTGTCCGGACCCGGCGGCACGACCTTCGGCAGCGGATCGCCGCGCTCCTCATGCTCCTTGCGCACGGACTCCGGCGGATACCAGTTCGGCCGCTTCTCCTTGGTGACGATCTTCGTCACGCCCATCGGCGTGTTCCAGTCCATCTTGGCCGTGCTGATCGGGTACGTGCGCACCACTCTTGGCGCCCCATTCTTCGCCGGCGGGAAGTAGTACATCCGGTGCTCAGGCAGGTTGACGACGACGCCTTCGCGCGGCGCTGCCGGAATGATGAAGCGCGACGGGATGAGAATCTCGGTGCCCTCGCCCGGCAGCCAGGGGTCGACGCCAGGGTTTGCGGCCAGGATCTCCTCGTAGCCCACCCCGTTGCGACGGGCAACGTCGAAAAGCGTGTCCTCGTGCGCGGCCAACTCGGTGGTGTTCGAACCGATGACGTTGTCGCCGTTCGTCGGAAGCAGGTATTCCGCTCCCGACGCCGCAGCTGCGACCAGCAGCACCGTTGCTGCGACAACTGTCCGTCCTGCCTTGATCAATGCTCGTACCATGTGCTGGAACTGCTGCAACCCTGTCCGGTTGGGGCGCATTCTAACGACACTCGAGGCTCTGCGTTGACCGCATGGTGGTCCTGCCAGTAGCCTTCGCGGCGCAAATGGGGGGGTCCAATGGCCTACAGGCTTTCCATCGAACTCTCGGAACGCGACCTCAAGCACTTCCTCAGGGAACTGCGCCGGGCCCGCGAGGCGGTGGGCATAGCGGACGACGAGGAGATCCTTGGGGCGGCAGACGAACTCGTCGCATCGCTGCGCCGGACGGAGCTGCCGGATTTCGTTACGGCCCGGCTCGCGAAGCTCGAGTTGATGCTGGCGATGATGAGGGACGACGACTGGGAACTCGACGCGCAGGAGCGAAACCCGGTGCTGTCGGCGCTCGCCTACCTCTGCGACCCCGAGGACATCATTCCGGACAACATCCCTGGCATCGGACTGCTGGACGATGCGGTGATGGTCGAACTCGCCTTCCGCGAGCTGCGCCACCAGATCGACGCCTACGAGGACTTCTGCCGCTACCGGAAGTCGCTGCTGCCGCGCAAGGCCATGCCGAAGGGCGACCCCGCGACGCTCACCGCGAAGCTCGGCAGGCGGCGGGCACAGCTCGTGGCGAGGATGCGCCGCCGCAGGAACGACGAGCGCAAGCGCGGCAAGTCGTAGTAGCGGCGTCTCAGCCCGACGGCGACGGCGCGGAGTCCTTGGACGCGCTCACCCGCGCCATCAGCTCGCCGATCTGGTCCGGCACACCCTTGCGCGCCTCGGCCACGGCGACCCTGACTGCGCTTGCGAACGCGGCACGATTCGCGCCGCCGTGACTCTTGATGACCACGCCCGCAAGACCGACCATGCTCGCACCGTTGTAGGCGTTCGGGTCGAGTCGACCCTTGAGGGCCTTGAGCGACGGAGACGCGGCGAGGCCGCCGATCTTGCGAAGCGCACTGCGCGTGAATTCCTCGCGCATGACGCTGCCGATGAATCGCGCAACCCCCTCCATGGTCTTCAGCGCCACGTTGCCGGTGAAGCCATCGGTCACGACGACATCCACGTCGCCGGAAAAAATGTCGTCACCTTCGACGAAGCCGCCATAGTTGATCGGCGCCGCGCCGAGGCGCCGATGCGCCTCGCGTATCTCGTCCGTTCCCTTGATGTCTTCCTCGCCGATGTTCAGCAGCCCGACCCGGGGACGGTCGATGCCGTACAGGTCGGTCGAGATGACCGAACCCATGACGGCGAACTGGATGAGGTTGTCGGCGCTGCAGTCCGGGTTGGCTCCGAGGTCGAGCATCACCGTGTGGCCATGAGCCGCCGGCACGGCCGATACGATCGCAGGACGGTCGATCCCGGGGGTCATGCCGAGCACGAAACGTGCGGTGGCGAGCAGCGCGCCGGTGTTGCCGGCGGAGACGCAGGCCGTCGCTTCGCCCTTCTTCACGAGGTCGACGGCGACGCGCATCGAGGAGTCTTTCTTGCGCCGGATCGCGTCCCGCGGCCGCTCGTCCATGCCGACGACTTCGCTCGCCTCGACGATCGAGCAGCGGGCCGGCAAAGGCATCCCGGCCAGCGGACGCAACACGTCGCCCCTGCCTACGAGCAGGAGTTGAAGATCCGGTGTTGCGGCGAGGACGTCGAGCGCCGCGGGAACGGCGACTTCCGCGCCGTGGTCGCCACTCATGGCGTCCACGGCAATGATGAGCCCGGCGGTCATGCGCGGGCGCGGAAGGCCCGGACTACTCCTGGCCTTCGTCGGCCGCCGGCTTCTCGATCACCTTCTTGCCGCGGTAGAAACCGTCGGGGGTGATGCGGTGGCGCAGGTGCGTCTCGCCGCTCGTGCGGTCGACCGACAGCGCGGGCTTGACGAGACCGTCGTGCGAACGGCGCATGCCCCGCTTCGAGGGCGACTTGCGGCTCTTCTGAACTGCCATGATCTATCTCCTGTCGCGGGTCAGCGCTCGCTCTTGGCGAGCAGTTCCCGCAGGTTCGCAAAGGGCTTCTGCCTGTCATCCGCCGTCGAATCCTTCTCGTCGGCGGTCACGGGTGCCGTTGCATCGAGGCACCCGTCATCGTTTTCGTGCACCGGCACCAGCGGCATGCCGAGCAGCATCTGTTCCTCGACCAGCTCTGTCACGGACAGGCGCTCGGCATCGCCAAGCACCGCCTCGAAACCGCCGGGGACCTCCTCTCTGTCGTCCGCCACCACGATCAGCAGCGCAGTCTCGTCCAGCGGGCATTCGCACGGGCGAAGGCACCGCTGGCAAGGCAGCACCAGGCTGCCCTCGACGCTCACCTCGACCGTCGTCCGCTTCTCGAACGTACCGAACGTGAGCCGTGCCTGGGCACGCGTTCCCTCGAGTGCGCCAGCCTCCGCGAGCCGCGGGAGCCCGCCCAAATCGAGGCTGCGCTCCAGCGTAGCGGACCGACCGGCCAGCTCGACTGCATTGACGAGATCGGACCGGGCTGCCGACATGGGGCGCGTATAATAGTGATGCTCCTCCCCGGTGTCAAAACGTAGCGAGCTTAAACCCTTGTTTTTCAAGGACCAGAGCGCGGCGCTCCACGCATGAGTGCCGCGCCCCGCCCCCGCCTCATTCTCGCCTCGACCTCGCGGTACCGTCGCGCGCTGCTCGAGCGGCTGTGCGTGCCGTTCGACTGCGCCGCTCCGCAGGTCGATGAGACTGCGTTGCAGGACGAAACGCCGCGGGCGCTGGCCGCACGGCTCGCCCGCCTGAAAGCGGAAGCAGTCGCCGCCGCCCACCCAGGCGCGGTCGTCATCGGGTCGGACCAGGTCGCAGTTCGTGGCTCGGAGGCGCTCGGCAAGCCCGGCAGCGTCGAGCGCTGCGTCCAGCAGCTGCTGCAGTCTTCGGGACGCGAGGTCGAGTTCCTGACGGCGGTATTCCTGCTCGATGCTGCTGCCGGCCGCAGCGAGGCATTCGTCGATCGCACTGTCGTGCGGTTTCGCAGCCTTGCACGGGCCGAGATCGAGCGCTACGTGGCGGCGGACTCCCCGCTCGATTGCGCGGGCGGGTTCAAGGCCGAGTCGCTCGGCATCGCACTTTTCGAGCGTATCGAGTCGGCAGACCCGACCGGGCTCACCGGCCTGCCGCTGATCTGGCTCTGCGGCGCGCTGCGCCGCGCGGGGATCCCGGTGCCTTGACGAGGGCGTCGAGGACGGCCCGCAGGTCGTCGCCGAGTGGCGCACTTACGTGCAGCGGTTCGTGTGTACCGGGCCGGTTCACGCCGATCGACGCAGCGTGCAGGAACATGCGGTTCAGCCCGTACTGGCGCAGCACTGCATTCTTCTCGCGATCACCATACTTGTCGTCGCCCGCCACGGGGTGCCCGGCATACGCCGCGTGAACCCGGATCTGATGAGTCTTTCCG
>Ga0316616_100000895_pt1 | contig 11034 bp, 12 predicted proteins | sample OWC_Aug_M1_C1_D1_FD_207660 | JGI IMG/M metagenome (GOLD analysis project Ga0316616, IMG submission 207660) | Wetland soil microbial communities from Old Woman Creek delta, Ohio, United States - OWC_Aug_M1_C1_D1_B | ecosystem: Environmental > Terrestrial > Soil > Wetlands | place: USA: Ohio...
CCCTGGCACAGGTACGGGTTCACCTCGACCTTTTCGCCGATCGAGATGATGGCTTCTGCCGGGCACGCATCGATGCAGCGCGTGCAGCCTCGCTTCCCGCTGCGCCCGTGCGCACAGATCTCGGGGTTGTAGTTGAAATACTTCGGCTTTTCGAACTCGCCGCGCATCTCCGGCAACGTTGCCAGCAGCGTGGCGCGGGAGTCGTCATCCGTCCCCGTCGCGTAATACCCGAGCGGAGGCATCGCCTGGCGCAGCAGGGGAGGTGTGCTCAGGTCGACGACGAGGTCGAAGCGGTCGAACGGGACCGCGAGAAGGGCGCAGAGGTCCTGGCTCCGTCCGCCGGCAACGAGGACGACCTCAAAATCTCCCAGGGCGCCGCGAACCAGCGGCCTGCCGCCCCGCACGGTCCGAAGGCCGTCGATCCGGTCGAGTTCCAGTGTGGCCTCGCCAGGGACGCTGATGATGCACTCGAGGCGATCACCAAGCCCGCGCGCCAATGCCAGCGCTGCACCTTCGGGCCCGATGATCAGGCACCGCCCACGCGAGACGAATTCGACCACCGCCGACGGTGCAATGTCTGCGAGCTGCAGGTTCGCAAGCGCGCTCGTCCGCGCAAGACCGTCCGGGCCGAGTTCAGGCAGGCTCGTCATGGGTGTCGTCGTCCGTCCGTGCTGAAGGCAAAGCTGCCGGTGATTCGGGGTCGGCTTCGAGTGGCTTCGCCGCCTGGGTGGCAGGCGGAGCTGGGTCGGGCGTGACGTCTTCCGTCGCCTTTGCGACCTGCTGCGCGAGCCGTTCGAGGTGATGCTTCATGTCCGCGGTCACGATTCCGCCCAGCGCAGTGAAATTGCGGAAGTCGTCGCGGTAGGTGTCCAGCCCGTCGAACACGTTGAACTTAGGGCTGTGGAACAGCTTGCGCAGCGCGCGTTGCCGCAGGGCTGCATCGACTCCCGGCGCAAGGAAGGCGCTGTAGTCGGAATCCTGGTGCAGCTGGTCGAGGTCCGGCAACTCCGCCGCGGGAGGCGGGGTGTCCGGTGCAGGCACGGCGGGCGCTGCAGGCCGGGGGGACGGCGGCTCCTCCGGCACACCCGGATTCCGCGCGCTCGCCAAATGCGGGTCTCGCGCCCGCGCCTGCGTCTTGAGCCGCGACCATCGATCGAGGAACGGCTCGCCCGGCGGCGACCCTGCCGGCGCCCCTGGATCCTCGTCGCTCATGATCCCTCTGGCGCCGACCAGTCCGAACGCTTGCGCTTGCGCTTCTCCTGCGGCACGTGGTGGGCCACGACGAAAGCTTCGAGGTGTTGATAGACCTCGGGCGGGATCGGCGCGGCGAACACCCTGTCGTCGACCTCGACGCCCGAGCAGGCCTCGTCCTGGTCGGCCGTCACGGCCTTCGGCACGAGCCGGCCCTGGTCGTCCGCGCTGCACAGGACGAAGAGCGAAGGCTGGCTGCCCGTGAGATTGGCCCAGTAACTCTCGGACGCGTCGCGAAAGAGTTCGAGCCGCAGCCCGCCCCAGAGCACGTGCTCCTCGTCCGCTTCGCTGGCGATCGGGACGCCGTCCGCTTCGCGACCGGGCAGCCCGGCGCCCGCGACGACGCCGACGACGCGCCAGCTCGGCACGCGCCAACCCTTGCCTGCGACCATCCGCCGCGCCATGACGACTGCGACAGGCAGGCTGACTCTTGGTGTCGCCGTCATTGCAACGAACTCCCCGCAGGCGACCGAAGGTCGACGCGGCATTCTGCACCAGCGCAGGCGCGAAAGGACAAGCCGCAGATGCGCAGCGAGCCGGACGGGAACGGATCTTGCAGATCTTGCGGCGGCCGGCGCGCGTGCCGCGGCCAACGATGCAGACCAGGGAGACGTTCGCGCATGTCCGTCACGAAACAAGCGCCCGCCGCGGGCGCAGTGGATTCGCCGCCGCATGAGCTGCCGCGGTTCATGAACGTGCGCCAGGTGGCGCAGTACCTGCAGATCAACGACAAGAAGGTCTACGCGCTCGTCAACGAGGGCCGCATCCCTGCGACGCGCCTGACGGGGAAGTGGCTGTTCCCGAGGGACCTCGTCGACCAGTGGCTGCTCGAGTCGAGCCACGGCGGACTGCTTACGGACCGCATCGTGATCGCGGGCAGCGACGACCCGCTGCTCGCCCGCGCCGTCACGCTCATCGCGGCCGAACTGCAGGGGCGCGCGCTGGTCAGTTATGCCGCCATCGGCACGCAGCTCGGTCTGTCCGTGCTCGCACGCCGCCGCGCGGACATCTGTGCGCTGCATTGGGGGCCGGACGCGGAAAGCCTGCAACGCCACCCGGCCTTGCTGCAGCAGCACGTGCAGCACAAGGACTGGATCCTCGTGCGGCTCTTCCGCCGCGAACAAGGGCTGATCATGGCCCCGGGCACCTGGACGCCCGACGGTCGCATCGAGCAGCTCTTCGCGCCGGACGTGCGCTGGGTGGCTCGACAGGAGGGCGCCGGCTCGCACCGGTTCCTGCGCGAAATCATCGCGCAGCACAGGCTCGATCCGGCAGACCGGCGCATTACGGCCCGCGCTTACTCGGAGCGCGACGCCGCGGCGGCGATCGCCACTGGCCAGGCCGACGTCGCTCCCGGAGTCCGTGCCGCAGCCGGAGAGTTCGGCCTCGAGTTCCTGCCGATCGGCTGGGAGGCCTTCGACCTGGCCATGGCGCGCAGCATCTTTTTCCGTACGCTGTTCCGGAGCCTGATCGACGTGTTGCGCGGCAGTGAATGCCAGCGCCTCGCGCAGGTCTTCGGCGGCTACGATTGCGCGGAGCTCGGCAAGATCGTCTGGACTGCTTAGACGCGTCAGTCCATTGCGAGCAGGTGCTCCACCGAATGCCGCAGGCCCAGTTCGGGCACCTCCAGCACCATCACGGCCCGCAGGGGTTTTGATGCGTCGAGGCGGCCCGCTGCGAGCGCCGCCCGCACGGCATTCTCGATCTCGATCTGCGACGTGATGCCGACCTTCTTCAGGAACTTGCGGATCTCGCCGTTGAATTTCTCGTCGTCGAAGACTTCCCGTTGCATCGGCTCCACTCCTCGTTGATCACTGTTCCAAAACGGCAACGCCGTTCAGGATTCCTCGTCCGCGCTGCCGTTCGGACCCAGCCTGCGCTCGAGCGTCTTGCGCGAAACGCCCAGTTGCCGCGCCGTGGCGGATCGGTTGCCGTTGTTCTGCGCCAGCACGGACAGGATGTGCGCCTGCTTGACCTGTTCGAGCGTCCAGTCCGTTGGATAACCGGCCGCTGCCGCAACCTCCGGCTCCGATCGCTGACCCGCGGTTTCCTCGTCCGGCGGCGCGCCCATGAGAACGGTGCGCTCGACGAAGTTGCGCAACTCGCGGACGTTGCCGGGCCAGGCTCGCGTGCGGAGCGTGCCGAGCTGCGTGGCATCGAGTTCGACGGGTGGCATGCCGAATTCATCCGCAACGCGCAGCATGAAGTGGCGTGCGAGGGGTTCGACGTCCTCGGGCCGCTCGCGCAGTCCGGGCAGCAGGATGTGCACCACGTTCAGGCGATAGAACAGGTCTTCCCGGAACTTGCCGCTCTCCAGTTGCGCGCGAAGGCCCGGCTGCGTGGACGCCACGATCCGCACGTCGATGGGGATTTCCCTGTCCGCGCCGACGGGCCGGATCCGGCTTTCCTCGAGGGCCCGCAGCAGCTTGACCTGCAGGTCGGTTCGCATCTCGCTGATCTCGTCCAGGAACAGCGTGCCGCCCTTGGCGGCGACGAACAACCCGTCGCGCTGCTGGTGCGCGCCGGTGAACGCACCCTTGGCGTGACCGAAGAGCTCGGTCTCCATCAGGTCCGGCGGAATCGCGCCGCAGTTGACGGGAATGAACGGCCCGCGACGCGTGCTGCGCTCGTGCAGCAGCCGCGCGATGAGTTCCTTGCCCGTGCCCGTCTCGCCTTCGATCAGCACGGTCGCCGGCGTGGGTGCAACGCGCTCCACCATGGTCCGCACGCGGCGGATCGGTGCGCTGTCGCCGATCAGCTGCACACGCAGCCCGCCGAACCCGCCGTGAGTCTGCGCAGCCGGGGCGGTCGCGCGGGAAGGGCGTGCGAGTTCCTCGGTCGCGAGGAATCGCAGCAACGCGTTGGCGTCGAGCGGCTGGGGTAGCACCGCGGCGGCTCCGGCACGCAGGCAGGCGTTCGTGACCGCCGAGCCTGGCGGGGCCGAGACGCAGATGCGCGCGACGGATCCCGCCCGCCGCAGTTCGTCGATCCAGGGGAGCGCAGGGTCGGCCGCCGAGTTCACTTCGACGACGATGCAGTCGAAGTGGCAGCGAGGCAGGAGCCGCTCGGCATCCGCGAGCCCTGCCGCGAATTCGGCCACGGCCACGCCGTGCCGCAGGGCGCGACGCAGGCCATCGTCGCGGCAGGTGACGGGACCGACGACGAGCAACGCCATGCCGGCAGGTGTCGACGCAGTGCCATAGTCCCTGGTTCCAAGCGTTTCGGCTTCGCGTGAGGACATGGGCACCGAGGCTACGCGGTGCGTCAGAATGGCGCAACCGGGGTCACGGCGGTGCCAAATTGTCGCAGCCGGATTGCAGCGTTCCGTCGCGCGGCTCCCCTTCGGCGACATTTGCGTCCGGCGTGGGCAGAATGCCCGCTCATGCGTTCTTCATCATCCAGTGGACTTGCCGCGCAGGATTGCGTCACGGGGCTGGTCCTTGCCGGCGGCCTCGGTCGACGGATGGGAGGCGAGGACAAGGGGCTGGTGGAACTCGCCGGCCGGCCGATGGTGGAGCACGTTCTCGACGTGCTGCGTCCCCAGGTGGGGTCGGTGCTCATCAATGCGAACCGCAACCTGGAGCGCTACGCGACTTACGGTCACCGCGTGGTCCCGGACTCGCTCGAGGGGTATCTGGGCCCATTGGCCGGCGTGGCGAGTGCGCTGCCCCTCCTGTCAACCGAATACCTGCTGACCGTTCCCTGCGATGCTCCGCTGCTGGCGCCGGACCTCGCGGGCCGTCTGCTCGAGGCTTGCGCAGCCATCGATGCCGACGTGGCCGTGCCGAGCGACGGTCAGCGCCTGCAACCCGTCTTCCTCTTGCTGCGAGCACGAATCGCACCGAGCCTGCAGTCCTATCTTTCCGCAGGGGGTCGCAAGATCGACACGTGGTTCGCCGGGATACGCGTGGCCCAGGTCGACTTCAGCGACGAACCGGACTGCTTCGTCAACGTCAACGAGCCAGCGGAGCGGCAGCGGATCGAAGTCGGACTGCTTTCCAGGATGCGCGCGCGCTGAGTAGCATGGCGAGCCATGACCGACCGGCGAATCCACTGATGCCGCATACGCACGAACCGCTGCCGGCCGGCACCGATCCCTGTGACGCGCCCGGCCACGGGCACAAGGCCTTGCGGCTCGAAGAGGCGCGCGCGCAGATCATCGCCAGCATCAGGCCCGTCAAGGATGTCGAATCGGTGGCTCTCGCGGACGCGCTGGGTCGAGTGCTCGCCGCGGACGTGCTCTCCACTCTCGACGTGCCGTCACACCGTAACTCGGCAATGGACGGCTATGCCTTGTCAGGCAGCGAGTTGCCCGCATCGGGTGTGGCCGCGCTGGAGATCGCCGGGACCTCCTGGGCCGGGCGCCCTTACGCGGGAACGGTCGGCGCCGGGCAATGCGTGCGCATCATGACGGGTGCGACGCTCCCCGCAGGGACGGACACCGTCGTGATGCAGGAGCACGTACGGCTCGAGGGAACGCGCGCCGTGATCGAAGCGGGTCATCGCGCGGGTCAGCACGTGCGGCCGCCCGGAGAAGATATTCGCCGTGGGGAAAGGGCGCTCGCGGCCTCGACGCAGTTGCGGCCTGCGCACCTCGGCCTGCTCGCGTCACTGGGCGTGCCGCGCGTAGGCGTGCTGCGGCGACCTCGTGTCGCGATCCTGTCCACGGGGGACGAGCTCAGGACGGCGGGCGAGGAACTGGGTCCCGGACAGATCTACGACAGCAATCGCGCGTCGCTGCACGGCATGCTGAGCCGCCTCCAGGTCGAAGTGCTGGACCTCGGGGTCGTCGGCGACACGCGCGAAGAAACGCTCGCGGCCTTCCAGTCGGCGGCCGCGCAGGCCGATGCCATCGTGACCTCCGGCGGAGTTTCCGTCGGCGAAGCCGATTACGTGACGGAGACGCTCGAGCGACACGGCAAGATCGGCTTCTGGAAAGTCGCGATGAAGCCGGGCAAGCCAATTGCATTCGGACAGTTCGGACCCGCCTGCTTCTTCGGCCTGCCAGGGAATCCGGTCTCCGTGATGGTCACGTTCTACCAGGTCGTGCAGCCGGCACTGCGCGCACTGATGGGCGTCTCCGACAGTGACCCGCCGATCATGCTGCGCGCCGCCTGCGAGACGCGCCTGCGCAAGAAACCCGGCCGCCTGGAATTCCAGCGCGGCGTCCTCCAGCGGGGCCCCACGGGCTCCTATACGGTGCGGAGCAGTGGCCACCAGGGCGCCGGCGTGCTGCGCTCGATGAGCGAGGCCAACTGCTTCATCGTGCTGCCGCTCGAACAGGGGGACGTCGACCCCGGCACAGAAGTCGACGTGCAGCCGTTTGCCGGTCTCGTCTGACCGGCGCCAACTTTCCAGGGAGCCTGCGAATGTCCAAGATCCATGACGGTGATGCGCGCGACTTCGTGCCGGTCGGCATCGCCGTGCTGACGGTTTCGGATTCGCGTGACGAGCAAAGCGACAAGTCGGGCCGGCTCCTGGTCGAACGCCTGACTCGCGCAGGCCACCGGCTCGCGGAAAAACTGATCGTTCCGGACGACATCTACCAGATCCGCGCGGCGCTTTCGCGCTGGATCGCCGACCCTGCCGTGAATGCGGTCATCACGACCGGCGGCACGGGCGTGACCGGCCGCGACGGCACGCCTGAGGCCGTGCTGCCCCTGCTGGACAAGGTGCTGGACGGCTTTGGCGAGATGTTCCGGTCGATCTCGTACGCCGACATCAAGACGTCGACCTTGCAGTCGCGCGCGCTCGCCGGCGTGGCCAACGCTACCTACGTGTTCTGCGTCCCGGGATCTTCGGGTGCCTGTGCCACGGCGTGGGACGACCTCATCTCCGCACAACTCGACGCACGCACGCGACCGTGCAACCTCGTCGAACTGATGCCTCGCCTGAGGGAGAAGTGACGGCGGCGCACGGCACCGCCGGCTCCGGTTCCACGCTGCTCGTGGGAACGGAGAAAGGCCTGTTCCTCGTGCGTTGGGACCACGGCACAGGGCGGCCGCACGTGGACGGGCCGCACCTCGCCGGGTATCGCATCCTGCACGTCGTTGCGTCGCCGGTGCGACCCAACGCGCTGCTCGCCGCCGTCGACCATCCCGTCTGGGGCTCGCACATATATCGAAGTGACGACGCGGGCCGGCACTGGTCCAGCCTTGACGTGATGCCGCAGCACCCTTCGGGGCGCCACGCGCGCGCCCTGAACGCCGTGTGGCATCTCGCCTGGTCTCCGGACGGTTCGACGCTTTATGCGGGCATCGATCCGGCCGGGCTCTTCACGAGCGACGATGGCGGCGCGAGCTGGCACGACGTCCCAGCGCTCAACGATCACCCGACACGCACGGCTTGGGAGCCGTCGCGGGGCCTGTTCGCCGTGCACTCGATCTGCATCGACCGCCGGCATCCCGCGCGCATCGTCGTCGCCATCTCTGCCGGTGGCGTGTACCGCAGCGTGGACGCGGGCGACTCCTGGGTCGCAGCCAACGTCGGCGTGCGCGCCGAGAACCTGCCCGAGCGGTTTCCGGTCGCAGGCCACAATGTCCATCGTGTCGTCATGCATGCTGTCGATGGTCGCCGCCTGTACCGGCAGTGCTACAACGGCACGTACCGGAGCGACGATGGTGGCGCGACATGGGCCGAAATCACGGCCGGCTTGCCGAGCGACTTCGGCTATGCGATCGCCTGCGACCCGTACGACTCCGACACGGTCTACCAGATCCCCGAGTCCAGCGCGCACATGCGGACGACCGTCGATGGGCGGCTGCGAGTGTTCCGCAGCACCAACGGCGGGCGCACCTGGGAGTCCGCCTCGGCCGGGCTGCCGCAGCAGCACGCCTACGTGACCGTGCTGCGCGAAGCACTGGATGCGGACCCGGAAGTCCCCGGCCGCCTCGGCTTCGGCACGTCGTCGGGTCACGTGTTCGTCACGCGCGACCACGGCGAGCGATGGGACCTAGTCGCGGAATTCCTGCCGCGCGTGTCTTGCGTCCGCTTCCTCCAGGCGTCGCAATGAGCGATGGAAAGCCCGTCGAATCTGCTCGACCTGCTGGACGCGCGCACGGGCATCGTCTGTGCCGTCGGCGCGGGAGGCAAGAAGAGCCTGCTCAGGCATCTCGCGCTTTCACACCCCGGACGCGTGGCCATCACCGCGACCGTGTTCACGACGTATTTCCAGGAGAACATCGGCTTCGCTGTCGCGATCGACGAGGACGGACGCCTGCCGGCGGCGGTGTCGGAGCTCGATCCTGCGAGCAGCGTTGCGTACGCATGCCCAGGCGACAAGCCCGGCCGGCGTGCCGGCGCGAGCGCCGCGACCATCGAGCAGATACATCGGGACCGTGGGTTCGCCGCCACTTATGTGAAGGCGGATGGGGCACGCATGCGCCTCGTGAAGGCACCGGCCGATGAGGAACCGGCACTGCCTCCCGGCTGCACGACCGTGCTGCCCGTCGTCTCGGCGCTCGCCATCGGCGAGCCGCTCACGGCGCGCATCGCGCACCGGGTGGAGCGAATCGAACAGGTCGCAGGCCTGCGCGAGAACGAGCGGATCGAGCCAGTACACATCGCGCGGCTGCTGGCGAGCCCGGCCGGCCTGCTCAAGGCGACCGAGGGCAGGCGGGTGGTGCCGGTGATCAACATGGTGGACGACGCAGCGCGCGAAGCGCAGGCGCGCGAGGCCGCCGCAATGGCGCTCGAACTCACGGACCGGTTCGATCTAGTGGTACTCGTCTGCCTCTCGGGCCGCGACGATCCGCTCGTGCGCGTCGTCCGGCGTTGAGCCCGCCTGTCGAACGGGCCCGCACGGCCTACAATCCGCGCATGAAAGACGTCGTGATCCGGATTCCAGCGGCACTGCAGGGCTTCGCCGGAGGGGAGCACGAACTCCGCGCGCCGGCGGGCACATTGGCCGAGGTGCTGGGTGAACTGGCGCGCCGGCATCCGCAACTCGTGCAACGGCTGCTGGCGCCCGAAGGCGAATTGCGCCCGTTCGTGAACGTGTTCGTCGGCCGCGAGAACGTGCGAGGAATGGCGGGGCTTGGGACGCCGATCCCCGCGGGCGCGATTGTCACGATCCTCCCGGCGGTCGCAGGCGGCTGAAGTGTCACCACCTTCCCCAGTGAGCGAAGTCGCACCGAGCGATGCGCTGGATCTCTTGCAACGCGGCGCGGTGCTGCTCGATGTCCGCGAGGCCGCGGAATTCGCCGCCGGCTCGGCGCCGGGCGCGATCCACGTTGCGCGTTGCGACGTCGAGGCGAGGATCGTCGAAATCGTGCCGGATCGACGGCAACCGCTCGTGCTCCTGTGCGAAAGCGGACGTCGTTCCCTGGCTGCCGCGCTGCAACTCGGCGCCCTGGGTTACGTCGAAGTGCGGTCGGTCGCGGGCGGGCTCGCGCGCTGGCGACGCGAAGGCTTGCCGACGACCGCGCCGCAGGGCGCGGCGGACCTCGACGTCGAGCGGTATTCACGCCAGATGACGCTGCCGGAGGTGGGCGAGGCCGGGCAGCGCAGACTGCGCGACAGCCGCGTGCTGATCGTGGGGGCGGGAGGTCTCGGATCGCCTGCAGCGTTGTATCTCGCGGCCGCCGGCGTCGGGCACGTGACGATCGTCGACGACGACCGCGTCGAGCGCAGCAACCTGCAACGACAGGTCCTGCATGGCGACGCGGACACGGGTCGGCTCAAGATCCATTCCGCGGCCGGGACACTGCTGAGTCTCAATCCCGGCATCGAGGTGGCCGGCATCGAGGCACGCCTCGATGCTTCGAATGCCCTGGAGGTGCTCGCCGGCCAGGACCTCGTCATCGACGGTTCCGATAATTTCGAAACGCGTTACGCAGTCAACGAAGCCTGCTTTGCGCGGGGGCTCCCGAACGTGCACGGGTCCGTGTTTCGTTTCGAAGGCCAGGTGTCCGTCTTCTGGCCTGGCCGCCCCGGCAGCCCGGGGCCCTGCTATCGATGCCTGTACCCGGAGGCACCGCCGCGCGAACTCGCGCCCTCCTGTGCGGAGGCGGGGGTGCTCGGCGTCGTGCCTGGGGTCATCGGCCTGCTGCAGGCCGCCGAGGCGATGAAACTGCTGCTCGGTGCCGGGGAACCGCTCGTTGGCCGCCTGCTGCAGTTCGATGCATTGCGCGGGCGTTTCGAGGAGTTCGCAGTGCAGCGAGATCCGCGATGCCGGACCTGTGGATCTCGATCGTGAACGCGCGATCCCGCGGCCGCTGAAAAGTCCGGCGGCAACAGGAGCCGTCCGCAAGAAGAAGGCCAGCAGACAGAAGCCCCAAAGAAAAGGCCCCTTGCGGGGCCTTTCTCGTTGCCGGACGACGGCGCGGTTTCAGTCTTCGAGGAACGACCGCAGTTGCTCGCTGCGGCTCGGGTGCCGGAGCTTGCGCAGCGCCTTCGCCTCGATCTGGCGGATGCGCTCGCGCGTGACGTCGAACTGCTTGCCGACTTCCTCGAGCGTGTGGTCCGTCGTCATGTCGATGCCGAAACGCATGCGCAGCACCTTGGCTTCGCGCGGCGTCAGGCCGGCGAGCACGGCGTGCGTCGTCTCACGCAGCGATTCCGTCGTGGCCGAGTCGATCGGGGATTCCACCGAGGTGTCCTCGATGAAGTCGCCCAGGTGCGAATCCTCGTCGTCGCCGATCGGAGTCTCCATCGAGATGGGCTCCTTGGCGATCTTGAGGACCTTGCGCACCTTGTCCTCGGGCATCTCCATCCGCACCGCCAGCTCCTCGGGCGTGGGCTCGCGGCCCATTTCCTGCAGCATCTGGCGCGAAATGCGGTTCA
>Ga0316616_100000896_pt1 | contig 11029 bp, 5 predicted proteins | sample OWC_Aug_M1_C1_D1_FD_207660 | JGI IMG/M metagenome (GOLD analysis project Ga0316616, IMG submission 207660) | Wetland soil microbial communities from Old Woman Creek delta, Ohio, United States - OWC_Aug_M1_C1_D1_B | ecosystem: Environmental > Terrestrial > Soil > Wetlands | place: USA: Ohio...
TCCGGGGGAAGACGCCGGCGGTGCGCAAGAAGCCAGAACCGCTTCCATCGCCAGCAGGAAGAGCATCGGTGGGAACCGCAGGCGCCGGTCTCGAGGTCGGTCCATGAAACGGATAATCCCCGCCGGAAAGCGTTTCTTTCCGCGCGGAGATTTCATTATATATCGTCCGTTATGGCCGCGGTGAAGGATGGGTAAAAAGTACCGCCCGCAGCTTCACCCCGTCGGAAGAGCACAGGCTCCCCACTCCCGACGCTCGTCCTGCCCCCGACCGAAGGGAGGGGGAAGGATCAGTCGGAAGAGGGGCCGGGGGTGAGGAAGGTTGGGACGCGGGGGAAGGAAAATACCTTCTTCTCCGTCCCAACCTCCTCTCCCCGCTGGAAGATCTCCGGCTCCCCTCTCCCCCTTCCCCATATGGGGAAGGGGGAGAGGGGTTGGGGGAGCGGAGGTTGGGACAGCAATCACTTCTCCCCGCGTCTCAACCTTAAAAACGATTCGTACCGTTCCGGACTCACAGCGCCCTGCTCGACCGCGCGGATCACCGCGCAGCCGGGCGTGTTCTCGTGCGTGCAATCGCCGAACGAGCAATGCTCGACCAGCGGCCGGATCTCCGGAAAGTAGGCATCCAGCTCTTCCGGTTCGATGTCCCAGAAGGCGATCGCCCGCAAGCCCGGCGTGTCCGCCACGAAGCCGCCCTCCTCCAATTCGATCAGCTCCGGCGCAACGGTCGTGTGGCGGCCCTTTTCGATCGCCTCGCTGACGTGGCTGACGGCCAGCCCCAGGCCGGGCTGGATGACGTTCAGCAGGCTCGATTTCCCCACGCCCGAGGGCCCCGAGAGCACGCTGAGCTTCCCGCGCAAGATCGCCCGCAGTTCGTCCACGCCGGCGCCGGTCACGGCCGAGGCGATCAGCACCGGATATCCGATCTTCCGGTACAGGCCGAACCGTTTCTCCGGTTCGTCCGGTCCGACAAGGTCGGCTTTGTTGGCGCATACCACGGCCGGGATCCCGGCCCGCTCGGCCACGACCAGGAAGCGGTCCAGCATGCGTAGATGCGGCGCGGGCTGAGCGCAGGCGAAGATAAAAACGGCCTGGTCGGGGTTGGCGACGATCACCTGCTCCGAATCGCTTTTGGCGTAGCCCCTTCGTCCCCCGCCGGCGGCCGCCGACCGCGAGAGCACCCGGGTCCGCGGAAGGACCTCCTCGACCGTGCCGGTCCCGTCCGGCAATGCCCGCACGGTCACGCGGTCGCCGATTGCGGCCAGGTCGGTCGCCACACGTTTCTTCTTCAACCGGCCGCGCAGCTGGCAGGTGAGGTTCCCCGCGCCGGTCCGGACGGTGAAGAATCCCGATTGCGCCTTGACGATCAATCCGGGCAGTAAATCCATCAGGCCGTCAGTCTGTTGGTGCGTATCCATCACGGCGTCGGAGTCGGCGTCGCTTCTTCCGCGGGTGCGGCGCCCTCTACAGTCCCGGTCGGCGTGTCGGAGGCGCGCAATCCGAATTCGGCCTCCCACGGATACAGGGCCGACGGCCGGCCGAGGAAGAAGATTTCGATCACCCGCCGCGCCATGCGCGCCGCGTAGGTCGATCCCTCCCCCGCGTACTCGGCGATCACCGCCACGGCGATGTCCGGCTTGTTCGGCGCCTCGTTGAACGTGTACGCCACGAACCACGAGTGCGGCAGCTCCGAGCCGGACTCGGCCGTCCCGGTTTTCCCCGCGAGCTTGACGACGTTGCGGATGCCGTAATATTTCGCATACGCCGTCCCCTTCGGATCGTTGATCACCCCGCGCATCGCGCGCTGGATGGCCGCGAGGTTGGCCGCCTGCACGGGCAGGGTGCCGCGGACGACGGGCGCGAAGGCGAACACCGGATCGCCGTCCGGCGGGCCAATCGAGAGCATGATCTGCGGGCGGTAAAGCGTTCCGCCGTTCCCCACCGCCGCGACGAAATCCGCCACCTGGAGCGGGGTCACCTGAAGCGCCCCCTGCCCGATCGCCTGGTTGAGCGCGTCGCCGCAGGTCCAGCCCGCGTCTTCCTTCGCCACCTTCCATTCCTGATCGGGCACCAGACCGGCCGATTCCTCGACGCCCGGGATTCCCGTCTTCGAGCCCAATCCGAAGGCTTTGGCCATGTTCGGCACGCGCTCGTAATCCTGGTTGTACAGCTCTTCGCCGAGGTGCCAGAAGCACGGATTGCAGGAGCGCATCAGGCATTGCTCGAGGGTGAGCCGGCCGTGCGGTTTCATTTCCTTCTCGATCGTCCAATCCGTCCCCACAAACCCGTCGCATCCGCGGTAATAGCCGTCCGCATCGTCGTAGACCGAATCCGCGGCGACCAGGCCGGATTCCAATCCGGCGGCCATGGTGATGATCTTGAACACCGACCCGAGCGGATACGTCCCGCTGGCCGCGCGGTTGGTCAGCGGGCTGTCGGGGTCCGATAGCAGGTTCCCGAGCAGATACGAGCCGTTGAGGCTGGTCGTGGAGAACAGGTTGCTGTCGTAGTGTTTGCTCGACGCCATCGCCAGCACTTCGCCGGTGTTGCGGTTGAGCACCACCACCGCGCCGTTGTACGGCCCCATCACGGTTCGCTCGATCTGCGCCTGGGCCGCGGCATCGAGCGTGGTGCGGACGTCCATCGCCGGCCGGACGACGGATTCGGCGAGGATCTTCAGCGGTGCGCCGTCGGGTGCGGTCAGCATAAGCCGGCCGCCCGGTTTGCCCGCCAGGTCCTCCTCCGCGGATTGCTCGAGCCCGGCCGCGCCGACCGCCTCGGCGCCGGAATAACCGCGCGCGCGGTATTCCTCCAGCATCTCCGGCGAAATCAGGCGCAGGTATCCCACGACGTGCGAGGCCGTCCCGCCTTCGTAATAGTAGCGGGCCGTCACGGCGCTCAGGTACACGCCGCCGAGTTCGCGGAGCCGTGCCAGCCGGCCTTCGTTGCCCGCCGCGCCGACGTCGCCGATCGGGACGTACTGCTCCGGCGCGGCGTCGGCGTACATCAGCCGGATCGTCTCGCGCGGCAGCTTCAACGCCGCCGACAGCGCGGCGAGCACGGAGTCCTCGTCGGTGAACTCCGCCGGGATCACGCCGATATCCGCCGCTTCGGTCTGGGCGGCCAGCGCGATCCCATTGCGGTCGTAGATGTTCCCGCGCGCGGGCGCATCGCGGTACATCACCAGCGCGTAGCCGCTTTCCAGATCCGGAAGGACCGTCTGCCCGTCCCAGGCGACCTTCCATCCGCCGCCCTCGTTTTCAAGCTTTACCCGCGTCGTCCGGACGATGTCGCCGACAAGGATCGTGCGCAGCGTGACCTCGAATTCCACTGTCGCGCGGGTGGGAGTCGTCTCCACGGAGCGGAGGACGTAGTCCACGGACCGGACGGTGGCTTGTGACTGGATCTCCCGGTAGAAGCCGGCGAATTGTTCCTCCGTCATCGTTCCGCGGACGGAGGCCGTCAGCTGGGAATACATTCCGGCGTAATCCGCCCGCCGCCAACCGTCGAGGAACGCCCGGGCCGCCTGTTCCGGCGGCGGAACGGAGAGGATCGTCGGCGCAAGAATAACGGGGGTGGAAGCGGCGATCCCCGGAAGGGAGATCTTCAGGGTATTCCATCGGGAGATCAGGAACGCCGCGCCGGCGGCCAGCAGAACGACGACAAGCGCAGGGCCGGCGAATTTCCTCCAGCCGCTGCGCTTGTATTTGCTGACAAAACCCGGGTGCTGATACTGCATGATCCCCCGCCCGCGCGGTGCGCCTACGGGCTCATCGTCGGCGTCGGTTCTTCGGTGGCTTCGGGCGTGTCCGTCCCGCGGAACCCGTATTCGGATTCCCACGGGTAGAACGCGGCCGGGCGGCCGCCGAAGTAGATCTCGATGATCCGCCGCGCCATGGGCGCCGCGTAGGTGGATCCTTCGCCGATGCGTTCGACGATCACCGCGATGGCGATGTCGGGCTTGTCGGGCTTCTCGCTCGAGGTGAAGGCGACGAACCAGGAGTTCGGCAGGTCGTACTCGGTGGTCTGCGCGGTGCCGGTCTTCCCCGCGATCTTGTACAAGTTGGAAATGCCGTAGAAGCGGTGCCGGGCGGTGCCCTTGACGTTGTTGATCACGGCCGTCATCCCCTGCCGGATGGCCTCCAGGTTCTCCGCGCTGACGGGCAGGATTCCGCGCGCCTCGGGCTGGAACGACAGCACCACGTCGCCGATCGGCGGCTTGATCGAGAGCAGGATCTGCGGCCGGTAGAGCGTCCCGCCGTTCCCGACCGCGGCGACGAAGTCCGCCACCTGCAGCGGGGTCACCAACAGCGACCCCTGGCCGATGGCCTGGTTCAGCGCGTCGCCGCCGGTCCAGTCCGTCCCCTCGGTCTCGTGTTTCCACGCCGGATTCGGAACGAACCCCGCTTCCTCGTCGACCCCGGTGATTCCGGTTTTCGACCCCAAGCCGAATCCCGTCGCCATGTTCGGCACCAGCCAGGCGTCCCGGTAATACAGCGTCAGCCCGACGTGCCAGAAGCACGGATTGCACGAGCGCTCCAGGCATTGCAGGAGGGTGACTTTCCCGTGCGGCTTCATGTCCTTCTCGATCGTCCAATCCGTCCCGGTGAAGCCCTCGAGCTCGGTGAAATACCCGTTCTCGTCGTTGTAGACCGTGTCCGGCCGGAACGCGCCGGATTGGAGCCCGGCGGCCATGGTGATGATCTTGAACACCGAGCCCAGCGGGTACTGCCCCGTCGCCGCTCGGTTGACCAGCGGATGGCCCGCATCGTTGATGATCGCCTGCACCAGTGCGCCGTTGTTGTAGGTGCCGTTGAAGCTTTCCGGGTTGAACAGGTTGCTGTCGAAACCCGGGCTCGACATCATCGCCAGCACCTCGCCGGTGTTGCGGTTGAGCACGACCGCGGCGCCGGTGAACGGTCCCATCAGCGTCTGCTCCATCTGCTGCTGCAGGTCGCGGTCGAGCGTGGTGTAGATGGCCATCGGCGCCTGGGCCTTGGATTCCGCCATCAGCGCCAGGTTGGATCCGGACGGCGTGGTCACCCACAACTGGCCGCCCTGCCGGCCGGCGAGATACTGTTCCCCCCAATATTCCAATCCGAGCACGCCCACCATTTCGTCGCCCGCGTACCCGAGCGACTGGTACCACTCCTTGGTGTCCTCGGAGGGCTGCTGGGTGTAGCCGATGATGTGCGAGGCGACCCCGCCGCCGAAGTAATACCGCATCTTCGTCATCGTCAGCCGGATTCCGCCGGTGCCCTGCAGCATTCCGTAGATTTCTTCGATGTCGTCCATGTTGACGTCGCCGATCGGGTAATACCAGTCCGGATGGTTCATGTCGAACGACCGGCGGACGTATTCGCGCGGGATCTTCAGCGCCGTGGCGACGTACGCCACCACCGTGTCTTCATTGTTGATCTCGCCCGGAACAATTCCGATCTCCACCGCACTGGCCTCGGACGCCAGCGCCAGGCCGTTGCGGTCGTAGATGTTTCCGCGCAGCGGCTTGTCCCGGTAGATGACCAGCCGGTTGCCGTTTTCCAGCTCCGGCAGGACGGTCTTCTCGTCCCAGGCGACCTTCCAGCCGCCCTGCTGGTACTTGAGCAGCATCCGCGTCGGACGGGTGATGTCGCCGACCAAGACGGTGCGCAGCGTTACTTCGAAGCTCACCGTCGCGTCGGTGGGAGTCATCTCGACCGAAAGAATCCGGTAATCCACCGACCGGACGGTGGCCTGCAGATGGACTTCCTGGTAGAAATCGGCGAACTCCGCCTCGGTCATCGCATCGCGGCTGAGCGTCGACAGCAAGGAATACATCTTGCCCCAATCCTTCGATTGCCAGCCGTCGAGGAATTGGCGCGCGGCGGATTCCGGCGTCGGCGCCTGGGTGACCTTCACCCCGAGCACGGCCTGCGTCAGCGTCGAGACCGGGGTGCTGCCGCCGCCCGAAACCCATTGGCGGACGATCAAACCGGCGGCGACGACCACGATCAGGATTCCGATGGGGACGATCCACTTCTTCAAACGGCACTCTCCTGTCCGGTTCGGTCCGGCGGCGCAAAGCCGCACGCGCGTCCTGTCCGGCAGCCCTCCGGCAGCGGACGGCCGGGGGTGATTCCCGCGCGTTCCAGCAGCGCGTACACCCGGCAGAGGGGCAGCCCGACCACGTTAGTGTAACATCCGTGGATGGATTCCACCGGCCGGAAGGTTCCATCCTGGATGGCATACGCTCCGGCCTTGTCCATCGCGTCCCCGCTGTCCACGTACGTTCCCGCTTCCGCGGCGGAATACTCCCGCATCCGAACCGTCGTGACGGCGACATCGGTCTCCCGACCGCCCCCGGGCGTCCGGGCGAGGCACAGGGCGGTGATCACCCGGTGCTCGCGCCCGCAAAGCCGCGACAGGAAATCCGCCGCCTGGGAAGGATCGCGCGGCTTTCCCAGCACGGTATCGCCGTCCGCCACCACGGTGTCCGCCGCCAGGATCCATCCCTCCCGGTCCTTCGACCGCGTCAACGCGGCGCCGGCCTTCTCGCACGCCAGGCGCAGCGCCGTTTGCTCCGGTTTCTCGCCCGCGCGTTGTTGCTCTTCGATCGACACGGGCGACACCTCGCAATCGATGCCGCTTTGCCGCAGCAATTCCCGACGGCGCGGGGATTCGGATGCCAGGATCAACGTCATCGGTTGCTCGCGTCGCTCTTTCCGCAGGTATTGTATCAAAGGGGAATATTCGAGTTTTTATTTTTCGGGATTCACAGGATTTTCAGGATTAATTACTGCCGGACTGTTTTTTCTCAAAGCCCGGCTTCAGCCGGGCGTCGCTCATAGCCCGGGGCTTTAGCCCCGGGGGTATGGGATTCCGATGCTGTATGTTTTTCCGATCTTTGTTCATGGCCCGGGGCTTTAGCCCCGGGGGTATGGGATTCCGATGCTGTATGTTTTTCCGATCTTTGTTCATGGCCCTGGGCTTTCGCTCCGGGAAAAAGGGATTCCGACCCTGTGCGTTAATCCTGTCCCAATGTCTCGTCCCGGCCTTCAACCCCGGGAAGAACCGTGTGTTCGACGTCTTCGTGCTTTTGAAAAAGGATTTGACCGCCGATAGAAAAAATCGCGGTTGTCCTTGGCTCCAGCCCCGGGGAACATGAAGAATGTGCTTTTCGGGAACCGAATACTGAATTGTAGGAAAAAAACCTTTTCGTACTCCCTTTGCTCCTCCTCCCCGCGCGACCTACGGTACAATAATTCCCGATGAACTCCGCGGATGATCGGTCCTCCGCTCAACGCCCCCGACGGAAGTCCGGCGGTTTATCCATCGTTCTGGATATCGGATACCTCCTGCTCGCCTCCGGGTGTTCCTTCCTCCTATGGGCCGCCTTCCCCGGAGTCCATCCCGCCGCGGTTGTGCTCTTCTTTGCATTGTCCGCGTCGGCGCTGCTCCCGCTTCGCGAACGCCTCCGGAGGTCCGCGCTCGCGCCTTCGGCTTCCGGCGCATTTTCCCCGGATCGGCCGACTCCGGATCCGGCCGGATTGTCCGCCGCCGACATCGCCGCAGGGGATTCTCCGAATCTGCTGTTCAGCCTGTCCCAGTTCATGCACTCCACTTCCGACCTCGGAATACTGTCGGAACTGGTCGGTACCCAGACGCTGCGGCGGATTCCGGCGTCATCGCTCCGCATCGCCCTCGCCGAGCCCGGCGCGTCCTTCCTCTCGTACGTGTATTACTCCGAGAGCGGGTGCCGGCGCTCCGAACGCGAAGGCGTTCCGTTCCCCGGGGATGAGGATCTGGCCGGCGAGGTCGTGCGCACCGGACGGACGCTGGCCGCCGATTATTCCCAGGCCTGCCGCGAGCGCGGCCTTCCCGAACGGGAACCCTATGCCGCGTGGGCCGGAGCGCCCCTGCCGTCGGGATCCGCCGTGGTCGGCGCGCTGGTATTGCTGCGGGATACGCCATTTTCCGGCGCCGAACGGAGTCTGTTGGAATCGATCGCCATGATTGCCGGGCCGGCCATCGACCGGGCTCGTCTGGCCGGGGAATCGACCCGTGTTACGGAACGGCTGGCGGCTTTGCCGCGCGCCTCGCGCAGGATCCTCGGCTCCGCGGACGGGAAAACCCTCGGCGACGCGATCCTCGCCGGAGCGCGCGAACTGCTTCCCTGCCGCGCCGCCTTCCTGCTGCTTCCGGATTCCTCCGGCGGCTGGTCGATGGACCGTCACAGCGGCCTGCCGGAGGCCCCGGCGGATTTTCCGGCCATCGGGATGGATCACCCCCTCGTGCGCCCGGCGGCCGGCGATCATCCGGTGTTTCTCGACCGCCTGCCGGAGGAGGATGCGTTCGGCTCGGCGGCCGGTGCCGCCGGCCTTCCGTTTCGGTCCGCCGTGTCGCTCCCCCTGCGGCGCAAGGAAAAAATTCTCGGTTGGATCTTTTTTTGGAATCCGCTGCGGCCTCTGCCCCCCAATCCTTCGGACGAACGGATGCTCGGCGAACTTTCCTCGGTCGCCGTCGCCGCCCTGGAAGCGGACCGCCCGCAGCCGCCTCCCGGCTCCGCAGCCGTCAACCTCGTCGAAGAGTTGTCCTCGCTGCAGCGATTGGACCAGGAATTGAACAGCGCCTCCGATCCCTCGGGTGCGATGGCGATCACCCTGGATTGGGCGATCCGCTACTCGGAAGCCCCCGCCGGATTGGCGGTCCTGGCCGTCGACGGTTCGTTCGAAGTCGCGGCCGCCGACGGATATCCTGACGCCGCGCGCCCGGAGGCGAGAGCCCGGCCGCCGATGGATCCGGCGCACTTTTCGAAAGCCCTGCAATCCGGAAAGGCGGTCCTCGTCCGGTCGCAGGAATCCGTTTCTCCCGGATTGCTCCCCGGCGGGAAAAGCGCGTTGTTCCTGCCGATCCGCCGGAATGAGCAAAACCTGGGCGTGCTGCTCCTGGAAAGCGGATCGGCCGGCGCCTTCCCGCCCGCCGAAGTGGAATTCCTCGAACGTCTGGCGTCGCACGCGGCGATCGCGATTTCGAACGCCCGCCTGAACGCCGAAGTCCGCAGCGCCAACCAGGCCAAGAGCGAATTCATCTCGTTCGTCGCGCACGAACTGAAAACCCCGATGACCTCGATCCGCGGGTACACCGACCTGGTGGCGCAGGGCGCCGTCGGTCCGGTCAGCCAGCCGCAGGCGAATTTCCTCGCCACCATCCGCCTGAACGTGGACCGGATGTCCGCGCTGGTGAGCGATCTGAACGACGTTTCGCGGATCGAATCCGGGAGGTTGAAGCTGGAATTCTCCGCCGTTCCCCTCGCCCCGGCCGTGGACGAGGTGCTCGAGGCTCTCCGCTCGCAGATCGACGCCAAGGAACAGAAATTGACCCTCGAGATCCCCTCCGACCTGCCGCCGGTCTGGGTCGACCGCGGCCGGCTGATCCAGGTGCTGACCAACCTGGTCAGCAACGCCAACAAGTACACGCCTCCCCACGGCGCCCTGCGGATCGCGGCGGAACGCTCGTCCAACCGATGGGATCCCGCCGGCCCGCCGGAGGTCGTCCATTTCCTCATCCAAGACAGCGGCCTGGGCATCTCGCTCCAGGAGCAAAAGAGCATCTTTCAAAAATTCTTCCGGTCGGAAGACGGCACGGTGCGCGACATCCCGGGGACCGGCCTCGGCCTGCACATCACCCGCAACCTGGTGGAAATGCACGGCGGCCGGATCTGGTTCGAGAGCGAATGGCAGAAGGGCTCCACGTTTCATTTCACCGTCCCGGTGGCCTCGGTGTAGTTCCGCTTTCCGGTCCGCCGCGGAACCGGGGTGAATTCCTCTTCTATGCTAGAATTTCCAAGATGGAAGGAATTGCGCTGGAAATCATACTGCTCCTGTTCCTGATCCTGCTGAACGGCCTGTTCGCCATGTCGGAGATGGCGGTCGTGTCGGCCCGTAAATCCCGTTTGCAGCCGCTGGCGGACAAGGGAAACGAGCGGGCGCGCGACGCGCTGGATCTGGCGGAGCACCCGGACCGGTTTCTGGCCACGGTCCAGATCGGCATCACCCTGATCGGGACGCTGGCCGGGGCCGTCGGCGGGGCGACGATCGCCCGGCGGCTCGCGGCTTCGCTGGCCGGATGGGCGCCGCTGGCCCCCTACTCGGAGGCGGTCTCCTTCACCCTGGTCGTGCTGGCGCTGACCTTTCTGTCCCTGGTGCTCGGCGAACTCGTGCCCAAACAGCTGGCATTGCACGCGCCGGAACGGATCGCCATGGCGCTGTCCGCGCCGATGCGAACTCTCTCGCGCTGGGCCTCGCCCATGGTGCGGGTGCTGGCCGGATCCTCGAACTTCCTCGTCCGACTGCTCGGAATCCGCCCGACCGCCGAACCGCCCGTCACCGAAGACGAGATCAAGGTGCTGATCGAGCAGGGCACGCAGGCCGGCGTCTTCGAGGAAGCCGAGCAGGAGATGGTGGAAGGCGTGTTCCGGCTGGGCGGGCAGAGGGTCGGCGCGTTGATGACCCCGCGGCCCGACGTCGATTGGATCGACCTGGAAGAGGCGCCGCAGGCCATCCACGACCAGATTCTCAACAGTCACCGCACGCGGTTTCCCGTCGCCGACGGCGACCTGGACCGGGTGATCGGCATCCTGCACGCCAAGGATCTGCTCGCCCAGGGCTTCGCCTGCGATCCGCCGGACCTGCGCAAGGTCATCCGGCCGCCGCTGTTCATCCCGGAGGGCGCCGAAGCCCTGCAGGCGCTCGAACGGTTCAAGGAGACCGGGGAGCATTTCGCGGTCGTGACCGACGAGTTCGGCAGCGTCGCCGGCGTGATCTCCGCCACCGACATCCTCGAGGCGATCGTCGGCGAACTCCCCGCCCGGGGCGAACCGGGGCAGCCGGAGGTGGTCCGCCGCGATGATGGCTCCTGGCTGATGGGCGGCGCGCTCAGCATCGAGGAGATGAAGGACAAGCTGGAAATCGACCATCTGCCGGACGAAGAGGAAGGCACCTTCCAAACCGTCGGGGGATTCGTGATGACCAAACTCGGCGATGTGCCCCGCGCC
>Ga0316616_100000897_pt1 | contig 11028 bp, 10 predicted proteins | sample OWC_Aug_M1_C1_D1_FD_207660 | JGI IMG/M metagenome (GOLD analysis project Ga0316616, IMG submission 207660) | Wetland soil microbial communities from Old Woman Creek delta, Ohio, United States - OWC_Aug_M1_C1_D1_B | ecosystem: Environmental > Terrestrial > Soil > Wetlands | place: USA: Ohio...
TAATTTACGGCCGGGCGGCCGCCGGCGCCATCGGGCCGATGCCCGCTTCGGTCGGGACAAAGTCCCGATCCGCCTCCGGAAAACACCCGAGACGATGCGGGGCGGGGGCCGGGCCGGCGAGGCCGGCACGAACGGACCTACCGGTCAGCGAGCGTCCAGGCCGCAGCCAGGGCCAGGCGGGCCATCTTGAGAACCTGCCCGGGGTCCAGCCGTTCCACCGTGTCGGTCGGCTCGTGGTAGCCGTCGAAGTAGTTCCCGAAGAACCGCACGAACGGACGGCCTTTCCGCGCGAACGCGCGGTAATCGCTGCCGCCGCTCTTGCCGTCCGTCCAGTCGAGATGGAGCGCGAGCCCCGTGGCGCGCGCGGCCTTGATGAGGACCGGCGCCAGGTCCGGCGCCGAATCGGCGACGCCGAGTTCGACGAAGTCGGCGGGCTTCACGCGCGCGAAGAACTCCCCGCCCCTCTCGAGCCTGGAGTCCGACACGAGTGTCTCGAGCTCGCCGGCCGTCCACGGGTGCGCGATCATGTCGAGGTTGAGATAGACGGCCGTGCGCTCAAGCGGCCACGCGGGATGCTTCACGTAGTGCTCGGACCCGAGGTGGCCTTCCTCCTCGCCCGTCCAGAACGCGAAGATGATGGTTCGCCTCGGCGCGCGGCCGCCGGCCGCGAACGCCCTGGCGATCTCGATGAGCGCCGCGACGCCGGATGCGTTGTCATCGGCTCCGGGGTACATCGTGTGGCCGGACTGCCCGAGATGGTCCATGTGTGCGCCGATCACGATCGCCTCGTCGCGCCGCGCCGGGTCGGACCCGCGGATCATCCCGATGACGTTGCGGCTGACTACCAGGCGCTCGTCGCCCCCGAACGTCAGCGTGGACGTCATGCCCGCAGGCCTCGCCTGCGTAGCCGCGGATGCCGATCCGGGCTGGCCGGACCCGGCGAGGATCGCCTCGCCGGCGGCCGCGGACAGCCGCACCACGGGAATCCCGGCGTCGAGATCGGGTGCGTCGGGGAGATAGAACACGGGCGCCGGAGCGTCCGAACCGGAGGCGAGCGACGATGAGAACGCCGGGGGTTCGATGGCGATGACCGCCCGGGCACCGGCGGAGGCTGCCAGTTGCGCCTTCGCCGCGAATCGCTGCCGTCCGCCTTCGGCCGCATACCGCGCGCGGAGGTCCGCGCGCTGCCATTCCTGTCCGGGCGGGAGGCCGGCGCGGATCAGCACGATCTTGCCCTGCACGTCGAGCCCGAGATAGTCGTCTCGGGCCGGGCTCGTCTCGCGGATGCCGTAGCCGGCGAACACCAGGGGCGCCGTCATGACGGCTGGCGCCAGTTCCGGACATGCGGCATCCACGCCGCCTCGATACGTCCGGATCTCGGCCGCCTCACCCCATCGGGTTTCGACGCGCACGTCGCAGGACGCGCGGGCGATCTGGCGTACGGCCACGGGATGGAAGTAAGGCGCGGCGGGGTTCGCCGGGGGTGCCGCCGCGTCGACCGGGCCGATGCCCGCGAGCGAGAGCTGGGCGGCCACGTACTCGGCCGCCGACTCCAGGCCGCGGCCGCCGAGGCCGCGGCCCTCGAAGGCCGGCGACGCCAGCAGGGCGATGTGCGCCGCGAGGGCTTCGGCGCGCAGGCCGCCGATGGCGCTCATCGCGGGCTCGTCAAGCGGCACCACCGGTCCCGGGGCGGCGAAGTCCGCGGAGACAGGCCGGGCGGGTGACTGAGACTGCGCGCCAGGGGCGCCGGCGCAGACCAGGACGGTCAGAACGGCAAGGTACCAGACCGCGATTCGGGATCGTCGGCCGTGGGCGGGCGAGGCGCAGCCGACGCCGGACCGTGGTCGTTCAGGTTGTGGGCGGCGCGTCATCGGTCCATCACTCCCAGCGGAACATGAGCACGGGCGGCACGAGAAGCAGGAAGCTCAGGACCATGAGAATCAGGCACAGCGGCATGAACCAGCGCGCCCATCGCTCCCACGGGATCTTCCCGGCGCCGAGCACGCCCATGGTCACGGCGCTCGTGGGCAGGATCGGATTGATGAACTCGCACAGCGTGAACGCGTAGACCGCGGTCTGGCGCGTGATGCCGACCAGGTCCGCCAGCGGCGCCATGATGGGCATCGTCAGCGCGGCCTGCGCCGTGCCGGAGTGGATGAAGAAGTTGATGACGCACTGGATGAGGAACATCACCTGGGCGATGACCCCCACCGGCAGGCTCGACAGCGTGGTTGAGGCGGTGTAGAGCATCGTGTCGAGGATCTTCGCGTCCTGGGCGATCACCAGCAGCGCCCTCGCGCAGGCCACGATGAAGACGACGCCGACCATGTCCTTCGCGCCGGTCACGAACGTGCGGGCCACGCGGCTGGGCCCGAGCCCGCCGGCGAAACCGAGCACGATGCCCATGCCGAAGAAGAGCACGGCAATCTGGTCGATGTACCACTTCCACCTCAGGACGCCGACGACGAGCAGGACCATCGCGCCGACGAAGAGCGCGAGCGTCGCGACGTGCCGCGCATCCCATCGGGACCCGCCCCCGGCCTCCGTCACCGCCTCGCGCTCGAGGTCGATGTCGCGGACGGGGCTGATCTCGGGGTTCCGCCTCACGCGGCGGGCGTACCACATCACGTAGGCGATCATCACGGCGGTGCCGACGACCCACGTGAAGAGGCGGTACCCGAGGCCCGAGTAGAGCGGGATGCCCGCGATGCTCTGGGCGATCCCCACCGTGAACGGGTTGAAGAATGCCGCGGCGAACCCGGCCGCCGCCCCGAGGAACGGGATGGCGACGCCGACAATCGAGTCGTAGCCGAGGCGCCTCGCCAGCGGGATGAAGATGATCACAAACGGGATGACCTCTTCGGACATCCCGAAAACCGAGCCGCCGAGGGAGAAGATCACCATCAGCGTGGGGATGAGCAGGCCCTCGAGGTGCGGCCGCTTCGTGATGGCGTCGGTCAGCGCGCGGATGCCGAACTCCACCGCGCCGGTTTCCTGGAAGATCGCGAAGCTGCCGCCGATGATCAGCAGGAAGCAGATGAGCAGCGCGCCGTCCAGGAAGCCCTTGATCGGCGACTCCAGCACCATCTGGGGGCCCAGCAGCACCTTGGGCACCTCGCGGTACGTGCCGGCGACGGTGACGCTGCGTGCGCCCTCGCTCGTCGCGACCCTGACCCGCTCGTACTCGCCCGACGGAATCACCCACGACGCGGCCAGGACGACGATCACGAGGGCCATCACCACCACGAGGGTGTGCGGCATGGCCACGCGGCTGAGGAGCGGTGCGCGATGCTGAGACATGGAACCCGTCCCTACTCGAACGTGCCCCGGGCGAGCGGCACGCGCGCCCGCATGAGCCAGCGGCCCTTCGCGATCACTCCGTCGATCTCGAGGGTGGACGCGTCGAGGAGCACGATGTCCGCGTCCGCGCCGGGCGCGAGCGCGCCCTTGCCGCGCAGTTTCAGGATGCGCGCAGGATTGGCCGTGATGACCTGGAGCGCAAGCGCCAGCGGCACGCCCTCGTCGCGCACCGCATCCCGCACTTCGGCGAAGAGGCTCGTCACGCGGCCGATCTCGAGGCGCCGCAGGCGCCCGTGTTCGTCGAAGTCCGGAAGGCTGCCCTGGCCGTCCGACGTGAAGGTGATGTTGGCCGCGTCGACGCCGGCGTCGAGCATCCGCCGCAGGCCCGCGCTGCACTTGATTTCGCCCTCGTCGAGGAACGCCGGTACCGTGGACGTCGTGAAGTCCACGAACCCGCCGGCCTTCGCGTACGCGAGGCCTTCCTCGAACAGCTCGGGATTCCGCCCGATGTGCGTCGGCAGGAACTGTGTGACCGGGATCTCGGTGTCCGCGATGATGCGTCGCAGCATCGCGAGGCCGCGCCGCCCGTCGCCCATGTGCACGTTGACCACGCCGGCCTTGCCCGAGAGGATGCCGCCGCGCCGGGCCTCAGCGGCCAGGCGGGCGAACTCGTCGAAGGTGGGCTGATTCGACCGGTGGTCCGAGAGCGCCACTTCCCCCACGCCGATCACCTTGTCGATGAGCAGGAGGTCGCGCTCGATGCTGCCCGTCAGGGGCTGCACCGGCACCGCGTAATGGCCGGTGTAGATGAACGTGCTGAGACCTTCCTCGTCCAGCGCCTTCGCCTTCGCCAGCAGGCCCGCAGGCGTGCGCGTCACCCCGTCGGTGCCCAGGCACCCGACAACCGTGGTCACCCCGCCGCGGATGGCATCCGAGAGCGTGAGTTCGGGCGTTCGCGTGGCGAAGCCGCCTTCGCCGCCTCCGCCCGTCATGTGGACGTGGCCGTCGATGAACCCGGGCACGGCGACAAGCCCCGAGGCGTCCATCTCCTCCACGTACGCCGGAGGCAGCCGGATGCCGGGTTCGATTCTCAGGATGCGTCCGCCGGCCGCGAGGATGTCGGCGCGTCCCATCGCCGCCGGGGCATACACGTCAGCGTTCTTGAGCAGGAGCACGGCGCAACTCCGGTTAGCGGCAGGGCCGCGATGACCGGGTTAGTCTACATCGGGCGGCGAACCCCGCCCGAATCCCGCAGACAAGAGAACGGGCGGCGGGGCCTCGGGATGCCGGGCCCCCATCCGGCATCCGTCCGCCCGCGCCGCCCGAACCGGGCCGGGGCGTGCGCCCCGGCATTCCTGAACCCCGAGTCCCGAGCCCCGGGGCTATTCGTGCCCGGCGGTCTTCGCCCGCTGGCGGGCGGCGGCCCGCTCCGCCCTGGCGCGCTTGCGGCTCGCCAGATACGCTTCGCCGGGCGCCCAGCTCGGGCTGACGGCCACGGCGACGTGCATGAAGGCGTCCACCGCCAGCGTCTTCAGCGCGCGCAGGGCGTGGCCGGCGACCAGGGCGAAGCCGGCGAACGGCAGGAACACGACGTAGAGGGCGCCCATCAGGGGCGCCATCAGGAGGAACAGGAAGGTGGGGATGCGCGTGTAGTGGCGGTCCGACCCGCCCGGCAGGAGCCCGCCCTCGGCCGGCACCATCGCCATGTCCCACGCCTTGGCGCTCCAGTAGAACCCGTAGTTGACCTTGGTGCCGCCCTCGTGTGCCATGGTGTGCCTGCCTTCCTTCTATGAATCCAGTTCGGTTATCAGCCGCGCTCACTGTCTATAGATAATTTACGGCCGGGCGGCCGCCGGCGCCATCGGGCCGATGCCCGCTTCGGTCGGGACAAAGTCCCGATCCGCCTCCGGAAAACACCCGAGACGATGCGAGGCGGGCGCCGGGAAGACGACCGGACTTGCGGAAATCGCCGGGAGTGGCGATCATGCTGCGGATCTCACGCGAGGTTTCATGAAGGTTTCGCTCATCCTCGGTCATCCGGCGCCCGGCAGTTTCAACCACGCGATCTGCGCCACGGCAATCGCCGCGCTCGAGGCCGGCGGCCACGAGTGCTGCTTTCACGACCTGTACGCAGAGGGCTTCGACCCGGTCATGACGGCGGCCGAGCTGCCGAAGGACGCGGTCCTGCCCGCGGAGATCGAACGCCACTGCCAGGAGATCGGCGCCGCCGACGGCCTCATCGTCGTGCACCCCAACTGGTGGAGCGCTCCGCCGGCTATTCTCCGCGGGTGGTGCGATCGCGTGCTGCGCGCGGGCCGGGCCTACAACTTCGTGCCCGACGGGCAGGGCGGCGCGAAGCCGGTCGGCTTGCTGCAGGCGCGGGTCGGCCTCGTCTTCACCACCGCGAACACGCCCCACGACAAGGAACTGCAGCTGTTCGGGGATCCGCTGCACACGCACTGGCTGAAGGTCGTCTTCGGCCTCTGCGGCGTGGCACGGACGGAGAAATGGGACTTCTCGCCGATCATCACCAGCACCGCCGAAGAGCGGCGGGAGTGGCTGCGCGAGGTCGAATCCGCCGTGGCCCGCTATTTCCCCCGCGAGTGATCGGCCCGCACACGGAGGTCGAGAATGGACGCGAAGACGGTGCTGCTCGTGGATGACGATGTCGACCTGCTCGACATCAACCGCATCACGCTCGAGGCCGAGGGGTTCGACGTGGTGACGGCCGAGAACGGTGACGCCGCGATGCGCATCGCGACGACGAGGCACGTGGATGTCGCCATCCTCGACGTGATGATGACGACACCGACCGAGGGATTCCTCCTCGCGCGCGCGATGCGCCAGGACGATCGCACGAAGCACATCCCGCTGCTGATGCTGACGTCCGTCAACGCGGAGAACGAGGCGCAGGGCTCTTCGTTCCGGTTCACGGACCACGACCGCGATCCCATGTGGCTGCCGGTCGACCGGTTCGTCGACAAGCCGGTGAAGCCCGAGGACCTGGTGTCGATGGTGCGAACGCTCGCAGGCGCCTGGACATTCCGGAAGTAGACTGCAGTCGCCTCCGCATCGAAAGGGCCGATGTCGCTGCCTTCCGAACCCGCGTGGCCGGCCGTGCAGGGCCGGCGGAGGTCGCTCGTCGAGCAGGAGCTCCTCAACAGCGTCGGCTGGCTGATCTCGCTGCGCTGGCTGGCCGGCGCTGGCGTGCTCGTCGCGACGGCCGTGGCGACGCTCGCCCTGCGGGTGCCGCTGCCGGCCGCCCGCCTCTACCTCGTCGGCGGATGCATCCTGGCCTACAACGGCGCGTTCTGGTGGATGCTCCGCTGGCTGCTCCGCGCCAGGCCGGAGGCGACACGGGCCTTCGAGACGCTCGCCCGGGCGCAGATCGCGCTGGACTGGTTCGCGATGACGGTGCTCATCGCGAGTTCGGGCGGCGCCGAGAGCCCGGCGATCATCTTCTTCCTGATTCACATCACGATCGCGTCGCTGCTGCTGCCTCACCACCACGGCTTCCTCTACGTGACGCTCGCGCCGGCGCTGGTGGGTCTCGTGGCGCTGCTCGAGTACGCCGGGGTGCTCGAGCACGTCGCCATCGTCCAGCCGGTGCGCTATCGCGAGCCGCTGTACGTCAGCGCCGTGCTGCTGTTCTTCGCGGCCGCCTGCTACGTGATGGCGTACGCGTGCATGACGATCGCCCGGCGCCTGCGCCGGCGCGAGAACGAACTGGGCGGCCTGTACGAAGGCGTCCGCGACGTCACGTCCACGCTCGACATCACGGCCGTCCTCGACCGCATTGTCGAGGCCGCCGCCCGCGTGCTGGCCTGCAAGGCGGCCGCTATCCGGCTGATCGACCAGAACCGGTCGCTCGTGGAGTTCGCGGCAAGCTGGGGCCTCAGCGAGACCTATCGTGACGAGGTGCCGGGCGAGTACGCGAAGTCCGTACTGGACCAGGACACGCTGCGCGACGGCGTGGTCCACGTCACGGACGTCGAGAACGATCCGCGCATCTGGCATCCGGAACTGGTGCGCGACGAGCGCATCGCGTCGATGCTGAGCGTGGCCATCAGGGGCAGGACGGGGCCGATGGGCGTGCTGCGCGCCTATGGGGCGCCCGGACACGAGTTCGGCGCCGAGGACATCGCGTACCTGCAGGCGGTGGCGGCGCACGGGGCCGTCGCCATCGAGAACGCGAAGGCGTACCGCCTGCTGGCCGACCTCGACCGCGACAAGTCGAAGTTCCTGCGCATCACCACGCACGAGCTGCGGTCGCCGGTGCGTGTCACCGAGAGCCTGCTGATGACGCTGGGCGACGGGTTCGTCGGCACGCTGACCGCCGAGCAGACCGAGGTGCTCCAGCGCGCGCAGCGGCGCCTCGCGTCCCTGCACGAGCTCATCGACGACCTGCTCGACCTCGCGGCCGGCAAGGCGGACATGGCGCAGGTGCAGCCGCGGCGCGTCGACCTGCGCACCGTGGTGTCGGACGTGGTCGAGCGGGTCAGGCCGGTGGCCGAGGGCAAGGGGCTCGGACTCGAGCTCCAGCAGCCCGGGGAGCCTCTCGAGGTGTACTGCGACCCCGCCGACCTCGACCGCATCGTTCTCAACCTCGTGGGCAACGCCGTGAAGTACACGGCGCGCGGCCACGTGCGCGTCTCGCTCGCGCCGGCCGGCGGCCGCGTGCGCCTCGACGTAGCCGACACCGGGATCGGGATTCCGCGCGAGGCCCTGCCCTCCCTGTTCAACGAGTTCTACCGGGCGTCCAACGCCAAGGCCGCGGGCGAGTCCGGGACCGGGCTGGGGCTGGCCATCGTCAAGCTGCTCGTCGCGCGCTACGGCGGCGAGATCAGCGTCGACAGCCGGGAAGGCGAAGGAACGACGATGACGGTCCTGCTCCCGTCCTCGCCAGGCCCGCGAGACGCTGCCTGAGCGGGCTTGCCTCGCCGAAGCTCGCCGAGGACGGCTGCTGGCCGGAGGCGAGCGAAGGCGGGCGGGTTGCTTCGCACTCCGCCCCCCGGATATGATTGGCGGGTCCGGCGCACGCCGCTCCCCGCCCTCCGGCGGACGTCGTGCCGGGCGGCAAGGCCCCCCAGGATCCCTGCACGCCGTTCCGCTTCCCCCGAGCGCTGCCGCGCGATCCGAACCCGCTCCATCACTGCATCTGCCGGGCAGCAGTGCAGCCGCGAGCGGACGGCCCGCGCGAACGGGTGACGCCCAGCCCCCACGACGTCGCTGCGCCGGACGGCCACGTGCACGGACCCCTTCACGCGGTTTCAGAGCCCGTTCTCGCGGTGTGAATGGACCGCCGAACGCAGGCGATGAAACTGGTCCTGGTGACGGCACCGACAGGGAGCGCGCCGATGGCAAGAATCCTCGTTGTAGACGACGACCCCGACATCACGTTCGCCGTGTCGCTGTACCTGAAGAGGGACCAGCACGAGGTCCGCACGGCGGCCAGCCGGGCGGAGGCGATGGAGGCCCTGAAGGCCTTCCCCCCCGACCTGATCATCCTCGACGTGATGATGGAGCAGCCGGACGACGGCATCGCGATGGCGCAGGACCTCAGGCGGGCGGGCTCGACCGTCCCGATCATCATGCTGACGAGCGTCGGCCAGGTCACCGGCATGAGCTACGGCCGCGACAACGACCTGGTGCCGGTGGACGTGTTCTTCGAGAAGCCGGTGCGGCCGGACGACCTGCTGAAGGCCGTCAACGGGCTGCTGAAATAGGACCGGCTTCATGACCTGCGCGGCGCGGCCGGCCCCGGCCGCCGGAACGGGTCATGAAACCGCTGCCAGGGAGAGGGCCATGCTAGTCAGTCAACAGCAGAAGCTCCAGGACGAGATCCGGTCGCTTGCCGGGCGCCACGGGCGCACGCGGGCGGCGCTCGTGCCGATCCTCCAGGAGCTGCAGGAACGTTACGCGTCGGTGTCCGATTTCGCGATGCAGGTCGTGGCGGACGAGCTCGGCATCCATCCGGCCGAGGTGTACGGCGTCGTCTCGTTCTACGCGTTTCTTCATCACCAGCCGCGCGGCCGGTTCCAGATCCGGCTGTGCCAGACGATTTCGTGCGACCTGGCAGGGAAGGCCCGCGTCGCCCGGCAGCTCGAGAACGAGCTCGGCATCCGGTTCGGCGAGACCACGCCCGACGGCCGGTTCAGCCTCGAGTGGGCGAGCTGTCTCGGCATGTGCGACCAGGGGCCGGCGCTGCTCGTGAACGACCGCGTCTACACGCGGGTGAGCCCCGAGCAGGTGCACCGGATCATCGACGACTGCCGCAAGGTGTTCGGCGCGCACGCGGCGCAGGCAGCCCACGCGGCGCAGGCGTAGGGGAGGATCAGACGATGCAACCGACGAGCAGCAAGAAGACTCCCCTGACGTTCGATACGATCGCACCCGGCCAGGGCCTGGCGGCAGCCCTGAAGAAGAGCCGCGCGGACATCATCGGCGAGGTGGCCGCGTCCAATCTCAAGGGGCGCGGCGGCGCCGGGTTCCCGACCGGCACGAAGTGGAACCTCGCCGCGGCCGCGGTCGTGCGCGACGGCGGCGCGAAGTACGTCGTGTGCAACGCGGACGAAGGCGAGCCCGGCACGTTCAAGGACCGCGTGCTCCTCCTCGACTACGCCGACCTGGTGTTCGAGGGCATGACCATCGCGGCGCGGGCGATCGGGGCGACGAAGGGCATCCTGTACCTGCGGGGCGAGTACGTCTACATGCGGCCGCACCTGGAAGCCGTGCTGGCGCGGCGCCGGACGGACGGGCAGCTCGGGACGGACATCCTCGGGACCGCCGGTTTCACGTTCGACATCGAGATCCGCATGGGCGCGGGCGCGTACGTGTGCGGCGAAGAAACGGCGCTCATCGAGTCGCTCGAGGGGCACCGCGGCGAGCCGCGCAACCGCCCGCCGTTCCCCGTCAACACGGGATTCCTGGGCCAGCCCACCGTCGTCAACAACGTCGAGACGCTGGCGTCGGTGAGCGCGATCCTCGCCAGGGGCGCCGCCTGGTTCAAGGCCATCGGCACCGAGAAGTCGGCGGGATTCAAGCTGTTCAGCGTGTCGGGCGATTGCGGCGCGCCGGGCGTGTACGAGTTCCCGCTCGGGATCAGCGTGGCCGAGCTGCTGGACAAGGTCGGCGGCGCGGGCGCAAAAGCGGTGCAGATCGGCGGCGCGTCCGGCACGTGCGTGCCGGCGGCGGAATTCGGCCGGCGCATCGCGTTCGAGGACGTGGCGACGGGCGGGTCGGTCATCGTGTTCGGGCAGGGGCGCGACATGCTGCACGTCGCGAAGAACTTCATGGAGTTCTTCGTCGAGGAGTCGTGCGGCCAGTGCACGCCGTGCCGCGCCGGGAACGCGAAGCTGCTCGAGGGCATCGAGATGCTCGAGCGCGGCGCGTGCTCGTCGGCGTACCTGCAGGAGCTGCTGGCGCTCTGCGAGACCATGCAGTTGGCGTCGAAGTGCGGGCTCGGCCAGTCGAGCCCCAACGCCTTCGTGTCGATCATGACGCACTTCCAGGACGAGATCCTGGGCCGGACTGCGGCGGTCCAGCGCGCCCGGACCTGAAGGTCCCGGGGCTCCAGGAACCGGCCGCGGGGCCAGACGAGGTGAGCGATGAGCGGTGAAGTGAAAGCGGGAGCGGACACGTCGCGGGCGCCGAGCAGCCAGAAGATCCAGCAGGTGCACGTGGGCGGCGACGTGATGCAGATGATTGGCGGCCAGATCACGGTCTCCA
>Ga0316616_100000899_pt1 | contig 11016 bp, 13 predicted proteins | sample OWC_Aug_M1_C1_D1_FD_207660 | JGI IMG/M metagenome (GOLD analysis project Ga0316616, IMG submission 207660) | Wetland soil microbial communities from Old Woman Creek delta, Ohio, United States - OWC_Aug_M1_C1_D1_B | ecosystem: Environmental > Terrestrial > Soil > Wetlands | place: USA: Ohio...
GCCGGAGCTCCGCCGTAGGTCTGGAAGAAAAGCTTTATGCCCTCCACGATCTTCGGCTTGTCGGCAAAGACTTTTTCCAGCCGGGGCCGGAAGATCTCGAAGGCGGAGCTGAAAATCCTCAACAGATCCTCCCTCTTCGGCCCCTGCACTACCACGAAATACCAGTCCTGACGGTTCATTCCCGAGGGCGCCCACATGGCCAGGTCCAGGATTTTCTCCAGCTTTTCCCTGGGCACCGCCTGGGTTTTAAACTTCCGTATGCTTCTCCTGCCCCTGATCGCTTCAGCCAGTTCCATATCCAACCTCCACTAATTTCAATAGGACGCAGATTTTCGCAGATGACCGCAGATATGAATTTTGATAATATGACAAATTCCTTGGAATTTCGATTTTTTTGAAATCATCAATTTTTAATCTTCATGAATAATCCTGAAAATCTGCGTTCATCTGCGTCCCGATGAATTACCCCAGGACTTCCACGCAGGCTTTCAGGCATACGTTGCAGGTGAGCCCGCTCCCCCGGTAGGTGCGGCAGGCATAGGGATTTATAGCATAAGCCTTTCCTTCCTTGGGACCCTGCAAGGCTCCCGCCGGGCATGCCCGGATACAGGCATCGCAGTTGACACAGTAATCCTTCTTAGAAGCAGGAGAGGGTTCTATTTCCGCATCTGTCAGCAGGCCGGCCAATCGGACCCTCGGGCCGTATTCCGGCGTGATTAGCATGCTGTGTCTTCCCATGGTTCCCAGGCCGGCCAGTTCGGCGGCATGTTTGTAGGAGAGAAGGGTGACCAGGAAACGCTGATCCATCGGAGCCCCCGCGGCCGGGAGCGGAAATGCTCGGTAGCCCTCTTTGCGGAGCATGCCTGCAAGGTCGTAGACCGCCTTGGTCAAGCGCCCATTGAGATAATCACAATGGGGGCCGAAGAACTCTCCCCCTTCCGCCTCTCCGACTTCTTTGCCGGGCTTCAATAAAGCCACGAGCTCCTTGAATACTTCTTTCCCGAAGGCAACGACCGATTTCGCCCCGGGCAAAAGGGCTTCGGCCCTCTTCTTCAGCTCCGCCGAATGGGATTGCCCAACCGATGCCACCCCCAAAAGTTCCACATCCAGTTTCTTCTTCGTCTCTTCCAAGAAATGCCGGTCGAATCTGGCCATCATTCGTATCCTTTCTAGAATTGATGATTCATTCTCCGATCCTTGCACAATGATCATTGACCATTGCCCATTGTTCATTTCCCGTCTTCCGGTCCGGGAATCCTGGATTCGCAAGGGATCCCCACCTGGCAGAAACCGCAACCGTACCCCTTAAAGCCATGATGGGAGAGGACATAGTTGTGGGTCATATCCAGGAAACTTCGGCATTTGACTTTGTCGTGGCCTGACTTGTTGAGGGCCCCTACCGGGCACCGGTCAATACACTTCCCGCAGGTCCCCCGGGAGAAGAAGAGGCAGTAGGCCCGATGATCCTTGTAGGGCCGCGGAGTGGGAGGAATCTGGATCCTCGCAACCACCGACCCGCAGCGCATGGCCTTTCCCCGCGGGGTGATCAGTCCATCGCAGAGGCCGAAGGTTCCCAGGCCGGCGGCGTGGGCGGCGTGCCTCTCGGACCAGGTAGAGGCAAACCCGAACCGGGCAGAAAGCCTTCTCCCCCACTCGGGAAAGAGCACCGGGGCAACGGCCTCGGCGCCCGCCGCCAGGAGGGAGTCCACCACATGTTTCCGCAGCTTTTCATTCACCTCTTCGCCGAAGATCCTGGCCCGGGTCCAGCTTTCCGACGGAAACACCCATTCCTTCCGCATGTCGGTTTTGGCCTTATTCATCTGCGGGAGGATATAGCTTATGACCGTCAGTTCATCCGCCCCGACTTTCATCTGAGGGAAGGCCATCTTGAACAATTCCAGGGGCGTCCAGTGGAACGGCCCAATGTATTCTTCCTTATAGGCCTGGTAGAGGGGATCATCTCCCCGGGAAAATCCCACCAGCGGATCGTCCCAGGCCTTGTCATTCGTCGGGTTCTTCACCGTGTTTTCCGGTGAATGATTGATAAAATCCTTGATGATGCCCTCGACCCATTTCCCCAGGTCTTTACCTTTCAGTTCCTCTTTCATCCGATCCTCCCTTTTATGAATAGTCTCAAGTCTCAGCTTTCGGGTTCACAATTTCGCCAGCCCCCTTTTTTGGCCATTCCCTCAAGAACAGCATCCCCATTTTATGCCGTGCGAATCCATTTGAGGTTCACCCCTAGAATTCACCGACCCAGTTGACTTTGGCCGGGTTGCGGGCCACGAAGCGTAGGAATTCCACCTTGGGGTATCCCACGGTGAAGGCCACCAGAGCCTTGCTGTCCTCCGGAATCGCCAAAAATTTCTTCAACTCCTCGGAGCTTTCGATTGCCCAGATGAGAAACCCGATGTAGCAGGTCCCCAGCCCCAGGGTCTCGGCCAGGAGAACCATCTGGGTGGAGGCGATGGCCGCATCGATCTCCGGAGTCGTGGCGAGTCCCTTTTTCATGTGGACGATGATCAAGGCCGGGGCGTGGTGGAGAAGTTGATCGACCCCCTCTTTCCATTTGCCGGCGATCCGCTCCCAGACGGGGGGGAGGGTCTGCCGGGAGGCTAATTCCTCGGGGAGGGGCTTTTTCTCCCGCGAATACTGATCGATCGCCTTTTGAAGCTCTTTTCCCTGTTCTTGCAGGTTCCCGATGGCCAAGGTGCAGACCTGATCCAATGCCTTCCTTCCGCTGACGACCACGTATTCGCAGGCCTGGCGGTTGGACCCCGTGGGGGCATACCGGCCCGCTTCGATGAGCATTTTCAGCTTGGCTTTCTCCACTGTGCGCGGCTGGTAAATGCGCAGGCTGCGCCGACTCCGCAGAAAGCGGAAGAAGGGGTCAGCGGAAGGGATTTCCTCCTTGCTGGGAACGGTTAGGAACTGATCGTTCCCCTCGGAAAATTGAAAGGCATCGGCGGGACACACCGCCTTGCAGTGGCCGCAGTAGAGGCACATGGCCGGGTCGAGAATCTCGACCGAGGTCTCCCCCTTCTGCAAAATTCTGCGGACGCAGACGGGTACGCATTCTCCGCACAGAGTGCATTTTTCTTGTTCGATGGTGATCATGGAAGCTCCTGATTTGTTTTTTTTATGGATTTATCCTTATCTCTTCATTCCCGCCGGGCAACAGCTGTACTGAAAACCCATGAAGGGCGCCTGGTAAAGGCTCAGAAACAGCGGGTTCCGAAGGACGGATTTCTGTTCCTCCGGCGTGTAGCAGATCTGAATCAGGGGGAGCAATTCGCCGGCCGGGGGAAGCCCCCACCAGGTCTGGTTCAGCCAGTCGATGAACTGTCGGTAGATATCCTTTTGATCCATGGCATTTCCTATCCTACCGATCCATAGGTTCCAAAACCTTATTCCCGCCCTTGATCTGCCCCTGCTGCCGGAGGAGGGTCTGGTAAGGAAAACTCAGTCAGCCGTCTGAGCTTTCCCCGGACCAATTCAATATGCTGCTTCAGGTTGTAGGCTTCATGGAAAAAACCAAGGGGAACGTGAACTTCGTTCACCGCGGCCTCGATCCGGTCCAACCTCTTCCGGTAATCCCCGACATGCTCCGGACGCGGACTCTCCCGCATTTCCAGTTCCAATTCCTTGAGCTCCCCATACCAGTTGAAGAATTTCCGCCGGTTCCGCCAGGAGTAGAACCAGGGCATGATTCGCATGAGGGGGATTAAAACGACCGCCGTCGGAACCAGGAGCAGGACCAGGCGGTCCACGAAGATGGCCACCCAGAAGGGAAGGTAATCGAACAATAACGGGGGGCCGGATTTGTAAAAGCGTTCTGCCCGGTCGCTCAACGGAAAGTCCTGAGCCTTGGGCGAAGGGAACTCTCCGGCCTTGTGCACCCAGCCCCCGCCGCTGTGAATTTCGGAGGCCGCGTCCAGGAGAAGATACACCAGCGCCGGGTGAAGGGTATCGCGTGCCACAAGATTCGTCGTAGCGGCCAGAAGGTGTACGTCCGCTGGTGGTTTTTTTTTCGCCAGGTCCAGCAGCCCTGCGGGCAAAATTACGTGAGAAAGGGCCGGGAAGAGCCGAGTATAAGCCTCGGCTTGGCTGAAGCTCAGAAGTTTAACCCCTTCCTTATGCAGGAGTTCCTGCACGGTGGGGCTGTCCGCCGTGCCGAAGATCATGACCGCATCGATTCTCCCTTCCCCAAGCTCCTTGGCCGCATCCGTGTTGGTCAGGTTCAGCAGAGAGGTAGGCGGCCCCGCGGCTTTGCTCGCTTCCAGCAGGTCGACGGCGAATTTCCGCACCCCGCTGCCCTCCGGCCCAATGTTGATCTTCTTCCCCTTGAGTTGGGAGAGGTTATCGTGCGTTTCAGGGCTTCGATAGAACACCCAGAGAGGAGTGTAGAATAAGGCCCCCAGAGAAAGCAGGTTCGGCGACTCCACCCGGGAACCAGTCCCCCCCTGAACAAAACCCACATCGATTTTGAAGGATGGGTCCCGCAGGCGTCTCAAGTTCTCCACCGAACCCGAAGAGGGCAGCAATTCCAGGCGGACTTTCTCCCGGCCCAGGATTTGCCGGTACCACTCGGCATAGGCCGCGTAGCTGCCTCCCTCCATACCCGTGCTCATTACGATATTCCGGGGCGGAGCCGGCTCGATGAAATGATTGACCACCGCGAGCACAATGATGCCCACCAGCACCGCCGTAGCCAACATTGCCAGGGGTTCCCGGAATGGCTCTCCCGTGACTTTTGTGCGGCCTATCTTTTCTTGGTGGCTCATCGCTTCCCTTCGGCAAGTCCCAAAGGTCTACCATCCGCGCAGGAATCAGACCCGCCGAAGATTCTCCCCTCAACCCGATAAATCAGGTTTTTTTATCATCCCCCATTCTCCGTCCCAAACCCATATCCCACAACCGGCACATCCTCAAGTGTAAAGCTCCCGCTTCTCTCCGTCCAGAGTCTGCAAGTAGGCTTCTCCTTCTTCGGGGGAAACCCTTTGGAGGGAGCCGTCCGGCCCTTGAATGATCACCCCCGTGGATGTCACGATCCGGTAATTCTCCTTCCGGTCCGCCGGGTCCGGCCAGCAGAGAAGCTGGCAATTCCCGCAGGTGAGGTATAGATTGGACCTCATGAGTATATGGGGGAACCCCCCTTCCATCCTGGGACGCCGGTCATAGGCCTTGATTCCCTTGAGCATGGCTTCCCGGAAGGCCCCATCGTCTTCGGGAATCAGAAACCGGCCCGGCGACCAGGTGGACCATTTCTTCGAGGGATGGAGGCCGGTGATTCCACCACAGACGAACTCGCACCGGAGATAATTCCGTCTCTTGGCGTAGCTGAAATCCTTTCCCCCCAATGTCACCCGGGCTTCTTCTTGGGGATCCATCATTCCGGAACAGCAGGAGGCCAGACAGAATTTGCAGCGGTTGCAGTAATTCTCTTCCGGGGGTAGGGGGTCCGTGGGCTCCAGTTCCGCCGAGGTTACGCAGGTCCCCAGGATGACCGCCGCCCCGTATTCAGGAGTGATCACGTTCCCCGAGAACCCGAACCAGCCGACCCCAGAACGGACGGCCAAATAGCGGTGGGAAAGGTCCGGGTTCATTCCCAGCCTTCCCCATGGCTTCTCATCCCGGTAAGACTCGTTGGAGACCACCCCCTTGGAAGGGAACCCCTGTTGTTCCAGATGCTTGGCGATATGCGCCGCCAATCCCGTAGCCAGAAGGTTTACCTGGAGGTTGTCTCTCTCGTGGCTCAGGCGATCCTCCTTGGCCAGGAAGGGGCGGATGAATTTTTTGTTGAGCGGAAGGGCGAAAGTGATGGCCGACTTGGCCTCGGGTAGAATGTAGGTCAGGTCGGCGGAGGGGGGGCCTCCGGCCAGTGTTTCCCGGGTGGTAATGCCCATCCGCGCCCCGCCATAGGAGCGAACGATCTCTTTTACCTGCTCCGTGAAGGTGGCCATCGTTCCTCCTTTCAGCCCTCTTCCTCGATGATCAACTTGCCCTCAATCCCGATGCACCCGATGACGCTCTGGGCCGCCGGACATCTGGGCAGATAAGTCGAGAAGGCTTCCTGAGCTTCCGCAGCCTTCTCTTTGGGGATTTTCAAATGGTATTGGACCCGGATCCGGGTGATCTTCAAAATCCCGTTCACATCTTCGATATCCCCCTCCACGTCCGCCCAGTAATGGTCTTCGGGAGTAGGGATTCTTTTCCCCGCCAGCCCCCCGGCCAGCGTGCCCATCATTCAGCCGGCGGTGGCGGCCACGATGTGGTCCAGGGTGGCGGCATGCTCCTTCTCCGGCTCGACCTTGTAGAATTTCTTGATTCCCCCGTGAACACCGTAGTAGATCGGTTCCTTGAACCCCTCGATCATCGCCCGCCTAGTAGGGCCTTTCTCCCTCACGATTTTAATCCGGGACATGTGTACCACCTCTCCCATGACTCCCTCCTTTTCTCATCTACGGGCTCTCGGCTTTCGCGAACCCGAAATCGTTCATTTTTATTGTTTAGGATATTATAAAAATCGTAACAGTTTCGTGGTTTGAAACGGCCTTCCCAGAAATCCCTCCCGGCCCCCCTTTCCAAAGGGAGGAGAGGTAATTCACGGGAATTCGATGAATCATTAAACCTTTTCCCCCTTTGAAAAGGCGGATTCAGGGGGACTTGACTTGATAGCATTCTGAAAATCTGCGTTCATCTGCGTCCCAATCAATTGCTTTTTTATTTGTAGGCAAACGATCATCCCTTCAGGTCTTTCAGCATCCGCTTGAGTAGGAGTTTCTCTTCCAGGGAAAACTTTGCGGTTAACTCCTCGTTGATGGACTTTCTTTGCTCGGCCAGTTCTTCCCTCATTCTCCTGGCCTTGGGGGAAAGGGATACCCGGATGGAACGCCGGTCCTGCGGGTTTTCTTCTTTTTTAATCAGGCCCGCCTCGGCCATGCGGTCTAAAACCCCCGATAAAGTGGCCCCGTCCATGGCCACTCGATCCGAAATTTCCGCCGGAGAAAGAAAATCCTCTTCCGCCAGTACGGCAAGGATCAGGTGTTGAACCGGGGTGATTCCGAATGGGACGAGTTTCATTTTAAAGGCCGAGTGGGCTCTCTGGTAAGCCTTGGCCAGCAGATAGATGATGCAGTCTTCATAAAGGGGCATGCCGGGCTCCCCCCCCGGGAATGAAAATTAATTCGTATGCAAAATAATATATTTACGAATGATCTGTCAAGGAAAACTTTTTGGTGGAGGAGCAAAGGAATGGTTTGAGCAGGGAGGGCGGCGGAAAGAATTACCCCTGACTTCGAACCGGAAATCAGGAAAGGCAAGGGCATCCCGATCTACTTCATAAGGATCCATCCAACTCGTCTGCCACCGGCTTTTTGCACTCGCGGCAGCGTTGCGCTCCCCGGAACAAGGGGTTCCCGCAAGAAGGACAGTGATACCGCTCGCATTCCGCCCGCGCCCACTCCACGCTGCCCTCTTCATCCCCATGCTCGGCCACTTTGGCGCGCCATTTTGGGATCGCCCTTTTCATTACTTTGATCCCCGTGGCGAAGCCGAATTTTTCAATCAAGTCGCACGGCCATTCCTTGCATTGGTGGCAGGAGTAAAACCCTTTCCCCTTCACACAGTTTCTGATTTTGCACAGTTTGCAATAACCGTATATCTTTCGGGGCGGGTCCGCCTGCATACAGCCCAGGCACTCGGTCTCTTCCGGCTTTGTCCCGTAGAGTTTTCCCATGACCGCCTTGAATTTCCTGTTCCCATCCCGGGTGGCGATGTAAACGCCGCAAGCCCCGCAATACAACCCGCACGGAGCCATCAAGTCCTTATTCCTGATTTCCTCTTCGCTCCACCCCTGCATAACTTTGATACCTCCATCGGAAAATGCCAGTTGACGCGACCCTTGGCGTTATTTAGCAATAAAATAGAAAATAATCAATACCCTTCGGATGTCGGTTTTTCTTATTGACTCTCATTTGTTTTTCGTATATTTTGATTTTAGAAAATAATGGGGGATCGTTCAACGGTAGGACAACGGACTCTGACTCCGTGAATCAAGGTTCGAATCCTTGTCCCCCAGCCAAATAATTACAAGGGGTTAGGTCTTCCGGCTTAACCCCTTTTTATGGTCATGGTGGCCTAACGACAGCCTTTTGCCCTGCAACCCCGCAACTTGTGGCTTCTCATTCCCAAACAAGTAACGCGGTGTTTGGAAAAAAGTACCCGCTAGCGCGAAGATCGGCAAGCCTTTGCGCCCATTGCGTCTTTGCGTGAGGAAAGGGCTTTGGGAATTCTTCTTGCTTTTTTGTATCCCATGAGATACTATTAAATCATGATCGAAATTCGCCAGACCGAGCTGTACTCCCGTTGGTATAAAAGCTTGCGTGATCGACAAGCCCGGGCGCGCATCGATGTCCGCATCCGGCGCCTATCGCTGGGTAATCCTGGCGACGTGAAGCCTGTGGGAGAAGGCCTCTCTGAACTACGTATTGACTACGGTCCCGGCTACCGGATTTACTTCGTACAGCGCGGACAGAAGCTGGTAATCTTGCTTGCCGGCGGCGACAAGCACACCCAAGACCGGGACATCAAGATGGCCCTGGAGCTGGCCCGAGAATTATAGGAGACTGCCATGGCAAAGACTAAAACCAAACCCTGGGATGCAGCAGAACATTTGGAAACCGAAGAGGATATGGCTGCCTATCTGGAAGCTGCGCTGGAAGACGGCGACCCTGCGCTGGTGGCAGCCGCCTTGGGGGACATCGCCCGTGCCAAAGGAATGTCGGAAATTGCCCGTGAAACGGGACTTGGGCGTGAGAGCCTTTATAAGGCGTTGTCTCCCGAGGGCAATCCGGAATTCGCCACGGTGCTTAAAGTCGTGAGGGCGCTTGGTCTGCGCTTGCACGCCACCGCTGAACATGCATAGTTTTTTCATCCTCCAATTCGTGGTCTAACGGCACGAAGTCGGATAGGCTATACCTGCAGTTTCAAGGCGGCTAGGCTTGGGGACATGGTCGATCTTTACCGTCATCCTTGAGATTGAATACCCCTTGCACCCTGCTCTCTTCCTTACGACCCGGTTTTTTACCCTCAGGCACTTACCGTAAGCCAATATTTTCCTTTGCGTCTTTGCGTGAGGAAAGGGATTTATGCGGGGTGATTAGTCAGTTTCGTGGTGGCACACCCTCCAAGCAATGAAGGCGACCCTGGCCCCTGGGCAAATTGCATGTCTGTAAGACCCCAATGGCGCAAATCCTTGTCCCCCAGCCAAGGGAAATCAAGGGGTTGGGCTTGACGGCTTAGCCCCTTTTTTGTTATTTAGACATTGGTTGTCCCCAGCTTGCAGATTTCCCCCCTGAATGTCTAAGCGATCAGCCGGAATAGGAAACGGCTGGAAGCATTGCCTTCGGGGGATTCTCATCTGGGTAAACCCCGTTTGAAGATTTCAAGAGAGCTGAAATCAAAAATATAGCCAATCGCCAAGGTTTGATTCCATTGATGCGATCATCACCAAGCAATTGGATGAAGAGGTCGGGAAACAACATTTGGAAAGGAGAGAAAAATGGCTGGCAGGTATGAATTCCAGGTGCTCACGCAGATCATCTATGGGAGGAACAGCTCGAGCCGGGTCGGGGAGGAGGCCATCCGGCTGGGCCTGAAAAAAGTCCAGCTCGTTACGGATGCAGGCCTGGTCAAATCTGGAGCCGCGGAAAGGATTCTGCGGGTGCTGAAGGATAGCGGGAGACAGTCGGTCCTCTTCGACCGGGTGGAATATAACCCCACCGTACCGACGACCGACGCGGCGAAGAGACAATTCGCCGAAGAAAAGTGTGACGGCGTCGTCGCCCTGGGCGGGGGCAGTCCCATGGATGTGGGAAAGAGCGTGGGGATTCTGGCCACCAATCCAGGCTCGGCAGCGGATTACCTGGGAATCGGAAAAGTGAAAAACAAAGGGGTCCCGGTGATCTGCCTTCCGACCACTTCCGGGACTTCGGCGGAGATCACCGACGTGGCGGTACTGAGCGACCCGGAGAAGAAGACCAAAATCGGGCTTCGCAGCCCCCAGGTCGCCCCCACGGTGGCGATCCTCGACCCCCTGCTTACCCTCACCCTACCGCCGGCTCCGACCCGCGAGTCGGGCCTTGACGCCCTGGCCCACGCCGTCGAGGCCTATGTTTGCCTGAACGCCTGGATTCCCACGGATGTCCTCACTCTCAAAGGCATCGAGATGATCGGCCGCCATCTGCGGACCGCGACTCACCAGGGCGACGATTATGAAGCCCGGGACGGCATGATGATGGGCAGCCTCCTGGCTGGCTTTGGGCTCCATACGACCTGGGTCAACCTGGTCCACGCCATCACCGGGCCCCTGGGAGGGTTTTACAACCTGCCCCACGGCGCGGCCAATGCGATCGTTCTCCCCCATGCCATGCGGTTCCTGCTGCCGGGGGCCGTAGCCAAGTTCGCCAACATCGCCCGGGTCCTCGGGGAAAAAGTCGACCATTTGTCCGAACGCCAGGCGGCGGAGAAAACCGTCGACGCGGTGGAACAGCTTTCCCGCGATGTGGGCATGCCTCAGGGGTTGTCCCATTACGGGGTCAAGGAGGCGGATTTGCCGAAGCTGGCCGAAATTATATCCGGCAACGCCTACATCCTCCCCCTCTCCCCCCGCAGGGCCACGGCTGGCGATATTCTGGATATCTGCAAAGCCAGCCTCTGAGCGGGAATCTTAAAGAAGCGGAATTCCGGAGGAGTGGCCACCCCAGACCGCTCCTCTTTCTGGAAATATGGGACTCGGAGCATGGAAAATTTCCACTTTCGTAGCTGGGGAATGTCAACGATGTGGGATTGGCATGCTCGATTTCCTTTCAAGGAATTTTTACCCAATCGGGTTTTTATTTACAAATAAGGCGAAGAATAGGGTAGGAGAGGCAAATTTCGGCAAAAAATAGGGACCTTTTCATAAAATTATGATTTTTGAACCTTTTTCCCGGATACAATACTTCAAGCAGTTGG
>Ga0316616_100000900_pt1 | contig 11013 bp, 7 predicted proteins | sample OWC_Aug_M1_C1_D1_FD_207660 | JGI IMG/M metagenome (GOLD analysis project Ga0316616, IMG submission 207660) | Wetland soil microbial communities from Old Woman Creek delta, Ohio, United States - OWC_Aug_M1_C1_D1_B | ecosystem: Environmental > Terrestrial > Soil > Wetlands | place: USA: Ohio...
AGATCTTTTCTCTGCGGACCGAAGATCGCGATAACGGGCGTTTTCACCCCTGTGGCCATGTGCATGGGGCCTGAATCGATACCGATGAAAAGCCTGGCGCCTTTGAGAAGCGCCAGGAGTTCTTTCAGAGTGAGTTGCCCGCCGAGGTGGAAGGGCTTTGTTTCGCACAGGGAGACGATGTCATCCACATACCGGATTTCATCGGGGTCCTTCGCGCAGACCAGGACCGTTTTCATTCCCCACCTGCGGCCGAGTTCGTCGCACAGGGCGGCGTAGCCTTCCCTGCGCCAGGCCCTGAACTTGGTACGGTGGATGGGGTGAATCACGACGAAGGGATCACCCCAGGACAGCCCCTTTGATTCAAGAAGGCGCCGGCAGGATGCTTCCTCTTCCGGCCGGAAATACAGGGAGGGCTCCCGGTTGACCGGAACAATTCCGAGATGTTCGATCGTGCGCAGGTGCCGATCAACCATGTGTTCCCCGATAATCGAGGGAATCAAATCCGTAAAAAGGAGATGCCGGTCGATCCGTTTCCTTTTGAAGGCTTCGATCCCGACTCTTCTCTTCGCCCCGCTCAGGAAGGCGAGAAAGGCGCCGCGGTCGTTACGGGTGAGCTCGATGGCAAGATCAAACCTTTTTTTTCGAAGCTCGCGGATCAGACGCAGCTGCAACATCAGATCCCGAACGGGGTTTCCGTCACGTTCCACGGTGAAGATTTCATCGACGGCGGGGTGATCGGCGAGCATCACCTCCGTCCCCTTGTTGACGGCGGCGGCAATGTACGCTCCGGGATAGCGGTGCCTCAAAGCCTCGAATACGGGGGTTGTCACAATCACATCTCCCAGGTATCTCAACTTAATGACAAGGATATGTTCAAAGCTGTCAGCCATTTTTAAGATTCTTCCCGGTTATATCCGAATAGACTTCCATAAGCTGGCGGACGTGGTTTTGCCAGGAAAAGGGTTTGAGGTATTCACGGTTATGTTCGATGACACTATCGCGGGTTAATTGAAGAGCCCTCTCGATCCGGTCTTTGATTTCATCGGTGTTCAGGGGGTCCTCAATGACATAACCATTGGTCCCTTCAACCACAATTTCGGAAACCCCGTTGATCCTCGAGGTGACGATGGGCAGACCGGCTGCCATCGCTTCAAGGCACGCATTGCTGAAGGGCTCGTAGATTGTCGGGAAGAGAAAGAGATCGGCCGCGAGGTAATATTTTTCCACATCCGTTACAGGGCCGAGAAAGTGGACGAAGGGGCGAATCCCGAGACGTGATGCCTCTTTCTCATAGGCTGACGCACGGTCCCTGCCGATGACGATGAACTGCCAGGTCTCTCGAAGTTTGGATGCGGCCGTGATTGCATATAGCAGGCCCTTGCGCTTGAAGCCGGAGCCGACGAAAAGGATGCATCGATCGGAATCGGCAACACCGAGAGTCTTCCGCACTTCATCCCTCATCTCCATTCGGGCCGGTCCGTTAAACCGGTCCACATCCACGGGGTTGTAAATGACCCGGATCTTTGTCGAAGGCACACCGTAGTGACGGACGATCTCGTCCTTTCCCCGAAAGGAATTTGCAATGATCATTTTACAGCGGTCTTCGGTGAAAATTTTCTGCTCGATGGAAAGGATGGTTCGATGGAGAGGGTTGAGCGGATGAAGATATTTCTTGTACCAGGGGTCTATTTTTTCTCTCTGTTTCAGCCACTCGCGGTGGCAGCCGTCTCCCGCCCGGTAGATGTCCTGATACAGCGTTCTCTCGAAACTGTGAATGACGTCGAAGTCTTTTCCTTTTAGAAGTCTTCTTGAGTTCAGGGCGAAGCTCAGCACCTTGATGAACGAAAGCCCCCCTGCAACCGGAACCCTGTGAAAAGTGATGCCGGAACGCGAGACACTTCGGTCTTTGTCCTGTGTTGATGACCGCCAGGAGGCGGCGAAGATGTGGACCTCGTGGCCGAGACGACGCAGGTACCCCGCCAATCCCGCCACGTACCTCTCGGCGCCGCCGAAATCAGTGTATCTCTGCCGGATCAACGCGATTTTCATATCAGGTTACTTAGCCCGGACATCCTGATCGTGAAGCAGCCTCTAATATGCGGGACACGAGAAGTGGGTGAAAATCGAGGGGAAAGCAAATAGAATAAATGTTTGCTGAGTGTTCCATCCTACATTTTCTTGCCGTTCAGTTCATCATACAAGCCGACCAGGCGTGCCGCATCATTCCTCCACGCGTACAGCCCCCTTGCGGCTTCGTATCCATTACGGCCCAGACGATCGCGAAGTTCGGGATTTCTATGCAATTCGACAATGGCACGGGCCAGGCTCGACGGGTCACCCGCATCAAATACCAGCCCGGCACCCGTTTCCTCCATAAGTCTCTTAAAAGAGCGCATGTTGCTTACAACGAGAGGAATCCCCGATGCCATGTATTGGAACATCTTGTGGGGTGCAGAGGCCTGATATTGCCTGACATGGTCGAAAGGGATGATGCCGGCAGCACTGGCCGCCATATAACTTCTTACCTTTTTGAAGGGCACCCACTTCAGTATATCGACCTGTTTGTCAGCACCACATAGCATGGCTAATTTCGTGTATCTTTCAACATATTCCTGTCTCTTGGCGCCCACGATAACGCACTTGAGATTTGGAATATCGGATGCAGCCAGAGGGAGCGCTTTTATAAGGGTGCTGATTCCTTTATAAGGTGCCAATCCCCCTATGAAACTGATGACCCAGTCGTTTCGGTATCGGTCGATAATCTCGTTATCGAGTTCGTTTTCCTGGAAAACCGAGGCATCCTCTGTGTTGGACACGATAACGATTCTGCTTTCCGGAATGCCGTAAGGATAAAGCCTCTCGGCCATTTCACGTACTACCACGATGACACGGTCACATCGCTGAAGTGCCGTCCTCTCATAAAATCGCCAGACGAGGATATTGGTGCGAACTGCTTCCCGCAGCCGCTTGAAAAACGGGTAGGATGCCCGTTTTGCCAGGTACTGATCGGGTTTGTTTTCGTGCAGGTCTGCCACAACAGGAATCCCCAGCTTTTTCCCTGCAGATAAGGCGGATCCGACGAGTTGCAGATCGTGAGCATGAAGAACAGCCCAATTAAATTTTCTGGCATTTAGCTCAATAGTTTTGGCCCAGTAGGGGTTTACAAAAGTTGTCTGCAATTTTATGGAGTTCCACCGGTTTCTGAGTGAAGACATTTTTTCACGGGGGTGTGGAACCCGGTGGACCTTTACCCCCTTGATTTCCTCTTCGGGTTCTCCTTTGTCATGACGACGCATGAAAACCAATAGGTGCACTTGATGACCGGCACTAATGAGGGCTTTGGCTTCCTTCTCCACCCGGATGTCGGGTGGAAAATTCTTGTCCAAGATCATGCCGATAATCACGTTTTATCCTCTCTCATCAGACGAAAGCATGAAAAGTCTCGTTTTCTTACCTTTGTTCTTGAAAAAACGCAATTCTCTTTGTATTCCGAATTTCTGTTATATTGATGCAGAAAAGTAATGGAATTAATATTTATTTCGTGTTCCATCCTGCGTTTTCTCGCCGTTCAGTTCATCATACAGGCTAACCAGGCGTGCCGCATCATTCCTCCACGCATACAGCCCCCTTGCTGCTTCGTATCCATTACGGCCCAGACGATCGCGAAGTCCGGGGTTTTTATATAAATCAACAAGAACCCGGGCCAGGCTCGACGGGTCACCCGCTTCAAAGACCAGCCCGGCACCCGTTTCCTCGATAAGTCTCTTTAAAGAGCGCATGTTGCTTACAATAATGGGAATACCTGATATCATGTATTGAAAAAGTTTGTGAGATGAGACGGACTGGTTCTGCTCGAAGTTGTCTAAAGGGAGAATACCGGCAGCACTGGCCGCCATGAAACTTCGTACCTTTTTGAAGGGTACCCACTCCAGTATATCAACCCATTTGTCACACCCGTATTGCATGGCTAATTTCGTGTATCTTTCAACATATTCCTGTCTCTTGGCGCCCACGATAACACATTTAAGATTGGGTATATCGGGTGCAGCCAGAGGGAGCGCTCTCATGAGGGTACTAAAGCCTTTATAGGGTGCAAGTCCTCCTATATAACTAACCACCCAATCGTTTCGGTATCGGTCGAGAACCTCCTGATCCAGTTCGTTTTCCTGGAAAACTGAGGCATCCTCCGTGTTGGACACGATGACGATTTTGCTTTCCGGAATGCCGTAAGGATAAAGCCTCTCGGCCATTTCACGAACCACCACGATGACACGGTCACATTGCTGAAGGGCCGTCCTCTCATAAAGTCGCCAGATGAAAATATTCCTGCGGATCGCGTGTTTAATTCTCTTGAAAAATGGAGAGGATGCCCGCTTTGCCAGGTACTGATCGGGTTTGTTTTCATGCAGGTCTGCCACAACAGGAATCCCCAGCTTTTTCCCTGCAGATAAGGCGGATCCGACGAGCTGCAGATCGTGAGCATGAAGAACATCCCACTTAAATTTTTCAGCTTGTTGCTCAATAGTTTTGGCCCAGTAAGGGTTTACAAAAGTTGTTTGCAATTTTATGGAGTTCCACCGGTTCCCGAGGGAGGACATTTTTCCCCGCGGGTGAGGAACCCGGTGGACCTTTACCCCATTGATTTCCTCTTCGGGTTCTCCCTTGTCACGATGACGCATAAAAACCAATAAGTGCACTTTGTGACCGGCGTCAATTAGGGCTTTGGCTTCCTTCTCCACCCGGACATCGGGCGGAAAGGGTTTGTCGAGTATCATGCCGATAAGCATGTTTTATTCCCCCTGGCCAGTCATAGGCATCATAAGTCTATTTCTTTATAGTACTGACGACTAAAGAAATGCACCTGCCTTTGATCGCGGCAGTCTTGCATAAAGTGTATGGTCACCCGCGTCCCTGGAGTGACAGCGGGAAGGACGACAGGTGCAGCGCCTTGTTAACCAAATTAAGGTGAAACAAGTTATTATAGAGGAATGCCTCTTGTTATCTGTCATTTAAGGCTTTTATCAATTCCTCATAATCGATAATTTCGGCGATCCACTGAGAGATGATTTTTGTGCTTGCTTCGTGAATGGACTGCTCATGCCAAGTATCGGCCAACTCAACCGCTGCAGAAGCTTCCGGCACAAAGAATATCCGGAACCCTTTTTCCTTCATGTGAATCATACCCGTCTGACGGCTTATTAAGCACATGTTGGAAGCAAAGCCCGTATAAATAAGAGAATCAACTCCTTGTGATCGCAGATATTCGGCAAAGCCATCATCATCTAAACCTTGATGAAACAACAAACTTATTTTGCCATTTGCAAAAAGCAATTCAAGTTCTGGATGAATCTTGGAATTATAATTTCTTCCCTTGGGGTTGTTGGTGAGCACAATGATCGGAAGACCGTAATGAAGTGTATGCCTAACGAGCGGGATGATGCGGGAATTGAGTATTTCTCCATAATATTCATTTGCGTGATCCGAAGCCATGTCTACCCATGGATCCATAACAATCATTGCAGTTTTGCCCGGATCAATGGTTCGAACAAACCTATACATCCCTTCAGATCGGTAAGGTAATGATTTCTCCAACGCAAGGGAGCCAGTAGTATCAAGGGCAAAATACGAATATCGCGAAGTCGATAAGGTGAAGGACGCCCCTTCGGATTTAGGTAGCGGTTGATATTTCCCTAATTTTGTTTTAATGGCGACATGGCCGGCCTTGAGAACAGAAAATGGAGGCCACTGGTAGAAACCCACACCAACCCCATAACAAAAAACAATGCAAAGAGACACCAACAACATAATCGCTCGAACGGGGCGGGCGCGGACTGATTGTCTCAATGCCGTAATTTTTTTTTCTGTGAGTCTCATGGCGCTTTTCAAGTTAAGAATTATAGTGAACATCATGAGATAACCATACTTGGTTTGCATGCCCGCGAATGATTGGAGATGGATACCTCCTTTGTTTCAAAAAAGTGGCATGGTCTCATTGATGTGTTTCGACAGTCGTGGTGAGAAAAAATTCGCCAAACAGCCCTTGACGTGATGATCGATTGAAGCTTCGGAAAAGCAGATTGATATGAAAATGAGATGACAGGTGGCATTCCGAAACCCGATTGCGCTTTATAATATCCAAGTAGGCCGTCAGCACACACAACGATATTGCTTCTGATTATGATTGATTTTCAACTAAATTGGTCAGAAGGTTCCAGCCAAGCATTTTCATTGCGAGGAAAATCAGAGCCGCGATACCGCTGATATAGCTCAATGCCGTAGCGATTGCAGCGCCGTTAATCCCCAATAAAGGAATCAGTGCTATGTTGAGTACTATATTGGTCAATATGACCGCCATCTGCTGAAGGGTCTGGACGCCGGGATGACCGCTGACCAGCATTAAATTATCGAATGGGATGTAGACCGATATCAAGGTCAGTCCGACCAGCAAAATCCCGAGCGGGAGCAACCCCTGGTTTAGACCCTTGGCTGGCACGATAAAGGTCGTCAATACCAGGAACACTGCGATAACGCACAAGGAAAGTATTGCTACAGCAGTGAATACGTATTTTTTTGTCTGGCTTAGAAGACGCTGCGCGGCTGCCCAGTTTCCGTCTCGGACATTGCCTACGAGAACAGGGTTGTAATTGAGGCGTACAAATGCCAGAACGTTGTAAACTCCCTCCACCAGCATTGCGGCGAAGCTGTAGATGCCGACCGCAAGATCCGATAGAAAGAAACCGACCAGCAAAACATCGACCCGGGAGTTCACATCAACTAATATACCTGAAAATAGGCTTTTCCCTCCAAAAAGGATATGTCGCCTGGTCCATCTGGTATCAAATCGCATTGTGGGGAAAATTCCGTAAATCATGAGATAAACGAATACTCCGCAGGTAGTTGCCAGTTCCGCAATAAAAAAACCCAGTGTGACATACTCAAAGGGGTAGGTAGAGGCCGATACCGCAGCGACAAACAGCAGAACCAGGATGTAGCGTCCCGATTGTAACACAGATATCGCTTTCATATGACGCAAGCCGTTCAGATAACCCATGAGGACCTTGTTTAGAGGAAACAGCGTCAGGCCGAAAGATGCATTGACCGTTGCAGCCTGCACGGAAGCACTATCCAATATGCGGCCGAAAAAAGGTGCAGCCCAATAAACAGTTATGGCCGAGCAGACACCCAGTGCCAGCGAGAATACACCTGCGTTGACTAAGAGGTATCCCTGCTCTTCAGCATCTGAGCTGTATAGTGCCGCATGGCGTAACACCGAGTAGTGCAGGCCAAAAACGGCGACCTGCGAGGTGATGATATATATCGCATAGGTTTGGTTGAAGGCACCCAATGCCGAGGCGTCGCGGAACCACGAGATCGTGAGGTTTATCAGAATTCCGCAGGCAGCAAGGACGACCATACTGCCCATGGACCAGGCAATGTCACTTGCAAGTTTGTGCTTGAAAATTTTCATGCTGTAAAAGTCAACACAGCTGTATAGGTATGAATGGTAATGACATACGCCAGGGATCACAACCCAAGTCGCGTTCTTTTAATATCGTCACTGTATATAAGGATGCTCACCGGCTTCTTGTCGGAGATTATTATTTCTTGGCAATTTGGGCTGATAGTTTGTAAATGACATAGTGTGAATTCTGAAAAGCCACTGGCAACGAAAGCGTTGTCGCCTTTGTTACCGGCCCCTGAACGGGGAGAACAAGATGCGTTGTCCCGAATTCGGAGGCGAATCTCAAGAAATCATTTTCCGAATAATTAAAGAAGCGCTCCCGCTGCATGGCGTGTACACCATTGGGGCCCGTACCACGCAATCGTTTTCCATCTTTTTCCGAAATGCCGTAGAACCGAAGAAGACGATCCCTGTGTTCTTTGGCCTGCCGAGGGGCGACGTATGCATAACTTTCCCTAGTGAAAGGGTCAAACTTTCGCCGTTGGGACATGGTTCTCCAGCCTCTTGAAGGAAAGACGAAAACAGAGGAAGATGGCGTATTCTGTCTTGCCCAGATTTGGGCATCCATCAGGGATCTGTCTTCCCCCTTACTTTGCTTCACTGTTGTTTGCACCTCCATCATCAAGAATAAGAGGCTGTATGAGATCATCAAGACTGTCAAGGTCGTCGCGTGGAATTTGATACCACCTGGTGATACCTGTGCTTCTTGATACTCTTGGGATGCCGAAGCCTGCCGAGTTTGAGCAGAACTCAAGATTTTTTGAAAAAAAAGTCCCAAAATGGCTGCGACCGAGACGAAGATAACAAATTGCCACAGCCGGATACCGCCAAATGGCCAGATATATCTTGAAATAGTCTTGTGAAGGTGTGCCGATTTTTCATTGAAGATGTCATAGAAAGAAGAAACCGCCAAGATCCCGAGAAAAAAAGCAAGTACAGCTATTAATATCAAGATCATGTTGCGTTTATTTTCCGGACTGAAGCGCCACAAGGAAAGATACCCTTCTCTCATGTCCAGGTAAAGAAATGCAAATATCAATGGAGAGAACCGTAGGGCAGGGTACTCGCGAACCCAAAAGGGTACCGTCAGACAAATCAAAACGCTCACGATTCCGATAAAAGTATTATAGCGAAGATGTGCATGCCAATAATTGACAATCAGCGGCAGAGCTATCAGTGTGAACCACATGAAAGAGCGAAGTCCCACGAAGTTTAGCAATGTGAGATTCTCGAAGATACCGCCGACGATCTGGGTGAGCCCCATGATGCAAGCGCCCACAAATGCCGAAAGACATAAAGTCAAAGTTCCACTTGTCCAATCGTTTTTCCATCGAAGGCTTACAAGCGCAAACAAAGTCCAGGTCAGCATTGTCGCTATGCCGGGATACCAACGTCCTTGAAAACCCCATGGCCAGACATGCTGGTTGTGCCTCATGCCGGCCATTGTTTCCACCGTGTCCAGGGCCTCGAAATTTATGGTCGCCTGCATCCAGAGCGAGGGTAAGATTGTCACAATAACGACAAACGCAAGCCCAGCAAGTTGCCGCATGACCAGAGCCCTTGAGTACTCTTTCATTCCCCGTATCAGAAAAAACATTCCCATGATGATAGCCGCATGAAGGGTGATACCTGGATGAATGAGGCCCGCAAAAGCCAGCAGGAAAAATGCCATGAGCTCTCTTTTTTTCAAAACACAGGCGAAAGCGAGCAGGATGGGCGATGTTGCCAGTGTGGCGGCGTATGGCAAAAATGTCCACGTTGATATGTTTCCGTAACCCGCCGGAGCCCACGTCCAGGGTGCGGCACTGTATGCGAAAATGGTTGCAATGAAGGCCACCGCTTTTTTTTGAATAACGGCCAGTGAAAAAATGTAAATAGAAAGTCCGAGTAAGACACCTTGAAACAGTGTAAGCACTCCGGTCATCATGAAAGGATCAAGGTCGAAATATTTCCATGACATTGCGGGGATCCATACCATGCCACTTGTCATGACCTTAAAAGGAAGAAGAATAGACAGAGGGAAGCCTATGGGATAATCTCCTTCGAAAAGTGACGGGTCTTTAAATGCATATGCATAAAAAATGGGACCGTCGTCTTCGTGCAGGGTGGCCATGTTAATGCCGAAGTTCCACATGCCGACGAAGCTGTACGCGAAAAGGAAGACAATCAGCAGAATATCGATGGAATATGGTCGAATAGATGATGGAAAATCTCTAGACAAGTATTTCATAGAATATCAGATCGAATTAGCGCCTGTTTGTGGCATCATTAAGTCATGCCTCATATTTAGGTATAAGTTTCATTATGAGGATGATGTTGAAGTGAATTGACGGAATAAGGAAAGGTATGTATCGAACTTTGAGGATTTTGAACTTATCGTGAAGGGCCGCTATACATTCATTACAGGTATTCCAATGCTCCCACTGGACAATTGCATCGTAGTCGATCCCGTACTTTCGTTGCATATAGGGTCTGCTGCTAAGGTGTCTCCCCAGTCCGTAAAGAAGTCCTCCCTCTGCCGGTAAGCCGACGAGCAGCCCCCCGTCCGGTTTTAGGATTCGATGTATCTCGTCCAGGCAGCGCGGCAGGCTCCGCAAATGCTCAAAGGTATACACGGCAAGTATACAATCCATGGATTTGTCACGAAAGGGCAGGGCGTATGCGTCTCCGTTGACAAGGCAGGCCTCTGGATACCGATGATGCAAATTTGAGAGAAACCGGGATTCCAAGTCCAGGCCGATGTAGTGTTTGTATTCCTGCTTGCTGTATTTTAAGTGATGACCGTGACCTGAACCGATTTCCAGAACAAATCCGCCGCTTGCATAAGGCTGCGCCCATTTGGAAATAAGCCTGTGGCCTGCGATTTGAAACCGGCCCGTGATACCCCCGTAAAGGAAATCGAGCAGGTCTTCCTTCGCCTTCTGGTATATCTTTTGATCCCTCTCAGAAGGGATCTTTCGCTCCTTCATCTCCGGTATGAAATGTCCTTTCATATACAAGCACGGATTTTCCCCTCAAAGGGACCGTGTCCACCTTCTCGAACCCCAGGTGGATGATCCACTTTTCCATCGCTTTGTTCTCGGTCCCGCAAGATACGGAACAGCCCCCACAACCGGTCTTCTGCAGATCACGAAATACCGCCTGTGCGGTGCTTGCATATGCCTCTTTACCTAAAGGGGTACCTTTGTATTCGTTGGACAACGCATTTGCTCCCCAGTGCGCATCGGGATAACGCAGATTCCGCAGTTTTCTCGAATCAAGAAACATGTTGCAGACGTCTTCAATGGCCAATTTGCCGGATAGGAATCGAGACATAACAATCCATGAGACAGGAATCCACTTGGACTTTATCAAGCGCGTGTTGAACTCACGGTATCTGGAGAAACCAGTAGAGTAAGCAATAATTTCCCCGTTTTGCTCGAATATATAAGTAAAGGCATCTGGTGCCTGCGAAATAGAGATGTAAAAGAGTTCGAGAAATTTTGGCCCCAGCTTTACCGATATTTCCGACGGATGCCAGGATGTCCGGTGAATCTCTACTATCTTCGGGA
>Ga0316616_100000901_pt1 | contig 11010 bp, 10 predicted proteins | sample OWC_Aug_M1_C1_D1_FD_207660 | JGI IMG/M metagenome (GOLD analysis project Ga0316616, IMG submission 207660) | Wetland soil microbial communities from Old Woman Creek delta, Ohio, United States - OWC_Aug_M1_C1_D1_B | ecosystem: Environmental > Terrestrial > Soil > Wetlands | place: USA: Ohio...
CAGGTCCGATTCGCTCCGTATCTGCATTTATGCACCCCTCTTGGTCTGATCGATTTTTTTCGTGATCTCATCCGGCGTGAGGAGCCCCTCGATCGTTCCATCGAAATCTGCCACCGGGGCAAGACTGCACGCACCTACACAGCGCACCGACTCCACAGAGAAGAACTTATCCTTTGTCATGGTCTCATCGCCCTGCATGCCAAGGTAGCCCTTCACCCTCCGGTAGTTCTGTTCAGCTCCCTTTACGTGACAGGCAGTGCCGGTACAGATTCTTATCTTGTGCTTGCCTTTGGGCGTCATGGTAAACATGAAATAGAAGGTGACCACACCGGAAACCTTACTAATCGGGACATTGAGTTCCCTGCTCACCAGCTTCTGGAGCGAAGGGGGCAGGTAGCCGGTAATCTCCTGTATATCCTGGAGCACCGGGATGAGTCGCTCCGGCCGGTTCTTGTTCTCCTGCAGAATCGCATTTATCTTTTCCATATCGAATTCGTCCTGAGCCGCATATACCTGGGCAGTCTTTCTGTAGGAAAGCGCCTTTGCTACCACATCACCCAGGACCTCGGGGAAAAAGGGTTTGGCGAGAAAATCAATTGCTCCCACCTGAAGCGCATGCCGTATCGCTTCCGGAGAGGGATAGCCGGTGAGTACTACCACACCAATGGAGGGGTTGATAATCTTTGCATTGCGAATGAGCCGAATGCCGTCAAGTTTCAGCATCACCAGTTCGGTGATCATGAGATCGTACGAAACCGTTTTCAGCTTCTCCAGAGCCCTTTCGGCGTCTATCTCGCCGTCCACTTCGTATCCATGGCTCTCAAGGGCATGTTTACTGCTTTTCACCATAGTTTCGTCATCGTCTACAAGCAGAATCCGTGTTTTCATAGTGTCCTCCCGTTCATTACAGACCCTCCTCTTTTAGCTCGTTCTATTGTTGGTCTGGTTACGTTCTTAAGCATGCAAGACATACTCATATACAGACGGCATTCCTTCCGATTTCTTATTGTGCGTTCCCGGATACCCTCTCTTTACCTTAAATGGGACAATAGCAGGCTTGTCAACTTGAAAGCATAAATTTAGACAACCAGATAATTCCTTATTGAGAGGGCAAGGGAGGCAAGGCTTGTTCAATGGGGTTGCTGCGAAAAGAGCCTCGGGAAGCTCAATACGGCATTTACACGATGATCGGCACATGAAGTGTCAGGCATACCTCTGCTTTCACATTAGTCAGGATCAATAATAATCAAAAAGGAACCTCTGTCTCTAACAGAACAGAATATAAAAAAAGGCAGTTCATCAATCGAATGGACTGCCCTTCGATAAATCACGACAATGAGCCTTTTATTTTGGCGGGATCTCTACGAAACTGCCGCCGAAATAGGTATAGATGAGTTTCCCCTCATCAACAAGATCTCTTAATGCATCCTTGACCTCATCCCTTGAGATACCCGCCTCTGCAGATATGGTCTTCTGGATATCAGATGATTTGAGTTTCTTTTTCCCTACGGATTTCTCCACCAAGGCATATATTTGCTGCTTTACTTCTTCTTTCTCCATTCTGCCACCTCGTCATTAGAATGTTAATCCGTGGGGGGATCTTGCGGTCCCCCCTTATATTATCGATATCACAGTTATATTACCACTTAAATGTTGCAGCGGTCCTGAAGGTCTCTCTCGCAATCGTAAAGTCATCAATGTGCTGGAAGGTAAAGGGCAGTCCGGTCACCTTAAAGAACTTTTCCCAGCCAATCCTCTCGATCCATTCTCCGACCCTCTCGTGTTTCTTCGCCCCTGCTATGTAAGCGTCAAAGATCTTCCTCACTGCTGCGGTAACTTCCGGCCACCTCGGGGGATTGTTCTTGATGAACGGAACAGCGAGCTTCGAGAATTTCGGGTTAGACCTGAGGTTCCCGACCTTACCACCGACCACGATCGCAACGCCGTCATATTCAGGGTCGTGGATTTCCATGGGCGGACATACGGTAAAGCAGTTCCCGCAGTACATGCACTTATCTGCGTTCACTTTCACGCTCTTTTTTGCCGCGTCAGGGCTGATCGCGCCTGTCGGGCAGGAGGCTATTGTGGACGGGATCTCGCAGATATTCTTGACCTTATCATGGTCTACCACCGGAATTTTTCTGTGGATCGCAACAACCGCGATATCCGAACAGTGCACCGCGCCGCACATATTCACACAGCACGCAACCGCAAGTCTCACTTTGTTGGGGGTATGCTTGGTCGTAAAATAATCGGCGAATTCGTCCATGAGGACTTTTACGATACCTGATGCATCGGTACATGCCGAATGGCAGTGCACCCACCCCTGGGTATGAACGATATTGCTGATTCCCGAACCGATACCCCCGATCATATACTTCTTGCTCTTCAGTTCCTTCTGGAGCGGTTCGAGGTTCTTTTCGTCGGAAACGAGGAGTTCAACATTGTTTCTCGTGGTAAATCTGATGTGACCGCCGCAATACTTTTCCGCCATTCCGGCGAAATCCCTGATAGTATCGGTGCTGAGCAGCCGTGGTGATGCGACCCTGACCGACCAGAGCTTGTCCCCGCTGTTGGCAACATGGACCATAACACCGGGATTTATGACCTCATGGTATTTCCAGTCGCCGTAGTTCTTCTGGATAACGGGGGGCAAGAAATCCTTATAATGGGGTGGTCCGATATCTGTTTTTCTCTGTGGTGCTGACATAATCTTCCTCCTTGTATTTTTAAGCTTCTAAGTTTAGTGCTTCAGATCTTCTTCGGTCCAGAAGAAAAACGGGTCTCTTCTCGGTTCCTTTATCTGCTGGGGAACTGGATTCACTCCGATAAACTCGAGGAACTCTCTCATTCCCTTTCTGATGATGAGTTCGCCGATCCTCTCCCTGTTCTTTCCGTGCTCGTCCCAGAATTCCCACATTTTCCTTATCAGATCTTTAAATTCGGTATACGGGGGTTCCATCTTTATGAAGGGCACGATGACCCAGGAGAGGGTTGCTCCGATAACAAAGGGTGCCTTGCTGCCGATGAGGATGGTCGCACCTCTTTCCCCGGTCGGCTTCAACGCCTTTGTCATCTTCGCAATGCAGTGCATACACCGTATGCAATCCTCGTCAGTGATCTTCAGTTCCTTGCCGTCATAGCTCATACATCTGCTCGGGCATCTGTTCACGATCTCTTCTGAAATATTCATGCCCTTCTTTGCGTAGTTGGCGACTTCCGCCTGATCGATGGCGATCTTACCCTTCCAGGTACCGATGATGGAGCAGTCCGCGCGGGCAATGGAGGCGATACAGTCGACGGCGCATCCCGCGGTCTTGAATTTGAATTTATAGGGGAAGGCCGGCCTGTGCATCTCATCCTGCCATTCCTGCGTTATGCTGTAAGTGATGTCAAGGGTGTTTATGTTCGACCATTCACACCGGGCCGGTCCGACGCAGCAACTCGGCGTCCTCAATGCAGAGCCCGAACCACCGAGGTCCCAGCCACGTGAGGAGAATTCGGCAAATATAGGCTCGAGGTTTTCAGTTGTGGTCCCAAGCAGAACCAGGTCACCGGTAGAACCGTGCAGGTTGGTGAGACCGCTTCCATACTTATCCCAGATGTCGCACATCTCATTCAGGAACTTTGATGTGTAGAAAAAACCTGCAATGGAATTGATTCTTACTGTATGGAAATTTGCCACATTGGGGAACTCTTCGGGAAGAGAAGAATATCTCCCGATAACCCCGGAACCGTACCCGCGAACACCAACGATACCGCCATGCTTCCAGTAACCGCGCTTGTCCCTGTAAGACTTTTCGAGCTGTCCGAGTTCATCAGCAGCCATATCGCTCTTAGCGGCTGCTTTCTTGATCTCTGTCACAAAGCTCGGGAACGGGCCTTTTTCAAGCTCGTCCAACAGTGGAGTCTGATGCTTCTTTGACATAAAATCCTCCTTTTATTTTGATTCCTCCGACCCTTTATACGTTTTCTTAAAGAATAGGACTGGAAATGAAATCGTCTAAGGGTAATATATGCATAACTTTACGGTCAAATTAAAAAAATTAATCCATAAATCATATTTGCTTATTTGTTCGGCTACAGAATTATCCGCACTTCATAAGGGGCAAAAATTATACGCTTGTCATAACTATCCGACAGAGGTTATACTACAAACCTCAAAAAATATTTCGCCGCCGAATTGCAATGCGTATAGAAAAAATTGAGCTCATAGGGTTTAAGTCCTTTGCTGAAAAAACCACGTTTCTTCTCCATCCCGGGATAACCTGCATCGTGGGTCCCAATGGCACAGGGAAGAGCAATATTGTCGATTCATTCCGCTGGGTCCTTGGTGAACAGAGTGCGAAAAGTCTTCGCGGAGAAAAGATGGAGGAGGTCATATTTAATGGCTCTTCCACCAAGAAGCCGCGGGGCATGTCCGAGGTGAATCTCATCCTGTCCTTTGATTCTCCCGAACAGGGAAACGGCGATTCCCAGACCCTCACATCCGTAGCGCGGAGACTCTACCGGTCAGGGGAAAGCGAGTACCTGATTAACAAGAGGCAGTGCAGGTTGAGGGATATCAAGGACCTTTTCCTGGATACAGGTCTGGAGATAAAGAGTTATTCCATACTGGAACAGGGAAGAATCGGGGAGATCCTTAACTCAAAGCCGTTGGAGAGAAGGTTTCTCATCGAAGAGGTTGCAGGGGTCATGAAATACAAGGTGAGGAAGACAGAGGCACTCTCAAAACTCGAATCCTCACGGCTCAATATTCAAAGGATAAACGACATTGTTTCTGAGGTAAAACGACAGATAAACTCCCTTGACCGGCAGGCGAAGAAGGCCGAACGCTATAAGAAGCTCTCCTCTGAAATCAGGGCTATCGAGCTGAAAATCGCAAAGAAAGACTACTCCACCCTGAGAGAGTCTCTGGAGAGAATCTCTACCGATTACGCGATATTAAAAGAAAAAGAGGCATCGGTGAGGGCAGCCATTACCACAATAGAAAACACCATTGAGACGAAACGGATCACCCTTCTGGATAAGGAAAAAGTCCTGAATTCAGTCGTTTCAGAACTCCGGGGGCTGGAAAGGGAGATGGCCGAAACTGAGAGGATTATTGCCGTATCCACCACAGAGCAGAACAGCCTGACAGAGTATACGATGAGGCTCATCCAGCAGGAATCAGACCTTGTCCAGAAAATTCAGGGAGTCCGTGACCGGATAAAAGAACTGGACACCACAGAAAGGAATCTTGAACAGGAAAGTGAGTCCCTCAGGCAGGAGCTCACCGGGAAGAATGAAGCCATCAGGGGTATGGAGAGGGATTTCAGCCAAAAAGAAGAGCTGGTGGAATCAAAGAGGAAAGAAATTTTCAGGTTGGCAGAGGAAATAAGCCATCTCAGGAACGAGGCCAGCACACTGTTAACCACCCTGGACAATCTCGAGAAGAAATATCTCTCCACCTCAAGGGAGTCAGAGACAGCGAAGGAGCAGGTATCATCGGCAGAGGCCCTCCTGGGAAATACCGAGGGAACCCTGCACACCAAAAACAATGAACTCCTCCTCCTCAACGATACGAAAGGGAAGATCATCGCTGATATTGATGAGTACCGTTCAAAACGTGATCAGGCCAGAAGCAGCCTCTCCACCACACGTGAAGACCTTGCCTCTTCTTCCTCCCGCCTCCATTCTCTCCAGGAGATCCTCCATGAGGACCTCTCAAGGGAGGCTCTCACCGAGCACCTTCACATAATGGCATCCGTCGCTGAGGTCATCGATGTTGATGAGGCATACGAAAAGGCAATAGAAATTGCCCTCTCGGAAAAAATAAACGGTTTCATCATTCAATCCCCTGAAGAGGTTTTCGCTGCAGCCTCGGCCTTAAAGGAAAAGGGGTTACGGAGGACAGCCTTCATCCCGCTGGAGGCGCGCTCAGGGAGTAGAAGTGGTGCGTATGAACTGCCTGCTCACCTACATGAATCCGCGGTTGGAAGAGCCGATGAACTTGTAAGGTTTCATCCCGGGTATGAATCATTCTCCGCGGTAATTAAGGGCCTTCTCGACAGGGTTGTTGTGGTAAGAGACCTCTCTGCCGCACTTTCACTCTTTACTGAAGCGGGTCTGAATAATAAGGACCTGACACCAACAGTTGTGACCATGGACGGTGAGACCGTGGAGCCCTCGGGGGCGGTCATTGTGGGTGAAGGAAAGGGTATCCTGAAGAGGAAACGGGAGATAAGAGAGCTTGGCATCCTCATTGAGCAGAAGAAGTCAGAAATGGAACGTCTTGCGCTCACCCTGACAGAGGTGGAGTCAGCACTTCAGGCGAGACAGAGTTCACTCAAAGAGACCGAGGCAACGGTAATTCATGCGGAAAAGGAGATATCGCTCTTAAGATTGACTGTGGAAACCCAGACCGAGGAAAAAGAAAAACTCAGCCGAAAGCTTTCCTACCTCACTATGGAGGGGGAGGAGCTTCTCAAGGAAAAGGAATCCCTGAAAGGGGCCCTCGCCGAGAAGGAGGCGGAGGTTGGGCGGATAGATTCGGTGAAGGGGGAGGCCGAACAGCTTCTCTCCCGTCTGCAGGATGCCATATCCGCAGACAGGGAACGCTATGAGGCGGAACGCTCATCCATCACAGAACTGAGATTATCCCTAAACTCCTATAAGGAGCGCCTCGATTCCCTGGAAAAGGAAGCGGAGAGTTCCCGGGAGATGCTCTCTGACTTCTCAAGGAACCATGAAACGGTGACCAAGGAAAAATCAGATATTGACGCAAGAATACTGCAGTGCACGGAGGTAATCAGCAAGAACAACGAGGGGTTAAGGGAGCTTGTCCTCAGGGCCGATCGTCTCAAGACAGCGATTGCAGAGCAGAGAGAACTCATCCGGACCGAGTCAGAGGAACTCATTCATTCAGAGCAGGGGGCCAAGGCCCATCGCCTTACATTAGATTCATTGACCGCTTCCATAAACGAGGCTGATGTTTCCCTCGCAGAACACAGGCTGAAAATTGAAAACGTCTCAGACAACATACGGAGAAATTATGACATCGAGATTTCCTCCTTTGAGACCGAACCCGTGCTTCCGGAAGATGGAGAGCGCCTTTCTGAGTTACGGACAAAGATTCAGGAACTTGGCTCTGTGAATCTCGGCACGCTTGACGAATATGAAGAGCTCAAGACGCGCTATGAATTCCTCACCAAGCAGCAGGAGGATCTCAATAAATCCATTGCAGAGCTGGAAGAGGCCATCACAAAAATAAACAGTACGACCCGGAGAAAACTGAGGGAGGCCTTTGAACAGCTCAACACCAAATTCTCCGAAGTGTTCACCATGCTGTTTGGCGGAGGGAAGGCAGGCCTTGTCATGACAGATGAGAACAATATCCTCGAGTCAGGGATAGAGATTATTGCGCAGCCGCCCGGAAAGAAGCTCCAGAACATACACCTCCTTTCGGGAGGTGAGAAGGCGCTCACTGCACTCTCACTCCTTTTTGCGAGTTTTCTCATAAAACCCTCGCCTCTCTGCGTTCTCGACGAGGTGGATGCTGCCCTGGATGAATCCAATATCGAGCGATTCGCGAAGATGCTCAGGGAACTTTCTTCAGGCATACAATTCATTGTGGTGACCCACAACAGGGTGACCATGGAGGCGGCGGACTACATTTACGGAATAACCATGGAAGAGCCTGGTGCTTCAAAAGTGATCTCCATGCAGCTTGTAGACTCATAAATGAGAGTGGGTAGCATGTAGGGGCCACTCTGCAAGAACACCACGATGTGTACGCTCCAGCCATTCATTGCCCCACACCCTCGAATCTTTTTGGAATGAACGCGAGATGAATAAACTAAGAGACGCATTACCTCACGTACACGCATCCACAGACCCCGAAGACCTCATATGCTATGGGTTTGACGCCTGCGGACTGGAGGAACTTCCTTCTGCGGTCCTATGGCCGGAGAATACAGAGGACGTCATCGCAATCATGAAATACGCCCATGATGAGGGAATTCCCGTAGTCCCACGTGGCGCGGGCACAGGCATGACCGGAGGTGCGGTTCCTCTCAGGGACTCTATGGTCCTGAGTATGGAAAGAATGAACCGTCTCCTTGAATTAGATAAGGACAATCTCACCGTGCTCGTGGAGCCCGGGATCATTAACGGGAGATTGCAGAGGGAGGTGGAAGACCGCGGTTTCTTTTACCCGCCTGACCCTGCAAGCATGAATTTCTGCACCATTGGAGGTAATGTGGCGGAAAACGCGGGAGGGCCAAGAGCCCTAAAATACGGCGTCACAAGGGATTATGTGATGGAGATCGAGGCAGTGCTTCCCAGCGGGGACCTCATCACTGCAGGTGTCAAGACCCAAAAAGGAGTAGTGGGATATGATCTTGTGAGATTGCTCGTAGGCTCGGAAGGGACCCTGGCAGTAGCGACCAAGATAAGGCTGAAGCTCCTTCCCCTGCCTGAGGATGTGGTCACCCTTCTCTGCCTGTTTAACGATCTCGAGGCTTCGGGAAAGGCAGTATCAACAATCATTGCGTCGAGGATCATTCCCAGGACTCTGGAGTTTATGGACAGGGAAGCCATACGTGCCGTCGAGAGATTCCAACCGCTCGGGCTTCCTGACACTATTGCCGCACTCCTTCTCATCGAGATCGACGGGTACCCTGATGCGATCAGGAGGGAGGCGGAGAAGGTGGCCGGTATCTGCATGAAATGGGGCGCGGATGTGAGCATGGCAAAAGATTATGAGGCAAGAAACAGGTTATGGGAATGCAGACGGAGGGCTTCCCAGGCCCTCTACCATATCAGCCCAAGGAAAATGAGTGAGGACATCGTGGTCCCCAGAAGCAGGATTCCCGAGATGCTCACCAGCTTGAGGAGACTCTCTGAAGAGACCGGTATCCCTATAGTGAATTTTGGCCATGCAGGGGACGGTAACATCCATGTGAACCTTATGGTTGACAGGTCCAATGAGGAGGAATACCGGCGGGCCGAATCCCTTGCGAGGGAGATCTTCCGTGTAACCCTCGATCTTGGCGGAACCATCTCCGGAGAACACGGGGTGGGCATCACAAAGTCTCCCTATATCGGGATGGAGATAAAGAAGAGGGAACTGGAGCTGATGAGGGGGATTAAGAATCTTTTTGATCCCAAAAACATCCTGAACCCGGGGAAGATTTTCCCGTCATAAGACCGTTTTTTCCATTTTATAGTCATCCATGACAAAACCACCGCCGATTTCCTGGATAACGGAACCAAGATTCTTAAAGCCGAGCCTTTCATAAGCGTTGATCGCGACTCTATTGTTTTTGTTCACGGTGAGTACAATTTTTCTCAGTCCTTTTTCTTTCGCAAGGTTTTCAATATATTGAATGGCTTTCTTCCCGTGATCTTTGTCGCGTTCCGAAGATTTTATGTATATTTTGCTCAGGAATAATTCATCGCCTTTCGGCTGGACGCCTATATACCCGATAAAGTGATTGTCTTCCCTGATGAGGAAATAGAGAAAACCGCTCCTGAGCTGATCTGAAATGGACTCTTTTGACTGGAATCTGTCGAGCATGTACTCCACCTGCTCTTTACCGATAATGGGGACGTAATGTTCGGTCCAGATCTCTTCGGCCAGGGACTCGACAATTTCTATTTGTTCTTCAGTCAAAACTTCAATGAACATGGCTTCGATGCAGGTTTTGCCCTTCTTGTGCCGAAAAAAGCTCCGATCCGCGCTGCGATGAAAAGCGGAATCGCGAGCACTCCAAAGAACAAGACTCCTATTGGCGCGAGATTCCCAAACCCCTGTGTAATGAACATCCATACTGCCTGTGCCGCCAAAGGGACCACTGCCCATTTCCAGGGATGGTCCGGTTCAATCAAAGCAAGAACTCCGGCCACCACACAAAGCAAGGGGATGCCAACAACAAAATACAATGGCGAGTCCCACGCTTCAGACTTTGATGCGACAGTGGAGACCACAACCCAAATCAGGATTCCGATTGCTGCTGCCATGACGACCAGCCAATGTTCTCGTTTCATGTGCTAGTTTAGATTTGCGTCAACGACTAAGCTATGCGGCGGCTATCGCCACCCACACGACTGAGATGTTATACCCCAATTATCTCGTTCAGTCCTTCAACAACCCGTTCTATTTCTTCAGGTGCAACCCTTCCGATCATTTTTCCAATTCGCTCAACAGAAAGCGTCCGAATCTGACTTATTTTTGCCCACGACTTCTTGGGCAAATGTGCAGTGGTTATTTCCAGGGTAAGAGGGAATCCCGCTTTCTGGGGCTGACTGGTGAGAGCTACGGCTATAACCGTTCCTGATCGTTCATTAAAAATATCCTGACTTAAAATCAAAACAGGCCGTAACCCGGCCTGTTCACTGCCCCGCACCGGATTTAGATCAGCCCATCTAATGTCGCCCCTTAGTATTCGGGCCACCGGCTCAAATCCTCAGTCAATCCTTCATCCGCCATTGCCTTTTCAAAGGTGGGATCAAGCTTCGAGCATTCTGTTGCTAAACGGGTGCGTTTCATCCGTGCCAGTTTTTCCTTTACGGCCTGCTGAATAGCCTGGCTACGATTCTGAAAAATATGTTTACTCACAAAAGTATCCAACTGATCAATGTATTGTTCATCCAGCGTAATCGCAATTTTTGTTTTGCCCATATGAACACACCTCCGGTATTACTTTATATCATACCTTTAATTTTGTCAATTTTTTTGCTTCATAACGAAATGGCTTTTAGCCGCCGGGGCACTTACGCAAGGAATGAAAACCAAACCAGGTTTATTGCCGGTCGGCTGGAAAGAGTTGTTAGCAGATGTTTTTCTTTGAAGTATTTTTGTCATTTTAGATATTTAATCCTTCAATGAAATAACTTCCGAAGGAATAACAGCGGTACGGATCTATTCTATCTTTAATGTAATAGGGCTTGAGAGCAGTTAATACGTTTGAACAGAGAAGTTCATAGAATCCTAAAGGATAGACTAATTCCCAGGTAGTAATGTCGTTG
>Ga0316616_100000903_pt1 | contig 11005 bp, 13 predicted proteins | sample OWC_Aug_M1_C1_D1_FD_207660 | JGI IMG/M metagenome (GOLD analysis project Ga0316616, IMG submission 207660) | Wetland soil microbial communities from Old Woman Creek delta, Ohio, United States - OWC_Aug_M1_C1_D1_B | ecosystem: Environmental > Terrestrial > Soil > Wetlands | place: USA: Ohio...
CCGAGAAGGCCCTGATCGAGGCCGGCGTGCCGGCAAGCCGCGTCCATACCGAGCGCTTCACCTCCGGCCCGGCCCAGGCCGCCAGGATCCAGGCCGACACCGATGCCGCGCACGAGCGCAAGCCGGCGGCCAGGGACATCGCCCTGACCGTCGTCCTCGACGGCAAGCAGCACGAACTGCAGATCGGCGCCGACGAGCACGTGCTCGACGCCGCGCTCGAGGCCGGCCTCGACCTCCCCTACTCGTGCAAGGCCGGCGTCTGCTGCACCTGCCGCGCCAGGGTCCTGCAGGGCGAGGTGGTCATGGACAGGAATTTCACGCTGGAAGCCGCCGAGATGGCCCAGGGCTACGTGCTCAGCTGCCAGGCGCGCGCCACGACCAGGCAGCTGACAGTGAGCTTCGACGAACGCTGAGCGGCGCCGGTTAAACTTCCGCAATCAACAAATGGAGAAAGACGACATGACAAGCGTAGTCCTCACCGAAACCCACGGCAAGGTGGGCCTGATCCGCATCAACCGTCCCGAGGCGCTGAACGCGCTGAACAACGAGGTGGTCGACGGCGTCGGTGCCGCCATCGCGGCCTTCGAGGCCGACGAGAACATCGGCTGCATCGTCATCACCGGCAACGAGAAGGCCTTCGCCGCCGGCGCCGACATCGGCCTGATGAAGGATTTCTCGTACATGGAGGCCTACAAGCCGGACTTCATCACGCGTAACTGGGAGCATATCCGGAAGGCCAGGAAACCGGTGATCGCCGCCGTTGCCGGCTTCGCCCTGGGCGGTGGCTGCGAAGTGGCGATGATGTGCGACATGATCTTCGCCGCCGACACGGCGAAGTTCGGCCAGCCCGAGATCAAGCTCGGCACCCTGCCCGGCGCCGGCGGCACCCAGCGCCTGCCGCGCGCGGTGGGCAAGGCCAAGGCGATGGACATGTGCCTGACGGCGCGCATGATGGACGCCGTCGAGGCCGAAAGGGCCGGGCTCGTCGCCCGCGTCTACCCGGCCGACCAGCTGCTCGAGGAAACGATCAAGGCGGCGCAGGTCATCGCCGGCTTCTCGCTGCCGGTGGTGATGATGGTCAAGGAATCGGTGAACCGCGCCTTCGAGTCTTCGCTCGCCGAGGGCCTGCTTTTCGAGCGCCGCATCTTCCAGGCGTCGTTCGCCCTCGAAGACCAGAAGGAAGGCATGGCCGCCTTCGCCGAGAAGCGCAAGGCGAACTTCCGGAACCGCTGATTCCCGGCGACGTCGAAATCAGCCGGAATTTCCGGTGGACCGCAGCAGATGCTCTCGCATCTGGCTATTTGGCAATTTCGATCTCTCGCCTCGCAATTGACCAGCAACCGGATGGCGTCGCCGCTTCCGAAGGTGATCGGAACGTGAGCCCAGGGCGCGAATCCCAGTAGTATTGGAACATCCATGGACCCTCATTCCTTCGTTTACTCGGCGGTGCTGCTGCTCGTCGTGGCATCGGTTGCTGTCGCCATCTTCCGGCATTTCGGCCTCGGCTCGATCCTCGGGCTGCTGGTCACTGGCGTGATCGTTGGCCCACATACGCCGGGGCCTTTCGTCACCACCGAGGTCGACGGTGTTCGGCAGTTCACCGAGCTCGGCGTGGTGTTGCTGTTATTCCTCATCGGCCTGGAGATGAAGCCACGCCGCCTGTGGGATCTGCGGCGCGAGTTGTTCGGACTTGGCTCACTGCAAATCGTCGTCTCGGCGGTGGCCATCGCCGCCTATTTCAGGCTGTTCCAGCCGAACTGGTCGATAGCCCTGCTGATTGGTGCCAGTTTTGCGCTTTCGTCTACCGCCTTCGTCATCCAGATGCTCCGCGAGCGTGGGGAAATCGCCAGCCGGCACGGCCAGACCGCCTTCGCCGTATTGCTGATGCAGGATCTTGCCGTGGTGCCGCTCCTGGCCCTGGTCCCCGCCCTTGCCGACGCCGGTCCGCTCCCCAAGGGACTGCCCCTATGGGAACAGATCGGCGCCGCCGTTGCGATGGTGGTGCTGGTGATCCTCAGCGGTCGCTATCTGGTGCCGCGCATCCTCGACTATCTGGCTCGCCGCAACAACCGCGAAGCCTTCTTCCTGGTCGCCATGGCGGCGGTCTTCCTGGCTGCCTGGGCGATGGCCCGTGCCGGCATGTCCATGGCACTGGGCGCCTTCCTGATGGGAGTCATGTTGTCGACTTCGCGCTACAGCCTCCAGATCGAAGCGACCATGGAGCCACACAAGGGTCTGCTGATGAGCCTCTTCTTCGTCGCCGTCGGGATGTCGGTCGATGTCAGCGCGCTCGCGCAGCACCCATTCGAGTTCGGCCTGCACGTGCTTGCCATCATCAGCATCAAGATCGTCATTCTCTACGGTTTGTGCCTGTGTTTCGGGACGGGTCGCGGCACGGCAGTGCGCGTGGCCTTCATGCTCTCTCAGGGAGGCGAGTTCGGCTTCGTCGTCTTCGGTGCCGCCAAAGCCCTCGGCGTGATCGACGATCAGATTTTCGTCGAGGTTGTCGCGGTCATCTCGCTGACCATGTTGCTGACACCCATGCTGGCCAGGCTTGGCAATCGCCTGGCTCTGCGGATCGCCGAGAAGCCGACTGGCGATGACGAGCCCTTCCTCCCTGAGGCCGCGGCGGGGGAAGCAAATGCCCGGGTGGTGATCGCCGGTTACGGGCGGGTTGGCCATACGGTTGGAACGATCCTGGCGAGCAGCGGCATTCCCTACGTCGCTTTCGATGCCAATGCCACTGTGGTGGCGAAGTGGCGCGGTGAAGGGCATCCGGTGTTCTACGGTGACATCGCGGATCCGGAACTCCTCGGCAATGCTTCGCTGCACGGCGTGGAGCTGGTGGTGCTGACGATCGATGACGGGCCCAGGGCGGTTCGTGCGGCGGCGCTGATCCGCTCGCACGCGCCGCAGATTGAAATTGTCGCGCGGGCCCGCGATCTCTCGACCTGTGATGCCATGCGCCGTATCGGCGTCACCCAGGCATTCCCGGAAACGCTTGAAGCGAGCCTGCAATTGGCCGCACAAAGCCTCGAGGCGCTGGGTATTCCGGCGGACGAAACGAGCATGCTGCTGCGCGGAGTGCGCAGCACGGACTATGCCCTGGTACGCTCCGGACCGGAGGCGGGACGGGATTCGAAGAGTAAGCCACCGATTGCGCATGGCGCCGATTGATTGCCCTGTGCTCTCTTTCCGGGTACTGGCCGAGGTGGTCCGCTTTGAACGGGTGCTGCATGGCACCCGTGACCTTCCCGCAGTTTCCGGGCTGGGTGAGCGCGGGAAATCGTGTTCGAATCGCCTTGACTTTGAAGCCACGGGCCGTGGTGTTTCCATCAAGCACTCAGCCCGCGCGTTGCACACAAATGTGGCTGCATCTCCTTGCTCGTGCTGCCCGGGCATTGCTCAGGACTAGTCATTTCGGGCTAATATCACACGCCTCCGGGCCAGTTCGGCCCAAGGCAAGAGCGCAGCCGGTCAAGGAATCGGTCAACCGCGCCTTCGAGTCGTCGCTCAACCAAGGGCTCCTCTTCGAACGCCACGCCTTCCACGCCAGCTTCGGGCTGGAAGACCAGAAGGAAGGCATGGCCGCCTTCGCCGAGAAGCGCAAGGCGAACTTCAGGAACCGCTGAGTTGCACCTTTTCGTCGACATTTCCGGCCACGGCTTCGGACACCTCGCCATCGCGGCGCCGGTGCTCGATGCGCTGGCGGAAATGGTGCCGGACCTGCGCCTGACGGTACGCAGCGCGCTGCCGGCAGCCAAGCTCGCGCAGCGCATCGCTCCGCGCTTCGCGCACATCGCCGCGGCCAGCGATTTCGGCTACGTGATGCACGACGCGCTGACCATCGACCACGCCGCCTCCGCCGCCGCCTACCGCGCCGCACATGCGGACTGGCCGGCGGCGGTCGCCGCCGAAGCGCGGTTTCTTGAGAATCTGCGGCCCGACGCGGTGCTGACCAGCGTCTCCTACCTGCCGCTCGCCGGTGCCACAGTCTGCGGCATTCCGTCGCTCGCCATCTGTTCGCTGAACTGGGCCGACCTGTTCGGCCATTTCTTCGGCCGCGAACCGTGGGCCGCCCCGATCCACGCCGCGATGCTCGCCGCCTACCGCAGCGCGCGCGCCTTCATCCGCATCACCCCAGGAATGGAAATGGCGTCGCTCGACAACCTGCGCCCGGTCGGCCCGGTGGCGACGCGCGGACGCAAGGTCGACCTCAGCCTCCGCGGCAAACGGGCGGTGCTCGTCGCGCTCGGCGGCATCGCCCACCACCTGCCGGTCGACCGCTGGCCGCGTCTCCCCGGCGTGCGCTGGCTGGTACCGGCCGCCTGGCGCTGCCAACACCCCGACGCGCTCGCGCTGGAGTCCTTCGGGCTCGGCTTCACCGACCTGCTCGCTTCGGTCGGCGCCGTGGTCACCAAGCCCGGCTACGGCACCTTTACCGAAGCTGCGTGCAACGGTACGCCGGTGCTCTGGCAGCGGCGGGTCGACTGGCCGGAGCAGGAATACCTGATCGACTGGCTGGAAAGCAATGCGCGCTGCCTCGAGGTAGACGCCAGCCGGCTGGAAAGCGGAAGCCTCGGCGCGGCACTGGACGAATTGTGGGCGCAGCCGGCACCGCCGGTCCCGGACTGCAGCGGCGCGCGCGAAGCGGCGGCGCTGGTCGCCGGGCTTACGCGCTGAGGCCCAGGCTGTGCCGCGTGTAGCGGCGCAGCGCGTGCATGTCGGCCGCGCGCGCTTCCTTGTCGCGCGAGTTGAGGACAACCAGCGCGACGACCCGGTCGCCGATGCGTTCGGCCATCGCCAGGCAGTAGCCGGCGGCCGAGGTGAAACCGGTCTTTCCGGACAGGAGCTGCACCGAGCGGTCGTGCGCGAAGCGGTTGACGTTGGCCTTGCCGCCGACCGCCGGCCGCGTCGCCAGTTGCTGGAACCACGGCACTTGCGACAGCTGCAGGAGCAGGACGCCGAGGTCGCGGGCGTTGGCGCGATTGAGCGGCGAGAGCCCGGAAGGATCGCCGAAGTCGAAGCTGAAGAGCTGCATCTGGGTCAGCAGGGCGCGCATCGAATACTGGAACTCCGGCCAGCCGCCGGGAAAGGTACGCGCCAACGCCATCGCCGCCCGGTTGTCGGAAGCGACGAGCAGCCACTCGAGCAACTGGCCGCGGGAGTAGGAGGCGCCGACGGCAAGCTGCGAGGCGGTGTGCTGCGCACGCGCCGCATCCTCGGCCAGGACGCGGATGCGCTCGTCGAGCGGCAGGCCGGCCGAAAGCACGACCCAGGCAGTAATCAGCTTGCTGACCGAGGCAATCGAAACCGGGGTATCGGGGGCGACGGCATGGAGGGTGTCGTTCATGTCGCCGGCCCAGGCGTGGCGCGCCGTTAGCCGCGGGGGTGCCGGGCTGGTGGCGGAAATCGCGGGGCCGGCGACGAATGCGGCCAGCGCGCCGAGCAGCAGCCGCCTGCGGTCGACGCTCACCGCAGCCCTAGAAGCGCCAGCCGAAGCGCTTCAGCAGTTCGCCAGTCTCGCACACCGGCAGCCCCATGACACCGGTGTAGCTGCCGGCGAGATGCTCGACGAAGAGCCCGGCGCGGCCCTGGATGCCGTAGGCGCCAGCTTTGTCCATCGGTTCGCCGGTGAGCACGTAGCGGCGGATCTCGTCGTCGTCGAGTCGGCGGAAGCGCACCTCGCTGGTCGACAGCACGCATTCGGTGCGTCCCTCGTGGCTGATCGCGACACCGGTCAGCACCCGGTGTGTCTGCCCGGAAAGGCGGCGCAGGATGGCGGCCGCATCGGCGGCATCGGCGGGTTTGCCGATGATCGCGCCGGCCAGTTCCAGCGTCGTGTCGGCGGCGAGGACCGGGTGCAGCAGCAGCCGGCGCTCGTAGAGCAGCTTGACGCCGTGTTCCGCCTTGGCGCGGGCGACGCGCTCGACATAGGCCACCGGCGGCTCGCCGGGATGCGGCGACTCGTCGGTGGCGGAATCGGTGCGCTGGCCGTCGCGGAAGACCAGCGTGTCGAAGGCGACGCCGATCTGGTTGAGCAGTTCGCGTCGGCGCGGGCTGCGCGACGCCAGGTAGATGCGCATCATCCCTCGCGATGGTAAGGGTGGTTCTTCAGCACGCTGACGGCCCGGTACAACTGCTCGCACAGGACGAGCCGCGCCAGGCCATGCGGCAGGGTCAGGCTGGACAGGCGCAGCGTATCGTCGGCGCGCGCCTTCAGTTCGTCGTCGAGGCCGTCGGCGCCGCCGATCAGCAGGGCAACGTCGCGGCCATCCTGCATCCAGGCTTCGAGGCGCCGGGCGAGGCCGAGCGTGGTCAGGTCGTCACCCTTCTCGTCGAGGACGGCGATCCGGCAGTTGCCCGGCAGCGCATCACGGATGCGGCCCTTCTCGGCAGCGAGGAGCTGGGCACGCGTCCGGGCGCCACGCGGCTCGGGCTTGATCTCGGCGACGCTCGCCGGCAGCTCGCGCGGCATTCGCTTCAGGTACTCGGCGCAGCCGGCGGTCACCCAGTCCGGTTGGCGATGGCCCACGGCGAACACGGCCAGCCTCATTCCGCGGCAGCCTGCTCCATCGCCTTGCGGCGCTGGGCCGGGATGGTCTGCCAGAGTTCCTCGAGGTTGTAGTACTGGCGGACGCTGGGCTGCATGACATGGACGATGATGTCGCCGAGATCGACCAGCACCCACTCGCCGCTTTCCTCGCCCTCGACCGAGAGGACTGCCGCCCCAGCCTCGCGCACCTTGTCCTGGACGTGGCGGGCGAGCGCCTTGACCTGCCGGTTGGAGTCGCCGGTGGCGATGACCATGCGGTCGAACATCGCGGTCAGCCTGGCGGTATCGATCACTTCGATGTTCTTGCCCTTGATGTCCTCGAGGGCGGAGACGACGGCTTTTTGCAGCTTGCGGATGTCCATCAGGGATTTCTGTAGAGGGAATGGGTCCGAATATAGTCGAGAACGCTATCAGGCAGCAAATAACGGGCCGACTCGCCGGCTGCGAGCAGCTTGCGAATATGCGTCGCCGAAATGGCGAGCTGGGTCATCGCGAAGGTGACGATGCCGCCGGCTGGTGTTTCGCGCAGGCCGCTGGCGCCAGGCAGGCGGCGGTCGCCGAACTCGGTCGCCAGTTCGTGCGGCAGCGCCGCCGCCTCGACCGGAAAGCCGGGCCGGTGCGACACGGCGATGTGCGCCAGCGCGAAAAGGTCGCGCCAGTGGTACCAGGTCGCCAGGCCGGCGAAGGCATCAGCACCGACCAGCAGCACCAGCGGCTGCCCGGGCCCGAGTTCGCCGCGCAGCCGTTGCAGCGTATGCACCGTGTAGCTCGGCACCGGCACCTCGACTTCGGTGGCGTCGACCGAAAACCGCTCGTTTCCGGCGGTCGACCGCAACACCATCTCCAGCCGTTGGCGCGCGGTGACCTGCGGCGCACCGCGATGCGGCGGCTGCCCGGCGGGGATCCAGCGCACGCCGCCGAGGCCGAGGTAGCCGATCGACTCTTCCGCCAGCCGCAGGTGGCCGAAATGCACCGGGTCGAAGGTGCCGCCGAAGATGCCGAGCGGCTCAGTCAATCTCGGCGGAGACGAAGACATCACGATAGCTGACGTAGAAGCTCGCGAAGATGACTGGCAGGATCACCAGCATCATCGGCACCGTGACCAGTGCGGTGATGAACTTCTGCACCTCGGGAAAGAGGAGCAGCAGCAGGCCGGCCAGGAGGCCGGGGGCAAGACCACCCACCAGCACGAGCCCGGCGCCGTAGACAAGAAACGCGCGCCAGTTCAACCAGCACGCGGCGAAGCTGAAGAACAGCGACTTGCCGACCCCCTGCCCATGCCAGGCCGCCAATACGGGGGCGAACCACCACGCCATCAGCACCGGCGTCATCACCGCCATGACGAACATCGCCGGCATGATGAGGGCGCCACTCTCGATCGCCTCCTTGTCCACTTCCTTGTCGGCCAGAACCAGGCGCGCCAGGTCGCCGCCATCGAAGAGCGCCGCCAGGACCAGCGCGCCGAGCGTGCAGCACAGATAGAGGATGCCGAGAATGACCAGCGTGCGCGGGTTATTGCGGAGGCCGCCGAACAGCGTCGGCAACCCGACCGGCTGACCGCGCTCGAGGCCGCGCGCCGCCTGCATGAGTCCTACCGACAGGCCGGGGACGACCATCGCCGAGGCAACCTGCCCGATGTACGGCAGCAGGTTGAGGAACACGACGGTCAGCCAGTAGCAGACAACCAGCATCGAGTAGAGCGCCGGGTTGCGCCGGAAGATGGCGAACCCGTCGACGATCCAGCGCCAGCCGGCGGCTGCCGGCAAGGTCTGCGCGCGCACGGTCAGACCTCCTCGAAGATGTCGCGATAGGACGCGTACGCCGCCCCCGAGAACACCGGGATCAGCAGCAGCATCCCGAGCAGCAGCGGCGTCGTGGCGATGATGTCCTGATACGAGGCATAGGTCGCCCCCGACAGTACCGTGATCAGCATCGCCATGCCCAGCAGCAGCGGCGCCATGGCGATGAACAGCGCAACGACCAGCATCACGCCGAAGACGGCCATGGTCTTCCAGTTGCGGGCGCCCGCCAGGAAGCTGGCCTTCATCGCCGACAGCGGCGCCATGTCGTGCAGGAAGATGAGCAGCGGAGCGAACCAGGTGGCCATGATGACCGGGATCGTCAGGATGAATACGGCGATGCTGGCGAGCATCACCGCACTGAGCGCGATGCCGAAACCGGCAAGGCGACCCGTGATCACGCTGCCGACGGCACCGCCGCTGATGATCTTGAAGGCGATGACGGCAAGGCCGAAAATTCCCGTCGCGAAAATGACGCCGACGATCACCAGGCTCCCGGAGTTGTGCCGGAAACCGGCGAAAAGGTCGGCGATTTCCGCCTGCCCGCCCTCTTGCTGGTGATGGCACATGCAGACGATGCCGCCGGCGAAAACCGGCAGGAGCAGGGTCACCGCGATCTGCCCGAAGACCGGCACGACGTTCGCTGCGAAGAGGAGGACCATCAGCACCGCCGTGCTGCCGATCCAGACGCCGAGATTGCCGACGAAGATCGCCCAGCCCTGGCGCAGCCAGGTGAAACAGTCGCCGGGATCGACCTCGCGGCAGTTGCCGCGGAAGGGTTCCCGCAGGGCGGGGAGGGTTGTGCTCTGGTCCATACGCGGATGCTAACGGGGGAGGCCCGGCGGAGCAAGACGCAGGCGCTGCAAAAGGCTCGCGAAATGATCCGGTTCCTTGATCGTTACAACAGCGCCGGCACGCGGACTGTGCTTCGCCTCCAGCCGCGACAGCCAGAAACGCAGCGCCGCCGCCCGCCGCAGCACCGGCCAGGCGGCCGCCTCGGCCGCCGTCAGCGGTCGCAGCGCCTCGTAGCCGGCGAGCAGCACGCGCAGATGGTCGTCGTCCGCGCACCAGTCGTTGGCGGCGACCGCCAGGTCGAACAACAGGCAGTCCTCGCCGGCGAAATAGAAATCGAGAACGCCCGAGAGCGTTCCATCCGGCAGCCAGAGGACGTTGTCGCGAAAGAGGTCGGCATGGACAATGCCGCGCGGCAGGCTGGCGTGATCGCAGGCAGCCTGGAAATCGAGTTCGGCGAGGAGTCGACCGCGCTCGTCGTCGGCAAGCAGTGGCGCCAGTCCGCGCCCGGTCGTTTCGCGCCAGGTGGCGCCGCAGGAATTCGGCAGCGGCGACGGAAAGTCGGCGCCGGCCCGGTGCAGGCGCGCCAGCATCCCGCCGAGCGCCTGGCAATGTGCCGGTGTCGGCGTGTCGACGCAGGCGCCCGCCAGGCAGGTGAACAACGCCGCCGGCTTGCCGGCGAGCGGCCGCCACAGGCGCCCCTGCGCATCCGGCTGCGGGCGCGGACAGGGAATCCCGCGCGCCGCGAGGTGCTCCTGCAAGGCAAGGTAGAAGTCGATCTGACGCGGATCGAGATGCTCGAAGACAGTCAGCACCCAGCGGCAGCCGCCGGCGCTGACGAAATAGTTGGAGTTCTGGATGCCGGCGGCGATGCCGGCGAGATCCTCGAGCACGCCGACGCCGAGTGGCGCCAGCCAGGGCGCGAGGTCGTCACGCCCGACCGTCGTGTAGACCGACAAGTCTTACCAGGAATGGATGATCCACATCGGCGGCCGCGTCGGCTGCCCGACGATGGTGTCCTGCTGGACGAAATTGCCGTCGCCTTCGTTGTCGACCAGGTAGTACGACGGGCCGATGGCCGGCGTCACCTTGACCATGTAGAGCCGGTTGTTGAGGCGGAACTCCTCGCGGGTTTCCCTCTCGGTCTTGACGATGGTGACCTGCGGCTCGAGCGCGGCATCGAAGGCCTCCATGCCCGGTGGCGGCGGCGGCACCGCCGGCAGCGGCTGGAGATCGGATTTCTGCGCCCAGACAGGGAGGGCGGCAAGCAGGAGAAGGGGAAGCAGACGGCGCATGGGGATTTTCCTGGAAGATCTGACCACGATTCTATTACAGGTTGAGCAACATCTCGCGCTCGCTCGGCAGCGGAGCGAACGGACGCGCCTCGTAATGCTTGAAGATGGCCTCGACGACCTTGTCCGGCTCGTCGATCAACTGGATCAGGCCGATATCCCCGGGGTCGACCAGCCCCTCCTCGACCAGCCGGGTACGGAACCAGTCGATCATGCCCTGCCAGAAATCCGAGCACATCAGGATCAGCGGAATCTTCCGTGCCTTGCCGGTCTGGATGAGAGTGAGCGCTTCCATCAGCTCGTCGAGCGTGCCAAAGCCGCCGGGCATCACGACATAGGCGCTGGCGAAACGGACGAACATGTACTTGCGCGCGAAGAAGTGACGGAAGGTCTGCGAGATGTCCTGGTAGAGGTTCGCCTTCTGCTCGTGCGGCAACTGGATGTTGAGGCCGACCGACGGCGACTTGCCGTGGAACGCCCCCTTGTTGGCAGCCTCCATGATGCCCGGCCCGCCGCCCGAAATGACCGAGAAGCCGGAATCGGACAGCAGCCGCGCCGTCCTCTCC
>Ga0316616_100000904_pt1 | contig 11002 bp, 8 predicted proteins | sample OWC_Aug_M1_C1_D1_FD_207660 | JGI IMG/M metagenome (GOLD analysis project Ga0316616, IMG submission 207660) | Wetland soil microbial communities from Old Woman Creek delta, Ohio, United States - OWC_Aug_M1_C1_D1_B | ecosystem: Environmental > Terrestrial > Soil > Wetlands | place: USA: Ohio...
CATCCCGCCCGAGCAGGTGATCGGAAGCAGCATCAAGACGCAGTTCGCCATGCGCGACGGGAAGCCCGTGCTGGTGCGTCTGCCGGCGGTCAACTTCGTTGACGACAAGGCCGGAAAGCCGGTCGGCATCAACCAGCAGATCGGCCGCCGCCCGATCCTCGCCTTCGGCAACTCGGACGGGGACCTCCAGATGCTCCAGTGGACCGCCGCGGGTAACAGCCCCCGCTTCATGGGCCTCGTCCACCACACCGATGCCACCCGCGAATGGGCCTACGACCGCACGTCCACCGTCGGTCGCCTCGACAAGGCGCTAGACGAGGCGCAGGCCAAAGGCTGGACGGTAGTCGACATGAAGAGTGACTGGAAGCGGGTCTTTGCGTTCGAGTAAGAAGGACAGGGGAAAAATCCGAAATCCGAAGCACGAAATCCGAAGCAAACTCGAATGTTCAAAGGACAGGAAACTACGAAACAGTATGAGCGGGAAATGCCCGCGGGGCGGTTCGCCGGTGCGGTGTTTTGAGCATTGTTCTCTTCGAGTTTCGGAATTGTTTCGGATTTCGAAATCCGGATTTCGAGTTTTCGGCATATCATACGCGTGAAGACAATGGGTAATCAGACGATTTGGCAACTGGGCGACTGGGCGATTTGGCGACTCGGGGGCTTGAATGGTGAAGGCCGATTCGGCCCATACCAAGTCGCCTAGTCGCCTGATTGCCAAGTTGCCTGATTGCCCTCCCTTTGCATCCTTGGCGTCTTGGCGAGAGACAGCTTTCGTCGGAGTGGGGAATACGGCAACCGCGACAGTTGGGACGGCGGGGGATTCGCGAAGTTTTCGGCGCTGACGTCGTGGGGCCCGTACCCACAGAGCCGCGTCAGCCGAACCGGGCAAACCAGCAGAACGAAGGAGGACCCGTATGAAGACCTTGACCCCCGCGCGGCTTTCCGCACGCATCCGGGCGCACGTGATCGCGGTGGCCGCCCTGTGCGCGGCGGTGCTGGTGGTTGGCGGGCCGGCGGCCGATGCGCAGGCGCCCTACGAGACGCCGGCGGTTCTGAGCGCCAGATCCCTACTCCCGCCGGACCAGCTCGCGGGGCCCCTCTTCCAGGTGGACGATCGGGTGCCGACCGACGGGTACCTGGCGCACTTCACACTGCGCTCGGGTCTGGGGACCTTCACAGTGCCGGGGCGCACGCTGCTCAAGATCCGCATCGAGGAGCTGCAGGCGATCCAGCAGCTCAACCAGACGAGCCAGACCCAGACGTTCGTCGATGGGTTGGGGAGGGCGGCGGCCCGGCCCGTCGAGGCGGTCGTGAACATCGTCTCTGATCCGGTGGGGACCGTGGAGAGCCTGCCCGCAGGGATTTCCCGCTTCTTCAGCCGGGTCGAGGCTGGTGCCCAGGGCGTCGCCGCCGCGGCCACGGATCCCAATAAGACCAGCCAGCAGGCGGCCCAAGACACGGCGCAGCGGGTCGGGGACGTCACCATCACCGCCCTGGGTTTCGAACAGGTTCGACGGCAGATGGCGAAATCGCTGGGGGTGGATCCCTACACGACCAATCCGGTCCTGGCGCAAAAACTCACCGACACGGCCTGGGTTGCGTTTTCGGCTCGATTGGGAGTGGATCTTCTGATGTCGGCAGTCGTGCCGGGTTCGACGTTCATCTCGCTCACTGCCATAACAAGCGATCTTATCTACGACACGCCAAAGGCCGACCTGATCCTCCTGAACCAGCAGAAGCTGATCCGCATGGGGGCGAGCGAGGCCCTGATTCAGGCGTTACTCAAGAACCGCTGGTACTCCTTGTCGGTGCTGACCGCGCTGGTGGCCGACCTGGAGCGTCTGGCGGGTGCCAAGAGGCGGCCGGCCATCATCGCTCTGGCCACGACTGTCGTGAACGAGGAAGAGGCTCGGTTTCTCGCCGCGAGCGTCCAGTTGCTGGCCCGGCTGAACGTGACGGGCGTGCCCCTCCGGGAACTGGCGGCGCGGCAGACCGTGGTTGGGGTCATGCCCGGCGGCGGTATCGTGGTCCCCGCCCCGGTGGATTACCTCTCCTGGACCGAGCCCATCGCGCGGGTGGCGGACCGGAGAGACCTCCGGGCTCCCCGGCGCGGCGTGTGGTTCAGCGGTCGAATGTCGGCGCTCGCCCACCGAGAACTGTCCCGGCTCGGGTGGGCGTTCCATCCCGCGCCGTCGCTTTCCGGAGCACCGTAGATGGCAATTGGGCGACCGGGCAAGCTGGCGATTCGGCAATCAGGCGACTGGGCAGCAGAGAACGATCGATCCGTGCGATCACGCCGTTGCCCGCACAGGGGTCTCCCATCGCGAGGAAGGTGGCGATGGAGTAGGGGGTGATCCATGAGTCGAAGCGTGCGGGCTATTGGGGTCATGCTTGGTGCGGTGGTGTGCCTCCTCGTGCCTTCGGCCTCTGAGGGGCAGGAGCTGTCACCGCGCTTGCTTTCCGTCATTGCCAAGAAGTGGACTGGCGACTTTGATGGAATGGTGAAGCGTCGCGTCATCCGCGTCCTGGTCGTGTACAGCAAGACCTTCTACTTCCTCGACAAGGGGACCGAGCGCGGGATCGCCTATGATGCGCTGAAGCTGTTCGAGGCTGACATCAACACGCAGCCCGCGGTGAAGAAACAGCTCAAAGCAAAGCACCTTCGGGTGAACGTGGTGTTTCTTCCGGTCCATCGGGACGAGCTCATCCCCGCGCTGCGCGAAGGCCGCGGCGACCTCGCGGCCGCCTTTCTCACCGTCACGCCCGAGCGACAGAAGCTCGTGGAGTTCTCCGATCCCATCCTCGGCGGTGTGGATGAGATCGTGATTTCTGGCCCCGGCGCGCCACCGGTTGCGGACCGGGAGGATCTGGCAGGCAAGGAGGTATTCGTCCGGAAGTCGAGCAGCTATTACGAGAGCCTGCAGGCGCTGAATGTGGAATTCGCCAAGGCAGGGAAGGCGCCCGTGCGGGTGAAGTCGGCACCCGAGGAACTGGAGGACGAAGACCTGCTGGAGATGGTGAACGCCGGGCTGGTGCCGCTCACCGTTGTGGACAGCCAAAAGGCGCAGTTCTGGAAGCAGATCTACCAGAAGATCGTCCTCCACCCCGACGTGACGGTTCGCGCCGGCGGGGAGGTCGGCTGGATGTTCCGCCCTGGCAGCCCTCAGCTCAAAGCGGCGGTGAACGACTTCATCCGGCGCCGCGACAAAGGCGGGCGGGAGGCGCAGATCCTGATTGCAGAGTACCTGAAGAACACGAAATGGGTGAAAGAGGCAACCTCGGACGCGGAGATCAAGAAGTTTCAGCAGACCGTCGGACTCTTCAAGAAGTACGGCGAGACGTACGACATCGACGCTCTACTGATGATGGCGCAGGGCTACCAAGAGTCCACCCTCGACCAGAATGCGCGGAGTCCCGGGGGAGCGATCGGGATCATGCAGCTCTTGCCCGCTACCGGCACCGCCATGCAGGTCGGCGACATCACCGAGATGGAGGCGAACATCCATGCCGGGGTGAAGTACGTCCGGTTCATGGTCGATCAGTATCTCAAGAATGAACCGATGGATCGGCTGAACAAGGCGTTGTTTGCCTTTGCCTCGTACAACGCGGGTCCCAACCGGATTGCCCAACTACGGCGGGAGGCATCCCAGCAGGGGTTCGACCCCAACGTGTGGTTCAACAACGTCGAGATCGTCGCCGCCAAGCGGATCGGAAGGCAGACGCCACAGTACGTCAGCAACATCTACAAGTACTACATTGCCTACACGCTGATCACCGAGGCTCAGGAGGAGCGCGCCAAGGCGATCAGGAGCATCAAGGGATCGTGACGCACGTCCAGGTGGGCGAGGTACTTCGAATCAGCAACAGTCCGTCCCGCACAGTCCCGCGACACCTGGTGACACTATGACCGCAGACGGTACGATCTCGCGAGAGATGGCCGACGCCGCCTTTGTGGCAATTCGAATGGCGCTGGGCTTTGCCCTGGTCGTCGTCCTGGCCGTCTGCGTGCGCCGGGCGTTCCTGACGTTTGCCGGCGCGGGGTATCGGCACCTCGGCCGCCGGAAGTGGTGGCTGGCGGGCGCGAATGCGCTTGCAGTCGTCCTCCTTGAGTCGGCGAAAGCCCCGGTTGAACGAATACTGACCATCTTCGCGGATGCGATCGGTCCCGTGGGCGTGATCCCGGACCCGGAGTGGCTGGGGGTCGCCTTGATCGGCCTGTATCATACGGGCGCGGCCACGCTCGCGCTGGTGCTGGCGATCCAGCTCGTGGGGGCGCTGTACTGGGGCGTGGAGGGCCGGCGGGACGCGTGGCGCGCCCGGATCGGCCCGGCACAGGTGGCTGGAGCGGCGCGGGACGTTCGTGCCGAGCTTCTGGATGCCGTCGGCTGGCTGAACCGCGCGGTCCGTGCGGTCCTGCTCATCGGGCTGCTGCTCTCGTTCCTGACGGTGACCCTCCGGTTCTTTCCCCGGACGGCGCCGGTCGTGGACGCGGTGCGGCTGTACCTGGCCAATCCGGCCCGGACCATCGGCCTGGCCATCGCCCAGTACCTCCCCAACCTGGGCTATCTGACGGTGATCGGATTCCTCGGATGGCTCGCCTTGCGGCTGCTCCGCCACACGTTCGACGCGCTGGGGAACGGCACTCTGGGGATTCGGGGTTTCCTCCGCGAATGGGCGGAGCCGACCTACAAGCTCTCCCGCACGCTGCTGCTGCTGTTTCTGTTGATGGTGAGCTTTCCGTATCTGCCCGGGGCCGGGGCGCAGTTCTTCCAGGGGTTCTCGGTGTTCGTGGGCGCCCTGTTGACGTTGGGCTCGGCGGGTGCCATCGGCAACATCGTGGCGGGGACCGTCCTCACCTACACCCGGGCGTTCCGCGTCGGCGACCGGGTGCGGCTCGGCGAGACCTACGGCATTGTGCTCGAGAAGACGCTCTTGGTGACCCGCGTGCGCACTCTCGAAAATGAGGAAGTGACGATCCCCAACGGCACGGTGCTAGCGGGTGCCGTCGTGAACTATAGCGCCAGGGCCGCCGCCGGCGGTCTCGTCCTGACGGTGCGCGCCGGCATTGGGTACGACGTGGACTGGCGGACGGTCCACCGGCTGATGCACGAGGGTGCCGCCCAGACCGAGCACATCTTGGCCGATCCCGCCCCACAGGTGTGGCAGAAGGACCTCGGCGATTACGCGGTGGAATACGAGCTACGCGCCTCGACCAACCGGCCGGAGGCCATGTTGGAGATCCGGTCTGCCCTGTGCCGGAACGTTCTGGATGCCTTCAACCGGGCGGGGGTGGAGATCATGACCCCCAGCATCCTGGCGCACCGCGACGCGAGCGGGCTGGCGATCCCGCCGGACGCCTTCCCGCAACCGTCCGCACGGCGCGGGATCGCCGTGGACCTGGACGAGCGCGGTTAGGAGCCGTTACGAAATACCCTATACATCTCTTTCTATTTCGTTACGGCTCCTCATGCCGTTTCGGAATGTCTCCGCTCAACTAATTCTTTGACAACGGCTTAGTATCGCCTTCCCCGTCGTCTTCCGCCCTTCCAGCGCACGGACGGCTCCGAGTTCTCCACCTTCGTAGGAGGGCACCATGGGCAGGCTGACCACAAAGCTCAAGGAAGAACTCCTCGAGATGATCCCGCCGACGATCTATTTCTTCGTCATTCTCCACATCGTCGCGTTCATTCGGGTGCTGATGACCAAGAACACCGGGCTCTCCCTCCCGACGTCGATGTCCATAACGGTGGCCGCTCTGGTCCTGGGCAAATCGGTGGTGATCGCCGATCTGTTGCCGTTCATCAACCGCTATCCCGAGAAGCCGCTCATCTGGAATGTCTGCTGGAAGACGACGATCTATTTCGTCGTGGCCCTTCTCATCCACTGCCTGGAGCACCTGTACGATTTCTGGAAGGAGGCTCCCGGTTTCGTCGCCGCCAACCAGAAGCTGTTTGCGGAGATCGTCTGGCCGCATTTCTGGGCCATCCAGATCCTGCTCGCGGTGCTGATCGTCATGTACTGCGTGATGCGCGAACTCGCGCGCCTGATCGGCGCGGACAAGATGAAGGCGATGTTCTTCGGTCCCCTGCCCGCCAAACCAGTATAGCCCCGGCAGTGCGGCCTGACATCGGCTTACATATTGGCGGGAAGGTGTTGCCTTCGTAAACTTATCTAAAACCCTCGGCTGATGCAAGAAGCGGCGGCCCAGACCGAGCGCATCCTGGCCGATCCTCCCCCGCAGATCTGGCAGAAGGACCTCGGCGATTACGCGGTTGAATACGAGTTGTGCGCCGCGACCAACCGGCCGGAAGCCATGTTTGCAATCCTTTCCGCCCTGTGCCGGAACGTCCTGGATGCCTTCAATCGGGTGGGGGTCGAGATCATGACCCCCACCTGGCGGTCGGGACTTTACGGGGCAATATTGTATAGACAGTCAGCAGATTTGCCGTTATTCTGCTGGCATGTTTACACGGCTGCTTCAACTACCCAATCATTCGTTTTTCCTGTTCGGTCCACGCGGGACCGGCAAGACGACGTGGTTGCGGCACGTCCTTCCGGATGCGCTGTGGTTCGATCTCCTGCGAACTCAGACATTCCTTGCGCTGACCCGGCAGCCCGAGTCTTTCCGCCAGCAGGTCGAGGCACGGCCCAAGGGCAGTTGGGTTGTGGTAGATGAGGTGCAGCGCCTCCCGTCCTTGTTGAACGAGGTGCATGCTCTCATAACGGAGCGCGGCCGTGCACACCGATTCGCGCTCAGTGGATCCAGCGCCCGCAAACTCAAGCGCATGGACGTCAACCTGCTGGCGGGGCGTGTAATCAATCGTCAGTTCTTTCCACTCACGGCTGCCGAGCTGAACTACGACCTCGATCTCGACCGCGCCCTGCGTTTCGGTTTGCTCCCGCAGGTTCATGCGGAACCGGACTTCGCCCTCGATGTCCTGGAAGCCTACGTGGCGAACTATATTCGGGAGGAGATTCAGCAGGAGGCGATTGTTCGGAATCTCGATTCGTTTTCGCGTTTCCTTGAAGTCGCCGCCCTGATGAACGGCCAGATAGCCAATGTGTCGGGGCTGGCCCGCGATGCCGCCGTGGCCCGGCCGACCGTCCAGGGTTATTTCGCGACCCTTGTCGACACCTTGATCGGCATATGGTTGCCGGCTTGGCGGCAACGGGCAAAGGTCAAAGAGGTCGCGAGTCCGAAGTTTTATCTCTTCGATCCGGGGGTCGTCCGTGCGCTCGCGGGTCGTTTGCGAGAACCGCTAGACGGCTCTGAACGGGGTTTCCTGCTGGAGACGTGGATTCTGCACGAGCTTCGGGCCGCTATGGCGACGCAGGACACCGGTGGGCAACTTCACTATTGGCGCACGCCCAGCGGCAGTGAGGTGGACTTCGTCTGGACCCGAGGACCGCATGCGGTGGGTCTGGAAGTGAAGGCAGCCACCACGTGGCGGAATGAATACGGCGCATCCCTCAAAGCGTTGATCGCCCAAGGGAGCCTGCAGGCAGGCTATGGCACGTATATGGGCGCCGCCGAACTCAAGGATGGACCGCTGAGGGTCTTCCCACTGAAACGGTTTCTCAAGGAACTGGCGTCCGGCCACGTGCTGGTGGCGGGCCGAGGGAAACCGTGACTCGCACCCCAGCGCCGGCGCCACCTATCGTTGCGGAAAGTGTCTCTGAATGCACGGGATCTCCATCGTCATGGCGGGACGGTGTTGCCTTCGTGAACTTCCTGTACGGTGGGGAAGATAGGCGACACAGCAAACAGAACCGCACAGTCCGGGGGAGAGTCCGACGAGGGGCAGCGGCCCGCTCCTCTCAGAGGGGTCAGGGGGGAGGGCCGAGCGCGTGCGTCGCATCGCGTGCAAGCGCGAGGGCCTTCCCCACGAACGGAGCAGCGGGGCGTGCGGTGTAGCCATTGGGAACGGAGCGGCGATTGTGGTATGGTGCATCGGCCATTCCGCGGGTAACGACGCCTCGTCCATCAGCGCCCCGCTGTGGAGACATCACCGGTGACCATCGCCGAGTTCATCGCCAAATGGAAGAAGGCCGAGCTGAAGGAGCGGCCGCGGCTCAAGAGCATTTCTTGAACCTCTGGTACCCGGTGCAGGTGGACGCTCCAGTCTTTGCGGCCTACGGGTGGGGGGAGTCACGCGTTGGCAACGAAGAGAATGTGCGCGAACTGCTCTCGGAGAATGCGTTGCGCTCTATCCCCGTTTCTCCAGCGGCGGCGGAGTAGGCGCACACACTGTTTCGGGGGTCGGCCCAGCGGGCCGCCCTCGGGAGCGCCGGCGCGCGGGCGCGCGACCCGGTGCGGAGGGGACGCGATGGTACCCGAGGACATGGTCCGGGATGCCTGGCTGCGGGCGGAAGCCCTGTGCGAATGTCGGAAGGAATCCCACGGCCACCCGGGCCGCTGCAACCAGTTCTTGATTTGGGCGGAGCGCGGGGAGACGGGCCGGGGCGCCTGGGAGGCGCGGCACCGCGACGATCCTCGCCTGCCCCGCTGTGAGATCCTGTGCGCCGCGTGCTACGCGAAGGCCACGGGGCGGGTGCCGATGGCGGAAAACCACCCCCCGCGATGACGGGCGGGGTTGTAAGAGGGAACGGTGGTGAGGGGAGACCGTGATGGCCAAGAGGCCACTCGCTCCCCTGTGCGGGAGCGCGACAGAAACGTGCAGGACAGCGACTCCATGAGACGTCGGTCAGGCGCGAATGCGGTGTGCGTACACACGGTCGGTCCAGAGCGCGGGGTCGCCCGGTCGTCCCTGGTTTCGTGGGCGGTCCTGTGCGTCGTGCTGCTGGCGTGGGTCGCGGGCAGCGGCTGCTCGCTGCTGCGTCGTTATGCGGTCGACCAGTTTGCCGACGCCGTCGCCCACAGCGACACGACCTTGTCCAGCGAGGAGGACCCGGAGCTGGTCAGGGCTGCCGCCCCCTTCAATCTCAAACTCGTGGAGAGCTTGTTGGCGGAAAGCCCGCAGCACCGGGGCCTGCTGTCCGCCGCGGCGAGCGGCTTTACTCAGTATGCCTTTGCGTTTGTGCAACAGGACGCCGACGAACTGGAGGCGCGCGACCTGGCCGCCGCCGAGGCGTTGCGGACCCGGGCCAGGCGCCTCTACCTGCGCGCCCGTAACTACGGTCTTCGTGGACTGGCCGTGAATCACCCCGGCTTTCCCGATGCCTTGCTGGCCGATCCCAGAACCGCGGTGCGCGCCACGACGCCCGCTGATGTGTCGCTCCTGTATTGGACCGCAGCCGGATGGGCAGCGGCTATTTCCCTCTCCCAAGACAACCCTGGGCTCGTTGCGCAGATCCCGGCCATGGAAGCCTTGATGGATCGAGCGCTGGAATTGGACGCCAGCTACAATCGCGGGGCGATTCACACGTTTCTGATCACGTACGAAATGAGCCGCCAGGGGGCGGCCGGGGATCCCGCGGTGCGTGCCCGCGCACATTTCGAGCGGGCGATGGCGCTTGCGGAGGGGAAGAGCGCTGCGCCTCTGGTGGCTCTGGCCGAAGCGGTGGCGGTACGACAACAGGACCTGAAGGAATTCGAGTCGCTTCTGAACCGGGCGCTGGCAATCAATCCTGACGCCAACCCGGACACGCGGCTCCTGAACCTGGTCATGCAGCGCCGAGCGCGCTGGCTCCTGTCGCGGAAAGCGGACTTGTTTTTGATTGAGGAAGAGTGAGGCACTCCCGATGGAAAACCATAGCGTGGTGACGTCACCGCCGCAGGGGCCGATCCCGCCTGTGGCGCCCGGTGCAAGAAAATGGGCGCCGCAGAACGCGCGGAAACTGAACGGATTCACGCGCAGAAGATTCTTGGCCGTCGTGCTGGCCGTGGGACTGGGTGGCCTGTGGGGCTCCCTCGACCGCGCCTTCGGTGCCGGCAGCCCGGTGAAGGTGCGGCTGGGTACGCTCGCCCCGAGAGGCTCCTCGTACAGCAAGCACTTGGTGGCCCTGGGCGAACAATGGCGGCAAGCGCCGGGTGGGGGGGTGTTGCTGACCGTCTATCCCGACGGCGTGATGGGCAACGAGGCCGACATGGTTCGCCGCATGAGATTGGGCCAACTGCAGGCCGGGATGCTGACCGCGACGGGCCTGGCGCAGATCGAGCCGGCTGTCACCGGCCTCCAACTCATGCCGATGATGTTCCGCTCGCTCGAGGAGGTGGATTACATCGGCGCGCGGCTGCAGCCCATGCTGGAGAAGCGACTGGAGGAGAAAGGGTTCGTCGTGCTGTTCTGGGGGGATACCGGCTGGGTACGGTTCTTCTCCAAGCAGCCCGTGATCCGCCCCGACGACTTGCGGAAGACCAAGTTGTTCGTCTGGGCGGGGAGCGTGGCCGAAATAGAGGCGTACCGCTCGATCGGCTTCAATCCTGTCCCCTTGGAGACGGTGGACATTCTGCCCAATCTGCAAACCGGTTTGATCAACGCGGTTCCGTTGCCGCCGAGCATTGCCCTGGCCGGCCAGGTGGATAGCGTGGCGCCCCACATGCTCGATCTGGCCTGGGTACCACTGGTCGGTGCGGCGGTCATGACCAAGAAGGCCTGGGACACCATCCCGCCGGAGGCGCGGGACACCGTGCGCAAAACAGCCGCGGCGACGGGCACGCTCCTGAAGGCCGATGGCCGACGCGAGAGCGCGGAATCGATCGAGGCGATGCGGAAACGCGGGTTGCAGGTTCACACGCTCACCCCGGACGTCGAGGCCGAGTGGCGGCGCGAGGCGGAGGCGGCATATCCCAAGATCCGCGGGGCGGTTGTCCCGGCGGACATCTTCGACGAAGTGGTCACCCAGTTGAAAGCGTTCCGCATCGCCCGGGCCGGGGGGAAGGGATGAGCGACGGGGGCTGGCGGCGCTGGCTGCGGGACGCGGAGGATCTCCTCGTCGCGCTCGCGCTGGCCGCCCTCGTGCTCGTGCCGCTTGGGGAGATTGTCCTGCGCAGAGTGTTCCACACCGGCATCGCCGGCGCGACCGCCTTCCAACAACACCT
>Ga0316616_100000906_pt1 | contig 10988 bp, 9 predicted proteins | sample OWC_Aug_M1_C1_D1_FD_207660 | JGI IMG/M metagenome (GOLD analysis project Ga0316616, IMG submission 207660) | Wetland soil microbial communities from Old Woman Creek delta, Ohio, United States - OWC_Aug_M1_C1_D1_B | ecosystem: Environmental > Terrestrial > Soil > Wetlands | place: USA: Ohio...
GGCGTTACGGATCTGGATTGACGTACTCTCGCGCGTGTGGTAGCCAAGATGATAACGGTCACTGTCAAAAAACGTCATCCAAGAGGACAAATTCTGAGGTATTTACCACACCATCTCACGCGATAAAGACCAATTATGTCCCGCATCTTGCCCGCCCCTCCATCGATCACCGGAAAACGGTTTCGATCGTAACCACAATAAAAATCAGAGGAATAATCACCTCACTCCGGTTTTCTTGACACGGAACTCCCCGGGAACTTTGAAAGGTCACTCTTGGTATGTTGATTGCTTGTTAGGATAGTCTATTGGTGGGATTTCTGGTGTCGACGGCGCTGTTGCCATACAGGAGGGGTGTTGATGAAGCTGACGCGCGGGGGAGAGTACGGGATTCGCGGTGTCCTCTATCTTGCCAAACAAGAGGAGGGCAAGGTGAGCATGCTCTCGGCCATTGCCAAGGAGCAGGATGTGCCACCCCGGTTTCTTGCCAAGATTTTTCAGGCGCTGGCAAAGGCCGGCGTGGTCAGGTCGCATCGTGGGGCGAAGGGCGGGTTCTCTCTGGCCCGGGCTGCCTCAGAGGTGACGATCAAGGATGTCATCGAGGCCGTCGAGGGCCCGATTCACTTGAACCTGTGCCTGGTGGCCCCCGGGGAGTGTAACCGAGACACCCTCTGCCCCGTGCATGCGGTGTGGGAGGAGGCTCAGGAGAAGATGATGGAGGTCCTGAACCGAAAGAGCTTTGCGGAGTTGGCCAGGGTTGAGAAGGAACTGCTGTTAACGATTGCACCCCCCGCGTAACGCACTCCCCTCACCGGGAGCGATCTCGCCGGACACGGGACTCGCTCCCGGGGGTTTCCCCGACCCCGCAACGCACTGCTCGACCTCGGCCCGCCGGGATCCCTTTTCGGCTTCGCGGTTGCAATTGGGTACTCCGTCGTCTATCATCCCTCCCGGAAGGGAGTGGTGCATGACCCCACCGGTCTCTTACAAGGCCGCGATCGCTGAAAAAATTCTGCCGTTTCTCAGCAAGCCGTCCCGGTACATTGCTGCGGAGTGGAATTCCGTCGTCAAGGACCCGGCGACGGCCGAGGTGCGCATCGCCTTGGCATTCCCGGATGTCTACGAGATCGGAATGTCCCACCTGGGCCTGAAGATCCTCTATCAAATCTTGAATGCGCGCCCGGAAATCCTGGCGGAGCGTGTGTATGCACCCTGGCTTGATGCCGAGGCCCGCTTGCGGGAGCAGCGGGTGCCGTTGTGCAGCCAGGAGTCCGGCCTTCCCCTGTCCGGATTCGATATCGTTGGGTTCACGTTGCAGTATGAGCTATCGTTCGCCACGATTCTGGCCATGCTGGAACTCGGCGGGATCCCCGTCCGCTCGGGCGACCGGCGGGACGGCGATCCGCTGGTGGTGGCTGGGGGGCCTGTGGCATTTGCCCCGGAACCGCTGGCGGATTTTGTGGACGCGTTCCTGATCGGCGACGGGGAAGAGGCCGCGCTCGAGCTGTGCGCGGTGGTCCGGGACTGGAAGCGGCAACGCGGCGGGCGCGAGTCCTTGCTCCGAGCCGTCAAGGGCATCCCGGGGATGTACGTGCCCGCCCTGCACCTGCCCGGCGAGGTGGTGGACAAGCGCACCGCTCTGCGGCTCGATACGGTCGACTATGGGCGATTTCCCGTACCGTACATGGAGATCGTCCACGATCGTGCGGGACTCGAGGTGATGCGGGGCTGTGCGCAGGGATGCCGCTTCTGCCAGGCCGGGTATATCTACCGACCGGTGCGCGAACTGGATGCGCCGGCGATCCGTGCGATGGTCGAGCGGTCCCTTCAGGGAACAGGGTACGAGGAGATTTCGCTGTCCTCGCTGTCCATCGCCGATCTGTCCTGTCTCCGTGAGCTGTTTCCGTCTCTCATGGAGAGCCTGGCGCCGACCCGGACGTCGCTCAGTCTGCCCTCTCTTCGGGTGGAGGCCTTGAATCGGAACCCGGAACTCGCCGCCGAGATCGCCCGCGTGCGCAAGACGGGGTTGACCATCGCCCCGGAAGCGGGCTCCGCGCGCCTCCGGGGACTCATCAACAAGGTCGGATTCGACGAAGCGGGCATTCTTGCTGCCGTCCAGAATGCGGCCCGGTCCGGCTGGACATCGCTCAAATTCTACTTCATGATCGGCCTGCCCACCGAGACCCAGGCCGACATCGACGACATCGTGCGCGTGTCCCGCGAGGCCGCCCGGATCGCCCGACGGGAGCGGTCCCGGGGCTTCGGCCTCACGGTCAGCGCCAGCTCGTTCGTTCCCAAGCCGCATACGCCGTTCCAGTGGTTCGCGCAAGAGCCGATGGAGGTCTTGCAGGAGAAGCAGAGGTATCTCCGGTCGCGACTGCGCGAGTCACGGATCGATTTCAAGTGGCATCAGGTGGAATCCTCGTTCTTGGAAGCGGTCTTCGCGCGCGGGACGCGGGAGGTGGGTGCCGCCATCGCCTTGGGCTACCAGCGCGGCTGCCGCTTCGACGGCTGGACCGAGCAGTTGCAGTTCGAGGCGTGGATGCGCGCATTTGCCGACGCCGGCGTCGACCCCTTCGCCATCGCGAACCGGCCGGTGCCGCTGGAGGCGCCGCTTCCGTGGGATCACATTGACGCCGGTGTCGATAAGGCCTTCTTGGTGCGCGAGTACCGACGGGCCCTGGACGGCACGCGGACCGAGGATTGTCACGTGGGTCCCTGCAACGGGTGTGGCGAGCCATGCGCGCCGAGCTGGCAGGCCTGGGCGGAGACGATCGGGTACCGTCCGCCGACCCCCGAGCGCGTCGAGGCGTCGACAGACGGGAACCCCGTCGCGACGCCCCCCGAGCGCCCCTCGGGCCACGCGACGCAGAAGATTCGTTTCGAATTTCAGAAGGTGGGGGAGCTGCGGTTCTTGTCCCACCTTGAACTGATGCGGGCGCTCTCGCGATCCTTGCGCCGTGCCGGCATCCCTCTGGCCTTCACGCAGGGGTTCAACCCCCAACCCCGGCTCTCGTTGGCCCAGGCTCTCGCCGTGGGCATCGAAGGGCGACGGGAACTCGGCGAGGTTGAGCTCGTCCAGCGGATGGAGCCGGAGGCGTTGCTAACAGCCTGGAATCGCCAGTTGCCGCCCGAGCTTAAGATTCTCCGGTCTTGGGAAGCCCCCCTGAATGGTCCGTCGCTTTCCGCCGGGGTACGAGGTGCCGTGTATCACATCCAGCTCGCGCCGAACGGTTGGGACACCACGATCCTGGCCGCCCTCGGCACCACCGAATCCTGTGCTGCGTTTCTGGCGCAGGAATCCATTCCCGTCGAGGCGACCAAGAAGGGCCAGGCCGTGGCCCTCGACGCGCGCCCGTTCCTCCAGGAGTTCGTCGGCGCAGGCGGCCGCGGTTCCCCCGGGTGGCAGATGCAGTTGCGGGTGGGTCCGGCGGGTAGCGTGAAGCCTGCGGCGGTGATGCGGAGCTTCTTGGGCGGACAGGTTCCCCCCGGTGAGCTGGGTCACATGGTCTCGTCCCTCCGGATCGCGCGGACTGCTCTCATCCTCGAGGGCCAGGGGTAGGCCTCCCAGTTTCCCGTCTCCGCCGCGCCGTAGGACTCCGGTGTTCTGCGGTCCGGCGGAAGAGGGCGTCGAGGTCCCCCGCATGAAACGCGAGATCATCGTCAATTCGTCCCTGGTGGAGACCCGCGTGGCCGTCATCGAGGACGGCACGCTGGTCGAGATCCTGATCGACGACTCCCACACCCAGAACCTGGCGGGCAACATCTATAAGGGCCGGGTACTCAAGATCCTTCCGGGCATGCAGGCGGCCTTCGTGGACGTCGGCCTGGCCCGGGATGCCTTTCTGTACGTCCGTGACATCTACGAGGATGTTGAGAATTTCGAGGATCTCCTCGCCGGGGGCGGCGAGGGGGAGCCCGAAAATGACGAGGGTGATGCACCGCCCTCCCCCGGCGGCCGCGCGCGAGGGCGGCAAGCCGCGTCCGCCCCAGGCGGACGGGCACCGTCGGAGCACCGATCGGCCCACGCCTCCATCGAAGAGTTGATCCAGGAAGGCCAGGAGGTCCTGGTGCAGGTCGCGCGGGAGCCGCTGGGCACGAAGGGGGCCCGCATCACCTCCCACATCACGCTGCCGGGGCGGTATTTGGTGTACATGCCGACCGAATCCCACGTCGGGGTCTCCCGCAAGATCGAAGCCGAGGGGGAGCGAAGCCGGCTGAAGCAGATCATCGAGGAGATCAACGTTCCGCGGGAAGGGGTGATCGTCCGCACCGCCGGCGTCGGACGGTCCAAGTCGGAGATCCAGGCGGACTTCGAGTTCCTTCGGTCCACCTGGCGAGGGGTCAAGCTGAAAGGGGAGGCCGCCACCGCCCCCGCCATGGTGCAGAAAGATCTGGATCTGGTGTTCCGCATCTTCCGGGATCTGATCACCAAGGACGTGACCCGCCTGGTGGTGGACTCGGCGGTGGAGTACGAGCGCTGCATGGAGTACACGGAATCCCTCTTCCCTGAGTTGCGGCAACTCCTGTTCCTCTACACCGAGGACGAGCCGATCTTCAAGAGTTTCGGGATCGAGCGGGAAGTGGAGAAGGCGCTGCGCAGTAAGGTCTGGCTCAAATCGGGTGGCTACCTGGTCATCGAGCAGACCGAAGCGCTGGTGTCGGTGGACGTGAATACCGGCAAGTATGTGGGGAAACACGACTTCGAGGAAACCATCCTCAAGACCAATCGGGAGGCGGCCGTCGAGATCGCCCGCCAGGTGCGGTTGCGCGACCTGGGTGGCATCATCATCATCGATTTCATCGACATGGCCCGCCAGGAGAACCGGGACAAGGTCATGGCGGACCTCAAGGAGGCGCTGAAGGCCGACCGGTCTCCCACCAACGTCTCGCTGCTCTCGGAACTCGGCCTGGTGGAAATGACGCGGAAACGGGTCCGGCAGGGGTTGAACCAGTCGTTGAGCCAGACCTGCGCCGCCTGCGGCGGCCTGGGCTGGGTCCGTTCGGTGGCCTCCATCACTCACCAGGCGCTGCGCGAGGTTGAATGGCGGATGGCGCGGAAGGCGTTGCCCCGGATCAAGATCCGGGCGGCGCGCGACCTGGTGGAGTGGATCAAGGTGGAAGAGGCCGAGATCGTCGAGGCGCTCCAGCAGCGGCTGGGCGGAGAGATCGAGCTCCTGGTGGAAGAGAGCTATCCGGCGGGAAAGTATTCCCTTTTGGAAGGGTAGCCAGGGCGCTCGCCGGCGGGCGGTTTTCCCCGGTGGCGAACCGGTCGGGGGAGATTTCCTTGACACTCCGCCTGGGGGCATGTTATACACAACACCCCGCTTCGGCCAGAGGCGGGATCATTTTTTGTCGGCACACGACGTGCCCCGCAGGGCGGGGTCGCCACTTCGCGGCGGAAGGAGTCTCCGGTGTACGCGATCATCGAATCGGGGGGAAAGCAGTACCGGGTGGAGCCGGGCGCGATTCTGGCTCTGGAGCGTCTCCCGGGGGAGAAGGGCAGCCGGGTGGAGCTGGACCGGGTCCTCCTGGTCTCGGACGGCGGCAGCGTGAAGGTGGGCCATCCCACCGTGTCGGGAGCCCGAGTGGTCTCCGAGATCCTGGCCCAGATGCGCGGCGAGAAGATCGACGTGTTCAAATTCAAGAAGCGGAAGAAGTATCGCCGCAAGACGGGTCACCGCCAGGAACTGACGAAGGTCCGTATCGCGGAGATCGTGGCGTAGCGGTCGGCCACGCGGCGGGCCGGAGGCGGCCCGGCGGATCACACGGAGGAGATGATGGCACACAAGAAGGGTGTGGGAAGCTCGCGGAACGGCCGCGATAGCGCCGGGCGGCGCCTGGGCATGAAGGCTTTCTCCGGTCAGACGGTGACGGGCGGGAGCATCCTCGTGCGCCAGCGCGGGACGCGTTTCAAGCCCGGGAAAAACGTCGGTCTGGGGGGTGACGACACCCTGTTCGCCAAAGTGGCCGGCGTCGTCAACGTGGCGCAGCGGGGCGGCGACCGCTTCGTCTCCATCACGCCCGCCGCCTAGCGGTTCCGGCTGGCCGGCCATCGCGCTTCGCGGTGGATCGCCAGCCTTCACCGATCCGCCTCGACCATTGACCAAGTTCATTGACACCGCTCAGATCGTCGTGCAGGCCGGCGCCGGCGGTCGGGGTTGCGTGAGTTTCCGGCGCGAGAAGTACGTGCCGCACGGTGGACCCAACGGGGGCGACGGGGGCGACGGGGGCAGCGTCGTCGTCCAGGCCAGCCGATCCTTCCGGACCCTGATCGATCAGCAGTACCAGCGACTCTACCGCGCCGGGCGCGGCGAGCATGGGCGCGGCAAGGACCAGCACGGCGCCAACGGCTCCGACGTCACCATCAAGGTGCCGCTCGGCACCGTGATCGCCGATGCGGAGACGGGCGAAGTCCTGGCCGATCTCACGCTCGAGGACCAGCGGGCACTGGTGGCCCGTGGCGGCCAGGGCGGCCGCGGCAACGCCCGCTTCGCGACCGCGACCCATCAAGCCCCCCGCACGGCCCAGCCCGGCACCCCCGGGGAAACCCGAACCCTTCGTCTGGAACTCAAACTCATCGCGGATGTCGGCCTGGTGGGCTTGCCCAACGCGGGGAAATCCTCCCTGCTGGCCGCTTTCTCGGCCGCCCGGCCCAAGATCGCCGCCTATCCGTTCACGACCCTCAGTCCGAACCTCGGCGTGGTAGACGTCGCGCCCCATGGCGGCTTCGTGGTTGCGGACATTCCCGGGCTGATCGAGGGCGCGGCGCAGGGCGCCGGCCTGGGCATCCGCTTTCTGCGCCATATCGAGCGAACGCGCCTGCTGGTCCACGTGGTGGATGTCTCCGCCGAGGCGGGAGACCCGGCGGCGGCCGTCGAGACGATCGAGCGGGAACTCCATGCGTACAACCCCGCCCTGCTGTCGTTGCCGCGGATCGTGGCCGCCAACAAGATCGACCTCCCCCACGGGGCGGGGTTGACCCCCCTCGCCGCCTGGTGCACCGCGCAGACGCTGCCCGTGATCGCGATCTCGGCGTTGACCGGCGAAGGGATTCCGGGTCTGCTGGAAGCGATCGCCGACCGGCTTCGGACCCTTCGGGGGACGCCGCATGTCCCGTAAAGGCCCAACCGCCGGGACCCGGCAGGAGTGGCTCGGCACGCCCCGGCGGCTCGTCGTCAAGGTCGGGTCCGGCGTGCTTTCCCGCGGCGGCATCGGGCTGCATCGGCCCACGCTCCGGGCGCTGGCGTCCTGTCTCGCGCGGGTGCAGGCGCGCGGTATCGAGACGATCCTGGTGTCGTCGGGGGCGATTCTGGCCGGGATGGAAGCGCTGGGGCTGACCGAGCGGCCGCGGGAGCTGCCGTTGAAGCAGGCCGCCGCGGCCGTGGGGCAGAGCCACCTGATGCGCGCCTACGAGGAGGCCTTTCAGCCGTGCGGCCTCCGCGTGGCGCAGATCCTGCTGACGCAGGAGGACCTGCGGCATCGCGGCCGATATCTCAATGCCCGGAACACGCTCTTCACCCTCCTCGGCCTGCGCGTCCTCCCCATCGTGAACGAGAACGACACGGTGGCGGTGCGGGAGATCCAGTTCGGCGACAACGACACGCTCTCGGCCCTGGTGGCGCACGTGGCGCAAGCCGATCTTCTGGTGATCCTGACGGACACGGAGGGGGTCTTCACCGCCGACCCCCACCGGGACCCCTCGGCGCGGCTGATCCCGCTGGTCCGCCCGCAGGATGCCATCACGTCCTTCTGCGCCGAGGACACCGGGAGCGCCGCCAGCATCGGGGGCATGACGTCCAAGGTCCGCGCCGCCCATCGGGCCGCGGTCGCCGGCATCCCCACGGTCGTGGCCAGCGGCCGGACGCCCGAGTCGGTGGAGGCGATTCTGCGGGGCGAGGAGGTCGGCACCCTGTTCCTCCCCTCGCGCAGCCGGATGCAAAGCCGCAAGCGGTGGCTGGCCTTCGCCAGCCTGCCGCGCGGCGGGATCGTGGTGGACGCGGGCGCCAGGGAGGCGCTGGTCTCGGGGGGCAAGAGTCTGCTCCCCTCGGGTATTCGCGGGACACAGAAGACGTTCCGGGCGGGAGACGTGGTCAGCTTGCTGGATCCGGCCGGCCGGGAGTTCGGCCGGGGTCTGGCGAACTACAGCCGGGACGAGACGGACAAGATCAAAGGCCTGCACAGCGACGCGATCGCATCGGTGCTGGGCCACAAGCCGTACGACGAGGTGATCCACCGGGACAACCTCGTCATCCTGGAGGCGGCGCCGTCCGGACCGTCCGCATGAGGTGACCCATGAGTGAATGCGATATCCGCGGGATGGCCCGCGACGCGCGGGCCGCGGCCCGCGACCTGGCCCGCGCCAGCGGGGAGCAGAAGGACCGCGCGCTTCTGGCGATGGCCTCGGGGCTGACGGAGTCCCGGGCGCGCATCCTGGCGGACAACGCCGGAGACGTGGCCGCGGCCCACGCCGCCGGTCAGACGGCCGCCTTCGTGGATCGCCTCACGCTGACCGAGCCCAGGATCGAGGCCATGGCCCGCGGGGTGCGGCAAATCGCCGATCTCCCCGACCCGGTGGGGGCCGTGACCGGCATGTGGCGCCGGCCCAACGGCCTGCAGGTCGGGCGCATGCGCGTCCCCTTGGGGGTGATCGGGATCATCTACGAGTCTCGACCCAACGTGACCGCGGACGCCGCGGCATTGTGCCTCAAGTCGGGGAACGCCGTGCTGCTGCGCGGCGGGTCGGAGGCGCTCCGCACGAACCGCGCCATTGCCGACGTCCTGGCGGCCGCGGTGGCCTCGGCGGGCTTGCCGGCGGCGGCCCTCGCCGTCGTGCCCTCGGCGGACCGGGCCGTGGTCAAGGAGATGCTCTCGCTCCACGGCCTGATCGACCTGATCATCCCGCGCGGCGGCGAGGGGCTCATCCGGGCCGTCCGCGAGGGGTCCCAGATCCCGGTGATTGCCCACGACAAGGGGCTGTGCCACACCTATGTGGACGCCTCGGCGAACCTCGCCATGGCCGGCGAGATCGCCTACAACGCCAAGGTCGAGCGGCCCGGTGTCTGCAACGCCATGGAAACGTTGTTGGTACACGCGGAGGTCGCGCCGGCGCTTCTTCCCGCCCTCGCGGCCCGCTTGCGCGCGGCGGGCGTGGAGGTCCGGGGGTGCCCTCGCACGCGAAGCCTGGTTCCGGCGGCGGTTCCGGCCACCGAGGAGGACTGGGATACGGAATACCTGGCGCTCACGCTGTCCATCCGGGTGGTGGACTCGTTCGAGGACGCGGTGGTCCACATCGCGCGCCATGGGTCGGGCCTGGCCGAGGCGATCGTGACCGCCGACCATGGGCGCGCCATGCGCTTCCTGCGCGAGGTGGACGCCGGCGCCGTCTTCGTGAACGCCTCCACCCGCTTCACCGACGGGTACGAGTTCGGCATGGGCGCGGAGATGGGGATCAGCACGCAGAAGCTGCACGCCCGCGGACCCATGGGGCTCCCCGAACTCACCTGTGAGAAGTTCATCGTGCTGGGAGACGGACAGATTCGCGACTCCCGGAAATGATCCGCCGCGGCGCGCCGGGAGTCGTCCGGCGCGTCGACGAGGAGCGGTCATGCGCATCGGGATCATGGGCGGCACGTTCGACCCGATCCACCTCGGCCACCTCCGGGCGGCCGAGGAGATCTACTGGGCCTTCAGCCTGGACCGGATCACCTTCGTGCCGGCAGCGCGCCCGCCGCACAAAGAGGAGGGCGTGGTGGCCTCGGCGCTGCACCGCTACGAGATGGTGTCGCTGGCCACCGTCTTCACCCCCTACTTCACCGTCTCCCCGATCGAGCTGCAGCGGGAGGGAAAGTCGTACTCCGTCGAGACGGTGCGCGAGTTCCATCGACTCTCCGGCCCGGACACCCACCTCTACTTTGTGGTGGGGGTGGACGCGTTCCTGGAGATGTCCGAGTGGCGCGAAGCCGAGGAGCTCCTCACGCTGACGCAGGTCATCGTCACGGCGCGGCCGGGCTGGCGCCTGGACGAGGTGGAGCGGCTGCTCACGCCGGAACAGCGCCGCCTCTTGGGGCGCCCGACGTTCCGATACTGCAAGGTGAGCGAGGTCGATCCCGAGCGTATCGAGAAGACGCCGGTCCCGCGGGAAGTGCTCTTGGTGGAGGTGGTCTCGCTGGATATCGCCTCTCGAGAGATCCGGCAGCTCGTCGAAGAGGGGCGGAGCATCCGCCACCTCGTGCCGGACACCGTGGCAGCGTACATGGCCAAGAACAAACTGTACCAGCGACCGGGGCGCGGCCGCTGATCGGACCGGCCGACCCGTCCGGGGCGCGGCCGGTCAGGAGGGAGGAGAGCCATCGACTCGACGGAGATTGTCGAACTGGCAGCCGACGCGGCTGCGGCCGTAAAGCCCAGCTACCTGGCGATCCTGGATTTGCGGGGTCTCTCGAGTTTCACCGACCATTTCCTGATCGCCGGGGCGGACTCGGCGCGCCAGGTGGTGGCGATCGCCGAGCGCGTGGAGGAGCGGCTGACGCAGGCGAAGGTGCGCATGCTGCACCGTGAAGGCGCGCGCGAGGCGCATTGGATTTTGCTTGACTACCAAGATGTCGTCGTTCATATTTTCGACGAGCAAACTCGGCAATTCTACGATCTGGAGCGGCTCTGGGGAGACGCGCCAAGACGCGTGATGGTCGGCGGATCTCCTGCCCGGATCGAATAGGAAGATGCCCCGCGGCGGATCCGAACACCGGTTCGGTCTCCGGCGTGGGGATGGGCACAGAGGACCTCGCGAATGCACGGCGTCAGCCCTGTCTTCGCGAGGATTTGTATTCTGGACTCGCGGACGCGGCGCGTCTCGTGATCTCGCGCCGCGCGTCGAGGGGAGAGGCGGGCCGCGACGCGGTCCACGCCCTGCGCCAGGGCCGGGTGGGGCGGCGCGACGATCGGTGACGGTCAGGCGCTCCGCATGCGCGGGCCGTTCGTCCACGGGAGGG
>Ga0316616_100000907_pt1 | contig 10976 bp, 7 predicted proteins | sample OWC_Aug_M1_C1_D1_FD_207660 | JGI IMG/M metagenome (GOLD analysis project Ga0316616, IMG submission 207660) | Wetland soil microbial communities from Old Woman Creek delta, Ohio, United States - OWC_Aug_M1_C1_D1_B | ecosystem: Environmental > Terrestrial > Soil > Wetlands | place: USA: Ohio...
GCAAAAACGGACGCCGCCAAGATGGCAGCGCCCAACACCAGCATGACCAAGACGAAGCCCCAGGCATGGAAGAAGGGACGCTGACGTGTGTGTCGGGGCTGACTCTCGGGGCGGCCCTGCCCGTGGACGGGCTGGGCCGCCACCTCCGATGAGGGTCCCGCCGGCTTCCGCAACATCCCAACCACCCCGCCTGTTGCCTGGCTCCTCAGCCCTGACACCGCCGTGCCCGGTCCCGGAGATTGTCGCTTGCGGAGGATCCCTTGCCCTGCTAGCGTGCGTGGAGAGCTGCTCCGGCAGGGAACGGCGCCATGCCCTTCGCGTATTACACCCGGCTAAACCGGGCGCAGCAGCGGGTCTACCGCCAGAGCGATGAGGTGGCCGCGGTTCGGCTGCCCGGGGCGGGGGAGGTGCGCCCGCTGGCGGAGGAGCTGGCGCGCGCCCTGGCCGGCGAGGATCGGCCAGCGGTGCAGCGGGCGGCGGACCGCCTGCTCGCCGCCCTCACGGTGCGGCTCGGCGTGCCCCCGCTGCGGACGGAGATCCTGGCCGTCCGGCCCTCGCGGGGCTGGGGCGAGCTGCACGGCCTGTACACGCCGGGGCAGCGGTCGGCCACGGCCACGGTGCGGCTCTGGATGCGCACGGCGCAGCGCCAGCAGGTGGTCAAGTTCCGCACGTTCCTGCGCACCCTGGTCCACGAGCTCTGCCACCACCTGGACTACGAGCTGCTGGGGCTGGCGGATTCGTTTCACACCGAAGGATTCTACAAGCGCGAGTCGAGCCTCGTACGGCAGCTCGCGGGCGATCCGCCACCGCAGGGGGGCGCGAGCCCCTCGCCCCCGGGTGAGGAACCGAGGGACGGCGCGTCGTGAGGATCCCGGGTACCAGCCCGGGCCGGCCACCTCGGCGGGGAGGCCGGCAGCGTGCGGCCGGGGGTTCGGGACACCATGGTTGACGAGGAGCTGAGGCGGCGCGCGCTGGAGATCTGGCAGCGGGCCTACGAGTGCCAGATGCGGGGGGAGCTGGAGGAGGCCGTCCGGCTCTACCAGGAATCGCTGGCGGTGTGCCCGACGGCGGAGGCGCACACCTTCCTCGGCTGGACCTACAGCTTCCAGGGCAAGGTCGAGGAGGCCATCGCCGAGTGCCACAAGGCGATCGCCGTGGATCCCGACTTCGGCAACCCCTACAACGACATCGGGGCCTACCTGGTGCAGCTCGGGGATCTGGACGGGGCCGTCCCCTGGCTGGAGCGGGCCAAGCAGGCCCGGCGCTACGAGCCGCGGCAGTACCCCTACGTGAACCTGGCGCGAATCTACCTCCGCCGCGGCCAATGGGCCGAGGCCCGGCGGGAGCTCCAGGAGGCCGTGCGGATCGCGCCACGGGACCCCCAGGCGCGGAAGCTCCTGCACGAGCTCCTGGGCCGCTTCAATTAGGCTGCTGAAAAAGGCCCATCTGCTGCGTTGGCGGGCTCCCGCCGCGCTGCGGCGTACGGACCGAGTACGCCTCGCGCGTCGGATCGCCCACCGCCTTGCATCTGGGCCTTTTTGAGCAGCCTGATGAAACGTGGATCGCTCAACAAACAGAGAAAGTGCTTCCCGGGACCATGACTACGTCGAACCAGCAGATCGAGGCCGTCTGGACGTACCACGACGGAACCAAGCATTCCCCCCAGAGCGTCCGCTCCAGCCGCCATGTCCTCGACTTCGCCAATCAGCCGCTGCCCTTCAAGATCTACACGGATCTCGCGCCGATCCCGCTGCCCAGAGAGGCGCCGCCGGTGGCGCGGCCCGCCCTGGACGCGATTGCCGCGCCGCCCGCGGAAGCCGCGCGGGACGCGGCGGTGGATCTGCCCGCGCTCGCCACGCTGCTCTACCTGTCGGCGGGGATCACGAAGGTGCGCCGCCACGGGGGGTGGGAGATCCGCTATCGGGCCGCCTCGTGCACCGGCGCCCTGTACCACATCGACCTGTATCTGGTCTGCGGCGACCTGCCGGGGCTCGCGGCCGGGGTCTACCACTTCGGCGTGCACGACTTCGCGCTGCGGCGGCTGCGCGCCGGGGACTACCGGGGGCTCCTGGTCCAGGCCACGGGCGGGGAACCGGCAGTGGCGCAGGCCCCGGTCGCGATCCTGTGCGCCAGCACGTTCTGGCGGAACGCCTGGAAGTATCAGGCCCGCGCCTACCGTCACTGCTTCTGGGACGCGGGCACGATCCTGGCCAACCTGCTGGCGGCGGCGGCGGGCATGGGCCTGCCCTCCCGGGTGGTGCTGGGGTTCGCGGATGCGGCGCTGAACGCCCTGCTGGACCTGGACACCGACCGCGAGGTGAGCCTGGCGATCGTGCCGCTGGGTCGGGGCGGCGCGCGCCCGCCGGGCGGAGCCCCCGCGGTCGACCCGCTCCGCCTCGAGACCCGGCCCCTCTCCGGGTTCGAGGTGGACTACCCGGCCATCCGGGCCATGCACGCCGCCTCCAGCCTGGCGTCGGGGACGGAGGCGGCCTCCTGGCGAGGGGCAGGCCCCTCGGGCGAACCGGCGGCCGGGACGGGGCGGTCCGTGAGCCTGCCGCCGGCTCCCGGCGAGACGCTGCCCGCGGGCTCCGTGACCGAGGTGATCCTGCGGCGGGGGTCGAGCCGGCGCTTTGCCCGGGCGCCGATCAGCCAGGTCCAGCTCTCGACACTGCTGGAGCGCGCGACCCGGGGGATTCCGGCCGACTTCCTCGCGGCCGGCGCGACGCTGAACACGCTCTACCTGATCGTGCACGCTGTGGACGATCTGGCGCCGGGCACCTACGTCTATCATCGGGGGGCGCACTGGCTGGAGCCGCTGCGCGAGGGGAGCGTCCGCGACGAGGCGGGGTATCTGGGGCTGGAGCAGGACCTGCCGGCGGATGCCAGCGTGAACGTCTACTGCCTGGCGAACCTGGAACCGATCCTGGCCCGGTTCGGCAACCGGGGATACCGTGCCGCCCAGCTGGAGGGCGGCATCCTGGGGGGGAAGCTGTACCTCGCCGCCTACGCCCAGGGGCTGGGGGCGACCGGCCTCACCTTTTACGACGACGAGGTGACGAGCTTCTTCTCGCCGCACGCCGCCGGCAAGAGCGTGATGTTCCTGACTGCCGTGGGGCACCCGGCGCGCCGCCGGCCGTAGGAGGCTGCTGAAAAAGGCCCATTCCGGATCCCCCTAAGGCCGCGCATCGTCCGGCCGGAGCCTACCCATGACTGAGTCGACCGCGTCCAGCGCTGCGCCGCGCCACACCAACCGCCTCATCCACGAGACGAGCCCCTACCTCCTGCAGCACGCCCACAACCCCGTGGACTGGTATCCGTGGGGCCCGGAGGCGCTGGAACGGGCCCGGGCGCAGAACCGGCCGATCCTGCTCAGCATCGGCTACTCCGCCTGCCACTGGTGCCACGTGATGGAGCGCGAGTCCTTCGAGAACGACGAGGTTGCGGCGCTCATGAACCGGCACTTCGTGAACATCAAGGTGGACCGGGAGGAGCGCCCCGACCTGGACAGCATCTACATGGCGGCCACGGTGGCGCTGAACCAGGGGCAGGGGGGCTGGCCGATGACGGTCTTCCTGACCCCCGACCAGCAGCCGTTCTTCGCCGGGACCTACTTCCCGCCCACGGACCGCTGGGGCCGGCCGGGATTCGCCACGCTACTCAACCGGATTGCGGAGCTGTGGAAAACGCAGCGCCAGGACCTCGCGGCCCAGGCCGCCCAGCTCACCGAGTACCTGGCGCGCCGCAGCCAGGCCTTGCCCGGCAGCAGCGTGGGCGAGACGGAGATCAAGGCGGCCGTGGCCGAGCTGGCCGAAAGCTTCGACAAGAGCTACGGCGGCTTCGGCCCCGCCCCCAAGTTCCCCGCGGCCATGGCCCTGTCGCTCCTGCTGCGCTACCACCACCGGACCGGGGATGCCGAGGCCCTCGCCATGGCCACCAAGACGCTGGACGCCATGGCCCAGGGGGGGATGTACGACCACATCGGCGGCGGCTTCGCCCGCTACTCGACGGACGAGCGCTGGCTGGTGCCCCACTTCGAGAAGATGCTCTACGACAACGCCCTGCTGGCCAAGGCGTACCTGGAGGGATTCCAGGCCACGGGCCAGGCCTCCTACGCGCAGGTGGCGCGGGAGATCCTGGACTACGTCCTGCGCGAGATGACGGGGCCGGACGGCGGCTTCTTCTCGGCCACGGACGCCGACTCGGAGGGCGAGGAGGGGAAGTTCTTCGTCTGGACGCCGGCCGAGGTCGAGGCGGTCCTCAGCCCCGAGGAGGCGGCCTGGGTCTGCGCCTACTACGACATCAGCGCCGAGGGCAACTGGGAGGGCAAGAGCATCCCCAACACCCCGCGCCCGCTGGAGCGGGTGGCCGCGCGGCTGGGCGTGAAGGCGGACCGGTTCCGGGCCGCGATCGAGGCGGCCCGGGCGACGCTCTACGAGGCCCGCCGCCGGAGGATCCCGCCCGGCCTCGACGACAAGGTGCTCACCGCCTGGAACGGGCTGATGGTCGGCGCCATGGCCGAGGGGTTCCGGGTGCTGGGCGATCCCCGCTATCTCGCCGGCGCCGCCCGCGCCGCCGACGTCCTGCTGGCCGCGCTGCGGCGGCCAGACGGCGGCCTCTACCGGACCGCCCGGGCCGGCCGGGCGCACCTGGACGCGTACCTCGAGGACTACGCGTTCCTGGCCGAGGGCTTGCTGGATCTATACGAGGCGGGCGGCGAGGCGCGCTACCTGCGCGAGGCCCGGGACCTGGCCGAGCGGATGCTGCGGGACTTCGGCGACCCGGCCGGCGGCGGCTTCTACGACACGGCCGCGGGGCACGAGGCGCTCATCGTCCGCCACCGCGAGGGCACGGACAACGCCACGCCCAGCGCCAACGCCACCGCGGCGGGGGTCCTGGCGCGGCTGGCCGTCCACCAGGATCGGCCGGAGCTGCGCGCGGCGGCTATCCAGGCCGTCTCGGCGCACGGCAAGGCCATCGCCCAGTACCCCCGCGCCTTCTGCAAGAGCCTGATCGTGGTGGACCTGCTGCTGCACGGGCCCGTCGAGCTGGCCCTGCTGGGCACGCCGGGCGAGCCGGGCTACGAGGCGCTGCGGCAGGAGCTGGCGCGCCGCTACCTGCCCGCCCGGATCATCGCGCACCACGACCCGGCGGCGGGGCCGGCGCCCGACCATCCCCTGCTGGCGGGCAAGGGGCTGGTGGGCGGGCGGGCCGCCCTGTATGTCTGCCGGAACTTCGCCTGCCGGGCCCCCGTGACCGGCCCGGCCGAGGTCGAGGCGGCCCTGCGGGATCGGCCGGCGGCGCCCGAGGACGAGTCCCGGACGGGGATCGCCGTGCGGCGCGCTGGGCGGGCCACCCCGGAGGGCACCGCCGCCAGGGCGCGCCGAGATGCCGCGCAGACCGCCAGCGGGTACGCGCCGCTCGGATCCACCGGCCTGACGGTGAGCCGGCTCGGCTTCGGATGCTACCGGGTGGACGACGAGACGCCGGAGCACCGGGAGGCGCTCATCGCCGCGCTCGAGGCGGGCTGCACCCTGATCGACACCTCGACCAATTACACCGACGGGGCCAGCGAGCGGCTGGTGGGCTCCGTGCTGGCGGAGCTGGGCCGGGAGGGACGCCTGCCCCGGGAGGCGGTGGTCGTCGTCTCCAAGCTCGGCTACGTCCAGGGGCAAAACCTGGCCCTCGCCATGGAGCGGGAGCAGGCGGGCAGGCCCTTCCCCGAGATGGTCAAGTACATGGAGGGATGCTGGCACTGCATCCACCCCGTGTTCCTGCAGGATCAGCTGGGCAGGTCCCTGGACCGCCTCCAGCTCGACACGGTCGACGTCTGTCTCCTGCACAACCCGGAGTACTTTCTCTCCGACGCCAAGAAGCAGCGGCGGGGTCTGCTGGCGGAGGTGCGGGAGGCGTTCTACCGGCGCGTGCGCGAGGCCTTCGCCTTCCTGGAGGCGCAGGTGGCCGCGGGGCGGATCGGCTGCTACGGGGTCTCGTCGAACACGGCTGCGGCGGCCCCGGAGGATGCGGAGGCGGTGTCCGTCTCGCGCCTGCTGGAGGCCGCGGAGGCCGCGGGCGGCCCGGCGCACCACTTCCGCGTCCTCCAGGCGCCGCTGAACCTGTTCGAGGCGCAGGCGCTGCTGCAGCCGAACACGGGGCCGGAGGGGCGGCGCACGCTGCTGCAGGCGGCGCAAGAGGCCCGCCTCGGCGTCCTGGTGAACCGCCCGCTGAACGCCTCCGCCGGGGAGCGCCTGGTTCGCCTGGCCGAGGTGCCGGCGGAAATGGCTGAGGCCCCGGTAGCGCCGGAGGAGGCGCTGCGCCGGGTGGCCGCGCTCGAGGCCGAGTTCCGCGGCGGGATCGCCACGGGGCTCCAGGTCCCCGAGGGTGCCCCGTCCCCGGCGGAATGGTTCCGCTGGGCGGACCAGCTCGAGGCGCTCACGCTCCGCATCCAGGGGCTCGAGCACTGGGAGCAGATCGAGGCGGGCATGATCACCCCCATGCTGAGCCAGGTGGTGAGCATGCTGGACATGCGGCTGGACGGCCCGGTCCGGGCGATGTGGGAGAGCTGGCGGGACCGGTACCTGCCCGCGCTGGACGGCCTGCTCGAGGCCTTCCACGCCCGGGCGGCGCGCCAGAGCCAGGCCGCCAGCAACCAGGTGACCGCCGCCGTGAATCCGCACCTCCCCCTGGCGCGCCGGGGGGAGAGCCTGTCCCGCAAGGCCCTGTGGGTCCTCGCCAGCACCCCGGGGGTGAGCGCCGTCCTGGTGGGGATGCGCCATCCCGGCTACGTCGAGGACGCCCTGGAGATCCTGGACTGGCCGCCGCTGCCCGACGTGCGGCCGATCTTCGAGGCGGTCGGGCAGCTGCGCCTCCGGTGAGGCCCCGCTGAGACCATGGATGAGCCGTCCTCCTCTGCGCGGCGCGTCCTCAGCCGGCTGGTGCGCTGGGCGGCGCTGGCGATGGTGCCGCTCGCCGTCCTCGTCCACATGGCGGCACCGGACCGGCACCTGCTCCTCTTCGCCGTCTCGGCGCTCGGGATCATCCCCCTGGCCGGGCTGATGGGGCGCGCCACCGAGACGCTGGCGCAGCGGTTCGGCTCGGGGATCGGGGGGATCCTGAATGCGACCTTCGGCAACGCCGCCGAGCTGATCATCGCCATCGTGGCCCTGCGCGCCGGCCAGGTGGAGATGGTCAAAGCGTCCATCACCGGGTCCATCATCGGCAACATCCTGTTCGTGCTGGGGGCGGCCATGCTGGCGGGCGGCCTGGGCCGGACCCGCCAGACCTTCAATGCGCAGGCGGCGGGGACGGCCGCCTCCATGATGCTGCTGGCCGTGGCGGCGCTCCTGCTGCCCACCTTCTTCCACCTGACGGTGCGGGAGGAGACGACCCTGGGCATCCAGCGCCTGTCCGCGCCGATCGCGGTCGTCCTGCTCTTCACCTACGGCCTCTCCCTGGTGTTCACGCTCAAGACCCACAAGCATCTCTACGTCGAGGCGGAGGATCCCCCGGGGCCCGAGGTTCCCCGGCGCGGCCTGGGGGGCGCGGTGGGGGCGCTCCTGGCCAGCACGGTGCTGATCGCCGTCCTGTCGGAGTACCTGGTGGCCTCGGCGGAGTACGCCGCCAAGGCCCTGCACCTCTCGGACGTCTTCATCGGGGTGATGGTCATCGCCGTGATCGGCAACGCCGCCGAGCACTCGACGGCCGTCCTGGTGGCCCGCAAGGACAAGATGAACCTGGCCATCACCATCGCCGTGGAGTCCTCGCGCCAGATCGCGCTCTTCGTGGCGCCGGTGCTCGTCCTGCTGGGGCTGGTCTTCCGGCAGCCCATGACGCTGGAGTTCTCGCTGCTGGAGGTCGGGGCGGTCAGCGTCGCCGTGCTGATCGTGAACTCGATCGCCCAGGACGGGGAGTCGAACTGGCTCGAGGGGGCCATGCTGCTGGCCATGTACCTCATCCTGGGCATCACCTTCTACTTCTTGCGCTAGCCCGCATTGTTCGCGAATACCGCTCGCGAACAATGCGGGCTTAGGAGAAAGACCCTTGGGGCCGGCGGTCCGGAACGGATCAAGCGTCGCCGGGGCACCGTGCACTGCACCCCACCCGCGGGACGCGGGACGGGTGCCCGGTCCGCCCACCATAAGGCATCCTCCCGCTGCAGGCGGGAAGCGTTCCCTGTCAGGTAAGCCCGGATTATTCGCGTGTCCTTCGTGAATAATCCGGGCTAGGGGCTGCGCGCGGGGAGGCGGCTGGCGTATAATACCGGCCGTCGCCGGCCATCGTCCATCGAGCGGCAAACCTCAGGCAGGCCTCAGGCAGCCATCAAGGAGGGTCACCATGGCCACGCAGCGCGCCAAGCCCGCCCCCCGCACAGCCGTCCGCTCCCGTCCCAAGCCCGCCCCCCGGAAGGCGGCGGCGTCGGCCGGGGGCTTCCGGCTCACCTACGCCACGATGTTCGACCCGCCGGAGGCGCTGCACACACGCTTCGAGGAGGCCCTGGCCGCGGTGAAGGCAGGGCTGGGGAAACGACACGCCATGTGGATCGGCGGCAAGGAGCGCGGGGCCGCCGAGTTCTTCGAGGACCGGAGCCCCATCAACACGGGCTGGGTGCTGGGGGAGTTTCCCAGGGGCACGGCCCGGGACGTGGACGACGCCCTGGCGGCGGCCCGGGCCGCCTTCCCCGGCTGGAGCCGTACCCGGTGGCAGGAGCGGGTCCGGCTGCTGCGCAAGGTCGTGGCCCTGATCGAGAAGCGGGCGTACACCCTCGGGGCGGCGGTGGCGCTCGAGGTCGGCAAGAACCGGCTGGAGGCCCTGGGGGACGTGCAGGAGACCGCCGACCTGATCGCCTACTACTGCAATGCCATGGAGGACAACGGAGGCTACATCCGCGCCATGGGGCGGGACCCGCTGAAGGGCTACGCGGCGACCAACGTGAGCGTACTCCGGCCCTACGGCGTCTGGGCCGTGATCTCCCCCTTCAACTTCCCGGTGGCGCTCTCCGGCGGGCCGGCGGGGGCGGCGCTGGTGAGCGGGAACACGGTCGTCTTCAAGCCCGCGACCGACACCCCCTGGGCGGGGGCCCTGCTGGCGCAGTGTGTCCGAGACGCCGGGCTGCCGGATGGGGTGTTCAATTTCGTGACGGGTCCGGGCGGCGTCGTGGGGCAGGCGCTCATCAGCAGCCCGCAGGTGGACGGCATCACCTTCACCGGCTCCTCCGAGGTGGGGCTGCACATCCTCCGGAGCTTCGCCGGGGGGCGGTACCCCCGGCCCTGCATCGCCGAGATGGGCGGCAAGAATGCGGCCATCGTCTCCCGGCGCGCGGACCTGGACCGGGCCGCGCTCGGGATCTTCCGCTCGGCGTTCGGGCTGCAGGGGCAGAAGTGCTCGGCCTGCTCCCGCGTCTACGCGGAGCGCCCGGTCAAGGACGCCCTGGTCCAGCGGGTGCTCGATCTGCTCGGCAAGGTCACGGTGGGCGACCCGACCCGCCGCGAGCACTGGATGGGACCCGTCATCAACCGCAAGGCCTACGAGGATTACCAGGGCTACGTGGACGATCTCCGGCAGGCGGGGCGGATCCTGACGGGCGGGGCGCGGCTCACCCACGGCGACCTGGCCCAGGGCTACTACTGCGCCCCGACCCTGGTGGACGGCGCGCCCGTGGGGCACCGGCTGTGGAAGCAGGAGATGTTCCTGCCCATCCTCCTGGTGGCGGGCGTGGACTCGCTGGAGGAGGCCATGCGCCTGACCAGCGACACGGACTACGGGCTCACCGCGGGGTTCTACGGCTCCAAGAAGGAGGTGGCCTGGTTCTTCGACAACATCCAGGTGGGGGTCGGCTATGCGAACCGGCCGCAGGGGGCGACGGCGGGCGCCTGGCCCGGCTACCAGCCCTTCGGCGGCTGGAAGGCCTCCGGCTCCACGGGCAAGTCCGGCGGGGGCCTGTACTACCTCCCCCTGTACATGCGCGAGCAGAGCCAGACGACCATCGACTGAGCGGGGCAGGGCGGCGGGGGCTCGCCGCCGCCCCGGACTGCCAGACCGGTCAGGCCCCCGGCGCCCGGGCCAGCGCGGCAGGGAAGCGAAAATCAGGGGACGTAGCGGCCTTATTGACTTTTCGGGAAAGTGACAATGGTGGCAACGTCCCCTAACCGCGGGGGCGGGTTTTTGACTGGGGTGGGGGGCTATGCTAGAGTCCCGAGATCCCTGGCGCGGGGCTGGGGGCGGGAGACGCGGCGGGACCGGAGGGGGCCGTGCGGGAATTGTATTTGGGGACGTTGTGCCTGGGGTTGGTGGCGGGCTGCGCCGCGACTGACACCCCGGGCCGGTCCCAGGCGGACCTGCGCCGGATCGAGGCGGACTTCGACCAGACGTGGGAGGCGGCCCTGCGGACCCTGTCGGAGCGCGGCTATGGGTTCCAGCTCGTGGAGCAGGGGACCGGCGAGATCCAGAGCGGCTGGCTGGTGATCAATTCCGACTTTGAGGCCACGGTGGTCCTGATCAAGATGGACGATCGCTACAGCACCTGCGGACGTCCGCCGGTCGGCCAGACGTATCGCACCAAGGAGGCCAAGCTGAACCTGACGCTGCAGCGGGGCCGCCGGGGGACCACCGGCCTCCGGGTCGAGGCGCTCTTCCAGACCCAGCGCTACCGGGACCTCCCGATGTGGACGGAGAGCGCCCTGGGACCAGTGCCCTGCGCCTCCCGGGGGCGGCTGGAGGACGAGATCTGGGCGGAGGTGCAGCTGCGCGCCCTCTCGGGGCAGGTGGACCGCCTGCGCAAGGGGATCCCCTGATGCCGCGCCGCTACGAGCCCCTCGATCCGCGGGGCGTACGGACGTACCCCCTGGCCTCCCGCCCGAGCAAGGTCCGGGCCGCGGACGCCGCCACGCCCTGGCGCCCGGGCGGCACGCTGCGCGAGTTCCTGGCCGGGCTCCCCGACCAGCTCGCCGTCCGCACCTTCCGCGAGGTCACGGCGGCCATCG
>Ga0316616_100000908_pt1 | contig 10973 bp, 3 predicted proteins | sample OWC_Aug_M1_C1_D1_FD_207660 | JGI IMG/M metagenome (GOLD analysis project Ga0316616, IMG submission 207660) | Wetland soil microbial communities from Old Woman Creek delta, Ohio, United States - OWC_Aug_M1_C1_D1_B | ecosystem: Environmental > Terrestrial > Soil > Wetlands | place: USA: Ohio...
ATTGCCCATAGAGGTATCATCGACATACGTCGGTGGATCATCTGTGGAGGTGTATGGAGGAACAAATTGGTTCAGATCAACAGCATCTGTCCATGTCATCCCATTGTCCATACTCTTTACAATATGTGAGGTGTTGTCATCATTATTGGTCAATGGGACTATGATTGGGTTATAGATCCCACTGAAGAAGCGGGCCGCGTTTGCACCGATGCTGTATCCCACAAATGGTGCTGACAGTGGAAGTGACTTTACATAATTTGTATCGAACTTCGCCCCAATAAGAGTGTGCGACAATTCAGTGACAGAGTCACGGACTTCAACGGCATACTGAAATTTTAGAATTGTGTTGTTTATGCCGTATATCTTGTACCCGGCTTGCATAACCATCGTGTCAGAATCAAATCCAACAAAATTAGATTGTTGGGTATACCCTCCCATTACGCCATTGTAGAAATAGTTCCTATCATAGAAGTACGAATTCTGACTATGTATGTCTCCGTTATCAATAACGGTAAATCCGCAATTTCCATACGAAGCCGAAATACCACAAAGAATAATGGGATGATCTGTGGTGTAGACAGTTTGAACTCTTGCGACGGTGTACTGGTTAGACCCTGAGGTCATTTCAACCGCGTATACTCCATAGTCACTCGAACCAGCATCCGCCTGCTCGGCAATAATGACTGGAACACCTGAGAGCCAGAGGGTATTGTTGGGACCACTGTAGTAGTTGATCAAACCCATACGAACTGCCGTCACATTCCAGTTTGTCTTGGAAGTATCCCTTGTCATGATGAAGTTATTGGTTCCGTACTCCTGCTTTGATATGCAGGGATACACTCTGCCATCATCCCAGAGTTGCTTCCACGCAACAACGGCCCGATTGTAGTACCACTGAGAATTCATGTTCACAGAGGGTCTCTGTTGAAGATCGAGGTACTGTTTTGCCGTGGCGTTGTTGCCAAGAGCATAACGGGTGGTAGTGATTACAGGAGGAACAAGCCTACCGCCGCTGTAGTTGGTGAATTCGATCTCCAGAACAATGACATTGTTGGCGTTCTGGGCATCTTTTCCAGTAAAGGCTACCATCAGATACCCGATCTCATAGTTCGTTGTTTTATAGTAGTAGTACATCAATGACGCGCCAGTTCCAAGCTCAGCAGCAGGAACAGGACCCCACAGCACAACATCATTGAGACCAGTGCCAGTGGTATTCCAATCGAGAGTGTTACCCCACCTACCTACAGGAGGAGTCTGAACGACATAGTTGTTGATCCAGTGAACAGATCTTGTTGGGTTAGCACCCGTGGTCTCAGTGACAACGCCGATGAATATGACACCAGTGACTGGAACAACATGCACATAGGCATCACCGACGATGACCGAACCTGAAGGAGCAGACCACCAGACTTCTTGTGTCCACGAAGTTCCGGTGTTGTAATCCATCCTGAAGCGATAGATATGGCGGATACCCGTGTTCGGGTCCTCCTTCGTTTCGAACCACCAGAACTCTGGAGTCCTATTCAGAGGATCTATTTCACCAGATCCGGTGTACCCAATGTAGTACGGCTCTTTTACGGCACCAGCATGCTCTTCTCCACTAGCTGTGTTCGGAAACCACGCGCTGTCACGAACCAGTTCATAAAAGGATGCCATTTACAGATTCTCCTCTCGACACCCTACTTACGCGCTGTCTCCCGTGACCATCAGCTCCACCCTGTCAGAAGCGTGCGCCGGAGTGTTAGCTGCTACGGTCTGAATCACCCAGAATGGCTCGGCACTCGGATAGGTGCTGAAGGTGATGGTGTCATTGACCTCGAACGCTCCACCAAACGCCGCGCCCTCGATCTCGAAATAGAAGCTTGTTCCATTCGCTGGCTTCGCACCAGCACCGCTGGTGATTCCAGTTCCGACTTGCACATTTCGAATGGTGGCGAAGATCGTGTACGCGGTTGGGGAAGTGAACGTGAGAACCCAATTCTCCTTCACTGCACCTTCTGGAAACAGGAAGATGAAAGTAGGATTGATAGTTCCAGTTCCAGTTGCCGCAGGGGTGTACACCGGGGCAGTGGCAGTGCATGTGACCGTTGGGAGTTCCTCGACCATCGACACGAAGCTCTTGAGAATGGCGAAGTCAGTAGTCGCGTCAGGAACCACCGACCAAGCGTAGTCCACCGTGAGCGTAGTGAAGGTGTTGCTCGTGACCTTTCGAATCTGACCAGCACCGGTACCCTCGGTCAGAACCACATAGTCATCCTGAAACTCGTTGGTGGTGAAGCCAGCCGCCGTCTTGCCGATGGTGTTCGGGGAGGTTATGTCAGCGTTGGTAGCCACACCAGCGAATGCGGTGTAGGCATTCTGTGTGGGGGCAACGGTAAGAGTGCAGAGGTTTCCGGTGAAGACAGCATCAGAGATCGTGACGAACTCACCGACGATGCCGTCCGTGATGTAGGCCAGCCCAGAGGTTCTGAAGCCGGAGCCTACCTCGCACGCCACTACGATAGACGTTGCGCCGAGAGCCACATTGCCATTGAGATAGCCGACGCCAGCAAGATTGGTGTAGGCTGCGGCATCGGATTGAACGCTATCCTGCGTTCCCTGCTTGATCATGAACGAATCGCCACCGGGGGAAGGACGGCGTAGAAAGACCTTCGGCACCATGAGCGATAGGTCTTTTCGCCCAGTGCCAGCAAGCTTCTGCTCGTTCTTGAGAAAGAACTTGCGGTAGCGCGTGAGGCCCGTCTGGCGCTCAGAGCCTGAGACATCTGGGAAGTAGGTACTTGGAACATCCAGCGTACCTAGACGCCCTCCGTTGGTGGCGGCGTCACTGACTTCGAAAGACTGCTTGAACTTCAGATCGCTTCCCGTAATGGCCATGCTCTCTTCCCCCTTTACACAAGTGCAAGCGCTTGCACTAAGCCACAGTTCTCAGTTTGATGGTGCCATAATACCAGAACCCAGAGTCCGGTTCATCAGGCAGCAGCGTGATGGGTGTCATGTCTATGACAGGACTTTGGTCGTGGCAGAATTGCACCGTGAACTCTCGATAGTTCGGATTGGGGACTGGCGTCGGTCCTCCGAGAGGATCGTCGATCATCGTCGCCCCGATGCCGAGAGTGTAAGTGGCAGTGGTGTCCGTAGCAAGCGTGAGAAGACTTTCAATGGTGCTGCGCGTTAGCCACCCGGAGGACTCGGTGCCGACCAGCGTGATCGGACGGCCGACCTTCGACAGCATGCGGTGCTGCGTCACCAGAGTGCCGTCAAGCGCACGTTCGGCGGTACCTGTGCCGAAGGTGACCTTGAACTCGTCGTCCCACTGCAAGTCGTGATCGAGAGTCACACCACCGAGAGTCATCATACCGTTGTCAGCCTTTCCCTGTTGATGTACCTGACCAGCTTCTCAACCTCTCCACGACCACCGAAGACAGACACAGTGTCCTTGTTTCCGAGGTTGATGTCGAGCTTGTAGCTTCCGAGAACCTTCGAACTGGCCGAGGTGGTCTCAGCCACACGGCCTCCGGTAGCGAAGCGCTGCACCCCGCCGACGATCTTGGCGGCAACCCCCGTGCGTGGAATAGCCATCGAGTTGAGCATCGCCATCAGCCCCTCGCCGTAGTGCTGCACGGCGGCTTTCTTGATGACCCACTCACCGGGGGTGGCTAGGATTGGCACGTTGTCAGCATCACCAAGACCCGGGATGCGACCACCAGACGCTCTGGCCACAGTGGGTTCAGGGGCCTTGACCTGAACCTTCCCAACGTCATCAGCCAGCTTTCGAAGTTCAGCCGCTGCCCTTGACGCCTCATCTACGATGTTTCCGAATTCGGTGTCGAGTTCTCTAGTCCGAGTTGCCAGTGTCTCAAGCGCTGTCTTCCCACTATCAGCATTTCCAGCAAGGGCAAGAATGATGTTGGCGAACTTGTCGAGAGTGGTCTTGACCGCAGCCACCTCAACACCGAACCCTACGCCAATATCCTTCATCGCAAGACCGAAGGTCTCAGCAGCATTTCCTACGGCCGTGGCCGCAACGTCGAAGTCGGCCTTTGCTGCATCCCAGTCCGCAGACAGTTTGACTTTCAGATCAGCCTGCCAAGTGTCGAAGTTCTGCTTCAGGATCTGGAACACCCCAGCCACGCCACCCTCGTTGACCGTGATCTTCTTGATCTCAAGAGGAGTGTTGTCGAGAGACTGTTGACGTCCCCGGGCTTCGCCACTTCAGTCTTGATCTCAACCGGCTTGGCATCGGCCGCAGCACGGGCAGCGGTCACAGCGGCCTGAATCTTCGAGACCAGTTCCCCAGAGAGTTCAGTCATCTTGCTCGGGTCACCGAACGCAGCCTCTGCCAGCGGTGGGAGCTTCTCGCCGTCAGCCTTCATCTTGGCGATCGCTGAATCCCACTCAGCCTTCGTGGCAGTGATCGAAGCCATGACTGTCCGGTTGCCTTCGATGTACTTGAACCAGATGTCCTGTGCGGCGATCTTCTCATTCGCCGCAGCCGTCTCGTCCAGTTTCTGCTGATACTCCTGAGCGGCGGCGAGAATCTGATCGAAGCCGTTGACAGTCTTGGCAGACCCTTCGGCAGCCTTGTTTCCAATCTCCTCCACGCTCATGGCGAGGGTGGTGGCAGCAACGCTGGTGTTGAGCAGAGCCTGTTGGTCACGGCTCAGCGCTTCGGCCAGAGCAGCCTCAGAACCCTTGCCCATGACCTTGAGACCGCCAGTCTTGGAGATAATCTCAAGCTGCTTTCTGAGCTGCTCGACCTTGTCGGTGGCGTCTTTGATGGCCTTGGCGTTGGTGTTGCCAGCATCGCCACCGGCCTTCTTCAGCTCCTCGGCAGCAATCACCGCAGCCTTGTACTCGTCCACCATCTTCTGAATCTCTGGAGATGCAGTCATCGAAGGGCCGGTCGGCTTGACTGCTAGGAACTGCGTCTTGCCAGTAGCGTCCTTGTACTGAGCGATCATCGACTCGCCCATAGCGGTTCCGGCCTTTGCGCCGATGTTCTCCGCACTTGTCACCGCAGCAGACTCTGCCCCGGCCACAGCCTGAGACAGACCTTTGCGAACTTCGTCAGGATTCACGATGTCGAACTTGCTGATCTTGAAGCCCTGATCCTGCTGCTTCTTGATCTCCTTCTGGAAGGCGGCAAGATTTCTGATACCGTCCTTGGCGTTGGCGTCGAGCTTCACCTCGATCTTCTTGCCAGCCAGATTGGTCATCGTGACCACAGCCTTTGACGCCTTCGCGAAGTCTGGCTTGATCCTCGCATCGATATCAGTCTTGATCGGAACGCTGGCCATCTCACGGGCGTCCTTGTAAGACTTCGCGAACTCTGCGAGTTTATCAACGCCCTGCTGTGTGCTGTCAGTGTCGATGATCCCGAACTCGGTAGTTCCGCTGACACCGGAGATCTCAGACCACAGACGCCGAATCTCGATCATGTAGTCCTGATACTTCTGCAAGTATTCGAGGTTCGTGTCGCGGGCCATCTTCGCGGCTTGCAGCTTTACCTCCTCAACACGGGTGGCCTCCTCAGCAGCCTTCTTCTCGGCAGCCTCGATCTGCTTCACCATGTTGACGATGTCTTGGCCCTTGTTCCACTTGCCACTCTTGTTGTAGTCCTTCAGATCCCGCAGGTACATCGCGGTCTTCTTGCCGATGTCGGTGGAACTCTCAAGCATGCTCTTGAGGTTCTTGTCCGTACCTTTGAAAGCCTCCTCAACGAGCGAGGTCTTCCATGCAGAGAGCGAACCAACAAGACCTGAAGCAGCAGCGGCAGCGGCCTTGGCCGTGTCGAGTTGACCAGCGGCGAGAGCTTTCTCCCGCTTGTCGATCTGGTCGTAGTAGTCCATGTAGAGCTGCTTCGCCTTGTCGAGGTTGCTCAGCAGTCCTTCTGGCACACGCTGCTGTTGTGCCAGCGTGTCAGCGGCCTCCATCCTGATATTGATGATCTCGCGTTCGGCGTCATAGACAGCCTTCGCATAGGTCTTCTCGTTGGCGATCAGAGTCTTGGTGTACTCCTCGGCCTGCTTGTAGCTCTCCTTGAGGATCTGAACTCTCAGTTCCTTCGTGGACTCTTCTTCGCGACCAGCAGCGGCAGCAGCCTTGTTGGCAAGCTCCATCTCAGCCGCGTAGTAGGTGCGAAGCAGCCCAAGCCGAGCCTCGTTGGCACTGCGCTGCATATCCACTTGTTTGCGGTAGTAGGAGAGATCGACAGCACCACCCTTACTCGCTGCCTCACGCCGACGCGCCAGTTCGTTGTACGATGCAGTGACAACCTCCTGCATCGTCTTGACGTCGGTCTCCAGCTTATTTACCACCGCGCTGCCAGCGCTACCGGCCTCCTCGCGCATCTGCTTCATGTAGTTGAAGCTCGACGAATAGTGCCGGTACATCTCAAGAGCGGCCTTCGAGGTCTCGGAGAAAGTCCCAGCCTCAGCGACACCGGCCAGCTTGGAGATCTGCATGCTCTCCAGCTTGAGGTTGTCCAGTTCATCGTACTTTTGGATCATCACATCGAGGGCGTCGGCTTGCTGCTTGAGCAGACCGGTGATCTTCGCGCCCTCGTCAATCTCCCCACCATCACTTGGCTTCTTTCCAAGAGCGGCAAGAACCTTGGCCCGCCATGCTTCCGCCTCGGCTAGTTTCGTCGTCGCGATCCTCGCCTTGTCGGTGTTCGGGCCGAGAGACATCATCTGCTTCTCGAACTCACGCTGAGCCTTGGATAGAGACTCGACGGCCTTCTCCGCTTCCTTGCTCGGCCCGAAGATCGCGACACGTACGCTATTGGCCCACCCTTGACCCCCAGCGACCTCCGCCTCGGCCAGCGTGAGCTTCGCCCTGTTGGCCATCATCGCGGCCTTCAGAACCTCCAGAGCGGCCTTCTGGGCCTCGACACCGAGCTTCTGGAACTCCGCGCCCGATAGCTTGCCCACGCTCTCCGCCGTTAGTCCGAACTTGGCAGCAGCGGCCTGAGCTGCATCCAGAGCCGTTCCAGTCTTCTGAACACCGACAGCGGCGTTGGCCATGCGATCGCTGGAGTCGCTCATCATGCCGAAGAGACCACCAAGCTCCTTGATCACACTGATCCAAGACTTGATGCCTTCGACGATGATCATGATGTTGATGAGACCACCCATCACGCCCATGCCCTTGAGACCAAGGCCAGTCAGTCCGGTCTTTGCCTTCGTGGACTCAAGAGCAGCCCTACGGGCAGCGTCAGACATCTTATTGAGTGCAAGGGCTTCCCCATGAGCAGCGATGGCAGCAGCGGACATCACCGGAATACTAGAACCAACGGCGGCGGTCTGCTCAACAGCAGCACGGGCGTTGTTGATTCGAGCGGTGGTCTCGGCGGTGATCGCCGCGAGTTCTTCCTCGGTGATAACCAGCTCCGCTTCTTGCGTGGCAACGTGCGCCCGCTCGGCGGTGGTCTGGGCCTCAGTGGCAGTCACGTTCTCCATCTTTGCCGCAGCAAGTTTGGAGTTGGCAACCGTTGCGGCGGTAACAGCCTCCTGCTCAGCAAGAGTCGCCCTCTGGAAGTTCTCAGTCGCGGCCGTAGCCTGAGCAGTCGCAGCCTCCAGATTCACGAGAGCTTGACGGCGGGCCTCTTCCGAGAAGCCGGGGTTCTGAATAATGAGTTGCATCCGCCCAAGGTTCTGCTGTGCAACCGTCATCGCTTCGTATGCCGCTGCCCGTGCCAGCCCAGCGTCAGCCGCAACCTTGTCTGCGGCAGCAGCCTGCTCCGTGAGAACGATGTACTCACGGGTCAGCGCGATCTTGGCCTCCATGCCAGCCACTCCACCGGTCATCTTGGAAGGAGCAGTCTGAGCGGCGGTGAGAGACTCGATGCTGACAGCAGCTTCCTTGGCGTACGTTCCGGTAGCCTTGAGTTCCGCGTTGTACAGCGCCTGTTCGGCAGCGTACTCCTTCAGGAACGTCCCAAGACCATTCATGTCGGTGGTGAGAATCTTCACCCCGTCCGAGGCGACATTGGTGCTCTTGCGAAGTTCAGCAGCAGCCTTCGAGGCCACGTTGAACTCTGAGAACACCGACTTCAGGGAGCCGAAGATGCCACCTTCCTTCAGGCGCATGCTCATGATGCCAGCAATACCGGAGAGCGCCATCGTGAAAGCGGCCAGAGGCGCAGAGATCGCAGTGAGCGCTGCGGCCAGACCGCCGAAGAACACCAGCCAGCCCCGGGCGCGATCAGAAGACTCGGCCATGTCCTTGAAGTGGTTGATGATGACCGCAAAGAGATCGATGACGTCCTTCATCTGGAAGCCGAGAAGCGGAAACTCAGCCGTGCCGAAAGCCTCACCGACTGCCAGCTTCATTCCGGCGAAGGAGTTCTTCAGGCGCGAGATGGCACCACCAAGAGACTCGATTTGGTGGCCAGCGATCTCGGAGACGACGTCCGCCTTCTCAAGAGACTCGGTGAGCTTCTTCAGCTCGTCGGGAGACTCTTCGAGAAGAGCCAGCATACCGGGGCCAGCCCGCATGCCGAACATTCTCATCATGTACCCGGCCTTGTCCGCTGTCGGGCCGAGCGCCTCGAATGCCGCGTTCATCTTCGCAAGAACAGCAGGAAGACCAATGAACTTTCCGCTGGCATCGATGGCCTTGATGCCCATGTCATCGAGGTACTTTCCAGCCTTGCCGGTGGGGGCAATGAGTTCGCTGATCGCCCGCTTGAGCGTGGTACCAGCCATTGACGCCCGGATGCCATGCTGTGAGAGCCGACCAACTGCGGCAGCAGTCTCTTCCACCGTCATGCCGACAGAAGCTGTCACCGGCCCAACGTGCTTGAACGCTTCGGCGAAGTCCTTGACCTCAGCATTCGTCTTGAACGCAGCCTGAGCCAGCACGTTCGTGACGCGAGAGGTGTCATCGGCCTCCAGCTTGAACGCGGTCAGGGTGCTGACCGTGGTACGCACGGCATCGGTGAGTGACATGTCGGCAACAGTCGCGAACTCCAGAACCGTGGGGAGTTCCCGCATCGCCTCTGACGCAGACATCCCAGTCTGTGCAAGCGCTTTCAGTCCTTCGGTGATCTTGTCGATACCGAAGACCGATTTCTCGGACAGTTCGAGAATGGCGTTGGTCACTTCCTTCGTCGTCTCGACGAAAGGCTGTGCAGCCATGCCTTCGTTGGTCGCACGGAAGATGCCGCTGATCTGCGCAATCTTCTTGGTGAACTCTTCGGTCCCCTTGATGGCGTTGAGGAACATCATGCCACCGACGCCACCGATCATTCCCATCTGCCATCCGATGTGGGTGAAGCGATAGGAGAGCGACATCAGCCGCTGGTCAGCCTTGGCGATGTTCGTGGTCAGGGAGTCGAACACCTTCTGGCGCTGCTCGAAGCGCTGCGCAGCATCCGTCAGAGATGCGAACCGAGAAGCCAGATTCTGAAGCTTGGCATCGAGCATCGCGGGGTTTGCATTGGCCCCGCTGAACATCGTCTTGTAGAGAGACTCCAGCTTGTTCTTCCAAGCCTCAAGTTCCGACATGCTCTTGAAGATCGTGCGACCTTCAAGTTGGGAAGCCTCGGCAAGAGCGCGGTTGTAGGCCAGCCGCGCAGCCTCAGCCCGACGCCACGCAGCCTCTTCCTGTTCTGCCTTCTTCTTGCTGTCGCCACTGTCAGCGGCACCAGCGGTTGTGCCGGTTCCACCGCCAGCCCCACCGCCACCGCCAGCCCCGGCCGCAGTTCGCTTTGCAGCAGCCATGCGCTGGAGTGCTTGAGTCTCCCCATCGATCTTGGCTGTGGTCTCTTCGACGATCTCCGCCTCCACGACCTCAGCAGCGGCGGCGGTTCTTGTGGCCGCAGCAGCGTCACGCTCGGCCGCGGACTTCTCCTTGAGGGCTTTCTCCTCCTGTGCGATGGCAGAGGTCAGGGAGCGAATCTCGGCCTTCAGCTTCTCCATCCCACCGGCAGCTTCGATATCGGTGGTCATGCCCGACTTCAGAATGTCGAACAGGCCGGATAGCTTGGCCCTCATCGCCTCAAGCGACGGTGCAGACGAAGACACTGACGCGGTCACAGCTTCAGCGGCAGCAGCGATCGCCTTGATTGGAGCAGGATTCAGCGCGTTGAGTTTGGCGAAGTTCTCGCGGAGAGTGTTGAACGCAAGACCAGCATTCCACACCTCAACCTGAAGACTCTCAAGTTGCCGACGCTGAGCATCCGTGCCAGTACCCTGAATGCTGGCAGAAAAGTCCCACGCCGCCTGTTGTGCTTCACGATACGCGGCACGGAGCTTGTCGAGCTGCGCCGTCTGGTTGTCGCTGAAGTTGAACGCAGACCCGAGAAGACTGAACTTCGGAGCCTGAGACATGGACTTGGCGACTTGATCGGCAGCAGCCGCCAGTTGCTTCGCAGGGGCTACAGCGGCAACCTCTTCGAGAGATAGGGACTGAACCCACTGCCGCATCTCGGCAGCCGCAGTAGCTGCTTTCTCCATCGACGCAGCAACCTCGTCGAACATCTTTCCGCTGATGCGGCTTTGCTGTGGCAGAGCTTGCCACGCATCCATATCGGCAAGCATCTTGACCAGACGCTCGTTGCGCAGCTTGCGCCCATCCTCCAGCGCCACCAGCGTTCTGTTGTTGAAAGAGTCGATCGCGGCAACAGCGACGTTGGCCACCTCATCCCACTGCTGGGCGAACGAGGAGGCAGAGATCTCCGGCAGCAGAAGATTGCCACGCATGTTGCGCAGCGTGGCAGAACCTTCGGTGATCGAACGGGCAATGGCCTCATAGCCACGGAAGACGAACTTGCTGCCTTCGCGCAAAGACCTTTCGACCTTGGTCGAAGCGCTCTCGGTCTCAAGAGCAAACACCCCGAGGGTTCTGGGCAGGACGTCGAGACCCAGTTCAGCGGCATTGACTTGGTTGATCGCCGCAATCTCACGGTACATGTTGCGCATCTCGGCTTCAAGAGCCGAGGCCGCATTGATTGGAAGCAGCTTGGC
>Ga0316616_100000909_pt1 | contig 10971 bp, 8 predicted proteins | sample OWC_Aug_M1_C1_D1_FD_207660 | JGI IMG/M metagenome (GOLD analysis project Ga0316616, IMG submission 207660) | Wetland soil microbial communities from Old Woman Creek delta, Ohio, United States - OWC_Aug_M1_C1_D1_B | ecosystem: Environmental > Terrestrial > Soil > Wetlands | place: USA: Ohio...
ATTTCCAGGATTCTGGGCAGGCATTCTGAACAGGAAAGTGATGATGGTTCTGATGAACCTTCAGTGGCAGACGAAATAAAACCTGTGGAACAATATGCCTGGAAGACAGTAAGCAAGCTCAAATCAATAGATCATATCTATAAAAAGGTTGATGGATTAAATGAAAAATGCCGGCAACTGGTATCAACACCTTACGGGATACTTGCTGCAACTAACAAAGGACTTTACAGCATCAGGGATCATAAGGCCTTTCTGATAACCCCGAACAGATACATAAACTTCATATCATGGCTGCCCGTGGGAAGCAGATATTGGGTAGGTTCTGATAACGGCTACTTTGCGGTAAGTTGTCTTAACGGGAAATGGAGAACTGAAATACCAGACCCGGAGTTTTACAATCCTGTTTTTTCAATTTTCCAGAGAGATAGCAGAACACTATGGCTTGGAATAGATAATGCTGCATACAAGGCTAACCTCAAAGGGTATAATGATAAGGTCACTTACATGCCATATGCCCTTCCAAACGATTTCCCTGAACGTTATATGCTGGATTTCATAAATGACACTGTTTTCATTTTTACAGAGGCAGGCATAAACTATTACAACAGTTCTTCAGACAGGTATGAAACTTTTTCTGCAGGGCCGCCGGAAGATCTGGAAATCATCTCTCCTTTGTCAAACCACCGTTTTTTTAAACAGGGCAGAGAGTGGAGATCACTCGATTCGAAACAGAGAATCGGAGATAAAGAACTATCTCTCCTGAAGGTTTTTGACGATATAGTTTCAATAACGGTCGAATCTGACAATCTGTGGATTATTGATGGGAAGAACAGGCTGTTTGGAATCGACCGCAAACGTTATTCCGGCATCAACCCTTCATTAAATGTATTCATTAAAAGCATAACGAGCGGAAAAGGTATGAAGTTTAAACTTGATGATATCCAGTTTGAGAGAGGAGATAACATAATTAACTTCAATATTATAGCACCCGGATATCTTAAACAGAATACAACCCAGTACCAGTATTATATAAATAAGGTAATGGATGACTGGTCCCCCTGGTCTGAAAGAACCACATATGACAGAACTGTATCTAAACCCGGCGAATACATTTTGCAGGTCAGAGCTAAGGACCTGTGGGGTAATATCAGTGAACCGCAATCAGTAAGATTCACTATTAAAGCGCCACTGACACAAACGCCGGCGTTTTATGTGCTGTCAGCATTGATGCTTCTATCCCTGATAATATTTATTATCCGCTTCAGGGAGAAACAGCTTGTAATTAAGACCAGGCTGCTTGAGGAAAAAGTTAAAGAGAGGACATTTGAGATCGAATCACAGAAACATGAAATAACCTCGAGTATTGAGTATGCAGGGAGAATTCAAATGGCAATGCTGCCTGTCGAAGATCATTTCAGGGAGTCTTTTTCAGATTATTTTTTGATATTCAAACCAAGAGATATAGTCAGCGGGGATTTTTACTGGATAGGGGAGGACAACAAATCAATTTTCTTTACGGTTGCTGATTGCACAGGACATGGTGTTCCCGGAGCGTTCATGAGCACAATGGGGATATCCACCCTTAATGAAATAATCTCCAATAATCGTAACCTGGCCGCAAATAAAATCCTGAATCTTCTCCGGAAGAAAATAATGACTGCTCTCCATCAGACCGGAAAAGCAGGAGAAGCCGCCGATGGAATGGACATTGCGTTCTGTGTCCTTGATAAGAACAGAACAAAACTTCAGTATTCGGGAGCTTTCAATCCCCTGTTTCTCTTTCAGGGAGGAGAGTTTAAGGAGTATAAAGCTGACAGGATGCCGATAGGAATACATTATGGCAGGGAGATACCCTTCACAAATTATATTATCAATGTTGCAAAGGGAGATACCATATATATCTTTTCCGATGGGTATAGTTCACAATTTGGTGGCCCGGAAGGTGGTAAATTCAAAAAGTATAATCTCAGGAAATTGCTTTCGGAGATATATTACAGACCAATGATTGAACAGCAGAATATACTGCTTAATGAATTCGAAAGATGGAAAGGTACCGCCGACCAGGTCGATGATGTGACAATAATGGGAATACGCATATGATCTACCGGTCCCCCTCAGAGTCTCAGAGTCTCAGAGTCTCAGAGTCTCAGAGTCTGATGTTTATTATAAGGCGTTAAGGCTTTACGGCATTAAGGCGTTAAAAACTGGAGTACATATTTTTCCCGCAGATCTCGCAGATTATCGCAGATAGAAAATGGTTCCTCACCTCATCGCCCCTTCACCCCCTCGCCCCCTCTTCAACCCTCTTCAACCCTCTTCAACCTTTTCAACCTATCGCATAATCACTATCTTTAAAGCCAAAATCCATCTTCATGAAAATAAAATTCATTGGTGCAGCAAGGGAAGTGACCGGAAGTAAACATTTGATAACCACCGATATGGGCAAGAGATTATTGCTCGACTGCGGTATGTTCCAGGGTAAAGGACTCGAGACGGACGGGATGAACAGGGATCTGGGATTTGAACCCGAAACAATCGATCATATCATTCTTACACATGCACATATAGATCATTCCGGGCTTATTCCATACATGTATAAAAGGGGTTTCAGGGGCTCGGTGGTATGCACTAATGCGACACGCGATCTTTGTGCAATAATGCTTGCCGATTCGGGATTCATACAGGAGCATGATACCTTCACTTTCAATAAAAAACGTATGCGAAAAGGTCTTCCTCCGATAGCTCCCATTTATACTCAGAAAGATGCAGCAGCATGCATGAGCCTCTTTATCGGCGTACCTTTTGAAATGAACTTCAGGATTGACGAAAATATTAAAGTCAGATTTACAAGCACCGGTCATATGCTTGGGAGTGCTACAGCTAATCTCCGGATCATTGAAAAAGGACAGATAAAACGGATAGCGTTTACGGGAGATATTGGCAGACCGGTAAACCGCATCCTTATTCCGCCGGCTCCGTTTCCGCAAGCTGATGTAATTATTGCAGAATCAACTTATGGTGACAGACTTCATGATAATAATGATAGGGCCGATGAAGAATTATACAAGGTGCTCTATGACACATGCATGACCAAAGGAGGAAAGCTGATTATCCCGGCTTTCAGCGTAGGCCGGACACAGGAAATTGTTTATGTCCTTAACGGGTTCTTCAACCAGGGGAAGCTGCCAAGAGTGGAAATTTATGTCGACAGCCCGCTTGCTGTTAATGCTACATCTGTGTTCCGCGTCCATAACGAATGCTTTAACAATGATCTGCAGAAGCTCCTTCAATCTGACTCTGATCCTTTCGGTTTTGAAGGGCTTTCCTATATAACAAAAACTGAGGATTCCAAAAAACTGAATGATTATAAAAGACCATGTGTTATTATTTCTGCATCGGGGATGATGGAAGCGGGACGGGTTAAGCATCATCTGGCAAATAACATCTCTAATCCAAAGAATACTGTTCTGGCTGTGGGTTATTGCTCACCATCCACGCTGGGTGCACGTATTCTTGGAGGTGCAAAGGAGGTTTCTATCCATGGCACTGTTTACCCGGTGAATGCAGATATAAAGAAAATTGAATCCTTTTCAGGCCATGCAGACTATAAAGAAATGATAAGTTTTCTTGAGTGCCAGGAAAAGACTGCACTAGAAAAGACTTTCATCGTGCATGGAGAATATGAAACCCAGAAGAAATATGCTATTGAGCTTGAAGCACAAGGATTTAAGAATTTAGAGATCCCGGCAAAAGGACAGGAATTCAACGTATTGTAATCGTACTTTCCGGAATTCATAGAAATAATGATACCTTATCTGTCAACTACTTTAAAATGCAGTGATAATTATTCTAAATGATAAGTTCTGAGCTCCTTTCTTAATGCTTCATAATCGGGTACCAGGCTCTGGAGCAGCCTGTAAAATTCACTGCCATGATTATGGCATTTAAGGTGGCACAGTTCATGTACAATCACATAATCAATCAATTTAGCATTTACCTTTACAAGCTCAGAATTGATTGTAACCCTGCCTTTTGAATTACAGCTGCCCCACCTGCTCTTCATTTTCCTGATCCTGATGCCTGTTGGAACAAAAGCGTAATTATTATATTTATTTATTATTTCTATTATCCTTCCCGGAATGATCTCTCTTGCTTTATTTATATACCATCTATTCAGTTTTGAACGGATCATATGAGGATCATTTTCATTACTGACATATATTTCAATAATATTATCGTGTAGGGTAATATAATCCCGGGCAGAAAGTGTTACTTTAAGTTCATATTCCCGGCCCATAAAAATGATTTTTTCACCGGCGGCAAATCTTTTATCCTCATTAAGACTTTTTGCACCCTTGTATTTGTTTAACGTCTTTTGTATCCATCCGGCTTTCTGAAAGACAAATTTTTCAATGGTTTTAAGTGACGTCCTGTATGGAGCCCGCACTGTGATACCTTTTGCAGGATGTAAAACAATACTTATTGACCTGCGATTTGAAAATATGACCTTATAATTCAACGATTCCATTAAGAATGGACTTTTATAAAAATTTCAAGAAAGTTGTTAAAAAACTATAAATTTTATTTTTTTTCTATCGTAAAGGAATAAAAAGGATATTTTTGTTGTCAATTTTAAAAACTGTTCATTCATAGTTATAGAGTTAGATTTTGATCAGAGCCCAATATGATTGATATTTTATCAAATACCATAATTACAGAAATTCATTGCTTAGGTTAGTCAGGTTAGGTAAATCATATGGGTACGACGGGTGGTCATTCTGTAAACCACCCGTTCTGTTTTAACATTGCCCATCATTCGCTTTTTAATGTTATGACTGTTATTTCAGGCGGCATCCATATTCTGAACGGCATGGCCAGCACCCCGGCGCCACGGTTAACATATTGCAGCTGATCACCTTCTTTATAGATTCCGTTCCAGTGAGGATAGAAGTATTTTGCAATGCTCCATCTGAAAAACCCGGTGATTATCCCCAATTGCATTCCATGAGTATGCCCAGAAAAAGTCAGGTCAATATTTGTGGAGCCTGCAATTTCTCCTTCCCACTGGTCAGGGTCGTGACAGATCGCAATTTTAAGGTCTGCAGAGTCCAGTCCTTCCATCGCTTCATTGATACTGCCATGCGTTATTTCCGGGAATCTTCCGCCTGTTCTGACACCAATAACTGAAATGACTTTTGTCCCGATTTTTATCTCTGCATGTCCATTATCCAGAAGAGTATAACCGGACGATCGGATCAGGTCTCTCATCCTGGCCAGATTCTCTTTTATACCGGCATCTGTCTGTTCAGGGATATATGTTCCGATATCATGGTTGCCTATTACAGCAAAGTTCCCATATTTGCTCCCTGCCTTTGAAAGAACTGAATCATAACCATCTAATTCCCTCCAGCCATAACTTACAAAATCGCCTGAATTGATTATAATATCGGGATGTAATATGTTCACCTTTTCCACGATTTCCGATACCTTTTCCGGCCGGGAGTGAAATCCTCCGAGATGCAGATCCGATATCTGGACTAGCCTTAGTCCGTCGAACTCATCGTCGAGATCCTTTATTTTCATGGTAAGTTCTTCAGTTTTATAGTTGAATCTTACCAGGAAGCTTAAGGCAAGAATTGTAAAATATATTGCAGCACCTGACAGTCCTATATTTGTCAGGATCCTGATATGATTTTTTTGCTTTATCCGGAACAATATACCCAGGTAATGAGTAAAAATTATCAATCCCCTTTTCATAACAACAGCGCATATCAATCCTGTCAGCACCATTTGATTACCAACATTCTCAGGGGAATCAAAAGGGCCATTATAAGTAACTACCCTGATGAAGGTTATCCAAATCCATAAACTAAAGGCAAGATGAATAATTGAAAAAATAATGAAAACTGTTTTGGATTTTCTGTAAAAGTGATCTTTCAAAACCAGAAATGAAAGTATATCGGCTGCTGACAGAATTATGAACAGAAGCATTACCTGATGTTTAGCTCCAAAAATAGTTATTTAATGTTACGTGATTATATTAGATTTGAATAATAAAAAAACATGGCGACGGAAGTAAAATTCTATGATACTTCATTTTTGCCTGAGGCAGGTCTGACTTACTCAGTTATAGCGGCTATTCATTTGGGGCAATGGATTTTTGTCCGCCACCGGGACAGGCTTACGTGGGAAATACCCGGCGGACACATCGAGAAGGGTGAGACACCGGAAGAGGCTGCTGAGAGGGAGCTGATGGAAGAGACAGGTGCTGATGAGTTCAGATTGCACACGGTTGCTACCTACTCGGTTGAGGCAAAAGGTGAAACCGGTTACGGAAGGCTTTTTCTTGCCGAAGTGATAACACTGAAGTCTGTGAGGGATATTTTTGAGATAGCAGAGATAATGATCAGCGAAAAGATGCCGGATAAGCTCACTTATCCGGATATCCAACCTTTCCTGTTCAATAAGATAATGGAATTTGCCAAAGCGAAAGGCATTATTCAGATATATTCATAGGTTATCTTTTTTAACCATTTTTCCTCGAGCAGACGGGCGATACGTTTTACTACGGTGCGTCTTATTTCAAGTTCAACCGGAAGGTTCGGATCCTGATGCGCTATATTTATCCGGGTCCCGATAATGAAATGTATCTCATCACTTTCCATCAGCAACTTTACTATTTTATCTGCCGGTCCTTTGCTCAGCCTGACACTGTTATTGAAGGTTTTCAGTATCTCATTCACTTTCTGAAGCGTCAGTATCCCTTCAGTGACAAGGTCAATGCCTTCCAGAAAGCTTTCCGGGGGCAGTTCAGGATCTTCGAAGATCAGTTCATCGACTATCTTCCTGTTCAGCTCCCTGGCTATAATATCTGCAGTTGTTCCGCCGCACAGAATTACTTTTCCGGAATATCCGCTCACCTTGGCAGCCAGCACCTTGTCTTTTTCTTTCTCATATGGCGGCCCCGTACATAGGAGAAGCTTTCTGGGCTCCCGGAAATATATTACAGCGCAGCTGATATCATCCTTTGCCCTGTAATCATCGTTCTTATGTGCCATGCTTACGATCTTTCCTGCAAGGACTGAGGCTGAGATAGAAGCTTCACTGTTGACAAGAGTGGAAGCATAGGTTGCTATATTATCCCTTTCCCAGCCAAAAGGAAGTGTTTCGCTTCCCATCCCGCTCTGAGAAGCGCCGTCAGAACAAATTATTATTCTGTCCTCTTTTTCAGGCATAAAGGTGCATGACTTGAGGATCTTGCCGGCATGTTTTCCCTTTTCGAGCACTATACGGTTCCATGAAGGATCAAATATCTTGTTACCTCTCAGGACAATTGTCGGAGGATTATCATATTCAAGAATGTTTGTTTTGCCGCTGCTTTCAATATCCACGATTGTAAAAGTGGAATAAGCGATCTTTCTTTCACTGCAAACGGGCAGTGTATTCATTATTATCTCAGCGATTCGGGCAACCTCTTTATGCTCACTGGTGAAATTAAGTGCCATTGTGGCGGTAAGAGTGGCAAGGATATTTGCCTTTACGCCATGTCCCATGCCATCTGATAATACAGCAACGATCCTGTCTTCCTCCTTAATGTATTTGTTAAGGAAGACATCGCCACAGATCCTTTCTTCGTCGTGATTGCGCTGCTGGCTGTTTACTTCAATGTAAAAATCTTTTTGCATCAGTGGGATTAACCTTTTTTATTCAGGCTGCCTCTATTCCTGTAGGATTCTATTATCGAGTTAAGCATCTGTTCAGTTTCAGAGGCGCCTTCTCCAAGCAGAAATCCTATCTTCTGAACCATCTCAAGGTTCTTTTCAATTACTTCGCTTACCCTGCTTGTCACTTCTTCTCCCTGCACTTCAGGTGAATAAAGGTCACGGATGACCGCACCGCAAATCTTGTTCTTCTTTATAGGGAAAATTGATATATTAAGCATACGTTCTTCAAAATGAACATCCTTACTTACGACCGGTTCATCCTCCTTCAGGACAAATGAGAACATATTATAGATATTGAAGGGGATAAGTGTTTTAATATCAGCTCCGGTAAGGCCGGGAATCACTTCAGAGATAGCTTTTGCATCCTCTCCGATAGTATTTATAAAACTCTGGTTGGAGTGAAGAATCTTCAGATTATGATCCACAATGACAACTGCACTGGGAAGCTTCTCGAGCATATTGTGCATCATGTCGGATGTGCTCTGGGCGATATCTTTTTCCCTGAGGGCAATTTCTTCAGATTCTTTTAATGCTTTCTTCGTCTCGGCCAGTTTTCTGTTTGTCTGCCTCAGTGTCTCGATATATTCCTGTTTGTTCCTGAGGTTAAAAGTGTGGCACATTTCCGGAACAGCCAGACCTTTTGCAACGGTAGCGGCAAAGTCGCGGCAGGACAGATATCCGCAGGCGCCACAGTTCAGTTCTTCCTCAGGATTCTGTTTCCCTATTATTTTAAGAACCTCGTTTACAGCCTCTTCGGGAGGCTCTGGTATGCGCTGATCGTCAGGTGTGAATGATCTGGAGAAGTCGAGCTTCAGCCATTTATCAATATTCTTTTGCCATAGGTCTTTGTCGAGGGTTCCGATTCTTTTTTCCGTATAGCGGCTAACGAGGGACCTTCTTCTGAATTTTTCATTATGATGTTCCATTCCCGGGCCAAGAAGGCATCCATGGCAGAAGAAGAGGTTGAAATGATGCAGTATCGTATCAATTGATTTATCGAAATCATATATTGCTTCAAGCACATCCTCTTTACCTGAAGCGGTTATGACCCTGCTTGAGATCATGTCGCGCTTGATGCCCCCCGCCTGAATTATTCCTGCCGGTACCGGATAAAGTGCTCCCCAATAGCCGCAGGGAGGATCGAATTCCGACATTTTAACAAGCCTTTCCTGGATCCTGAATTCATCGAAAAGCTGCCGCAGTTCAATGAAGGTGAGAACACTGTCCACAAGTTTGCCATTCCGGTACTTAAGTGCTTCATCCTTCGCATCAATACATGGACCGATCTGGACAGTTATTACTTCTTCACCGTACATTTCCTTTACGATCATCGCTGTTGCAATCATAGGTGAGACCAGCGGAGCAAGGTTAGGAACCATCTCGGGATGGAATTTTTCAATAAGCTTGACTATCGACGGACAATTGGCAGTGATATAGTATTTGCCTTCTGCTTTACTGAAAAGCTCGGCATAGTTAGCAGCAATAAGATCAACGCCAAAGGACACCTCATGGACATAGTCAAAACCTAAAGCCCTGATCATTGCCACGAATTTCCTGTAATCAGTTATATCGTCGAATTCCGAGGCAATACTGGGTTCTATTAATGCCGCTTTCTTCCTTTGTGATTTCAGGAGAGCTTTTACCTCTTCCGTTGAGTCGCGGAATTCAATTGCCCGGGGTGTACATGATACATAACACAATCCGCAACCAATACATCGCGACGGGATTATTGCCGGATGGGCTTTCTGTGGTCTTACCTCTATGGCATTTACCGGACAAACCCTTACGCAGGAATAGGAATTCCTGCATTTTTCATCATTGATCTGGAGAATTGGTCTGGTGTTATTCATATCAGTACTTTCCTCTTGTTTTATTTAAATCTGGAAAATTCCCTGTCAAGAATTTCCTCAATGCCTGTCAGGGTGATTCCCTCAATCCGGATATCTTCTCCTATCTTCATATTAGGACCTTTACTGCAATTACCCATGCAACGTGCTCCTTTAAAAACGACCTTATCTTCAAGGTGGTTCTTCTTAAGGTACTCTTTAATAAATGCTACCAAATCCTTGTTCCCCCTTGAGAAGCATGAACTGCCGAGGCAGATATGAAGGACCTTAGCCTGACTCATTTAACTGTTTATTGATAAACACAAGAAACAAAAGTACTAATTAATTTTCGCTGTTCATTACGACATAAAAATATAATATTCAATTTTTTACCAGGTAAAGTTTGTTAACCGGGTTTGTTTATTTACATTTATACAGAGTGCCTTTTTCTAATGAGAAATGTATATAAATGATTATCAGTTATATGCAAATTATATTAAAATATCAGAAAAATTTCAATTATTGTTAAAATATGAACATTGTTATTTTATTAACAATAAATTATTATATTTGTAGTATGTTCTTATAATATTCTGATGAACACAGAGATTGATTCAATATTGAAGAAGTACAAACCCGGAAGAAGGGATGAATTGATCCCGCTTATGCAGGAGATACAGGATATCAATGGGCATTTATCGGAAGAAGCTATCGTTAAGATCGGATATTATGTAGGTCTCAGTACAACAAAAATATATGGTCTTGCGACCTTTTATGATCAGTTCAGGTTCATACCGGCCGGCAAGATCCGGGTCACAGTCTGTAACGGTACTTCCTGCTTTCTTAATGGTTCCAAAGCTGTTATCAATGCCATCAGGGAACTGACCGGTCTTCAGCCCGGACAAACAGCAAGAGATGGGATATTCAGCTATGAGATAGTAACCTGTATGGGAGGATGTAATAATGGTCCGGTCATAAGTATAAATGATGAATATTATCCTTATGTAAAACCTGAGCAGATTCCTGAGTTACTTAACAAGCTTAAGTTCATAATTGAGAATGATTAAATGGAAGATCTTAAGAAATTCCTGATTAACGAAGTACTACTGTATGAATCGGACACTCTTCCTGCAGGTACAGAAAAACGTTTGCAGGAGATAAGGCGGGAACGTACAAACAAACCGGTTATTTTCATTTCATCAGGGACCGCAGGTCTGATAGCCGGAGCAGGAAAGACATTTCAGGCTGCCCAGGCCTTTATCCGTGATAATGAGCCCGGTGCTGAGATCGTTAAGGTAGGCTGCAGTGGTCCGGCTAATTTTGAACCTTTTGTCTGCATTCAGCTCCCGGGAAAGAACAAGCTGTTTTTCAGGAATATTACCGAGGATAAGGTAGATACTCTTCTAAACGGTGTATTTCAC